>Ga0187780_10002518_pt1 | contig 13782 bp, 15 predicted proteins | sample 1015_Q2_SP10_20__FD_132429 | JGI IMG/M metagenome (GOLD analysis project Ga0187780, IMG submission 132429) | Tropical peat soil microbial communities from peatlands in Department of Meta, Colombia - 1015_Q2_SP10_20_MG | ecosystem: Environmental > Terrestrial > Soil > Wetlands > Peat | place...
CGGCACCCGGCGATGACGTCGATCTCGGGCAGCAGCCGAGCCAGCGCGCGAACGGCGGTCGACTTCGCGGTGCCGCGCTGGCCGCGAATCAGCACACCGCCGATGCTCGGGTTGATCGCGTTGAGGACCAGGGCGGTCTTCATCGCGTCCTGCCCGACGAGCGCGGTGAACGGCATGAGGGAACGTGAGTTCGCCACTGAACCCATTGTGGCAGCGCCGTCGAGCGGCCAGCCCTGCTACAAAGCCTCGATGACGCGGCCACTGCGTGTCCTGCTCGAGGCGAGCTGCCTCGCCGACGGCCGCCGTGATGCCGGGATCGGCCGCTACGCCCGGCAGCTCATCGGAGCGCTGGAATGCGCGCCGGACCTCGAGATCCGGGCGTCCGTGCCGGCGACGGCGCCCTGGAGCGAGGCACGTCCGGCCCGCTTCCTCCGAGCCCAGGCGCCGGTGATCCGCGAGGCGCGGGCCGCCCACCCCCACGTGGTGCACGCCCTGGGCGGTGAGCCCGTGCTGGGGCTGCCGGCGGCCCGCCAGCTGGTGACGGTCCACGACGTCGAGATGTGGCGCGGCACCAGCGGCGGTGCCCTGGGCGGGGCGTGGCGTCTCTACGGGACGCTGCTTGCGTCGACCATCCGGCAGTGCGCGGCGGTCATCGCGGTGAGCGAGACCACGCGGAGGGAGGCGATCGCCACGCTCGGCCTCGACCCGGAGCGCGTCCACGTCATCCCGCAGGGAGTCTCGGCGGCCTTCTCGGCGCGGCCGAAGCTGCGCGATGTGCGGGTCGCGACCACCTCCGGCCTCGAGGGGGAGTACGTGCTCTGGGTGGGAAGCCTTCGCTCGCACGATCCGCGCAAGGGGCTCGACACGTTGCTCGCCGCGATGGAGCGCCTGCAGGGGGGTGGACCACCGCTTGCGCTCGTGGGCGCACTCGGACCGGAGGCGGATCGTCTGGCGTCGGAAGCGTGGCGGCGCCGTATGAACCTCGTCATCTGCGGGCCCGTCGACGACGAGGACCTTGCCTCTCTGTACCGCCGCGCCTCGGTGGTGGTCCTGCCCTCGACGCACGAGGGCTTCGGGTTGACGGCACTCGAGGCGATGGCGTCATCGGCGCCGGTCGTCGCCACCGCGGCCGGCAACCTCCCCGACCTCACGGGCGGGGTTGCGCTCCTCGTGCCCGCGGGAGACCCGGCCGCCCTCGCCGGAGCGATCGACTCGGTGCTGACCGATCCGGTGCGCTCCGCCCGGATGCGCCGCGCCGGGGTGCAACGAGCCGCCGGCTACACATGGCAGCGCACCGCCGAGCTGACCGCCGGTGTCTACCGGGCGGTCGCCGCGAGCGCGCGGGTGGCGGCACGGCGCTGACCTGGCTCGCCCGCGCGCATGCGGCGGCTCAGAGGTCCCGGGCGATCGCCTGGCGGTGCTCCTCGTCGAGCTGAACCGTTGTCGCACAGGCGGGGTGGTCGGTGCCGACCGCGATCGGCGATCCCCGGAGGATCGCCTCGCGCTGATCCGGCTCGAGGCTGAAGCGCAGGTAGTGGGCCAGCACGCTCTCACCTCGCGGGAACACCTCCTCGGGAACCCCGCGCACCCGCTTGCCGGCCACCTCGATGAACACACTGTCCTCGGCGCCGTCGAGTCGGAGCAGCGTGGCGTTGAGGTCGGCGGGGTCGTCCACCTCGAGGAAGAGCGTCGCCGCGAGATCGCCCGGCTCGGGGACCACCGCGCTGAAGGCGGCGATCTCGTCCTCGACCTGTGCCGGGTCCTCGACGTGCTCGGTGCGCAGCGCCTCCTCGAGGGTCGACCGGATGGTGTCCCGGTTCTCGAACACCAGCGCGAGGGCGTCGCCGAGGTGCACCCGCCGGAATCGCTTCAACTCGGCGACGCGGCGGCGCGAGTCCGCGCGCTCCGTGTCATAGGCCGCCCCCACCCGAACCTCGTCGAGGCTGAGCGGGTCCGATCGCTCGGGTGTCATGTCCACCTCCCGCACCCGCCGGTGCATAAGCCGACCGACCACCTTCTACTCTGGCACGTCCCCGGGGCCTGGTGCCGCGGCAAAACCTGACCTTCCCGGTATGCTTTCCGGCGCATGGCCATCGTCCCCTTCGACCGCAGCGTCCTCAAGGTCAACCAGGCGATCCTGATGGTCGTCATCGTGCTCGGTTACCTGGTCGGGTTCGCGTATCACGCCGCCGCGTACGTGATCCCCGCGCTCGCGGTCATGATGCTCGCGGCGGTGGCGTCGCCGGCGCTCAACCTGCCGCGGATCCTCTACGTGCGGATCCTCCGGCCGTCGGGCGTCGTCAGGCCGCGTGTCGTCCAGGAGGATCCCGCGCCGCACCGCTTCGCGCAGCTGCTCGGCGGGATCTTCCTCACCGTGGCAACGATCTTCGTCGCGACGGGGCTGCTGCTCGTCGCCTGGGTGCTCGCGTGGACCGTCGTGGCGCTGGCGTTCCTGAACTTCGCGTTCAACATCTGCATCGGCTGCATCCTCTACGCGCAGCTCGTGCGGATGGGGGTGCTGCCACTCTCCCGTGCACCGGCGCGATGATCCTGCTGCTGGCGCCGCTGATCGCGGTGGCCGTCGTCACCGCCGCGGCGCTTGTGCTGCGGGCACAGCGGGGCAGCCAGCAGGAACTGGTCGGCAGCGTCGTCGAGCCGCCCGGTGACGCCGGCGGCCTGCCCTCGATCCTGTACTTCACCGGCGTGGCATGCACCATCTGCCACACGGCGCAGAAGCCGGCGCTGCGAGCGCTCGCGGCGACGGATGACCGCATCGCGATCCGCGAGGTCGACATCGCTGACGATCCCGAGCTCGCGGGCCGCTACCGGGTGATGTCGCTGCCGACGACCATCGTGCTCGACGGCGCAGGCCAGGTGGCCGGCATCAACGTCGGCTTCGCCAGCGGCGACGTGCTGCGGCGTCAGCTCGTCGCGGCCGGGATGCCCAACGCCACGCAGCCGGTCGGGTAGGCTCTGCGCATGGCCGTCACCGAGCGCCCGTCGCGGATTCGCACGCTCCCTCCCGCCGACATGTACGAGGTCGACGACCTCCTCGGGGACGACGAGCGTCTGGTCCGGGACACGGTGCGCGCCTTCGTGCGCGAACGCGCGCTCAAGGTCATCCCCGAGCATTTCGAAGGCGGCTCCTTCCCAGGCGAGCTCGTCTCGGGCGTCGCCGACCTCGGCCTGCTCGGGATGCACCTGCAGGGCTACGGGTGCGCCGGAACCTCGGCGATCGCCTACGGCGTCGCCTGCGAGGAACTGGAGGCCGGGGACAGCGGGCTGCGCTCGTTCGTCTCGGTCCAGGGATCGCTGGCGATGTTCCCCATCTGGTCGTACGGGAGCGAGGAGCAGAAGGCCCGCTGGCTCCCGGAGATGGCCGCCGGTCGCGTGATCGGCTGCTTCGGCCTCACGGAGCCCGATGCGGGCTCCGACCCGGCATCGATGCGCACCAGCGCCCGCCGGGACGGCGGGGACTGGGTGATCGACGGGACCAAGATGTGGATCACCAACGGGTCGATCGCAGACATCGCCGTGGTGTGGGCACGCACCGACTCGGGGGTTCGCGGCTTCCTCGTGGAGCGCGGCACCCCTGGCTTCACGACGTCGGACGTGCACGACAAGCTGTCGCTCCGTGCGTCGGTCACCTCCGAGCTGTCGCTGTCCTCGGTGCGGGTTCCCGAGAGCGCCGTGCTGCCCGGCGTGACCGGCATGCGCGGTCCCCTCTCCTGCCTCGACGAGGCGCGCTACGGCATCGCTTGGGGCGCGATGGGCGCTGCGCGTGCCTGCTTCAAGGCGGCGCTGGCGTACAGCAAGGAGCGGCGGGCCTTCGGCAAGCCGATCGCCGCCATGCAGCTCACGCAGCAGAAGCTCGCCGACATGGCGACGGCCATCGTCCAGGGACGGCTTCTCGCGCACCGGCTCGGCGTGCTCAAGGACGAGGGACGCGCGCTGCCCGTGCAGGTCTCGCTCGCGAAGCGCGCCAACGTGCGCGCGGCGCTCGACATCGCCCGCAGCGCCCGCACCATCCTCGGCGCCAACGGCATCACCCTCGAGTACCCGGTGGCGCGCCACATGGCGAACCTCGAATCGGTGCTCACGTACGAGGGCACCGAGGAGGTCCACACCCTGATCCTCGGGAAAGAGCTGACCGGCGAGAACGCGTTCAGCTAGACCCATCCTGGCAGCGCAATCCGCGGCTGCCACGGGTCAGCCGATCGGCGTGATACGAACCGACTCATCGATCCTCGCACCGACCGAGTCCGGGACCCCCCGCGAGCAGATCTCGATGTCGAAGTAGTTGCCGACTGCAGTCGGGGACGCGACGAGCAGCGATCGTGTCCGATCGGCGCCGAGGCTTGCGCAATCGCTGTGGGGGCCCGTTTGAACCTCCAGCTTCGCGGCGAGGCCGGAAACCGTGGTCGACGTACCCGCCTGGCTGTCAAGGGTCCAGCCCGGGAACCCGCTCTGGAACACCTCGACCAGCTCTGCGCCGGATTGCAGGGACGTCAGAGGCGGCCCGCAGGAGAGCGTGCTCGGACCTGAGGAACACGGTGGCGACAAGGATTGATTGCTGAAGCTGCCGGTCAGGTCGTTGAAGGAGGAGGGCTCTGCCCATGCCTCGCCGACGTTCCAATCCGACGGAACTGACAGCGTCACCTGACGGTCATCGAGGGTTCGCGTCACCCACTGCGCATGCGCATCGATCGGGAGCGGCGTCGTGCTGCCGCAACCCACACCCGTCACGCAGAGAGCTAACGCGGAGACGCAAAGCATCGATCGCCGGCTCATCCCGTGTCGTCCCAGCCCTCGGTCTCGCGGAAGGAGTGGTGACCGCGGCGCGCGACGATGAGGTGGTCGAGCACGGGGACGCCGAGCAACCCTCCGGCGCTGCGCAGCGCGGAGGTCACGACCCGATCAGCACGGCTCGGCGAGGGATCGCCACTCGGGTGATTGTGGCCCACGATGACGGCAACCGCATCGCTGCGCAGCGCGGGCCCGAAGACGTCGCGCGGCTGCAGCCGTGAGGCGTTGATGGTGCCGACCGCGACCGTGTCGCAGCGGATCGGCCGGTGCCGCGCATCCAGCAGCACCACCACCACGTGCTCGCGACGCGCGGACCGGAGGCCGTCGAGCATCAGCAGCGCGTCACGCGGCGATGCGATGGCCGGCCGGCCGTCCTCGGCCCATCGCTCGGCAAGCTCCCACATCGCGGCGAGGCGCTCGGCTCGCTCGCGCGGCACGCCGTGCTCGCGGGTCAGGCCGGCGGCGTCGAGCGCCCGCCGCTCCCACCAGGGGATCCGAGCGACGCGGCTCGCGACCGCGCTCAGGTCAGCGCCGGGAGCCGAGCCTCCGAGCGCCCGGGCGAGCAGCTCCGCCTCGCCGATCTGCCGGTCCGCGTCCGCCTGCACACCCCGATTATACCGCAGATTCGTGTATCTGCGCTCGCGAGTACCTCGCGGATCGGCCTAGCGGATCAGCAGCATCCCCACGAGGAAGATCGCGACGATGACCGCCCCGGCGATCGCGACCGCGAGCCAGCCGTCCCAGGCCCCGAGCGCTGTCTCGTTGACCACGACCGGCTCGTGCGCGGACGGTGGCGGAGCCGGCGGCCCGAGGATGTCCTCGGGTGCCTGGACGGTGATCAGCCGCACCCGCCCGGGCGCATCCTCGGGCAGCTCCGCCGGATCGAGCAGCGCGGGTGTCACCGCGACACTGCGCCGCCGCCGCGCTGAGCGAGCCTCAGACACCGCGCTCACCCTCGGCGATGAGCGCCGCCAGCACTTCGTCGGCAAACGTGCGATACGCGGTGGCGGCCTCCGAGGACGGCGCCATGACCGTGACCGGCTCACCGGCAAGGGCGGACTCCTGCAGCCGCACGGTCACCTTGATGATGGTGTCGAACACGCGCAGGTTGGGGATCACCCGCAGGCCGTCGAGCAGGTCACGCGAGAACCGTGTGCGCATCACGACAAATGTCGGCAGCAACCCGAGCACGCGCAGCTCCGGGTTGAGGTCCTGACGCACATGATGCACCGCCCGGAGCGTCTCCTTCAGGCCCTTCACCGCGTACCCGGACATCTGCATCGGAATCACGATGAAGTCGGTGGCGGCGAGCACGCTCACCGTGTGGAATCCGAAGCTCGGTGGCGTGTCGAAGAGGATGAAGTCGTAGTCGCGGCAGTCACGATCCAGAGCACGCCGCAGGCGCGTCTCCGAGTCGAGTGCGGTGGGAAGGCCTGCCTCCACCGCGCTGAGATCCGGGCTTGCCGGCAGCAGGTGCAGCCCGGCCCACTTGGTGCGGACGATCAATTCGTCGACGGACTGTTCGGGCTCGAGGACCACATCGGCGACTGTGTGCGTCAGCGAGTACGGGTTGAAACCCAGACCCGACGTCAGGTTCGACTGCGGGTCCATGTCCACGGCAAGCACACGCCGGCCACGTTCTGCGAAGACAGCAGCCAGCGAGGCGCACGTGGTTGTCTTGCCAACCCCGCCTTTTCCGGAGATGCAGGCGATAGAAACAGCCACCGCGAGAGACTAGTCTACTAGCGCGGCCCGTACGAACCGACGCGACGGCGTGGATGGATCGCAGGCGTGGGTGATCAGCTTGCGGCGACTTTCATCGTGGGACGGGGCAGCGGTGCGATCGCCCTGTCGTCCTGCCACACGCGATTGAGGCGGCGCTGCACCGCGGCGATCATGACGAGTCCGCCGATCACGGGGAGCAGCATCCACCACACCGTGCGTGTGGGGCGCATCTGCACGTCGGTCGTGCGTCCGATGCGGTCCTCGACGATGCGCACGCGCTCGAGGGTCATCACCCAGGCTGCCGCGCTGAAGGGAAGCAGCAATTCGAGGTACGGGATGAGCAAACCACCGCCGAGCAGCGCGTAGGCCTGCAGCACGGTGAAATGCGGGTCGAACGGCAGCGTGACGTTGAGCACCGCAAGCACGATCCGCGCGGCGCCCGCGGCGCTCACGAGCCACCCGAGCAGCCACGGGATGGTCACCGCGACGGTCGAGCGGCCGGGGACGACGTGCATGCGCGTGTCGAAATTGCCCACCTCGCGGTTGATGCGGTGCTGCCAGACAAGCGTGTACACACCGAGAGTGACGACCGACAGCGCCACCACCGCGAATGCGGAGCGACGCTTGCCCACCGGACCGAACGACATCGGCCGCGGAGTGCTGCGATCCTCGGCAGCAACTGCTGCCTCACCGACGACCGACACCTCGTTCTCCGCCGCGGGGCTCTCCGTTCCAGCGCCATCCGCTGCCGTTTCGCTCGGCGGCGCGTCGCCGGGCGGGACCGCCGGCCAGGACCACGCCGGTGGGGACAGTTCGGTGGTGGCCGGTGCGGCGATGCCCTCTGCTGCTTCGGGCATGGTCAGGGTCGCGACAGCGGGAGTAGCCTCCGGTCGCGATGCGATGTCGGTCATCCCGTGTTCCTCGTGTACGGCACCGCCTCGGGCGATGTCGCGTGCTGATAGTGGGACGTCGGCGCTCCGGGTACTGGATTCGAACCAGTGGCCTTGCGGTTAACAGCCGCCTGCTCTACCGCTGAGCTAACCCGGATTGTGACTCAAGTCTACCTGCCGTGGGCCACCCTGCCCGGCAGCCGCCGGTTCGCGATGCATCGCGACCGTGCCGCGACGGGCTACTCGAGATAGTCCTTGAGCTTCTTGGAGCGCGAAGGATGGCGCAGCTTGCGCAGCGCCTTCGCCTCGATCTGACGGATGCGCTCACGGGTCACCCCGAAGCGCTTGCCCACCTCCTCGAGGGTGCGCTGATGTCCGTCGATGAGACCGAAGCGGAGCTGCAACACGCGGCGCTCGCGCGGTGTGAGCGTGTCGAGGATGTCCTCGACCTCGGTGCGCAGCATCGTCAGCGATGCGGCGTCCGACGGCGCCGTCGCCTCCTTGTCCTCGACAAAGTCGCCAAGATGCGAGTCCTCCTCCTCGCCGATCGGGGTCTCGAGCGACACCGGATCCTGCGAGACCTTGGTGATCTCACGCACCTTCTCGGGCGTGATGCCCATCTCCTCGGCGATCTCCTCGTCGTTGGGCTCCCGGCCCAGCTCCTGGAGCAGCCGGCGCGACACGCGGACGAGCTTGTTGATCGTCTCGACCATGTGCACCGGGATCCGGATCGTCCGTGCCTGGTCGGCGATGGCGCGCGTGATCGCCTGACGGATCCACCACGTCGCGTACGTCGAGAACTTGTAGCCCTTGTGGTAGTCGAACTTCTCGACCGCGCGGATGAGTCCCATATTTCCTTCCTGGATCAGGTCGAGGAAGGACATGCCGCGGCCGATGTACTTCTTGGCGATGCTGACCACGAGGCGGAGGTTCGCCTCGGTGAGCTGGTTCTTCGCCTCCTCGTCGCCCTGCTCGATCAGCTTGGCGTAGTGGACCTCCTGCTCCGCCTTGAGCAGCGCGACCCGGCCGATCTCCTTGAGATACATGCGCACCGGGTCGTCGAGGGACACGGAGTCGATCGCCTCGGCCTTGGCGATGAGCTCCTCGTCGATCTCGTCGACGGTCTCGAAGTCCTTGTCCCCGTCACTGACCTCGATCCCCATCTCGCGGAAGACGTGGAAGATCCGCTCCAGATGGTCGGGTTCGACGTCGATCTCGGGGAAGGCGGCCAGGATGTCATCGGGCGTGAGGTAGCCGTGGTCCTTGCCCTTGATGATCAGCGCCTCGGCGGCGGCGACCAGCAGGTCCGAGCCGGAGGGCGGCGGCAGCGTGGCTGTACGGGTGCGGGAGGGACTGGTGGCGGTGCTCACTTCAACTCAGATGGGGTCGCACAGGCCGGCGCGCGCTCTGCGAGGTCGCCGGACGGTGGCTGCAACGACAGCGCTGACAATAATTGGCGAAGCCGTCCCGGTGTGCCGATTTGGGCAAACGGAACTGGAAGACACGCGGGCACGCTCCCATCGTGGCTCGCGACGCCCGGGATCAAACATACCCCATTGCCTTTGGCGGTCGATCAGCGCACCGCCAGGGTCCGGCGGAGATGCGGTGCCTCGGCGGCGAGCTTGCTGAGCTTGGCGGCGAGCTCGTCGGCGTCCGCGGCGCGGCCCTCGTCCCTGGCGCGGTGCATCTCGCTCGAGATGCTGACGAGCGCACGGCGGACGCTCTCCTCGTGAATGAGGCGGACACAGTCGGTCATCATCTGCCGGAGCGCGCCGGGGTCGGCGTTGTCCGCAAGCTCGGGCACATCGCGGACCATCAGGCCAGCCGCGCGGCGCTGATCGCCGCCACTCAGGCGCCGCAGCGTGAAGCCGGCGGGATCCGCTGACGCGGCGTCGAAGATGCGCCGGACGGTCGGATTGGTGAACTCATCAGGCTCGAGGCCGGCCTCGGACCGCAGGGCGACGGCGAGCTGGGGCCGGATGAGCACGATCCGCGCGAGCTGCGCCTCCCACGCCGGCATCGGCTCGTCCGCCTCGGGCTCCTCGGGAGCCTCGTCGGACGCCCCCTGCGCCGCCTCGGGCGGCGCCTCGACCACGATGCGCGGGGGCCTGCGATGCCCATCGCGCATCGATCGCGCGAGATCGGTGGTGAGCGCCCGGACGCCGATGCGGAGGCGGTTGGCGGCCTGCTGAACGTAGAGCTCACGGGTCGTCGCCTCGGGGATGCGGGCGAGGACGGAGACCGCGCGCTCGGCAGCGGCCCGGCGGGCGTCGACGCTCCCGCCCTCGCCACCGGAGAGCGCGGCGTCGAGCAGCACCTGCCAGGCCGGCGCCGCCTCGCTGATCGCCCGCACGAAGGCCTCGGGATCGCGTCGGACCAGCTCGTCCGGGTCCTTGGCGCCTGCCGGGAGGCTGCAGATCCGCGCCTGCACCCCCTCGGCGGCGACGACGTCGACCGCCCTGGCGGCGGCTGCCCGTCCCGCGTCGTCGCCGTCGAAGCAGAGCGTCAGGGTCTCGGCCATCCGCCCCAGGCTGTGCACCTGTTCCCGGGTCAGCGCGGTCCCGCTGCTCGCGACCGTGTGCTGGATGCCCGCGGCGTGGGCGGCGAGAACATCGAAGTACCCCTCGACGATCACCGCTGACCGCTCGGCGGCGATCGCCGCGCGGGCGAGGTCGATGCCGAAGAGCGCGATCGACTTGTGGTATGCGGCGGTGTCGGGGCTGTTGAGGTATTTGGGCATGGCATCGCCGAGCGCACGGGCGCCGAACCCGAGCACCTCGCCGCGCTCGTCGCGGATCGGGAAGACGAGCCGATCCCGGAAGCGATCGCGCGGGCGGCCGCCCCGCGGCGGGTGGACGAGCCCGGCGTCGACGAGCTCCTCGACGTCGGCCCCCGCCTTCGCCGTCAGGTAGCGCGCCAGCGCGTCCTCGCCGGGTCCACCGGCCGGTGCGAATCCCACCCCGAAGCGCCGGGCGAGCTCCTCCGCGACCCCGCGAGCCGCGAGGAGCTCGCGCCCGGGCTCGCCGGCCGGCGATGCCCAGAGCACGTGCTGGTAGTACGCCTGCGCCTTGGCGTTGAGCTCGATCGTGCGGCGGCGTTTGCGGCCAACGCCTCGTGCCGCGCGGGGGCCGCTTTCGAGCTCAACCCCGGCGCGGTCGGCGAGCAGCTCGAGGGCCTGACGGAAGTCGATCCGCTCGATCAGCTCGACGAACTTGAAGAGATCCCCGCCCTCATGGCAGCCGTGGCAATACCACACCTGGCGCTCGGGGCTCACCGTGAAGGACGGGGTCTTCTCGGCGTGAAAGGGGCACAGCCCGGAGAGCTCGCGTCCGGCGCGGTGCAGGGTGACGTACCCGCTGATCACCTCGACGATGTCGAGACGCGCCTTGACCTCCGCAACCGCATCCCCTGCCATGGCCCGCCCCAGCCCGACCGCCGTCAGTGGCCGAAGAACCAGCGGCGCCGCTTGCCGGCGACGTCCTGTGGGTCGGGGAGCCTCGCCTCGAGCTCGCCGATGCGCCGGTCGCGATCGGCAAGGCGCCGGTCCTTCTCCGCCTGAGCGGCGGCGTGCTCGGCCCGAGCCGTCTGCAGCTCGAGCTGGAGCTGCTTGACGAGGTTCTGGCGGGCGTTCAGCTCCGCCTCGAACCGCTGGCGCTGCTCGGAGTAGATGCGCTGCTCCAGGGTGCGCTCCCAGCGGTCGAGCAGGCCGGCGACCAGCTCGCGCGGGTCGAGCGACGTCATCGAGGCGACGTCGCGCCGCGGCTCGTTCGACGTGAGATCGATCATCGGGCCGCCCCTGGCGTGAACCGTCTGCGCCTCGGCGGCCAGCTCCTCCGCGGGCGGCGGCACCACCTTGTCCGGCCACGACGTCGGACGTGCGGTGCCGACCACGTCGACGGCGGGCGCCGACTCCGGGGAGAAGTCCTGCTGGGTCAGGGCGGGTGGATCAGGAACCTCCGGGAGCGTCAGCAGCGGCGGCACCACAGCGGTCGCGCCCGACGGTCCCTCGATGCCGAGATCTCCGAGTCGCACAAGAAAGTGCACACCGTCGGGTCCCTCCTCGCGACGCGACGGCACGTCTCCCGCCTCGACTCGACGGAGCAGGATGCCGAGGGGGAGATCGAGCCGGCGTGCCACCTCCTCCACTGGAAGGTATGGCTCGGCACCCGGATCGGTTGTGGCTGCGGGCATGGGTGTCTGCGGCCAGGGCATCATGCAAAGAGTAGGGGAAACCGGACACCACATGGGTGTTCGACGATGTTCCGTTACGCCTCGCTAGCGGCCGATCACCTCGACGGCATATCGCGAATTGTCGGTGAGCAGCACCACACCACCGCCCTGCTCGGTGATGACCGCGCGAATCGGTGATGTCGTGAACACTTCGGGCGCATCCTCGTGCTCGATCACGGTGCGCCGCACCGCATACGGCATGCCAGGCGTCGGCGGCTGCAGCTCCTCACCCTCCACGACGTGACCATCGTCGAGCATGACAGGACGTCCGCTGCGCGTTCCGATCTTTCGGATCCTGACGTGCTCGGTCATGGCGACACCGAGTCCGCGACGCCGCGCTGTATCACTTCCATATCCGTGGAGATTAGCGATCGCCAACACTCGCCGGTCACGACGGTGGCGCCGTGTACCCGTAGAAGAGCGTCTCGCGTTCGCGGAACATCGCCGTCTTCTCGACGACGCCGCCGAGCTTCTCCGCCACCCGTCGCGAGGCGACGTTGTCGGGACGGATCAGGCTGATCACATGGTCGACGCCAAGGACCGAGAAGGCCTGCCGCAGCGCCTCGCGGGCCGCCTCGGTCGCGTAGCCGGAACCCCAGTGCTCGGAGCCGATCATCCAGCCCGCCTCGATCTCCGGCCAGCCCTCGGGGAACCACACGCCCACCCGGCCGATGAGCTCGCCGCCGGCCTTGGTCTCGACCGCCCAGTGGCCGTAGCCCCGGATCGTCCAGATGCCGGCCATCAGCGCCATGTGGCGCCAGGCGTCCTCGCGGCTCGGCGCATCGCCGCCACCGAGATGGCGGCGTACCCCGGGATCCGAGAGGATGCGCAGGTACGGCTCGAAGTCCTGCTCGCGAAACTGGCGGAGCACGAGCCGCTCGGTCTCGGTTTCGCGAGGGAATTGCCCGCCCGTGCCGCTCAGCGGTCTCGCTCCACCCGGGAAAGGCGCGCGTGCGCCGCCGCAAGGCGGGCGGCGGGAACACGGAACGGCGAGCAGGAGACGTAGTCGAGGCCGAGCTCCTCGCACAGCGCGATCGAATCGGCGTCGCCGCCGTGCTCGCCGCAGATCCCGACGCTCAACGACTTCCTGACCGCCCTGCCCTCCTCCACCGCGAAGCGCATCAGCCGCCCGACCCCGTCGCGATCGAGGCTCTCGAAGGGGTTGCGAGGCAGCACCTTGTCCTCGACGTAGCGTAGGAGGAACTTGCCCTCGGCGTCGTCGCGCGAGACCCCGAAGGTCATCTGGGTCAGGTCGTTGGTGCCGAAGGAGAAGAAGTCCGCGCACTCGGCGATCTGGCCGGCCGTGAGCGCCGCGCGTGGCACCTCGATCATGGTCCCGACCTTGTAGGCCACGCGTCCCTTGGTCTCCTTGAAGACCTCCTCGGCGGTGCGATCGATCACGACGCGGGTCCGGCGCAGCTCCTCGAGTGAGCCGACGAGCGGCACCATGATCTCCGGGCGCACGTCGACGCGCTCCTTCTTCAGACCAACCGCAGCCTCGATGATGGCGCGCGTCTGCATCTCGATGATCTCGGGGAACAGCAGACCGAGACGGCAGCCGCGCAGCCCCAGCATGGGGTTCTGCTCGTGGAGGTTGCGCACCTCGTCGAGAAGGTGCTGTTGCGAGCGATACGACTTCTCCGGCTTGCCCGACGCCTGCGCGCGGGTCACCTCGACGAGCAGCTCCTCGAGCGACGGAAGGAACTCGTGGAGCGGTGGGTCGATGAGGCGGATGATCACGGGGAGCCCGTGCATCGCGGCGAGGATGCCGCGGAAGTCGTCGCGCTGGAACGGCAGCAGCTTCTCGAGCTCGCGGCGGCGTTCCTTCTCGTCTCCCGCGAGGATCATCCGCTGCACGATGGGCAGACGGTTCTGCTCCATGAACATGTGCTCGGTGCGGCAGAGCCCGATCCCCTGCGCACCGAAGGCCCGCGCGCGCTCGGCGTCGTGGGGATAGTCGCCGTTGGCCCAGACCTCGAGGCGGCGGAACGAGTCGGCCCAGCCGAGCAGCTCCTCGAGCTCGCCCGAGATCTCCGCGTCGAGCATCGCGACCTCGCCGGCGATGATCCGGCCGGTCGTGCCGTCGATGGTGAACGGCTCACCCTCCTTGATCGTCATGCCGCCCGCGGAG
>Ga0187780_10002519_pt1 | contig 13777 bp, 10 predicted proteins | sample 1015_Q2_SP10_20__FD_132429 | JGI IMG/M metagenome (GOLD analysis project Ga0187780, IMG submission 132429) | Tropical peat soil microbial communities from peatlands in Department of Meta, Colombia - 1015_Q2_SP10_20_MG | ecosystem: Environmental > Terrestrial > Soil > Wetlands > Peat | place...
CACGCCCGCCAATCGCCGCGCCGACCGTGAGCTCGAATTCATCGATTCGCTTGTGTACCGCATCATTTCCGAACGGCGCGCCGAAGTGAATTCGAATCATCACAACGACCTGCTTGCGCTGCTGATGGGTGCGATGGACGAGGACGGCACGCAGATGACACCGCAGCAGCTCCATGACGAAACGATGACGCTCTTCCTTGCCGGCCATGAAACCACCGCGCAGATGCTCTCGTGGACGTGGTACGCGCTCAGCCAGAATCCGCAGGTTGAAGCGCGTTTGCACGAGGAGCTGAGCGGCGTGCTCGGCGCGCGCCCCGTGGAAGCGGCGGACTTTCCCAGATTGCCCTACCTGCAGGCCGTGATGAACGAATCTCTGCGGCTCTATCCGCCAGCGTACATCATGGCGCGCGAGGTAATCGAGCCGTGCGAAATCGGCGGCTACACGATGCGGCCGAAATCGACAATTATTTTTTCGCAGTGGGTGATGCACCGCGATCCGCGCTTCTACGATGATGCGGAAGCATTCCGGCCGGAGCGCTGGCTGGACGGGCTTGCGAATCGATTGCCTGCGGGCGCCTATTTCCCGTTCGGCGGCGGACCGCGGCGTTGCATTGGCGAAGGATTCGCGCTGCTTGAAGCGGCGATCGTCATCACGACGCTTGCGCGACGCTTTCGCTTCCGGCTCGCCTCCGGTGCGCAGGTCGTCCCGGAGCCGCTCGTCACGCTGCGGCCACGCCACGGCATTCCGATGACGCTCCACGCCCGCAATTAGTGCACGAACTCGCCGTGCCCGCCGTTTGCCCACGGATCGTATGTGAGGGCGAAGCGAATGCGATCCGGAATCGACGGGTGACTGTAGAACATGAAAACGTCCACCGGATTCGGGTCAGGATCGGACAGATCCACTTCGCCGAGGATTTGAAACGCCTGCGCCGCCACCTCTCCTGAATCCGGCGTCAAGCCGTGCGTGACTTCGAGTCCGTATTGATCGGCCTGATGCTCGAAGTGCCGGCTGATCATGCTCGTCAGAGGATTCGCGATGAATGTGAAGATCGTGAGCAGCAGGAGCAGCGCTGGAAACGAAGCCCAGTCGCCCAAGTCTCGAACCTCCCACCCCGTCCCGCCTCGCGCCAGCGTCCAGCCGATCGACCGATACCCGAGATAGAACAGCACGAGGAAGACGATCGAGAGCAGCGCCAGATCTTTCGGAATGTGAAGTAGGACGTAGTGGCCCATCTCATGTCCCGCGACAAAGACGATTTGAGGCGTGTTCATCTTGGTGATCGTCGTGTCCCACACCACGATGCGTTTGGACGCGCCGACGCCGGTCACGTACGCATTCAGCGCCGTGGACTTCTCGGATGCGCCCATCCAGAACATCCGCTCCGGCGGAATGTTTGCGCCGGCTCGCTGGACCATCTGTTCAAGGGCGGCCGTCAGCGCCGGATCCTTTTGTTGCAGCGGCTCAAACTTGTGGAATAGCGGATCGAACACGAGCGGTGACAGGAAGATAATGAACACGCTGATCGCTATAGCGACCAGCCAAAAGTAGAACCACCATCGTCGCGGGCTTTTTCGAATGATCGCATAGAGAATCCAGATCACGATCGCTCCGATGAGCATGGTGATGAGTTCAGTCTTGATCCAATCCCACGACCACGAGCCCCATCCTTGAATGCTTAAGCCAAACTTTCGCTCGACCCATTGCTCCGCGATGTCGCCGGGACTTTCGAGCACTGCGATCGTCAGCAGAATCAGCGGAGCGAAGATCACAGCCTGCAGGAATCGCACGCGGGTCGCCTTCTCCGCCCAGTTGCGATATGTCGGCGCGAGCTTCCATTTCAAGACCAGCAGCAGGATCACGATCGAATAGAAGAAGACCGCGATCTGGCCCCAAAATTCGATCTGCGCGCGATGGTGGGCCTTGCGGGAAAGGTCAGGCGGCAGCGTGTACGCCGTGACCGTTTTCGACGCTGCTTGCGGCGCAGCAGCGGGAGCGGCGCTTGGAGCGGGCTGCTGTTGAGTTGTTGCCAGCGCGGATGATTGCTGCGCGGGCAACGGCGAGGGTGCCCAGCACAGCGCGATCACTAGAACAATAGCCGGGGCCGAAAGGACCAGCGCGAGTCTCTTCATCATTCCCCCCTTTTGCGGATCAGACGGTGGGCGAGAGTATGTCGTTAGCGGGCGTGACGAGCAAGCCCCTCGCGCTGCCTCGGCCCGCTATGGCTTCCGCCCGGCACTCTGGCATAATGCGCGCATTATGACAGCCACAACAGCAAGTCCCGTCCCGAGCGTGAATCGACAGTTTGTGCTTGCCGCGCGCCCAGTCGGCATGCCGAAGGAATCCGATTTCAGCCTCGTCGAGACGCCAATCCCCGCGCTCACGAGCGGCCAAATTCTGTTGCGCTCAATGTATCTATCGGTCGATCCCTACATGCGCGGCCGCATGACTGGCATTCGCACCTACGCCGATCCCGTCAACATCGGGCAGGTCATGGTCGGCGGCACAGTCGGCAAGGTGGTGCAATCGCTGAATCCGCAGTTTCAGCCGGGCGATGTGGCTTCGGGCTACTGGGGCTGGCAGGAGTTCTGCGTTTCCGACGGCAAGGGCTTGCAGAAGCTCGACCCGAGAATTGCTCCGCCTTCAACCGCCCTGGGTGTCCTCGGGATGCCCGGCATGACCGCCTACTTCGGTTTCCTCGACATCTGCCAGCCGAAACCCGGCGAGACGGTGGTCGTTTCGGGTGCCGCTGGCGCAGTCGGCTCGCTCGTCGGCCAGATCGCGAAGATCAAAAGCTGCCGCGCCGTAGGCGTTGCGGGCGCGGACGAAAAAGTCTCGTGGCTTGTGAACGATCTCGGCTTCGACGCCGCATTCAACTACAAAACCACCGACAACTACGTCGAGAAGTTGAAGGAACTTTGCCCGAACGGCATCGACTGCTATTTCGACAACGTCGGCGGAGCGGTCACCGACGCCGTGCTTCCGCTGCTCAACGTGCGGGCGCGCATCTCGATCTGCGGCCAGATTTCGCAGTACAACGCGGCCAAGCCCGAGCCCGGCGTCCGGCCGTACGTTTTCCTGCTCACCAAGCAGGCGCGCGCAGAGGGCTTCATCATCACGCAGTTCATGGATCGCTTCGCCGAAGGCGTCGCGCAGATGGGCCAGTGGCTTAAAGAGGGCAAGCTGAAGTACCGCGAGACCGTCATCGAAGGCTTCGAGAACATGCCCCGCGCCCTCATCGGTGTCCTCAGCGGCGACAACACCGGCAAAATGATTGTCGCGATCCGGTGAGGATCGCGACCCTGAGGCGGGCGTCTTTAGCCCGTCGAAGGGTGTGCGTATCTCGGTCTGCCTACCAGCAACGGCCAGTTGCCTCTTTCGACTCCGGCGACGAGTCACATTGCCATCGTGCTGAGCAAGCGGCTACCATGGAATTCAGGCAGCCTGCCGCACGGAGTGATGCCATGAAGGTCACAAAGCTCGGTCTGGTGATTCTGCTGCTGTTGCCGCTATCGAGCGCCGCCGCGCGCCCGCAGCAGGATTCATCCTCGGGCCAGCAGCAGCAATCGGTCGCAGACGCCGCTCGCCGCGCCCAAGAGCAGAAGAAGACTCAGCCCAAGGCCGCCAAGACCTGGGACAACGATACGATACCGGCGATGCCCGGTGGCGGGGTGAACGTGGTCGGCCAGTCCGGAGCAGCTGGTGGCGCCCAGCCGTCCGGCGCTCCCGGAGCCGCGCAAAAACCAGCCACGCCCGCGACGCCTGAAGAGAAGGCGGCGATTCAGTCTGATCTCAATGCCGCCAAGGCCCAACTCGAAAGCCTGAAGACCGATCTCGACATTGCCCAGCGCAAATACTCTCTCGATGAGTCGAGCTACATCGGCAAGCCCGATTATTCCAAGGACAAGGCCGGCGCCGCCGCACTCGAAGATGAGAAGGCTCAGATTGACGCGAAGCAGCAGGAAATCGCCGACGCGCAGAAGAAGATCGACGACCTCCAGGCGCAATTGAACGCCGCCGGTAGCGACGCCTCCAAGTAGCTCACGGTCCGCGCAAGATTCCGACCGGACCGCCCTCTTTTCTGGCTTGGAAAGCCTACCACTACTAATTGTATCGATTTCTCTTGACACACTAGACGCACCGGCGCACAATCCCGTCCGTTTTATGGGGGCGGTTGCTTTCTCTCGATCTCCTTTGCGGCGCTAGACGCATCTTCTGCGCCGCCGGCTCATTTCTGCTTCTTGCGAGGCGAAAAAGAATGCAATACCTGCCCGGCTGGACCGTGCAATGTCTGAACCCGGAATGCCCCGCGCGCGGCCACTGGCTGCGAGTGGAGGCCGCGCCACGGGAAATCTGCAGCAATTGCGGAGCGCCTCTGCACCGCGTGCCGCCGCCGCTCGGGCCGCGTTTCCGGATGCGCCCGAGGCCGCTCGCTGGATATCGTCCGGGGCGTCCGCGTTAGTTTTTTCAGTCATGATCCCGCAGGCTCGCGTTTCGGGCCGCGGGACCACCCAAGATGGCAGCGGCTAGGCCGGCCCAGCCCGGCCTCGTCCCCGCCGCAGAGCCCCATGGGTGGGGTAGGCAACAGGGCCCGAGTCGATCCTCAATCATGAAGACGGCTCGGGCCGTTCGTTTTTTGCAGGCTCTATCGGAAGGCCTGGCTGGCAGGTTCGAGCCAGGAGAACAGAAAGCCGCCGATTTCAGGGAACTTCGCGGCGATCAGACTTAGCAGCGGGACGCTTACGAAAGCGGCTAGCCGGAGCCAGAATTCCACTCCCAACTTGCCAACATCGGTGTTGGTGACCCGGCTGATGGTGGCGTCCTTGTCGGCCTGTCCGTAGACGATTGCGACCACCACTCCGATAAATACCAGCAGGAAGATCATCACCGTATGGAAGGTGGACGTCGGCTCAAACGGATAGCTGCTGAAGGAAAGAAGAACGAAGACGTAAAGGCCCGCGATCGCCAAGACAAGAGCGCGCATCCGAGTGAAAACACTGGATATGAAATTGAAGTAGAAAAGGCAGACGAAGTCCTCGCCAAGCCGCACCGGTAGCGGCAAGCTCGCGTCGTCACAATCGGCCTTTTCCCGAGGCGCCCCGCTCGTGTCCCATGCAGGCCGCGCCTCTAGATTCCATTCGCGATTCAGATCTCGAAGCATGTGAGTGCAGGCGGAAGCCAAGTCCCTCTGGAGCGCTCGCAAATGTGCCACGAGATCGTTGGTGAAGGTGACTCCACGGCGCACCGTCTGTGTCTGCATCCATTGGGAGAATCTCCGTACCGCGTCCGACACAACACCGATGGCCACCCACATTTCCTCGCTGGTTGGATTTGCGCTGCGAAGCGCGGTGATCGTTTCTATTTGACGGGATAAGACGGCAAAGAAGTCCTCAAACGTATTTGCGCCCAGTTCCCAGAGCCGCCGGGACTTGAAACTGCCCAGTCGCGTAAAGCCGCGTCGCAGCGGCAGTCTCTCCAGCGCCATCAAGAGTGTTCTTAGCTCAAGCCAAATGAATGCGAGGTGCAACGTGTCCCAAAGGAGCAGCGCAATCAAGGCGCCGACTAGCAGCGTGTACGTCGCGTCGTAGCCGGGTCCCTCGAAACTCTGGATCGTATGCGGAGCCGAGGGAACGATCACAGCCAATATCAGAATCGCGAGACCAATCCCGGTGAGCAGGACGAGTCGAAGCGGCAAGCCGCCTGGTTTCATGAACCGCAGCAGATCCGCATTTCTTTCGGCTGCCAGCGCGGCGAGCTTTTGATTCCTCGCCACATCCTCGGCACCGTCGGCCTCGACCAGACCTCCGCGCTCGGGCAACGGCGGCCCCTTTCCGTCCGTATCCCAAGGAGGCCGCCCCGACAGGATTTGCCAACTTACCCACAGGCACGCGGCAAACAAAAGCAGGAACGGCGTGGCTGGAGACACACCCGAGGCGATGTGGACGTAGCGGTACCGCATGAAGTGTCGCAGGGGCCCCGAACCTGTATGAAAAGCCAGCCACCAGATCACGACCGAAGCGGGAACCAGCGCCAGCAGAGGCAGGGCCAAGCGCCAACGGCCTCTTCTCCACATGTCCGAGAGGATGAGGACGCCAATGCTAGGCAGCAGGTAGGCGATCCACCTTGCGTGTCCGAACGAATACCAAGCGACAGGCCACGTCAAGCATATGAAGATCTGGAGGATGGCGGCTCCGAAGCACATAAGTGTCCGGTTGCGCGAGGCGTCTCTCACGGGAGCGAAATTCGCAAGAAATATGGAAGGCGACATCACGCTGCCATTGAGGGCGAGCAGAGCGTAGATCAACCCAAAGGCCGCACCCAACGAACACACCACGATCCAGGGCGTCGGGACGAAATGATAGAAGTTCGGTTTGCTGCGATCAGACGCCACCGCGTGAAGCAAACTGCTCGTTGCGCTCCCCGAAGCTGTTGTCTCCGCTCCATCGAGCAGCTCGACTGGCCAGAACTGATCGCGCCCCAGCACCGTCAACCACACCGGCGGCACGAGCGCCGTTTTCCCGCTGGGTAGATCGCCCGCAAGCGTCGGCCATCCGTATTCGGCATAAGCTGCAGGAGGCAAGTCGAGAGGCTGCCGCAAACCGTTTGCGGCGGCGGTCACTACGTCCGTTTCCGCCCGTTCGGTGCATTCATCGAGCGAACTGCCCTGCAGCGCCATCAGAGCCAGCGCGGCATTAAACGTTCCCACGGAGTAGTCGCTTGGGAAGATCCGGTTGAGGTGCGCGTCCGGAGTGCACGCGCCCGTATTCATGTACTCGTCGATTTCCGGAATCAGCGAGTACGAGGTGACCTCGGTCACGCCCCGCAGCCGTGGGTCGTCCACTTGACGCGGAAGCAGCAGGTCAGTGTTGACCGTAATGAGCCGTGCATCGGAATACGCCACGCGCAAGTAGCGAACCAGGAAAACGATATCGAGCGGATTCGTGGCTTCCAGCACGACCAGATTCACTTCGTGCTCGCGAAGATCTGCTACGATCCCCATCATCGTGGCTTCCTGCGAGAGCGGTGTCTGTCCGTGCCCGAACGTGTTGACGCTATCGTCGTCGTTGCCGGTATCTCCCAGATTCAGTTGCAGCGTGGTACGCGGCGGCGTGTTTGGCGATCCGGCGTTGCCGCTCGCGTCCTGCGCGTACGCGTTGCGCAATTGCGAGATATCGCGAGGAAAATAGAGATGGAGAACCGTGCCCCGGTCCGCATCGTTGGGACACGCATCCGCACCTTGCGGCGGCTTGCCCTTCAGGGGCGCGATATTTCCGTACGCGGTTTCGTCTTCAGACAACAGAGCGATTCGGTCGGCGCGATAACCTTGGCCGCAAACGAAGCTCAAAAGATGTTGTACCGCGTAGTCGCTACTCTCTTGGAATGTTCGAAATGTGGCGAGGTCGCCGCCGATGTCCACCCTCTTTTCCACGAACCATCCAATCGTGCTAGCGCTGCTGGCTGTGCCGCTGTGGATCGTAACGCTGGAGAATTTTCCCGCTTGCTTCAGGTCCTTCAAAAGCGAATGGAGCGAGTAGAGCGAACCAGAGAATGTCGGCCCGAGAATAAATAGGTGACCGTTCGCGCCGGTCGGCTGTGGGTCGGCACAACCCTTCGCGGCGCGACAGATTACTCCTATTGCTTCGATGGCATTCGCGAACTGGTCCTTCTCGATTCCTCCGGTCGGCGTCTCGCCCACTAGAAATACGAGAAGCGGCTTGGATCCTGGCTTTAGCTCGTCTGGTTGTTCCGCATTGTGGAAGATTAGGACTCCTGGGTAGCCTTCCTTCGAGTCCACGTAGTTTCCTTCTTCGACCCGCACGTGAAAATCGGGATTCTCTGCGTGCTGTTCGTTGTCCCAGGGCAAGTACGCCCGCGAGAAGAGATACCCGCTCTGCTGCACGGCCTCTTCGATGGCAACGATCTGCCGGTCGAAGAAAAGGCTGAGGTGCGTGTGCACGGGGTCGGGAACCGTCGCGATCAGGAAGTGCGCATTCTTCGTGCTGCCGTCCGGCAACTTCAGCAAGTCCGCGAGATCGGGCGCCGTTTCAGCCGTCCCCAACGAGGCCCCAAGCGTGTCGCCCAGACCCTTTCCCGGGGACCCAAGACAATTCAAGTCGCACGCGCCGTTCGTCCCCGTAGCGCTCTTCGAGGGAGTCGTTTGCTTGCTGCGCAGGTTCTGGCTTGCCGTTGGCGGTTGCGGAGGTTTAGCTTGCGTCGAGGCCGGAGCTTGAGACGGAGTGCCAACGGGACCCAGAAATATCCTAACGGCCAGGAAGGCCACGAATAGAGCGCCGACCCCTCGTCTCACGCGGATATCCCCGAAGCTCCTTTAGGACGCAGTTAATATCCTAAGTAGTGACCTCGGCGCAAGAAGCGTTTCACACGAATGCGCGGCGGCGCTTGGCTTCGGGGTGCCGGTTTCTTATGCAGGTGATGGTGCTGTAAAAAGGGGGGAGCGGCTAGTGGGGGTGCTAGCCGCTCCTGGGCATGGGGGTGATGGAGGTGCAGAAATTCGGGGCCCACGCCCCGAATCCGATTGTGATTCTGCCGGTGGAACGCGCCCGCGTCGATGGGCCACTCGTTCAATTCGTTCCGGTACGAAGGTACCCCTCGCCAGATTCGAGTCAGCTTCGCCTTGCGGCGGCCGACGGTCTGCGCTTTGCCGATATGCGGCGGATGTACTACGATAAGCGCCCGCTGATGAACGAAGGCACTCCCGCGAAACCCACTGGCGCCTCTGGCGAAATGTTGTGGGGGTTTTGGTATCCCGCGCTGCGGAGCGATCATGTGCGCGGACGCCATCTTGCGCGTACCATGCTGCTCGAAGTTCCGCTCCTAATTGGCCGCGATGCCGCCGGAAAACCGTTTGCCTTGCGCGACATCTGTCCGCACCGGGCATACCCCCTTTCATTCGGCGAGTTCGATGGCGAGTCCGTCGAATGCGCCTACCATGGCTGGAAGTTCGACGCACACACCGGCCAGTGCCGCCACATTCCTTCGCTGACGGCTGATTCGAAGCTCAAAAGCGAGCGGATCTATGCGGGCAGTTTTCCCTGCGCCGAGCACGACGGCTACCTCTGGGCGTTCATGACCAATCCCGAAGGCCGCGCCCTAGCAGCGAATTACGCGGTGCCGCCCGTGCCGGAATTGCCGACGTTCAGCCAGCATTACAAAATCGCGCATCTCGCCGCCGACCTGCCTTGCAACGTCGATCACGGCATCATCGGCTTGATGGACCCGGCGCACGGTCCCTTCGTGCATCAGGCGTGGTGGTGGCGCACCCGGCGCAGCATCCGCGACAAGGCCAAGCAATTCGAGCCGATTCCCAACGGCTTCCGCATGAGCCCGCACGCGCCCTCGGCCAATAGCGCGCCGTACAAGATTCTGAAGCTCATCACCGGCGAGCCGGCCACGACGATGATTGACTTCGTGCTGCCGAATCAGCGCTTCGAGCAAATCCGCGCCGGAAAATATTGGCTGTCCAGCCGCACCACAGTCACGCCGATTCGGCACGATCTCTGCCGCCTCGATTTCGTTGCGGCGTGGAACATTCTTCCGTGGTTTCCGATCGTCTCGTTCATCATTCGTGTGCTGGGGCCGCGCTTCATCCGCCAGGACACGACCGTAATCGAAAAGCAGGGCCTCGGCCTCAAATACGAAGAGCGCATGATGCTGGTGGACGACGCTGACCGGCAGGCGCGCTGGTATTTCGACTTGAAAGCCGCGCACCTCGAATCGCAGCGCACGGGCCAGCCCATGCACCATCCCGTCGCCGGGCCTGTGACCCTCCGCTGGCGCTCGTAGTGGGCTTCCTATCCGCGTCTTCGCCTTCTCTTGCCCTGCCCGAATTTTGACCCTCCGTCCAGTTGTGCGCTCCCGCGCGGGAGCGCACACTTTTGGTGCCGATTGCGGCGTTTCTTTCTGTGGGGTCCGCGCGAGCGGGCCTGGTCTTGGATCTTGGCGAAGCCCAGACTTGGGAGCATGGAGGGAACATGAGCAGTCGCATTCGATTTCTCCTGCCGCTTGCCGGTCTCTGGCTCGTTCCGTCTGCGTTTGCGACCGACCTGGCCTACGTGAAGTGTGCGGTCAATCAGGATCGTGTGTGGGTCTATGAGTCGCTCAACAGTTTCGATGTGGAGGCACGGCTAAGGTGCGGCGAGCCGGTCGAAATCCTGCACCGCGTCAGGGGTTATGTGAAGATTCGCACCGAAAGCGGCGTCGAAGGCTACGTCCCCGACAGCGCTTTCCCCGATCTGCCTGCGCTGCCTGATGACACGCAAACGCCTGCAACTGCCGCCGTTCAGCGTTCCGTTGCAGCCGCGGCCGCGAAACCCGCTCCAGTCGCATCGAATCCTGTCGCGATAGCAGCCGCGGCGGCTCAGCCGGTGAGGGCCCCGAGTTCGCCTTCCGCATCTCCGCAGCCTCCGGCTGCTCCAGCAGCCGCTGCTTCGGTCGCGCAGCCGAGCGTGGCAAAGACTTCGGCACCCACCAAGCCTGCAATCTCTGCGTCTGCCAAAGCTCCTGTTCAGGCAAAAGTCGCTCCTGCGCCAACGAACGCGAAACCTGCAGTCGCGGTCGCGAAGAACGTGCACGCGGTGCCTGCCGCCGAGTCGTCGCCTGCGTTCGATAGCGCACCTGCCGCGCGGCTCGTGCATGCGATACCAGCCGCAGAGGCAGTGAAAGTCTCGATCGAACCGGTCAGCGCGAAAGCAGATAGTGTCGCAATGGTTCGGGCGACGTCACAGCCTGCCGCGCCCGCTACGGAGTCGGAGGACTATCCCGACACGCAGGTCGTAAACGAGAGCGCCGATCCCGCTTGCCGCATCTACTTCGCGGCGTACGGCCTCGCGCCCTCGCAATACAAATGGATGGCCGAAAACCGACGCAAGGAATTTGCAGGAATTTGCCCGGCGCCCGATCTCGCGCACGTGGATTTCGTCGTCCTCTTCACGCACGATTCCGATACCTACACCTACGCAATGCCGACCCCCGTGCACACCGACCGCAATGGGTTCTCCGATTTCAGCCCGCTGACGACGGTGGATACGGCGCTTGTTTCCATGTCGGAAGTGCAAAAGGCGCGCTACGAGTTCGTGTGGGTTTTCCGGATGACGCGCGGCGCGTTTGACCCGGAGAAATTCTCTCCGCGCCGCCGGCCGCAGTTCACGACCTACGTCAAAGGCTCGCGCGCTTCATCGCGCGCCATCGAGGACGCATTTAATTTTGTCGAGACGCAGGAAGTGACCCGCTAGCCCCGCAGGCGACTCAGCGCGCGTTCACTCCACCACGCCGCCCAGAAATGGAAAGTGGCTCGCCGCGGCCATGAAGAAGAGCAGCGGAAACGACATCCAGAATCCCGTGCGTGACGCAAGGAACGCCCATCGAGCCATGTATTCCGCTTCGGTAGGCATCGGCGTGCCCTGTTCGGTGCTCGCTCGTGTCCAAGCGATCAGCCGCTTCTGCGCGCGCCAGATCACTCCCCACGCGTTCAGCAGCATCAGCAATCCCATCCCGCCGCCGATTGCGATCGAAAGATGGCGGTTCGACGATTCGGGACTCGCGTTCAGGGCGAGCACGATCCACGACGCGGCGATGGTGATCGCCGCAATCGCAATCGCGCGCACCCACGCGCTGTCCAGAATTCCCTTGTGCGGCAGTTGGAACGGATAAATCAGCGCAAACGCCACGAACCAGACAAGCAGCCACTCGCCGAACCATCGCCACGCGAGCGACGGCATTCCCGCATTCGTCGCGTCCGCCGCAAGAATCAGCCAGAAGTAGCGCAGCCCGGCGATCACCGTCACCAGCGCCGACCACCGGAACCACCACATCGCGCGCGACATCAGCGCCGGAAACACTTTCGAGCGCACGGCGGGTTCGAGGCCCTTCATCGTCTTTGTGCCGACTAGATTGAAAAAATAGAGCAGCCCGATCCAAATGATCCCCGCGACGAAGTGCACCCACCGCAGGGCAATCTCTTCGCGCGTCACTGCCCCTTGCGGAAAGCTGACGTGGGTTTGGACGATTTCGCTCAACATTTGCAGCAATCCTCAGATGCAGCGAGCACGATGTCACCGAGGCACTGCGATCCAGGGGACGCAGTGCTGGATGCCTCATATTACCCTTCCAAGCTGTTTCAATCCTCGGTCTGTATTTCCCTTATTTTCTTGAGCTTCTTGTCCCAATACAGCACAACTTCACCCTTGCCGAAATACGTGATCCGAACTCCGGCGGAACTGAGTCTTACCGGTGGCGTGCTGTCTCCGGTGTCGATTGCATCTGTTTGCGATATGCGCGAGCCCGCCGCTACGGGCCTAAGGTAAACGGAGCCGTAGTACCCCGTTTCGTCCAGCTCGTAGACGCTCTTGCACGGGCGGTTTCCGGCACACAAGAGAACTACTAGCTTCGCGGCTGTTGACTTGTCGGCCTTTAGCAGGACCGCGAAATCCGGATTGCCGTCACCATCAAAGTCGGCATGCACGACACTTGGATTATCTTTGCTGAAGCGCCGCTGGATGTAGGCCCGCGCGTCAGAATCACGCTCCTGCAGCGTTACCAGATGAAATCCGGGAAACTGAATGAGGACGCTATCGATTGCATTGCCTTGCCCCTGTGCATTCAGTCGCGAGACGCTGCAGGCGAGAACTAGCAGCAACAGCGAGGCGGACCCGCGAACAAGAATTCGCACCATCTGGCGTCACATTCTTTCGGGCGCACTGGGTATTGAATTCTTGGCCGCCTTGCCGAAGCTCAGCAACTGCTTCACCGAAGCCGAGACGCGATGGCGAAACAGATTGAACCGCTGGCTGCCCTCGCCGGTCACCCAGTTGAACTGAATCACGCGCCGCTCGCCGATGAATTGCAAATGCCCGTGCCAGGAATGATCTGAACGCAGAAAGGCAACAAGCGTCCCACCGGAGGGCGGCACCTCCGCCGCCACGTCGTTGATGTCGTCCCGCGAGCGCAGCAGGCGCAGCCGACCGCCCGCGTCGTCCCATTCGGGATTCATATAGAGAAGAATCGTGACAATCTTGCTTTCCGAATCGCAGTGGATGTTGCCGTCGCGCGTATCGCAGCGGCCGCGAACCGTGATCGTCGAGGGGCGGTTGCTCAGGTCGATCTGAAACTTTTCCTCGAATGCCTTGCGGAATTCCTCCGACTCGAGCGCGTCCACCATGGCCTGAAAATCCGGGCCGAATTCGAGCGAAGCCAGCGGATAGCTACCGGCGTGGTCGATTCGCGGATAATCCGCATTGATTTTGCGCAGCGCCTCGGGCTTGACGAACCCGCGCAGAATTACATGCTCGTAGGGATCCCGTTCGAGCGGTGCGTTGCGCAGTGCTTCGTAATCGAATACGTCCATCATTTTCGACACTATCCTGTCGCCAATGACCCTGTCAACCGCGCCTGCTCCGAATGCGGCGGTCTTCGTAGGGGCGCAGCAGTGCTGCGCCCGGCGAAGATTCTTGGCGATATTTCGACCGCATGCCGAAGAATCCCGCCCGAAACCGTCTTGTGGCGCACGGCTTTTCATCGGGCAGAACTATACTTGTCGCATGGGCAAGATCTACGCGGGCACGTCCGGCTGGGCCTATTCGAGCTGGAAGCCTGATTTCTATCCGCCGAAGCTGGCGTCTGCGAAATTCCTCGAGTACTACGCGACGCGCCTCAATTCGGTCGAAGTGAATTACACATTCCGCGCGCAAGCAACCGACAAACTGCTCGCCGGCTGGATTGAAGCGACGCCAGCGCATTTCAAATTCGCGATCAAAGCGC
>Ga0187780_10002520_pt1 | contig 13776 bp, 8 predicted proteins | sample 1015_Q2_SP10_20__FD_132429 | JGI IMG/M metagenome (GOLD analysis project Ga0187780, IMG submission 132429) | Tropical peat soil microbial communities from peatlands in Department of Meta, Colombia - 1015_Q2_SP10_20_MG | ecosystem: Environmental > Terrestrial > Soil > Wetlands > Peat | place...
CCCACTTTTCCCCCTTTCGCTATTGCGCCTGCAACTGTATTGCTGAGGCTGCCCCACCCTTCGCGGTTTTCGAAGGGTGGGGGTCCGGCCCGCTGCAGTAGAACGTTTAGGGATCACATGGGGGTTGGTGTTAGAACCACAGCCATGGCGCTGGAGCAGTTTCCGCTACTCCGCATACGGGGAAGCCGGTGCCGCGCTGGTGGACGAGGCGCAGATGGCGAAATTTAAGCCGCGCATCCTAGCCTAAGCTGGAGACGAACTCCCCACCCTTCGAAAACCGCGAAGGGTGGGGCAGCCATCGCTATACTGGTTAGTACCAAATGTGAAGGGTGGGCCAGCCCGCCTGCGAATAAAGTGTGACCACAGGTATGCGACTTCTTGCTTTCATAATGGTTATAAGCTTAGGAATCCTTGGTGTCGCTGATAACAAAGGGTTTTGTCCACCAACTCCACCGAAGCCAAAGGCGTTCGCGACGAGAAGGTCAGCACCACAAAATCCTCCCACTCCTGGCGCACAATATGCCGGGACAGTGATACTGATGGCCGTTGTCAGTGACAAGGGTCACGTGTGCGACACGCAGGTAATACGCGGGTTAGACAAGGAGACTGACAAGAGAGCAGTGGAAGCCGTGCGTCAATCGCATCTTCAGCCGGTACGGAGAGGCGGAAAGGCTGTTCCTGTAGTCATCACTGTGGAAGTGAGCTACTGGCGTAAGGACGGTGCACTTGTCCAGTTTCCTACCACTCCGACCGTTACGCAGACGCAAAACGAATCGGCACATTGATCCGCCTTGCAAGCAGGGCTATGAGCCAATAGGGACAGCTATCAAGAAATATACAAGTACGATGGAGTGATGCTACGAGATATTCGCGGGTTTAGCGCGAGAGTCTCATCATCCGTGCAATGGTCACCCTGCTTCATGCCTTTCGTTCACGCACAGGAAATTCAAGTTAACGCCAGTGCAGACACAATAGCTCTTTCCAGCGGCAATTGTGTGGACTGTCAAAACGCCGGGGCAGACCCTGAAAGAAGAAATCGATGCGGAAGGGTGAGGGCTGCTGCGAGTTCCTGTGTCTTTACTGCCGACCGGTTTCGGGGTGTAGCATTTTCCCCATCATCCCTTATAACCCCCCCTCCCATTTGACGGGTTTGGCTTGGCGGCCTAACATAGCGCCGAGCAAGTTTCCATGGTCGGGCAGACGGTTTCCCACTACCGCATCCTCGGCAAAATCGGGGGCGGGGGCATGGGAGTTATATACGAAGCCGAAGACCTCCGCTTGGGCCGCCACGTCGCCTTGAAGTTTGTCCCTGAAGGCGTAATTGGCGACGAGAAATCGCTCGAACGCTTTCAGCGCGAGGCCCGCGCCGCTTCGCGCTTAAATCACCCCAACATCTGCACCATTCACGACATCGACGATAACAACGGCCATCCCTTCATTGTGATGGAGCGGCTGGAAGGCGAAAGCCTGAAGCAGTTGCTGCAGGGTCAGCCCATCGATCTTGAACGCCTTCTCAGTGTTTCGGTGCAGGTCGCGCGGGCGCTGGAAGCCTTGCACGCCAAGGGAATCATTCATCGCGACATCAAGCCGGCAAACGTCTTCATCACCCACGGCGGGCAAGTGAAAGTGCTGGATTTCGGTCTCGCAAAGATTTCACGCGGCGGGGTGGCGGCAGGCGACGATACTCCTTACGAAGACTCGCTGACTGCCGTAGGCGTCGTCCCTGGCACCGCCGTTTACATGTCGCCGGAACAGGCCCGCGGCGAAGATTTGGATCCCCGCAGCGATATCTTTTCTTTTGGCGTCGTGTTGTATGAGATGGCAACCGGACAAAAACCGTTTCGGGGCACGAATGTCGTCACCACCCTCGACGCCATGCTGCACAAAAAGCCTGCCTCCCCCCGGTCTTTAAATCCTGCTCTTCCCGGCTCGCTCGAAGGCGTCATCGGCAAAGCCATGGAGAAAGACCGGAGCCTGCGCTATCAGAACGCAGTTCAGATGAGGGCCGATCTCGAGCGACTCAAGGACGAAAGCGAATCGGCGCAGGTCAAGGCCGTTTCCCGTGAAGCCCGCCTCAAAGTCGTCACCAACACGTTTGATGGCGCCAGCCCGTGGCCTAAATACTTAATGCTCGCCCTCAGCGCACTTCTGGTGACCGTTTTGGCCGCTTTGGGCGCGTGGTGGTTCAAACACCGCAACGCTCCTGTGGCTGTCCGAAACACCATTGCCATCCTTCCGCTACAAAACATGAATGGCGACTTCAGCGTGGACTATCTGCGTTTTGCCTTGGCCGATGAAATCGCCAACGTGCTCACCGAAACTCGCACCCTCGATGTGCGACCGTCCTCCGTCACCCGAAAATATGTCAGCACCGATTTAGATCCGCAGAAAGTTGGGAAGGAATTGCACGTCGCCGACGTTGTTACCGGACATTTCATAAAGCAGGGCGACTTTTTGCTGGTGACCCTCGAGGCCGTCGACACGACCAGTGATCGGCTATTGTGGCAAAGCAGCTTCAGCACGGCCAGCCAGGACGCGATCGCTTTGCAGAACCAGCTGACCGGCCAGCTTCGCCAGGGGATGCTGCCTGCACTGGGCGTGGCGACCAGTGCGGTTGATACTGCCGCCAAACCGAAAAATGCCGAAGCCTACGACCTCTACTTGCACAGTCTTGCTTTGCCGCACGATCCCGCGCCAAACAAAGATGCGATCGCGGTGCTGCGCGAAGTCGTAAGGTTAGATCCCACGTATGCTCCCGCCTGGGAGGAACTTGGGCTGAGGTATTACTACGATTCCGCTTACTCCGACGGCGGAGAGGAAGCGTTTCAGAAGTCGAATGAAGCATGCCAGCGCGCTCTGCAATTGGATCCCAATCGGATGGCCGCCGCTGGACAGCTCATCGTGAATCAGGTGAATCGAGGAGAACTCCCGAAAGCATATCAAGGAGCCGAGGAACAGCTGAGAAAACGCCCGGAAAGTGGTCAAGCCCACTTCTACATGGCGTATGTTTTGCGCTACGCGGGTATGCAGGAGGAATCTTCACGCGAGTGTGACACGGCGATTGCCCTTGACCCTGGCAATTTCTCGTTCCGTTCCTGTGCCTGGGCCTATATGGAACTGGGGAAGACGCAGCGTGCCATGGATTTCGTGCGCCTGGATGCCGGATCGGAATGGGCAGCTTACGCGACCTTGCAGGTTCTTCTGCGAGAAGGAAAGCTCCCTGAAGCCAAAGCGCAACTAAAGAATGTAGCTAATGCCCCGCGTTATCATCGCGAGTTGCTGGAGAGTTGCTTGGGCGTGCGTCCGGCCTCCGATCTGGATCGGCTTGCACCACAAGCCGAAACAGCAGTCCTTGCCGAACCCGATCCTGAGCCGTGGTACTACTGGGGCACGGCGATGGCATTCTGTGGCAAGAAAGAAATCGCGCTGCGCATGATCAACGCGGCGGTAGAGCAGAACTATTGTGCGTATTCCGCCTTGCTAGCTGATCCACTGGTAGCGAAGTTGCGCAGCAGCGCAGAATTCGACCAGGTCTTGACCGCGGCCCACCAATGCCAGCAATCGGTAAAGTCCCAGTAGGCTGGTTGCGAACCCGTGCGGCATACTTCCCAAATTCCAGCTATCCTTATAGCAGCTGACTAGTCCATACCCGGGTACCCAGGAAATAATTTGCTGCGGATTCGCGAGAACATCCATCCTTTGATTATGTGCAAACTTCGGCGTGCACTCGTACGCCCTGTTTCCCTTTTTGTTAGTGTCGTTTTGTTCTGCATCCTCGGGGCGGCAGGAGACACGACCAGCCCCGTCGAACCGCTTCCCCAGGACACCGGCGCCGCTGGGCTGAAGCAGATGCTTGTACGGCTGCATACCACAGCCCGGCTCATGCAGACTGTGGCCCATCCCGACGACGAAGATGGCGGCCTGCTCACCCTGGAATCGCGAGGTAAGGGCGCTGAAGTGTTGCTGCTCACGCTCAACCGGGGCGAAGGTGGGCAAAACAAAGTCGGCAGCAATCTTTTCGATGTGCTCGGCGTTCTCCGCACTCTGGAGCTGACGGCGTCCGACCGCTACTACGGGGTTGAGCAGCGCTTCACCCATGTTGCCGACTTCGGCTATTCCAAGAATCCGGATGAGACATTTCAGAAGTGGCAAGGGCACGATATCGCTTTGGCAGACATGGTGCGAGTGGTCCGTACTTTTCGTCCGGATGTCCTGGTAGCACGTTTCTCGGGAACAGATCGCGACGGCCATGGCCATCATCAGGCTTCGAGCATTCTGACTCGCGAAGCATTCCGCGCGGCCGCTGATCCCAGCCGTTTTCCTGAGCAACTGAAGGAAGGCTTGCAGCCGTGGCAAGCAAAGAAGCTCTACCTCGGCAACGTTTGCGCGTGGGGGGCGAAGACCTGTCCCGACGAGGATTACACGGTCCGCTACAACACCGGTCAGATGGATCCCGTGCTGGGTATGTCCTACGTACAGTTTGCGATGGCAGGGTTAAAGCACCAGCTCTCGCAGGGAGCAGGAGGCTGGACTCTCGAACCCGGCGACCGCTTTGCCTTCTATAAGCTCGTCGATTCCGTTTTGCCTGCCAAGACAGATGATAAAGGTCATGAGAAAGATTTTTTTGATGGCATTGACACCACCCTCCCCGGACTTGTGTCGCGAATTGGTGACGAAGCGAGTAAAGCTCCATTTTTGCGTTCAGATCTCATCGAGATTGCGAGCAAAGTTGATCAAGCGAGGACGGCGGCGGAACATGCTCCGGCTGGCGCGGCACAGCCATTGCTTGCCGGCTTGGAAGCTACGCGTAAGACGATTGAAAAGGTCAAGAACTCCCGGCTTTCAGATGCAGCCAGAGTCGATCTGCTGACTGAACTAACCACCAAGGAACGCCAGTTCGAGAGAGCTGCCAATCTCGCGCTGGGAATTCAATTCCGCGCGATGGTAGACGCTCCCGTCGGCTCGGATCCGGACGATGCTTTCATGGCGGTTCCCGGCCAGAGCTTTGACATTTCTATTCACTTCGCGGCCGCTCGGAGAGTTACCGTAACTAAAATTGACCCGGATCTTCCGCTGGGATGGAAATACAGAGAGGTGAAGAGAGACGGCAATGACGCAACCTTCCGCGTTACTGTTCCCGGAGATGCCCGGTTTACCCAGCCATATTGGCACCGGAATGATCCGGAACGAGACGCAATAAATACTCTGGACGAACCGCAATATGTCACTCTTCCCTTCCCGCCTTTTCCCGTGCGGGCATCTGCGAGCTACAAACTGGATGGCGAACCAGGCACTGCACGCGCCGTTGCGATGGTCAAGTACAAAGATGCAAGTGGAACGGAGTTAGAGCGGGCCCTGGCAGTGGCTCCGGCGTTTTCTGTCATGCTCGAGCCGAGTCAGCAGGTGATTCCGACGCATGGCGATGCTGCTCGTCAGGTCAAGGTAGCAGTTTTCACGAACCTCTCGCAGGCAAGCCAGGGAACTTTGCATCTCGAACTTCCTGCCGGATGGCATGCGGAGCCCGTAACTCTGCCGCTCACGTTCAAGTCCCGCGGCGAGAAGCGCGAAGCCGAGTTTACTGTCTATCACGATGGCATGAAGGAAGGCGCAACCGAAATTCGCGCAGTTTTTAACTCGGGAGGAAAACAGTTCAGCGAGGGCTATAGTGTGGTCACCCGCGAGGACATCGACACTTTCTACTACTATCAGCCCGCGGTGCAGCATGTGAGCATTGTGGATGTGAACGTCCCGAAAAATCTCAAGATCGCATACATTATGGGCGCTGGTGACGACATTCCGACTGTGTTGAAGCAGATCGGCATGAACGTGACTCTGATCCCGGCTGAGAAGCTCGCAAGCGAGAATCTAGGCCAGTACGACACTCTGGTTATCGGTATTCGCGCCAATGATACTCAGAAAGAAATCGCCGAGAACCACCAAAAGCTCCTCGATTACGTGGCCAACGGTGGCACGCTGCTCATGCAGTACAACACCGGCGTTTCCGACTTCAACAAAGACGACCTCACGCCCTATCACGCACAGCTCAGCCGTGTCCGCGTCTCGGTGGAAGAAGCGCCGGTGCAGATTCTCGCGCCCGAAAATCCGGTTTTCCACTATCCCAACCAAATCACGAAAAACGATTTTGACGGATGGGTGCAAGAACGCGGCCTTTACTTTATGGATCAGTGGGATGATCATTTTCAGCCCTTGCTTGCTTCCCATGATCCCGGTGAGCCGGAACAGAGCGGTGGACTGCTGATGGCGCATTACGGAAAGGGTGTCTACATCTACACCGGTTATGCATTCTTTCGCCAACTGCCGGCAGGTGTTCCGGGCGCGATTCGCCTGTATGTGAACTTGCTCAGCGCAGGCAGAGGCGATCACAATGCCGTGGCCAGTGGTCAGTAGTTGGAAGCGAGTAGCTACTGACTACTAACTACTAACTACTGACTCCTGGCTGCTGACTACTGCTCCTTCATGCTTTCTCCGGCCCAATCCGATTCATCTGGCCCTTGCCTGATCCGTGGCGTCAGCCTCGGCAGTGCCACGGCGCTGAACATGATCGATATGATCGGCGTGGGCCCATTCATCACCATTCCGCTGATCGTGAGTGCGATGGGCGGCCCACAAGCCATGCTGGGCTGGGTTCTTGGCGCAATCTTTGCCATGTGCGACGGCATGGTGTGGGCTGAACTTGGCGCCGCCATGCCTCGGTCGGGCGGTTCTTACGGATATCTGCGGGAAATCTATGGGCCGAACCGCTGGGGGCGGCTCATTTCTTTTCTTTTTATCTGGCAGCTCTCTTTCAGTGCGCCGCTGTCAATCGCTTCCGGAGCGGTCGGCCTTTCGGGTTATGCCGCCTACATGCGACCCGGACTGGAAATTCCTTACGCTGTGCGCGATTGGTCCATTCCCATGCCGCTCATTGGGCATTTGCAGGTTCACTGGCTTGTCTCCGGTACAACTTTTATTGCGATCGGCGTGGTTTTGCTCGCCGCCTTGCTTCTCTACCGAAAAATAACTCGTATCAGCGCAATGTCGAAGCTTCTGCTGGCCGGCGTGGTCGCCACCATGGGTTGGATCATCTTCGCCGGCCTCACCCACTTCGACTCTTCGCGCGCTTTCAGTTTTCCTCCTGGCGCGTTTCGCTTGTCCCACAGCTTCTGGTTGGGTCTGGGCTCATCCATGCTCATCGGCACCTATGATTATTGGGGCTATTACAACGTCGCGTTTCTGGGCGACGAAGTAAAACACCCGGCACGAACCATTCCGCGAGCGATTTTGCTATCTATTCTTCTCGTGGGATGTCTATACGTGTTGATGAACTTGAGCATTCTGGGCGTGGTGCCATGGCAGGAAATGATCGCCTCGGCCCGCAGTAATCGGGGCTTGTATGTGGTCTCGATCTTCATGCAGAGGATTTACGGCTCATGGGCCGCCGATGTCGTCACTCTGCTGGTGATCTGGACCGCTTTTGCCTCGGTGTTTTCAACCCTGCTTGGCTACTCACGGGTTCCCTATGCCGCCGCTCTCGATGGAAATTATTTTCGTATATTCGCCCGCATTCATCCGCAAGGCCGCTTCCCTTACGTGTCGCTGCTGGCGTTGGCATTTGTTGCCATTGTTTTTTGTTTTCTTTCGCTCGCTGATCTGATCGCGGGCCTGGTAGTAATTCGCATTACTTTGCAGTTTTTGGTGCAGGCGATCGGGCTCATGGTGCTGCGCTGGCGCCATCCTGAACTGCCTCGGCCGTTTCGAATGTGGTTGTATCCCTTGCCTGCATTGATCGCGTCCGGCGGATTTATTTTTATGGTGATCTCGCGGGCAAACTCGGCTTCGCAGCTTCGCTATGCGTTGTTAATTCTGATCAGCGGAGTTCTGATATTTTTGGCACGCTCCTGGCGCAATCGAGAATGGCCGTTCGGAACCCGGATTTTGACTGAGTTGCATGCTGCCGAATCATAAGGAAATGACCCGAGTAGCTGCGTACTACGATCTTTTCGTGCGGAATTGAAATAAGAACTAACAATGGCAGGCACAATTAACCCGTCGGTCCAGGCGAGCCTGTCGCCGCGCCATGACGTATCGCCGTGGGCTCCGCTGCGCGAGCCCTTGTTCCGCTCACTCTGGGTCGCAGCGCTTATCTCTTACACCGGAACCTGGATGCGGAACGTGGGTGCAGGCTGGTTGATGACCCAGCTCACCACGTCGCCCTTGATGGTAAGCCTGGTGCAGGCGGCATCGACCTTGCCGGTTTTTCTCGTCATTCTTCCTGCCGGTGCGCTCGCGGATATGGTTGATCGCCGGCGCTTCCTGTTGATCACGCAAACCTGGATGGCAGTCGCGGCCGCTCTGCTTGGCATCTTCACCCTGCTGGAACACATCAATCCCTGGACTCTGCTTCTCTTCACCTTTGTGCTGGGCCTGGGGGCAGTAATGAATGATCCCGCGTGGCAGGCGATCACACCAGAAATCATTTCTGCTGAACGTCACGCTCCCGCAGTCGCACTGAATTCGGTTGGATTCAACGTTGCGCGTGCGGTTGGTCCTGCGATCGGCGGATTGGTCATCGCCGCTGCTGGGGCGGGCGTCGATTTTCTGATCAATGCCGTTTCGTTTCTTGGTGTGATTTTTTTCCTATATCGCTGGAAACGTCCTCATTTCGAAACCGTCGAAACCGGCCGGGTGCGCGATGCCATGGTGGCTGGTTTGCGATATGCGCGTGGCGCACCCCTCGTGCGATGTGTGTTGATCCGGACCGCGGCCTTCAGCATCGGCGCTAGCTCTCTGCTGGCGCTTCTACCCATTGTGGCTCGTCCACACGGCGCCACTGGCTACGGCTTGTTGCTCGGCTACTTCGGACTTGGCGCATTGGCGGGTGGCGCAGTGTTGCCGCGCTTGCGTACTCGCCTGTCAGTTGATGGAGTTGTGGCCTTTGCGATCGTGGCTTTCGCAGCGATGATCTTCGCAACCGGCCGGGTACAAAACTTCGCATGGCTCAGCCTGATATTGTTTATCAGCGGAACTGCCTGGATCGGCATCCTCGCCTGCCTCAATGTCGCCGCCCAAACTATGTCACCACCTTATCTGCGGGCGAGGGCATTATCTGTCTACATACTCGTGCTGCAGGGAGGCATGGCCGCCGGCAGCGCACTTTGGGGCGCAGTGGCCAGCCGCCTTGGAGTTCCGGCCGCTCTGCTATGGTCAGCCGTGGCCCTGGTGGTAGGATTAGTCGCCGTGCGTCGCTATCGCTTGACCGGGCACGAACTGGAATTCGCGCCGGCGGTGGTTCGGGACTAGTCAACTCTGCAGTCAAATCCACGAGTCGAAAAGGAGATTGGCATGAAACTTGTGAAGTGTTTGTTCGCCTCCATGTTGCTGATTGGGTGTACGAATTCTCTATTTGCCCAGGCGAGTGCCGAAGAACATCCCACTGTCTCGCAAATCCTGGAACGTTCTCTCAAGCCTACCGAAGGGGAATTTGTCTCGGCGGCTGATGCGATGCCCGAAGACAAATACTCGTTCGCCCCAACGAATGGCGAATTTAAGGGAGTACGAACATTTGCCCAGCAGGTGAAGCATGTGGCGGCTGTTAATTACATCATTGGTGCGGCAATTCTCGAGACAAAACCGCCCGTGGAATTGGGGGGCGAGAACGGCCCGGATTCCATCACCAGCAAGGCCGACATTATGAAGTTTTTGAAAGACTCATTTGCCTATTTGCACAAGGCTGTTGCGAGCATCAACGAAAAGAACCAGACCGATCAAATCAAAAATCCGTTTGGGGAAGGCAAAACTACCAAGCTCGGATTTGCAACGGTGGGCTACTGGCATCCGTTTGATCACTACGGCCAGATGGTGGAGTACCTGCGCATGAACGGAATTATTCCACCCGCCAGCCGCGGACAACGGTAAGAAGGGGCATTGCTTCGAAGCTGGTTCTATTTTGCGGCGGCTTGCGTGTTCTCTTTCGCGGCAAAATCAACCAGCTTCTGAAGCACTTCGTACGGAATCCCTCCCGCACTGAGAGCGCGTCCATTAATGAAGATGGTTGGTGTGCTATTCACGTCCAGCGATCTCCCCAAATCGATGGAGTGCTGGACACGAGTCTCCGTCTCCGGTTTGGCAGCGCAAGCCGCGATCTCCGTCCCATTCACGCCCGCTGCATCGGCAAGGCCTTTCAATTTCTCGTCTGCATTTGCGGCGGTGATGTCCGACTGTGCGCCATAGACACTCTCGATGAATTTCCAGAACGCATCGTTCGAACTGCGCCCTACGCAATCGGCATATTCCGCCGCTTTCATCGACCAGTCATGTATCTGGGCTATCGGAAAATTCTGGAACACAATACGGACGTTCGTGTCCTCGGCTGCCAGCTTGTCCAGTGTAGGTTGAGCCTCTTTACAATGGGGACATTGCATGTCGCTGAACTCCACCACCATGACCGGAGCTGTAGCAGGGCCGCGTGAAGGCCCGTTCGCGCGTTTCTCCAACTCCTTGCGTGCTGCCTCGAATGGATGTGCCCCAAACGGCAGAATTTGTCCCACCACGGCATGGCGACCATCCGCGGAAACATAAAATTTCTGCGGCTGCGGCCCCTGCGCGCCTTGCACCGTTACATCTACTTCCGCTAACCCTGCCGCTTCTGATGGTTTAATGCTGACTATTTTCCATGTCAGGGAAGGGTCGTAGCCGAACATCTGGTGCATGAATGCGTTCACAACTTCTTCCGATGGCAAACCGATCGGTGATTTACTGCTGGCGGGGCTCGCGGCGGCGTGCGGACTTGCCGGTTTTTCTTGCGTGAATGCCAGTACCGTAATCAGGACAAAAAAAAGAGCTTTCGAATATCGCATTATTTCCTTTCTGGTCCCGACCACGCTAAATATCCGACTTGGCAGCGATAGGAAACCGCCGGCCGTAGCCAAATGCCTTCTCGGAGATTTTCAATCCGGGCGCAGCCTGCTGCCGCTTGTACTCGGCGCGTTCAATCATCCGCACAACACGTCGAACTAGAGTAACATCGAACCCTCGTTGCGCCGCAATTTGCTCCGGCGAGCGCGATTCTTCCACGTAGTCTTCAAGAATCGCGTCCAGCACTTCGTACGGCGGCAGCGTGTCGCTGTCTTTCTGATCGGGCCGTAACTCTGCCGAAGGCGCTTTTTCCAAGCTGGCCTGCGGAATCACCGGGCGGCGGGAATTCACGTAGCGGCTCAGCCGATACACCAATGTCTTCGGCACATCCGAGATCACCGCCAGCCCGCCGACCATGTCGCCGTATAGCGTGCAATACCCGACCCCAAGTTCGCTCTTATTTCCGGTGCTGAGGACGATCGCGCCGAACTTATTGGAAAGCGCCATCAGCATGGTGCCGCGTGCGCGTGACTGAATGTTCTCTTCGGTCTCGTCTTCCTTGCGGCCGGCGAACACGTCCTTGAGAGCCTTTCTGTAGCTTTCGAAAATCTCGGTTATGGAAAGAATTTCGAAGCGGATTCCGAGATTCTGAGCCAAGGTTCGCGCATCCTGGATCGATCCCGGAGAAGAGTACGGCCCCGGCATGCCGACGCCAATCACATTTTCTCGACCAACCGCATCCGCCGCGATTACCGCCGTAAGCGCCGAATCGATTCCTCCGCTCAGACCCACGATGACTTTCTGAAATCCGCATTTATGAACGTAATCGCGCGTGCCCAGCACCAGCGCAGCATAGACGCTGGCTTCGTCACCCTCAATTTGATCGTGCATCTCGCCGGTGAGCTTGTCGGAATCGAAGTACACCAGGTCCTCTTCGAAGGATTTCCCTCGTGCAATGACTTCACCGGCCCGGTTCAGCACAAGACTGGAACCATCGAAGATCAGGCTGTCGTTGCCCCCAACCTGGTTGACCATAACGATTGGAATTTGTCGCGTTCGCGCGATGGAAGCCAACATCTTCTGGCGAAATTCGCGCTTGCCCACCCAAAAAGGGGATGCGGAGATGTTCAGCAGAAAGTTACCCCCTTGGTGGACCAGGGCCTCCACAGGATCGACGGTATACAGCCGTTGCTTCCAGAAACTCTTGTCATTCCACGCGTCCTCACAGATCGTGAGTGCCATTTGATTACCGCAGAAGGAAAATGTGGACTGGCTGGCGGCCGGGGCAAAATTGCGCATTTCATCGAACACGTCGTAGGTGGGAAGCAGCATCTTGGACTGCACAAACGCTACTTTGCCGTCTTTCAGCAATGCCGCCGAGTTCATCGCCGACTTGCCGGTTTCCGCCTGCGCCGGCGTCACCAGGCCGCAAATCACGGCGATTCCCGGAGTTTCCTTCGCAATCTGCTCTGCGCTTTCGCGGTTGTGAGCCACAAAGGAGGGCCGCTCCACCAAGTCACGAGGCGGATACCCGCAAATCGAGAGTTCGGGAAAAAGAATGAGTCCGGCACCCACGTTCTGCGCTCGCCGGGCGTAATCGACAATCTTGTTGCGATTCCCTGCGAAATCTCCAACAGTGGGATCAATTTGTCCCAACGCGATCTTCACACTTCTAGTGTAGAGGGGCGGAGCGGAGTAGCCAAGTCATGCGACTTGTGTTTCTCTCAGTGTTCAAGTTTTTGAGAAGAAGTCTTTTGCCAGAGGTTATTGTGACGCCACTAGACATTGGGCGGATTGCGATCGGGAGGGCCCGCACCGGGATCCGGAGCGCTGGTGGGTGGCGGTGGTGGCGCGACTCCGCCGCTGGGCAAAGTTTTCGGAGAGTCATTCGGTAGATCTTCTCCGGGGCGCCGCAGAGTCGGCGCGTTTGCCGGCCTCGGCTGAGCTTCCGTGTTCTGCGCTACGGTCGGCTTTGAACCGAGGTCAACCTCTTTTTGCGTGCGCACAATTTTCTCGCCGTCCACCTTCATGGTCTCGACGCGCACAACTTCATCGCCGACCAACCGCACGAAATCGACGTCCTGTGGCGGTTCGCCATAGATCCAATCTTCGTATTCGACATCTCCCTCTTTCTCGCGAACTTTCTTTGGCGGACGACCTTTGGCGTAGGTAACCATCTCGCGATTCATTCCCACCAGCACCTGGTGGTTTTGAATCGCCTCCTTCACCTTGGGAGGCACAGTTTCCAGATAGGCGTCCACCGGGGATTTCGCATCGAAATCGAAAACTGGGCGTAGCAGTTTCTTCAGCTCGGGTCCGGTCAAATCCGGGACATAGTGATCGAAAACCAAATCAACAAACGAGCCACGCGGGTTAGCGTTCGAGTCACTCGGCGCGATCGGAGCCGTTCCCCCCACTCCTCCCACTTCAATCCGCTGGTACCACTTCTGCTTCTTGACTGGGCCGCCATTGATTTCGAGGTGAATGCGATCGCTCTTGATGTCGACCCGGCTGATCCGTGCCTGGTCACCCGGTTTCGCCGCCGGGCCGTACATCGCCATCATTGTTTGCAGCTCCTGGCCATTTGGCGATAGGACGCCATCCTTTAATGTCAGGCCCCGCTTGCCCATGGGAAATGGTGTGCGGATAAAAACCAGCTCGGAATCGAATGCCCGGATCAGCTCAAGCCGATTTTCCTTGGAGAGATGAGGCGACTGGCCCGACCTTGCATCCCCAGGTTGCTGCTCGGATGCGCTCACAGCCACGCTAATTAGGCATAAGAGGAGCCAGACGAACACCTTGCGTGGCTTCATGGGACCCGCACCAATAGCCCGATTATACCCCCGATCCCACGGCCTGAAATTCTCTCCGGCCGGATGGCCATCAAAAAAGGCGCATCGTCTGGACCGATGAGTTAGAGCG
>Ga0187780_10002521_pt1 | contig 13775 bp, 11 predicted proteins | sample 1015_Q2_SP10_20__FD_132429 | JGI IMG/M metagenome (GOLD analysis project Ga0187780, IMG submission 132429) | Tropical peat soil microbial communities from peatlands in Department of Meta, Colombia - 1015_Q2_SP10_20_MG | ecosystem: Environmental > Terrestrial > Soil > Wetlands > Peat | place...
CCTCGACGCCGAGAAGCGCGGCAATTTTGCCCTGCGCGTGAGCGCCGCGAATTTCGGCTGCTGTGGTGGTGAGAATGAGATCTTTGGAGTGGATGCGCACCTGCTCGCGAACAGCATCAATTTGAGTAAGGGCGCGTTTGACCGCTTCTGTTCCGGTGATCTTGCTGGGGATCCAGATGGAGAAAAAGAGAGCGCCAAGGCCACCTTCGCGCATGCGCGGAATATCAATGCCTCCCGAGGAATTACGAGCGCCGATATCGAATTTGCCGTCAAGAAACCGTTGGGTTGTGTCGTCGTGCGTGTCTACGACGATGGATGAAAAATGGAGCTTTTTGGCGCGGGCTGAAATATCACCAGCGCTCATGACTGCCGCCAGGAAAGCGCCGGCTGTGATACAGAGGCCAGCCGTGAGGATGGTTCGTAGCATCTCAATTCTCTGTTTCTCCGGGAATTATGAACTGGCGGTTATTGGGCCTGCAATTCCCTGCTGACTTTTTCATTTTGCTCCATCACGCGCAGCAGGTTGCCGCCGAGAATCTTGCGTATGTCGTCGTCCTTGTAGCCCTTGCGCATCAGGGCTTCCGTGATCTTGGGCAGCTTCGAGCAATCCTCCATGCCATCGGGCATGGTCGCGCCATCAAAGTCGGAGCCGAGACCCACATAGTCCGGACCCACCAGCTTCACGGCGTGATCGATGTGGTCGATGATGCGTTCCCAGCTCACGTGTGGGAGGGCGCCGGATGCCTCCATTTGCGCCTGGAGTTCCTTCTGCTTCTGAGACATACAGGTCTCGTCGACTGCGCATTCCTTGGTGATTTTCTCCAGTGCGGCCACGACGCCGCCGGAAATTTTGTCTGAGGCGTCCTTGTAGGCCTGGTCGATGAAACTGCGCTCGTAGTTGATCTGGATGACGCCGCCTTTCGCGGCGAGCGCTTTGATCATGTCATCGGACATGTCGCGCGGATGATTGCAGAGCGCGCGGCAGGACGAATGAGAAGCAATCAACGGAGATTTGCTGACCTCCAGAGCGTCATAAAACGTTTTGTCGGAAACATGGGAGATGTCCACCATAACGCCCTGGCGATTCATCTCGCGGACGACATCCTTGCCAAAATCGGTAAGGCCGTTGTGAGCGGGCTTGTCGGTCGAGGAGTCCGACCACTCCGTGTTGTAAAAATGCGAGAGGGTCATGTAACGCACGCCCAAATCACCGAAAATGCGCAGCACACGAATATCGTTGCCAATCATGTGCCCGCCTTCGACTCCCATGAGGGCGGCGATTTTCCCCTGCTTGTGTGCTTCCCGCACCTCCGCAGCGGTCCGGCAAAAGACCATGTCTTTGGAATTGTTGCGCACGCTTTCATGCACCGCATCGATCTGATCCAGGGCTTTCTCGACGGCTTGGGGGCCCATGATCTTCCCATCGATCCAGATGGAAAAGAAAATCGCGTTCATGCCGCCTTCGCGCATGCGCGGAATGTCGATGTGCCCGTCCGTGTGGCGTTCAGCAAGGTTGAAACCGCCCTTTTGGAAGAAGCGCTGGGTGGTATCGTCGTGGGTGTCCAGCACGATCGATGAGAAATGCAGCTTCTTCGCGCGCTCCGCGATGTCGTCTGCGCTCGCAGGCGCACTAAGCCGCGTGCCTGCGAGCAAAACAGCACAAATGCACAAACATCCAGCGAAAGGCCGGTCAAATCTGCTCAAGAGAGGCTCCTTGGGGTGGCGAGAGAAATGACCCCTTCAAAATGTCCGGGAGATTCTAACCCAAGCGCCGCAGTGTGGCACCGTGCAAAATCAGCTTCCAACGGAATGATCAGCCGACGCCGCCGGAGGCTATCTCCGGCCGTTCCGTAAATGCCGCCTTGATATAGTCCGCGTTGTTCAGTGCAATGACTTCCAGCTTGATTTGTTTCGGGCAAGCCGCTTCGCATTCACCGATGTTGCTGCAATTGGCAAAACCTTCGCGATTCATCTGCCGCACCATGGCCAACGCACGGCGGTCGCGCTCGGCCTGCCCTTGCGGAAGATGCGCCAAATGTGAAATCTTTGCGCCCACGAACAACGCCGCGGCGCCGTTCGGGCACGCCGCCACGCAAGCTCCGCAGCCGATGCAAGCGGCTGCGTCCATCGCCAGATCGGCGTCCTGTTTGCGGATGGGAATGGCGTTCCCGTCCACCGCGCTACCGGTGGGAACGGAAATGAATCCGCCGGCGGCGATGATACGGTCGAAGGACGATCGATTGACGGCCAGGTCCTTAATCACCGGAAACGCCGCGGAGCGCCAGGGTTCGAGGTAGAGTTCGTCGCCATCCTTGAAGTGACGCATGTGCAACTGGCAGACCGTCGTGCCCTTGAAGCCACCGTGGGCCTTGCCGTTGATCATAAAACCGCACATCCCGCAGATGCCTTCGCGGCAGTCGTGATCGAACGCGATGGGATCCTCGCCCTTCTCGATGAGTTGCTCATTGAGCACGTCCAGCATTTCAAGGAACGACATGTGCTCATTGACGCCCGGAACTTCATAGCGAACCATGCGCCCGCGGTCCTGTGCGTTTTTCTGCCGCCAGACATGGAGTGTCAGTTTCATCTACTTGTAGCTCCGCTGCGAGGGCTTCACATAGTTGAAGGTGAGCGGTTCCTTCGTTAGCGAAGCCGGGCGTCCCGCGCCCTGATAACCCCATGCGGCGACATAGGAAAAGTCGGCGTCGTCGCGCAGAGCTTCCCCATCAGGCGTTTGGTATTCCTCGCGGAAATGCCCGCCGCAGGATTCCTTGCGCTGCAGCGCATCGATGCACATCAATTCGGCAAGTTCGAAGAAATCGGCTACCCGGCCGGCTTTTTCCAGCGACTGGTTGAACTCCTCGCCCGAACCCAGTACGCGCACGTTTTTCCAGAAGTCTTCGCGCAACTCCGCAATCATGCCGGCAGCTTTCTGCAAACCCGCGGCGTTGCGGGCCATACCGCAGTATTCCCAAACGAGTTTGCCCAGCTCCCGATGATAGGAGTCGACCGTGCGCTTGCCGTTGGCGCTGAGAAGCTTCTTGGTGATGGCTGACACGTTGGCGACGGCTTCTTTGGCCGCTGGAGCATCTTCGGAGTATTTTTCAACCTTGGTGTTCGCCAAGTAGTTTCCGATGGTGTACGGAATGATGAAATAGCCATCGGCGAGCCCTTGCATCAGAGCGCTGGCGCCGAGGCGGTTGGCGCCATGATCGGAGAAATTCGCTTCGCCGAGAACAAAGACGCCGGGAATCGTGGACATGAGGTTGTAATCCACCCACAGCCCGCCCATGGTGTAGTGAATCGCGGGATAGATGCGCATCGGCACTTCGTAGGGATTCTCGCCGGTGATGCGCTCGTACATTTCAAAGAGGTTGCCGTAGCGCTCGGCAATCTTTGGTTTGCCGAGACGCTTGATGCAATCGGTGAAATCAAGGTAGACGCCGAGGCCGGTTTCGCCGACACCATGGCCGGAGTCGCACTCGGCTTTGGCAGCGCGGGAAGCGATGTCGCGCGGAACCAGGTTGCCGAAGCTGGGGTAGCGTCGCTCGAGATAATAGTCGCGCTCGGCTTCCGGAATCGACGCCGGGTTGCGCTTGTCTCCCGGCTGCTTGGGGACCCAAATACGGCCATCATTGCGGAGCGACTCGGACATCAGAGTGAGCTTGGACTGGTAGTCGCCGGAGACGGGAATGCAGGTAGGGTGAATCTGCGTGAAGCACGGATTGGCAAACAACGCCCCACGCTTGTACGCCCGCCAGATCGCTGTGGCATTGCAACCCTTGGCATTCGTCGAGAGATAGTAGACGTTGCCGTAGCCGCCGGTGGCAAGGACCACCGCGTCGCCGAAGTGCACGCCAATCTTGCCGTCGTAGAGGCTTCGCGTGACGATGCCGCGGGCCTGTCCATCAATGACGATGAGGTCGAGCATTTCCGTGCGCGGATACATTTTTACGGCGCCCAGCCCAACCTGCCGCTCCAGGGCTTGATACGCGCCGAGTAGAAGCTGCTGACCCGTCTGGCCGCGCGCGTAGAAGGTGCGGGAAACCTGTGCCCCGCCGAACGAGCGATTGTCGAGCAGCCCGCCGTACTCTCTTGCGAAGGGCACGCCCTGCGCCACGCACTGGTCGATGATGTTGACGCTCACTTGGGCCAGCCGGTAGACGTTGGCTTCGCGCGCGCGGAAGTCGCCGCCTTTCACCGTGTCGTAGAACAGCCGGTACACGCTGTCGCCATCGTTGTGATAATTCTTCGCTGCGTTGATGCCGCCTTGCGCGGCGATGGAATGCGCGCGGCGCGGCGAATCCTGGAAGCAGAAACAATGAACGTTGTAGCCCAGTTCGCCGAGACTTGCCGCAGCCGACCCGCCGGCGAGGCCGGTGCCGACCACAATGATGTTGTATTTGCGCTTGTTGGCCGGGTTGACGAGCTTCAGGCCAAACTTATGCGTCTCCCACGATTTCTCGATCGGGCCGGTGGGTGCATTGGAAATCAGTTCCATCAGTCAGCCCTTCCTCAAACCGGCTTGATGAATCCGGCCAGCACCGAGACCGGAATCGAGATATTGCCGGCGGCAATCAGGATCGCGACGACCTTGGCTAGCCGCTGGATCCAAGGCGTGTACACCGGGTGGCTGAAGCCCAGCGACTGAACCATGCTCCACAGCCCGTGATACAGGTGATAGCACAACAGGATCATTGCGATGATGTAGAACAGCGAAACCGGCCAGAACTGAAATCCGGTTACCACATTGTTGTAGACATTGTGCTTATCGAACGGTCCACCCGGGTGAACCACGCCGAACGTAAAATGCAGCAAGTGAAAAATCACGAAAGCCAGGATGATCGGGCCGCTCCAGATCATGGTGCGGGAAGCGTACGTGGAATTCAGGTTGACCTTTTTTACGTACGCCACTGGCCGGGCGGCGCGCTGCAACAGCCATAGCTCGAACGAGGCCCAAATATGCAGGCACACCGATATTAGCAACGTAATCCGGGCGCCCCACAGCAGCAGTGGCACGGCGCGCAGTGCTTCCGAGTAATGGTTGATTTTCTCCGGCGGCAAGTAAATTTGCAGATTACCGAGCAGGTGCGCGACCACGAAGCCGAACAGGATGACTCCTGTCACGGCCATGATGGCTTTTTTCCCGATGGTCGTTTCCCAGAAGCGCAACTGGGCCAACGGAAAATTAGCGGCGGCGCTCATGCGCGACACCACCTCTGCCAGCAGGTGGCTGTCGGTCTGAAATAATAATCAGCAATTTTGGGAAAGAGAATTTCGCGAGGCCGGGTTGCCGTGGAAGACATGCCCTCTCCGCCGCGAAAGTCCTTGCCAGCCCGTGTTCTACGAACCGAGGAAGAGCATTGAGAAATCGCGGCCCTGCCAGTATAGGCAGATAGATTTGCGGATGCAAGTTAGCCTGTTCGAATGGACGGTTTTATATACGGGAACGCACCGGCCAAAATGTCTTGCCCGACGCCTGGGGTACCATGAAAATTAGAAGGTGACGGATGCGTTCCGCCGGGTCTGAGCCCCTCCTGGCAGAGCAATTTCTACCCGTGGAATGATTATGAGCACGACTGTCAGCCTCGTTTCCGAACTCGAGCGCCTCGCCAGCGCCATTTCTGGGGAAGATGCCGAATCTTCGCAAGTTTCGCTCCCGTCGGTAGCGGAAAAAATTGCCAAGACCCTGGGCGTTCGCTCGGAGGAGGTCGCGATTCTGGCGCTTTCTACGCGCTGGAAGCATCTCTATTTTCTTGTTCCAGAGGCGCTAAAGAAGGTCGGCTTCGTCCCGCTCTCGAGCAATTCCGCATTGGCCGCCAAGACGGCTCGCGACAGCCGCCCCGAGATCGACAACAACTTTATCGCCGCCCGTCACGCCACTGTCTTTGAAGGAGTGAAAATCGCGGGCGAACCAGCGGAATCGATCCAGAAGATCGTGAGCGCTCCGATTCTGGCCGACGGGAAAGTCGTCGGGGTCATTCAAGTTAGCCGGAAAGGCCCCGATGCCGCCAGCGCTGGTCCCGACTTCACGGCCGATGATCTCGGAAAAATCCTGGCGTTGTGCAAACCGCTCGGCAAACTCGTGCAAAGCACGGCGCGCGAGTAACTGCTTCCTTCCTCCGCTGTAACATGGCGTTCACTTCCGCTCACACTTTTGCCTTCCCACTCGGGAAAGCCGTTGACACTCGAATACCTTCTTGTTACTTTTCCACAGCGGGAAAATTTTTTCGCCCTCAATCCACTTACGGAGGCACGGCAAACCGGCACCATGGCGTTCGTTGCGAAGAAGATCTTCCTCACCAAAGGCGTCGGTAAACATCGGGAAAGGCTTTCGAGCTTCGAGCTGGCTCTTCGAAACGCCGGCATTGCTGCTTGCAACATCGTGCGCGTCTCCTCCATCTTCCCACCGAATTGCAAATTAATTTCCCGCAGTGAGGGATTGAAGCACATCAAGCCCGGACAAGTTGCCTTCACGGTCATCAGCGAAAATTCCACCAAGGAACCGCATCGCTTGATCGCTGCCAGCATTGGCCTGGCGCTTCCGAGCGACAAAAGCATGTACGGCTACCTGTCTGAGCATCACTCGTTTGGCGAAACCGAAGAAGTCGCGGGCGAATACGCCGAAGAACTCGCCGCCGAAATGCTGGCGACGACTTTGAATGTGGAATTTGACCCTGACCTCAGCTTCGACGAAAAAAAAGAGGTCTACCGCATCTCGAATAAGATTGTGCGCACGATGAACATTACGCAGTCCGCCGTGGGCGATAAACGCGGCCTCTGGACCACGGTGCTTGGTGCGGCCATCCTGATCGGCGAAGACGACTGAGGCAATTCCTTCCTTCGTCGAAGTTTACGAGTCCAACTCGTACGCCATCTTCAGCCACTTCTTCACTTCGCCATCAATCTGATTCTTGGCGGTGATTTCAATCCGGTGCGTGATGCGGTCTTTCTTTGCGAGTCCGCCCGTATCCACTAGCCTCTTCGGCAATTTCCCCTTGTACTGCGCCAACGCAAATCCCAGATCAACGCGCGAGTTGGTCCTGGGCTTGATCTGGGCAAATACATGATTGCGATACAGCGGCACCATCGTCTGGCAAGGGCAGGCTTTTACGTCGCTTCCGATGGATTTTCCCAGCTTGAGGAGTTCCTCGTAGATCGGCCTCAAAATCGCTTTCTTTCCTGCATACTGCTTTTCAACGTAGTGCGGTGCTGCGGCTAAATATTTTTCTGGCGAATCTTCTTCCGATTCTTTCCCCGCGACGCGCGCGGCGATCCACCATGCGGCATTCGTCCCCAATTGCTGCTGAATTTTCAACCATTGACGCTGGCTCTTCTCGTCCTTCGGCCCTTCTTTCTTAACGAACTCCTTCCATTCTTCGAGCGACCGACCCGTTTTCTCCTTCAGGTCCGCAATCCACTTCTGCACCATCGCCACGCCCGGATGTACATCATAAACCGCTGAGGATTTGGCCACTCCTGCTTTCGCCATGGAACCTCCTCTGCAAATTCCCACGAGGCAGCCGCCGTTCGAACCCTCAGCTTTGTTTGAAGTGCCCCAACCGCTCGAGCACCGCGCCGACAATCAGTGGCAGGGCCACCGTGGCGTCATCGAACACTTCCGCGAAGCGCCCGCCTTCCTCCGGCGGCACGAATTTCCCCCAAGAAACAGCTTCCGTGTACGTGCTGCCGCTCAACCCGCCCCAGCTCACTGGCTCGGGGCAAATGCGTAACCCGTAGTTGTACCGTTTCAACGGGAGTTTTTCATAGCCGCGCCGCGCGAGCAACTCCGCATACACTCCAAATTGCTGCGACCAGTTGCGGGGCACTCCCCCGCCGACGGTGAAAATGCCCATCCGCTTGGTGGCCATCATGGTGTCCGCAAATTTCTCAAAGTCCTCGAAGGGATCGAAGCGCAGAAGCGGCCGCTTGTCCCGCTGGCGCGCAATCTTGTGCAGCGCGAAATCGATTCCCAGTTCGGAATCGCTGAATGCCGGCACAAACACCGGCACGTTGTGTTCGTACGCCGACTTCAAAATTCCCCGTCCCGGCATTTTCTCATGCAAATACTCGCCGATGCGCCGGTGAATCTTCCAACTGCACGCAACGTCTTCCGCATCCCATTCGTCGAGAATGTGCGCCATCACTTCTTCAACGTGATCGAGATTGACTTCGGGCTCGAGCGAATCGTAGACGCGGTTATATCCCGCGACAAAAAGCTCCCTGTCGTCCATCCTCGCGTCATACCGAAAATGCGAGTGGCCGGTTGCTTCCACCAATCCGTGCGCCATCAGTGCGCCGGTTGAGACAATCGCGTTGACCACGCCCGATTCGATGAGGTCGCAGAAAATCAGCCCCATCTTACCAACGGTCAGCGCGCCTGACAGCGTCATCACGACAAAGCAATCCTTGTCGCGCGCCATTGCCTCCAAAATATCGGCGCCGTCTCCGATTTGCCGTCCGGTGAACGCCGTGTTCCCCATGGCGCGAACGAGTTCATCGATGGTTCGACAGCGGGATAAGTCCAGCGGAAAAATCGCCCGCAGTTTATCCTTCACGGGGTCGTGCAACACCCGCCCGGTCACAGTCTTTTTTTGCTGCTTCCCCATCGCGTCTCCTCGACTGGCGAAAATAGATTTCTCGATTTGAAAGTGAGCCCCGTCACGTTGAGAAATCTTGTTGATGTTTTTCGTTCTGAAGATTTTTAGTACAAACGCGGCACAAAGAAAAGAAAAATCGCGCAAGAAAATTCATTTTGCGATCATGCTAGACTAACTTTCATGGCAAACAAATTCACCATCGGACTCGTGCAGATGAAATGCACAACGAACGCCGAAGAAAATCTTTCGCGGGCTATTGAGAAAATCCGCGAAGCTGCGGCGCGCGGCGCACAGATTATTTCTCTCCACGAACTTTTTCACGGCGAATATTTCTGCCGCACCGAGGACGCGGAGCTTTTCAATCTCGCTGAAGCGGTTCCCGGTCCGACTACGGACAGACTTGCGCAAGTCGCTAAAGAAAGTAAAGTCGCCCTGGTTGTTTCCCTGTTCGAGCGCCGCGCGCCCGGGGTCTACCACAATACCTGCGCCGTTCTCGACGCCGATGGCAGCTTCCTCGGCAAATACCGCAAGATGCACATCCCCGATGACCCGCTGTATTACGAGAAGTTTTATTTCACGCCCGGCGACCTCGGCTTTCCGAATTTCGACACGAAATATGCCCGAGCGGGCGTGCAGATTTGCTGGGACCAGTGGTATCCCGAAGGCTCGCGGCTCACCGCGCTCGGCGGTGCGCAAGTGATTTTTTATCCCACCAGCATTGGCTGGCACCCGCACGAAAAAGAGCAGTTCGGCGCGGCGCAACTCGACGCCTGGAAAACCATTCAGCGTGGCCACGCGATTGCAAATGGCGTTTATGTTGCTGTCGTCAATCGCGTTGGCTACGAAGGGAAACCCGAAAAGGGTGATGCCGGCTTGGAATTTTGGGGAAATTCATTTGTTGCGGACCCGTTTGGCCAAATTGTGGCCGAAGTGTCCAACGATACGGAGGAAATTCTCGTTTTTGAGTGTGATCCCGCAAAAAGCGAAGAGACGCGCCGCAACTGGCCGTTCCTCCGCGACCGCCGCATTGACGCCTACTCGCCGATCCTCAATCGTTGGCTCGGCGAAAAATAACGTCCGCTTCCCTTCTCTGTGTTCTCGACGAACTCTGTGTTAAAACAACACGCGCCATACTCGAAGACCAATTGATGACTAACGCGGCTACCTCCCCGACTCCACCTTCTCTTGGCTTCCGCATGCCCGCCGAGTGGGAGCCCCACGAAGCCACCTGGCTCGGCTGGCCCCACGAGCTGACCGACTGGCCTGGAAAATTTGCACCCATCCCTTGGGCCTTTGCAGAGATTGTTCGCCATCTCTCGCGCGCTGAGCGGGTCTATCTCCTCGTTGAAAACCGCCTCGCGCAGACGCGCGTCAGCACCATTCTGAAGAAATCCGGCGCCAATCTCGATGCGGTGGAGTTTTTAATCGTCCCCACGGATCGCGGCTGGATGCGCGACTCCGGCCCGATTTGCGTACGCAATGAATCCGGCGAAGTCGCCTTCAACAATTTCATGTTCAATGGCTGGGCCAAGTATCCCAATCACAAAAAAGATGCCGCCGTCGTTGGGAAGGCCAACAAGAAGCTCAAACGCCGCCTCTGGCAGCCCCGTCACAAAGGCCGCCGCGTCGTTCTCGAAGGCGGGAGCATCGATGTTAACGGGCGCGGTACGCTGCTCACCACTGAGGAATGTCTTCTCAGCAAAGTGCAAGAGCGAAATCCCGGCTTCACAAAAGAGGATTATGCGCAGGTCTTTCGCGAATACCTCGGCATCACCAACGTCCTTTGGCTAAAAAACGGGATTGCCGGAGACGACACCCACGGTCACGTCGACGATCTAGCGCGTTTTGTGAATCCCACGACGGTCGTCACGATCGTTGAAACTGATTCGAACGATGCCAACTACGCCCCGCTTCAGGAAAACCTCGCGCTTCTGAGGACCATGAAAGATCAGGACGGCGCGCCTTTGCATGTCGAGACTCTTCCCATGCCGGCGCCCGTCTATTTTGACGGCCAACGCCTCCCCGCAAGCTACGCCAATTTCTATATCGCGAATAAGATCGTGCTTGTCCCAACCTTCAACGATGCGAATGATCGCATCGCATTGAACACGCTGGCTCGCCTGCTTCCCGATCGCGAAGTCGTGGGCATCCCGTGCCGCAATCTTGTTCTTGGCCTAGGAACCATCCACTGCATGACGCAGCAGCAGCCGAGCATCGGATAAGGCCCGCTTTCGGGACTCCAGTGGAGTCCACTGGACCGCACCGGAGATGCGGGCCCTGAGCGAGGGCGGCGAATTGAAGCCTCAACCTGAAGGTCCGAAATTGAGCCGATCATTCTGTTACACTTTCCTTCCCCGCGGATCTTTATCGGATTATGGGTGAATACAATGTTTTCTCTTGTCGTTTACAGTTTTGAGTCCCAAGTGAATGCGTTCGCAATTCACGTTCCCCGAGGTTTCGTTTACTGGCTTTTAGTCGGCCTGGTCGCCGGTTGGCTCGCCGGAAAAATCGCACGTGGCCGCGGCTTCGGCTGCATCACGGACATTGTTCTTGGAATTGTTGGCTCGTTTATCGGCGGCTGGGTATTCGTAAAGCTAGGGATTTTCGGAGGAGGGTTCTGGTATTCGCTGGCCGCCGCAACCCTCGGAGCCATCATTCTGGTCTCCATCGCGCATCTCTTCACCGGCGGCGGTCATGACCAGCGCTAGTTTCTGCAGCGCGAGCCTGGAAATTGCTTACTCGTAGCGGAGCGCCACCATGGGATCTACCCGCGACGCATAGCGTGCCGGAATCCAACAAGCCATCACGGCCGCCAGCACCAGCATCAGCGCCACACCGCAAAACGTGATTGGATCCGCTGGACTCACTTCAAACAAGAGCGATTGCATCCAACGAGTCAGCAGCAGTGAGCCGATTGTTCCTGCCACCACCCCCATCAAAGCTGTTACTGCCGCCTGCTTGACGATGGTTTTCCGGACTCCTCCGGGGGAGGCCCCAAGGGCCATGCGGATTCCAATCTCACGCGTCCTTCGCGCAACCGAATACGCATTCACGCCGTAAATGCCTGCCATGGCCAAAAACAGCGCGGTCACCGAAAAAATGACGACCAGCGTGACGCTGAAGCGCCGGTCTCCAAATGAAGCGGAATAGATTCGAGAGAACGAATTGAAGCGTGGCGCAAGCTCCGGGTTCAGGCCTCTGACAATCTCGCGTGCGGAAGCAAAAACTGCCGCTGGTTCCGCGGAAGTGCGCATCACCACTCGAAACTGACTGAGAGCCCGCGGGCGTTGCCGGTAGTTCACATAGACCGTCGGTGGCGGTGGAGCCTCCAGACTCGCAACGCGAACGTCGCGGACCACCCCAGCGATAGTAAGCAGCCGCGGGTCGCCATCCATGTTGCCGAATTCGATAGTTTGGCCGACGGGATCCTCATTCGGCCATTTCTGACGCGCCACGGACTCGCTGATCACCGCCACCGGCTGCGTTTCCGGACCGTCCCGCTCATCGAAAAGCCGCCCGCGCACCAGCGGAATGCCAACCGTCTGGAAATATCCCTGCGAAACAGCTTGATAGTCAGCTTCTCCGAGATGTGCCCGGTCATGGAAGAGATCATCGAAGAATTTGCTGAACTCGGCGGCCAGTACGGGATCGGTCTCAATCGAGCCATCGAGGGAGCGGCGAATCAAATCCTGCATGCGCGGCGAAATCTGTCCCGGATTCATCACGACAAAGGCGCCGTCAGGCTCAAATCCGGGAAGCAGCGGCAACACCGTTGTGCCCCCAACCTCTTCGACGCCGGGAATCGTGCGAAGCCGCGCAAACATTTCGTCGAGCAATTGCACTCGCCGGGCGAGTTTCGGCTCGTCCGGAAGGTCCAATTCCATGGTTAAGACCTTGTCCGTCCGAAAACCCGGATCGACAGACAACACGCGAAGCAAACTGCGTCCCGTCAAGCCTGCGCCAACCAGAAGCGTCATTGCGGTCGCCAGTTGCCCCGCAAGTACCAGCCTCCCCAACACTTGCTTGCGCGGCGTGCTTCCCAAACGCAGGTTTCCGTCGCTAAGCCCCTCGGTCGACCCTGCGGACTCGGGGCGTCTCGCGCAGATGATTCCCAATCCTCCGGCGATCACAACGGCTATGCCAAGCGAGAAAAGCAAAACAGGGAGGTTGATGGAAACTTCCGCCAGCCGTGGCAGGGTCTTCGGGGCTATTCCCAATAGCACATCGGTGCCCCAAAAGGCCACGAGAACTCCCAGACCGCCGCCGATCAGCGTGAGCAGAAACGCTTCTGTAAGAAACTGCCGCACGAGGCGTCCTCTGCCCGCGCCGAGCGCAGCACGCATGGCAAGCTCCCGACCTCGCGCTGCCGACTGTGCAAGCATCAAGTTCACCACGTTGGCGCAGGCAATCAGCAGAAAGAAAACGGACGCGCCCAGCAGCACTGTCAGCGCCAGCCGCACGTTGCCGGTCATCGATTCGCGCAGCGGCTCAACGGCGACGCTGATCATCATCGTATCCTGGCCGTACTGTTGCCTTAGCCCGGCGGCAATGCTGCTCAATTCCGCGCGCGACTGGCCGACGCTGAAGCCATTTCCCAGGCGGCCCAAGACCTTCCAGTTATGCGCCGTCCGTGAGGGGTACCGTTCATAAGTCTCCCGCGGATACCAGAGATCTGCATTTTCGGGGAATCGAAAACCGGGTGGCATCACTCCAATGATCGTTGCCGGCTTTCCGCCCAGCTTCAATCGCACCGAGGAGAGATCCTCTCTGGCGCCAAGCGACTGCTTCCAGTACGCATCACTGATCAACACGACCAAGGGGGCGTTCAGCCGCTGCTCTTCCGGAGCAAAGTTGCGCCCCCGCGCGGGTTGAATGCCGATCACCTGAAAAAAATCTTTGGATGCCATGCAAGCAGTCACTCGAGCGGATTCCTGGCCGTTCGTGACCACTTCGGGGAAAAAAGCATATTGCGCGAGCCCTTGCAACGAACGGTTCTGTGCTTGAACGTCCTCAAAATTGGGATCCGCGAAACTCATCTGGCCGCCTTTTTCGTTCACTTCCCACAGCCGGACGAGTCGGTCGGGGTTCGGATAGGGAAGCGGCCGCAGCAAGACTCCGTAAAAAACGCTGAAGATGGCGGTGTTTGCGCCAATGCCTAGCGCTAGCGTCAGCACG
>Ga0187780_10002522_pt1 | contig 13772 bp, 12 predicted proteins | sample 1015_Q2_SP10_20__FD_132429 | JGI IMG/M metagenome (GOLD analysis project Ga0187780, IMG submission 132429) | Tropical peat soil microbial communities from peatlands in Department of Meta, Colombia - 1015_Q2_SP10_20_MG | ecosystem: Environmental > Terrestrial > Soil > Wetlands > Peat | place...
CATGGAAACACCTAGCGACGTATTTCCGGACTATAACACGAGGAGCGGGGGGAGGGCTCGCCTGGGCGGGAAATTCGCAGAGTTATGAAGGAATTTTGCCCTGGTCTCGTTGTGCCACCAGCTCAATCATTGCGTCGACTACCGCGATCATTACTATCCTTATAGTTATAATTGATGATGAGTCGTGGTTAGATTGACTTGAGTTGGGGCGCAACCTAACATGTTTGGGACCGGCGTTCTGACTATGGCGGATTCAGACGCGTTTCCCGGGACTTTGATCTCCCACTACCGTATTTTGGAGAAACTCGGCGAAGGTGGGATGGGAGTGGTGTATAAAGCCGAAGACACGCGCCTGGAGCGTTTTGCCGCCCTGAAGTTCTTGCCGACCGAGTTTGCCAACGATAAGCAGATGCGCGAGCGCTTTCTGCGCGAAGCGCGGGCCGCGTCAGCGCTGAATCATCCCAACATTTGCACGATCTACGATGTCGGTGAAGCGGAAGGCAAGGTCTTCATCGCCATGGAATTCCTTGACGGTGTTACGCTGCGCGAATTGGTAGGGAGCGGGCCTGTCGAGTTCGTGCGACTCCTTAATATCGCCGACCAGGTTCTGGACGGACTGGAGGCAGCGCACGAAGAAGGGATCATTCATCGCGATATCAAGCTGGGGAATATTTTCGTTACCAAAAGCGGAAGAGCGAAAATCCTGGATTTCGGACTGGCCAAGAAAACGGAGTCGAAACCTGCGGCCCCTGTCGCGGCAGGTGGAGAAGGCCGTCGTCCTGGCGAGGAGCATTTGACTAGTGGCTTGGCGGCCCTGGGCACAGCTGCGTACATGTCGCCGGAACAAGCGCTGGGCAAGCCCTTGGACGAGCGCACGGATCTATTCTCGTTTGGCATCGTGCTGTACGAGATGGCGTCTGGGCGAGCTCCTTTCCGTGGGGACACCACGGGAATGCTTTTCCTTTCGATTGTGCAAGAGAGTCCGGAGCAAGTGAGGAACATCAATCCGGATCTTCCTGAAGGACTGCAACAAATCGTGGACAAGTGCCTGCAGAAGGATCGAGATCAGCGATATCAGAAGGCCGCCGAGATTCGAAATGATCTGCGAAGGCTGCAGTCTCGCTGGGCTGCGAGACAGGCTGGAGTCGAAGAAACGCAAGCAAAAACACCCGTTCCCGAGTCCTGGTCACCGACGACAGCGAACCACATACCTTCCTCGGTACCGGTGGAGGGAATCTCAAAGGCCGCAGAAGAACATCGGACGCGACGATCCGTATGGAGATCATGGAACACCCGCGCAGGGATCGCCTGTCTAGCATTTCTTTTGATCCTTGCGGAGGGCTTATACCTTCGCTCGCAACACGCCCACGCACTGAGACCCCGCGATACCGTCGTTTTGGCGGACTTCACCAATACGACGGGAGATTCCATTTTTGATGAGTCGCTCAAACAAGCATCAAGATTCGATCTGGAGCAGTCGCCCTTCCTAAATGTGCTTTCCGAGCGAAGAGTGACGGATCTATTGCAGCAGATGAGCCGGCCAGCCAATCAACGCCTTACGATGGAAGTGACGCGTGAGGTTTGCCTGCGAAGCAACAGCAAAGCGCTGATCGCAGGCTCTATCACACCGAGCGGAAGTCACTATGTGGTGGGCCTGAGGGCGCTCGCGTGCGATACGGAAACAGTGATTGCAGGGAGTCGTGCGGAGGCGGCCAATCGCTCCGAGGTCCTAAAGGCGCTGGCGAAGGCCGATGAGCAGTTGCGACGGAAATTGGGCGAATCGCTGCCCTCCATACAGAAGTTCGACCGTCCCCTGGAAGAAAGCACGACTTCTTCTCTGGAAGCCTTGCAGGCGTACACAGAGGGGATGATGGCATTTCAGTCGAACGGCTTGGCGGAAGCTGTTCCGCACTTTCAACTGGCCATCCAATTGGACCCCAATTTTGCGCAGGCCCATGCTGCTCTTGGGAACGTGTATTACAGTGCCGGGCAGAACATGGCAGGCGATGAAAACTCCCAGCAAGCATATGAGTTGCGGAATCGCGTCAACGAGCGGGAGCGCTTCGGGATCACCGCAAACTACTTTCGAAGAACGACAGGACAAGTGGATCAAGCTATTGGAACCTGCCAAGAATGGATCCGGTTGTATCCCGATGATTACGCCGGGCATCTCGCGTTGGGAGGCAGCTACCTCTCTGTCGGCGAACTGGAGAAGGCTGCTCAATCCGATCGTGTCGCCATTCAACTTGGACCGGACCGAACCTCGGCCTATGTGAATGCCATGGTGGCCTACAAGGATCTTGAGAGATATGACGAAGCTAAAGCCATCTTCGATGCCGCCAGGGCACGCAATCTCGATAACGATATTCTGCGCATCAACCGTTACGTGATTGCTTTTCTGGAAGCGGATAAGGCGAGCATGGAGGAGCAGCTCCGCTGGGCGCAGAACAAGCCCGGGTCAGAAGACCGTTTGCTGGAAGATTGGGCAGATACCCAGGCCTATTACGGACGCTATACCAAGGCCCGTGAATTCGGCAACAAAGCCATCGCTGCAGCAATGAGAGACAGGGTGAACGAACGCTCATTGGAGCACCAGGCTCACCAGGCTCTCCGCGAGGCAGAAGTTGGAAATCGAGAATTGGTAAGACGGCTCGCCACCCCAACTTTGACGGCCAGTGATGGCGTGTATGTGAGGGTGCTGGTGGCATTGGCATTGGCGAAAGTTGGGGATAATGCGGAATCGGGAAAGCTCGCCAATGAGCTCAACCGCGACAAACCGCTTCACGAGTTGGTGCAGAACTACTACCTGCCCACCATCCGCGCGGTCATTGAACTAAACAAAAATCATCCGGACAAATCCATAGCGATTCTGGAGCCTGCTTTGTCCCTTGAGAAGGCTAGTACGTTGCTTGACGGCCTGGAACCGGCTTACGTTCGCGGACAAGCCTATTTGCAGGAAGGGAAGGGAAGCGAAGCAGCAAAGGAATTCCAAAAGCTCCTCGATCATCCGGGCCTTGTGGAGCTGTGGGTCACGGGTGCCCTGGCCCGGTTGCAAATGGCGCGCGCGGAAGACTTAAGCGGGAACCGCGACGCAGCTCGAAAGCACTATCAAGATTTCTTCGCTTTGTGGAAGGATGCCGACCCCGATCTGCCGATATTGAAGCAGGCCAAGGCCGAATATGCGCGGCTCGACTAACCTATCTTTGCGGCAGTCTGCTGCTTAAGAGGAATGGTTGCAGATACGCGCGTGCCATCCCCTTTCTTTGACGATACGTCGAACTCTCCCTCCGCCAGGTGAATCCGCTCCCGCATACTGATTAGTCCGAGCCCGGCGGCGAGTTTTGCCTCTTCCACATCGAACCCGATGCCGTCGTCTGCAATCAGCAAGCGCATCTCCTTTGGAGAGCCTTGCACGTCCACCCGAATTGTTTTTGCGTGGCTGTGCTTCACGGCATTGTCGACGGCTTCTTGAACCACGCGAAGCACGCTCAGTGAAAGGAGGTTGTCCAGCTCCTTGGGAACATTCTGACATCGGCACTCGACGGAAATCTTAGACTCGTCGGCGGACTTGCGACAGTATTGCTGAAGACTGTCGGTCAAGTCGAAGCTTTTCAATCTTGAAGAATGGAGCTGCTTGGAGAGCCGGCCTACCCGGTCACCAATCTCTCTCAACTTGTCGGCCAATTGACTCACGCCCGGATGGAGCGCCCCGGGCATCCCGGAGACTGCTTTTCCCGCACGCATCATTTGAACGCCCAAAATAGCCAGTGATTGTTCAATATCATGCAGTTCCCGGGTCACGCGGCTGCGTTCACCCAAATCCAGATCACGAATCCCATGTTGCGAGCTTTGATCAGCCATTGGCAGTGGGCCTCAGGGAGAGTCAAAAAAGTATAACTTCGTAAATCCCAAAAAGCCATGCTAAGAGTGGTTAAGACGCGCCTCTTCGACCAGATCCAGGCCGCGAAATTCAGTTACGGTGAGGAATTCCAGGACCGGGGGAGTGGCACTCAACTCTATGAGAAGCAGGAGGCGTTTGTACATGTCAGACTTCAAATGACGAACCAGGTTTTCCTCGCTATCCCAGCGAGCCTCGAGTTGCAGAACCTCCTGGCTTGGCCAGCTCTGAAAGAATCGGCAGCTCAAACATCCGGGCTGCACCTGGATCGGGCCAACAAGAGTGGCAAAGGCTTTGCCGAGCTCCAGCGCTTTGCCTTGAGCAGCGGTGATTCCCAGTATTTCGATGATCATTTCTTCTCCGCCAAGAATGCCGAACTTCAATCATTGCATGAAATTCATAGTAGCTTTCCTATCCAAGAATATTGCCAAGCAACAGAAACGCTCTGGTAGTTGCCGCCAAAACGTATATAAGCTCCATTGCTATAGCTGACTTTTATAGACTGTCTTTTTGTTATTGGAAACGAAGCGGTGCCTCCGATCCGGGAGCTTTTCTGTTTCGTCAGAAGGTTTGCGATTCCATTCAGACTGGTGGTACCGCCAAACCAGTAATTGCCGTCGAGTGAGGCCCAACACCGAGGTTTGAAATCGTAACTCAGATGGCCCTCGAAAGAACCGATGGGGTTCTCTGTTTGAGGCAGAGGCTGCGGAAGAGAGTAGTAGGCGTCGTTTGCGGTGTAGAACCACACTCCTCCGTACCCATCCAGCAACCAATGCCCCCAGCGCTGCGAATAACCGATCTCCGGTTTGACCGCCCAGCGGTTGATGCCCCAGTTGACGAGGTGCATTGGGTCATACTGACCGGTTGGAGGAATCACCGCGATGCTCGCACCAAGCAGTATCTTCTGTTTCCATTTCGCAAATTCCTGCGGCCGCATGGCCGGCCCCCCCTTGAGGTTCACGGAGAAACGGACGCCAAGATCGAGAAGCCCAGAGCGATAGATTTGCCGATGTGTCCCAAGCACGGATCCCTGGAAGGTGCCTACCCCGTAAGGTAAGAAGCCGGTGATGTTTGCCGAGCGCCCAAAGAAACTGAAAGAACGATAATAGCTAAGGACCGGAACGCTATAGGTTCCGGTTGCTCCCGTGATGGGAATTGTCCCGTTGAAATTGACGCCGCCGCTGTAGTAAGACCACGTGATCGTAACGGCGTTGGCGTCTTGTGGCGTGATCACATAAGCGCGAGGTGCGAGGCTCTGGGCAGAAAGCGCGTTGCACGGGCCCAGCAAGATCAGAAGCCCTAATCCGCACTTTGCCACCATTCCTTTTCTGCTCGCCACAATGGCCACTCCGACATTGGAGAGAGGTAAGTTTGTGAAGTCTGCTCTGTCAGCGACTTATGAATGCTTCTCTGGCTGAGCGCTGCTCCCGTGTCCGGGGCTGAACAGCAGCTTTTTCACTTCGCTCTTTCCCAAGATCTCCATCACCCCTTTGACAAGGAAAAATGGAATCAACACGACGAAAATGAGGAGTGCCGTCGCAAATATGTCCCATGGAGTCATTCCCGCACTCTCGGAAAACATCTGACCGACGGGTTGTCCATGAAAGAACCTGATCAGGGCTTCCTCCAGAATATGGCAACCCATCAAAATGGCCGTAAAGATTGCGGAGTTCCATAGCGTCGCAAACAAGAGCGCTTTGCCGGCGGCTTTTCTCCCCGCGTGGAGGACTTCTCCGAGCCACATGAACTTTGCCAGAATCAAAGCGTTGATAAAGGCGAAGCCATATCTTTCCGGGTAGCTAATCTGATAGCGAGCCAGCACAATCTGGCGGTGAAGGGCAAAAACGGTCAATAAGAGCCAGATGTAAATGACGGTTATCGAGAGACTTCGCAGCTCATCGAGAACTCTCTCTTTCCAATTACGTTTTGCTTCCGGCGACATGGTTGACCCCTCGATTCATCTGCACCAGATGGGCCGGGCCAAAAACAAGGGGCTAAAACTTCTTGAGGACCATTGGTGGGCCGCTGATTCGCTTGCCCTTGAGATCTACCGTAACCTCGACCCGGTCGGCAATCTTGATAAAGGGAATTCCACTGTTCATTCCGAACTCCTTGCGGTCGAAAGCCATCGTTCCTTTGATTTCTCCGGTTCCTGTCCCGACGCCAGACACCGAAAACGCCAGCGTTTCGGGTTTGGACACCCCGCGTATTGTGAATGTTCCCGGGACGTCGAACGTGGTGGGGCCCGTCTGGACGACCTTGGTAGAATGGAATGTGATATATGGATCTTGCTTTGCGTCGAAGAAGTCTTTGCTCCTGAGCTTATCGTCTTTCATTCCGCTTCCCGTATTCACGCTGGCTGCATCAATCTTGATGTCCAAAACACCGGTCGAGGGGTCCGTCGACGTGAACGTCATGGTGGCTTCCCATTTGTCGAATTTGCCCTCTATAGGAACCGATGCTTTGACCCCGAATCGCGCCTCGCTTTCGGGAATCTGAAACTGAAAAACAGGAATATTTGCAGGAGCCTGGGCCCGAGTGCCCGCTAGGATGAGAGCGCACGCTGCCAGACAAAGGATGAGAAATCGCATGTTGTGTCCTCCGGTTGTGACTGCCTTAGGAAACTCAAATGGTTAAATTGCATTCACCGACTTGACGGAAAAATCCTGGCCTCCAATATTTGGGGGAATCTCCAAAGTAATGGGGGTATTCGTGAACAAGACTGTCCCGCCCGCACGACTAACCCGCTTAAGATCAATGAGTCCCCATCATAAGGGACAGAGCCCCGACCCTCCTTATTGAGCAACTTGGAAACCAAACATGTGTTTTGATTTGCAATGACGGCCATGAAGCACGCTCAATCTTGCATCAAGCTAGCACTCTTGTGATTTGTACTTTGGTAGGATGCAATCAAGCTAGCAACAAAGATGGCGATATAGAGGACGCCTGCCGCCGCCTCCAAAACGGCCAGAATTCTGGCTGCTGGTTTGACGGGAACTATATCTCCGTAGCCCAGGGTTGTAAGAGTTGCCAAGCTGAAATACAGCAACTTCGACGGTTCAATTCTCCCTAGAAGGGGGAGTTGCGCTTCGGCGAAAGATCCGGGCTGGATTATGTCAACAAGCCCGTACAGAACATTCCAAAACAATCCCAGCAGAAAATAAAGGCCCACTGATACATAGAGCCTGCCTGCGGTGATGGCGCCAGGGCGAAGAATATAGATGAAGAGGGCGATTGATACAAGACCAAGAAAAACCACAAGCACGATAGTGCTGGCCAATCGCAGTTCCCGGACCTGGTAGAAATAGATATGACTAAAGAAAAGCAGGATCATAGACGCGCCCGCAAGGGGAAGAGCGGTCCAGAACAGCACTTTTTTTTCGGACAGCTCCAGAGTGGCGGCCACCAACGTCAAATAGAGACTGGCGACGAGAAACCCTTCCCCGGTGTGACTGTCCTGCAGAAACGGATTCAAAACAAAAAACAGCAGAATGCTAAGAAGAAGGAATAAAGCGCGATGCTCGCGATGTAAGACTTTGCTCAAGGCGTCACCGAATGAATGCGGCAGCTCTTGTTTTTTAGTCCCAAAACGCTTTGATCACAGCAACTAGCCTGGCGCCAGTTCGGCCGCAATCTCGCGTTCGACCAAGGGATCTTGCAGGTACTTCTTAATCGCGATGGTTAAAGGCACGCCCAAAACAGCGCCGGCGGGCCCCAACAGGAAACCCCATATCAGCAGCGAAAGAGTTGTCTGTAGGAAAGAGATGTCCAATCCTTTCCTCATGAGCACGGGTTGAAGCACAGAGTCCGCAATCAATTCTGTGATGACCAGTCCTATGGCCACGAAAACAGCCCTTTTCCATCCAAACGTAAGAAGAGCCACGAGGATCGGTGGAATGATGGCGATGAGAAAGCCTATGTTGGGGATGAAGTGAAGATAAAAGAATAAGACACACCAGATAATGGCGAAGTCTATTCTTAGGGCAATGAGAAGCACCAGGTTAGCGAGAGCGGTAATAGCTCCTGTCTGGGCCGAGATCGTGATGAAACGCTGGACGTCCCTGCCGTAGTAAAGCAGCCTTCGAGACAGCGGGCCGGTCCCGATTCCTTCGCTATCCGCGATTTCAATCAGGAAAATGACAGATAGCGTGGCGACAAGTACACGGTCAGAGAAAAATCCAATCACTTTTGGAAGAAGGCCTTCCATCAGCGACATAATCTTGTCGGAATTGTAGAAATTCTTATAGGAGAGGCTGGTTGACTGAATTCCGTGCGCACCCAGGAAAGCAACAATTTGTTCATACATGATTCTGAGGTGCGCTTCGTAAATTGGGAGCTTCGCTTTCATTTGATAGCTGGCTTCGACCAAGGCCACAGACACAACAAGATAGAGGGCGATGACGGAGCAAACCGTCAGGACAATCGCGGAAAGCTTGCGCAGGTGAAAGCGCTTCATCAGCCATTTCGGAACAGGGACAAGGGCGTAGGCCAAAAGGAGCGATATCAAAACGACTGATAAAATATCCGATACGCTCCTGATTCCCCAAGCCACAATGACGATGTAAGCTGCCACATGCAGAAGGCGCACTGGGCCTGAGTCCTTTAGTAGCATTCCAGGTTCCTCCGAATGAATTACGCCCTGCCTCCCATGGTCCCTATCTGTTCGTCTGCGCCGGAATGACGATTGCTTCAGGTTCCGGCAATACCCTTGTTCTGCAGAACACGCACGACTCGACGATTTTCTGCTTGGCCTTCCGTCGTCGCGTTGGAACCTACTGAATCAGATCCGACCCGAATGAATTCCCAGTGTTGCGAGAGGGAATTCTTCATTCACCTTCCAGCTTTATTGCCCGGTTGCTACCTGCGGTAACCACCTCCACCGCCCCAACTGCGGCCGCCACCTCCCCAACCGCCTCTGCTTCCGCCACTGTTCTGCCAGTTGTGGCTTTGGGATTCGCCCCGCTGCCGGTTCTGCATTTCCTGGTTCATGTTCTCCGACGAGAATCCGCTGGAGCGGTTCTCGCTGCTCCCCGTGCCGGAGCTCGGGTGCTGCTGCTGGTAGTTCTGCTTATCCTGTTGTGCAGTTGCCTGGCTATTCGGATGTTGTTGTTCGTAAGTTGACTTGTCCTGTTGCGCGGTGGCCTGACTATTGGGGTGTTGTTGGTCGTAACTCGACTTGTCTTGCTGCGCCTGCTGCTGGGCCTGTTGCGTGTTTACGTTCTGCCAGGAGTTGGTGCTGTTGTTGTATTTTTGCCAGCCGGAACCGCTGTTCTGGTAGACGTTGCCATCATGGCCGGCATACATGTCTCCGCTGGAGTTCTTGCCGGCGTAGGTATATCCACCATTTGCGTTGGTAGTGGCGTAGCCTTTGCCGCCCTGCGAGCCTTGCGCCGACGCAACCGTTCCATTTGCCGTGGAATAGTGCTGCGTGGTGGCCGACTTGTTGCCCTGCTGGACATAAGACTGGCCCCACTGTGCGGTGGGACTTGAGCCTTGGTGAGTCGCCCCGTAAGTTCCGGTGTAGGGATTGTAGGCTTGGCCGGCACTTTGTTTTCCGTACGGAGTAGAGACGGACGTTCCTTGTTTGTACGTGCCCGTGTAGGGATTGTAGGAAGCGGCGTGGGTCGTGGAGCCATAGGCACCGTAGGTTGTAGAGGAAACACCGTACGCGCCAGTGCGCGTGTTGTAGTAAGGAGTTCCGTACGCCCCGTAGGCTCCGTACGCGGTGGGATAAGGATGATAAACAGGGTAGCCGTAAGCGGGGTAGCCGATATACGGCGGATAGTAGTAGCCCGTCCCACTGCAAACGATGGCGCCAACCGCGGCCCCCATGACGAAGGCGCCGAGATAGCCCGCCGTGTAACTGGCTTGAACGTTGCCATCGGAGATGGTGGTCTGCGTGACGTACGTGACGTTGTAAACAGGCGAACTGGGCGGAATCGTGTAAATCACTTGGGGAACGGAGGAGGCTGTCGTCCAAGGCCCTTGCGGCGTTGCGGACATGAACCAGATTCCCTGCAAGCACAGGTAATAGACATCGCCGACTTGGATCACTTTGTCTGGTGTATTTGTAGCGTATTGAAGAGTCGTGCCTTCTATCGGCGCGAATTGGGGAGCGCCCGTGTAGGTCACTTTGGCCTGAGCGGCAGCGGTTGCGGGATTGATCTCCATCACGGTGGGAATTTGCGCGATTAACACCGCGTCCCTGGCTTCTTCGGTGCCCGGAACGGACGCCAAGATGGCACTTGCAGGGCTGGAGGTGGGAATGTTCCTGAAGTCCGCTGGCAGGTCTAGGGAGGCGAATGCCCATTGGCCTTCCAGATTGTTGGATTTGAACCAGCGCCCGGCCGCCAGGTAGTAATATTCGTTCGTCGGCGTGTATACAAAAACAGGACTATCCGTGTTTGTTGCGTAGACCAGCTGGGTCTGCGGGATGTTGGCGTATTGGGGTTGGCCCTCAAACAGAATGATCTCTGCAGGCACGCTGGCGTAGAAGATTTTAGGAATGGGTCCGCCGGGTTGCGCCGGCGGAGGAATCACTTTCTGCAAAGCCTGAAATTGCTGGTCCTTGGGAAGCTTGTCCATGTCCTTCGGCAGTGTATTCACCACGGACCAGGGACCATGGAGATCGAAAGAAGCAAACCAGCGCTGATCAACAAGCAGGAAGTACTGAGACTTTGCGGTATCGAAGAACAAAGGCCACTGCGTATTAACAACGTATTTCAGTTTTGTGTTGGGAACTGCGGCAAGAACAGGTTCTCCATCGACGGAGAGAAGAATCGCCGGACTATAGCTCACGAAAATAAATGGAGGGTTGTTATTGAGCTTCACCGTGTTCGTGGCGGTCTGCGGCTTGGGGACATAGGCGACCACGCGTTCCAGGGAAATGTTGACCACCGGCGGAATAAAGGTCCGGAGGAGTTGATCCATTTTTGCGGATGTCGCGGGGTCGAGGTCGGGAAAATAGGTATTGGCGACCTGAATGCCATAGACCGTGACCATGTGCTTATCGTTGTCGACGCTGGTTGTTCCGGTTAATGTGGCCGCGCCAACCACCTGTTTGCCGCCAGTGGGCGTTAATTGAAGCGCTTGACGCCAAGTGATCTTGTTGAAGTTTTGCCAGTCATCCACCTGTGGCTGATAGGTAATGATGGTGCCTTGGGGTTGGACGTTTTTTCGGGGCCAGCCGGGATCCTGCGCAAGAACACAGGAACTCGCCAAAAGAAAGATCGTGAGAAATCCGGCAAGAAACTTCATGTACTTCATGGTGGTCTCCTTCTTAACCGACCGAGGTAACCGAACTAAGTGAATTGCCCGGGGACGCAGCATGCATGTCCCCGGGGAAAGAAACATTTGAGTTATTCGGCGACCTTGATTGTAGGCGGCTTCCAGCTGCCGTCGATGATAGACGGCGGCGTTTCTTTCGGCCAGTACAAACGGAACATGGGAATGAATCTCCCTTTTGGCGTGGGCAACCAGTTTGTTTCCTTAGCTTTGCCCGGAGAATCCGCCTGAAGATAGAGGTCCACGGAGCCGTCAGCGTTGCTGGCGAATTTGTTGCGAGAACTCAGCGTGTAACGATTGATCGGATTCGGCACAAAAAACATACCTTTGTCATACATGGTCAGTGACCAGAAGGCATTGACGGGAGGAAACTGGCCCTTGTCAACGTGAATGGTGTAGTTCTTTGTGCCGTCGTACTCTTTGCCGTCGGCGTCCTTCTCAGATGTCGGATAGATCGCATCTTGCGGGAGATTGGCGCCAAGCCCAATCGCAGTAACGAATGCCCGTTGCAGGTAGTTTGTGCCATACATCCCCATCCCATTGGTGAGATACATCCAGCCATTCACCGGTACCGCAGCCTTTTTGAAGCCCTCCAAGATCTTCAATTGAGCCAGCTTTGGCACGGCCTTGATGGCTTCTTTGTCGAACACTCCGAGCTTACTGGCGTCGAAGTCCTGGCCCGGAATAAGGCCGATTTTGGCCATCGTCGCAACCATTGGGGCATCGGCAGCCGCAGGCGGGTTGGTCTTCATCAGCCTCGCAAGGTAAGTGAAGTACTCGTTGACCCCTAGAGCGTCGACTTGGTCGCGCACAGCGGTCTTTGTGTCCAGCGCGTTATCCACTTCGCCCGGGAGTGGAGTGTAGGGCTTGCCGTAGGAACTGAGGGGGACAAGGGTGAACTTGTCCTGAAGAGCGTGCACTTTAGCGTAATCGTCCGGTGTCCCGGTACAGTAGATTCTCCCGATGATCCATACGAGGCCGGTCGGCGATTTATATTCCGTGAGCCCCGCGGGAATCGTGCCCGACCAACCTGGCCCAGTGATTGCATACTTCTGGGCTTTGCCACCTGTTGTGCGCTTGCCGGGAACCTGGAAGACATCGGTCCAGCCATCCAGCATGGGCATCAGGTAATAGCGGTCGCCCATGTCCGGGATGCCAAAAACCCAAGGCTCCTTTGAGACGTCGATCCACACTATCGTGTAGAGCGTGTCGGCATTGGGTGCAGTGACGGCGTGGTCATCCACGGAGGGATAGGCACGGAGCTTGATGATTTGCCCCATCGGGCCACGGCTTCCTTGAACCGTCGCGGAATTCGTCAGAACTTTCCGGGTCATGTCCATGGTGACGAGCGGGTAGCCGTAGATGTAGGCGTCGATAGCGTCGCTTACCGCCTGCTCCACGCCCGGGGCTTTGCCACTTGGAGTGGTGCTCTGTTGGCATCCGCACAAAAGCAGCAACACGGCAGAGATCAGGATCAGGACTTTACTGCTGGGTGTGTGATTCATGTGTTCCTTTCTCCAAAACAACTAAAAGTGTTGTAAGAGCTCTGTCGCGCGCCGGCGGAACGCGGCTTGACGGTCCGCGCTCCGCCGAGTTATTCATTCATTCGATTTATGGTTGGAAGTCGTTATGCCTTGCCTCAAGAGTTTCAGGCCCGTCGCTTGTTCGAATGAGAGTGCTGGGCGGGACCTGGATCTTTCCGCCCAGCAGTGGTTGCTAACCTGTCTCCGTTATTCGCTGACTTTGTTGTTGCGCTGGGCTTCCTTGAGTTTTTCGATGTCGGCCGGAGTAAGCTTTGGCCTGTCGATGGTGAGCGTGAGTTTGGCGATTTTGCCGTTGAAATCGAACGGCACCTGGTACTCTTCGTCTATCGGCGTTCCGGTATCGGCGCCGACGTCGAAGTTCTCGTCCCACTGCAATATGAAGGGAATGGTGTGTTCCATGGTCTGGGTCGCCACGACTTTGCCGTCCACTTTCAGTATCCCAGTGCCGCCACGACCGATCCCGCTGGGACTTCCGAACATCAGCGTTTCCATGCCGAGGCCTTCATATTTGAAGTCGAACTCCAAGGTGTGCTTGCCGGAAGGAATTACGTCCGACCCCTCCCAGCGGACGCGTTTCAGGTCGACCAGGTTCCAAACGAAAATGGGCTTGCCCTTCATGAGGTAGAAGCCGTATCCACCAAAGCGGCCGCCCTGAGTTACGAGCATGCCTTCGCCACCGGCCTCGGGGATTTCGACTTCAGCCTTGAAGTTGTACGAAGAGTTCAGAATGCTAGGAGCGTCGCCGTTGGGGATGCCCGTAACCTTGCCGGAGTATGTGAACACCGTCCGCCCGGCGCTCAAGCTTGGCTTCGGAGTCAGCAGTCGCTGAACAACCGTATTGTCCAAAGGCAGGACCTGATATTTGTCCGCTTCCTGCCAGAACAGATCCTGGAGTTCTTTGAGCTTGGCCGGGTACTTGTCGACGACGTTCTCAAACTGCGTCCAGTCTTTCGTTAGGTCGTAGAGCTCCCATGGGTAGTCGGCCGGGCTTTCCTTGATCTCGGCCGCAGTGACCCAGGGTGGACGCATCACTTTGGTGCTGGCGA
>Ga0187780_10002523_pt1 | contig 13770 bp, 9 predicted proteins | sample 1015_Q2_SP10_20__FD_132429 | JGI IMG/M metagenome (GOLD analysis project Ga0187780, IMG submission 132429) | Tropical peat soil microbial communities from peatlands in Department of Meta, Colombia - 1015_Q2_SP10_20_MG | ecosystem: Environmental > Terrestrial > Soil > Wetlands > Peat | place...
AAGCGTTTTTCAACGATGAGCCAATAACCAAAGATAGTTTCGATGAGTTTCCGTGCAGTGCCTCTTTTTCAGTCGGCTGCTCGATGGGCTACTACTACCGATATCGCTTTGAACAATGCAAGGCGACAGAAAAGAATTTTGAACATGAAAACGTTTATTAGAAAGCTGTGCAGTTTACGTTTTCTAGCTCTTTAACATTGGTGACCATTTTTCAAGTTGGAATGACCCAACGAACGGAGGAAATTCAAAATTTGAGAAAACCCGCACCAAGAAGTTTCGTTATCGCACGTTTAAACCTAAGGTTGCGGGGGATGGTTGAAATTGACTGAAGTATCCAAAGAAGACACACATCTGCTGCTAAACGCCTTTTTTAAGGACAAGGGATTGGTTCGACAGCATCTGGACTCCTTCAACGAGTTCATAGACCGCGGGCTGCAGGAAGTCATAGACGAAGTGGGCGAGATCCCTATAGAGGTACCTGAAAGCCCCTACAAGGTCAAGTTAGGTCAGATCTGGATAATAGACCCACAGACCAGAATAACAGGGCCGTACGCGACTGAAGTTGATGGTACGAAACACGAAATCTACCCCTTGGAGGCTAGACTTCGAAACCTGACCTACGCGGCGCCCGTGGCCCTCGAAATGACGCCTGTCATAGACGGCAGAGAACAGGACACGGAGCTTGTCTACATCGGAAACATCCCTGTGATGCTGAAGTCAAAGCTGTGCTTCCTCTCGCAACTCTCAAGAGAGGAACTGGTTGCCTGCGGAGAAGACCCTGATGACCCTGGAGGCTACTTTGTTGTCAACGGCTCAGAACGCGTGGTGGTGGCTATGGAAGACTTGGCTCCTAACCGCATAATAGTCGACATTGACGAGAAAGGAGCAACGCCGGTGTATCAGTCAAAGATATTTTCAACAACCGTGGGATTCAGGGCAAGAATCGAGTTGAAGATCAAGTCCGACGGCGCGTTGTACGTTTCAATGCCAGGCGTTCCTTCCGAAGTGCCGTTTGTCGTCTTGATGCGTGCCTTGGGACTTGAATCCGACAAGGAAATCGCCGAGGCAATTTCTCTCGACAAAGAGATCCAGGCCGCACTGGAACCGTCCTTTGAAAAAGCCCTCGGAGTCGACACAGCAAAAGACGCGATCTTGTTCATTGGAAACCGTGTGGCTCATGGACAGGTGGAAGAGTACCGTGTGCAGAAAGCCGAAACTGCAGTGGACAAGAACTTCCTTCCACACATAGGCAGAACGGAGCAGAAGAGGAAGGACAAGGCTCTGTTCTTGGGCGAGATGGCCTGCAGAGCAATAGAACTGCAGCTTGGGAGAAGGATGCAAGATGACAAAGATCACTTCAAGAACAAGCGGTTGAGATTGGCAGGTCCTCTGCTCGCAGACCTCTTCAGAGTGGCGTTTAGAAACCTCACTCGCGACATAAAGTATCAGCTTGAGAGAATCGGTGTAAAGGGACCCATAATAACTGTTTCAGCGGCCGTGAGACCAGGAATAATAGCTGAAAGGTTTCAACACGCGCTTGCAACTGGAAACTGGGGAAGGGGCAGAGTAGGCATAACCCAGCTTCTTGATAGAACAAACCACATTTCAACACTGAGTCATTTACGACGACTCCAGTCGCCTCTCAGTAGAAGCCAGCCCAACTTCGAGGCAAGGGACTTACACGCAACCCATTGGGGCCGTCTCTGCCCAAACGAAACGCCAGAGGGTTCGAACTGCGGACTGGTAAAAAACTTGGCCTTGTCTGCCTGCATCTCCGTGGGCGTGAACCCAGAAAAGATAAAGCAGCTTTTGTTCGCTAGCGGCGTGACACCCATTCTTGAAGCCAACGAGACGTTAAAGCTTTCCGGAACGAAGGTTTTCGTAGACGGCAACACAATAGGATACTGTAACTCCCCAGATCAGCTATCCAGAGACTTCAGAGAGAGAAGGAGAAGAGGAGAAATATCAACAGAAGTCAACATAGCCTACTTCTCGAAGGCCCAGGAAGAGAGGGAAGAAGTGTACGTCAACTGCGACGAGGGAAGAGTCAGACGCCCTCTCATAATCGTCGAAAACGGTGTACAGAAGCTTCAGCCCGAACATGTTGAGAAGATCGCCACTGGAGGCTGGTCTTGGGAAGAACTTGTCAAGAACGGAATCGTTGAATACTTGGACGCCGAAGAAGAGGAGAACGCTTACATCGCGTTGAGCCCGGAAGAATTGAGCCATGACCACACGCACTTAGAAATTGCCACCTACACCATTCTAGGAATCTGTTCATCGACTATACCTTATGCAGAGCACAACCAGTCGCCTCGCAACTCGTATCAGGCCGCGATGGCCAAACAAGCTTTAGGAATCTACTCTACAAACTTCCAGCAACGCGTAGACTCAAGATCACACATCTTACACTACCCGCAGGTTCCGCTTGCCGAAACAGCACTGATGGACACGATAGGTTATAAGCTGCGCCCATCCGGTCAAAACTACGTAGTCGCGGTGCTGTCTTTTGAGGGTTACAACATGGAAGATGCCCTTGTTTTCAACAAGGCTTCGATAGAAAGAGGCTTGGGACGTTCGACCTTCTTCAGAATCTACGAGGCTGAGTGTCGCCAGTACTTGGGCGGACTGAAAGACAAATTCACCTTACCTGAAGCAGGGACACGCGGGTACAGAGGCGAACAGTACTACAGACTGCTTGAACCGGACGGAATAATTGGCCTAGAGTCGGCTGTTGCAGGCGGAGATGTCCTCATCGGCAGAATCAGTCCGCCAAGGTTCCTTGAAGAATACAAGGAATTTGAAGTCAAGGGACCTTCGATGCGTGATACCTCGGTTGACATGCGCCCGTCAGAAACAGGCGTCGTCGACGCCATCTTTATCACAGCGTCAGGAGAAGGAAGCAAGCTTGTGAAAGTCAGAGTCCGCGACCAGCGCATTCCGGAACTCGGCGACAAATTTGCTTCACGCCACGGGCAAAAGGGTGTCATCGGCCTAATCATTCCTCAGGAAGACATGCCTTTCACGGAAGACGGCATCGTCCCAGACTTGATAATCAACCCGCATGCTATCCCGTCGAGGATGACCGTCGGCCAATTCATTGAATCGCTAGCTGGAAAGGTTGCATCTGCACGAGGACGACCTGTTGATGGAACGCCCTTCTCAAACGAAGGGCCTGTCGAGCTGAGGGCTGCTTTGATCAAGCTGGGCTTCAGCAGCACCGGCAGTGAAGTCTTCTACAGCGGTGTGACAGGTCAGAAATTTGTTGCCGACACATACGTAGGCGTGGTGCACTACCAGAAGCTGCATCACATGGTTGCTGACAAGATTCACGCTAGAGCGCGCGGACAGGTTCAAATGCTGACGAGGCAGCCAACTGAGGGGAGAGCCAGGGGAGGCGGCCTCAGATTCGGTGAGATGGAGCGCGACTGCCTGATTGGCCATGGAGCCGCTATGCTCCTAAGAGACAGACTGCTTGAAGAATCTGACAAGTACACGCTGTACATCTGCGAAACCTGCGGCCACATAGCTTACTATGACATGAAACAGAGAAAATACGTTTGCAAGCTCTGCGAGGACAAGGCCAGAATCTCTCCAGTTATAGTTTCATATGCCTTTAAGCTTCTGCTGCAAGAACTGATGAGTCTGTGTATCTCGCCAAGATTAACGCTTAAGGAGAAGGCATAAGATGAGTGAGGAAATTGTCCGTAAAGTCGTGAACGAAATTAACTTCGGCATGTTCTCCCCACAGGACGTGCGCAAGCTTTCAGTCGTGGAAATTCAGACACCAGACACTTATGACGAAGACGGGGCTCCAATCTCTTCGGGCCTCATGGACGGGAGGCTTGGAACCCTTGAACCAAGACAGAGGTGCAAGACCTGCGGCAACACGGCAATTCGCTGCCCAGGGCATTTTGGCCATATCGAACTAGCAGTTCCCATAATACACATTGAGTTCACGAAGATCATATATGACCTCTTGAGGGCGACGTGTCGAAACTGTGGACGCATAATGCTTCCAGACGACGTCATTGAGAGGGCTAGGGCCAGGGTGGAGAAGACACGAGAACTCTTGGGTTTGGTTCCGGATGAAGTTTACAAGGCCATCATGCAGGAGACGAAGAGAAGACAGTGTCCTCACTGCGCGGCCCCACAGTACAAGATGACTTTTGAGAAACCAACAAAGTTCAGCGAGCAGATCCCTGAAAGCGGCTCAGAGCCGCTCACGCCGAGCATGGTCCGAGAAAGACTGGAACGCGTCACTAATGAGGACCTTGAACTGTTAGGGTTCAACCCTAAAACCGCTCGCCCAGAATGGATGGTTCTTCAGGTTCTTCCTGTACCACCAGTCTATGTTCGCCCCTCAATAACTTTGGAATCGGGCATTCGCTCAGAGGACGATTTAACTCACAAGCTTGTGGACATAATTCGAATCAACCAAAGACTCAAAGAAAACATGGATGCAGGAGCACCGACCCTCATAATTCAAGACCTGTCAGAACTTCTTCAGTACCATGTGACGACCTACTTCAACAACGAAGCCTCAGGAATTCCGCCAGCCCGACACCGCTCCGGCAGGGCGCTTAAGACGCTCTCACAAAGATTGAAGGGAAAGGAGGGAAGATTCCGAAGCAACCTTTCTGGGAAAAGGGTAGACTTCTCAGCACGCACCGTTGTTTCGCCTGACCCGAACCTCGACATAAACGAGGTAGGCGTCCCACTTGAAATTGCCATGCGCCTCTCGGTGCCCGAAAAAATAACAGAATGGAACATCGAAGAGATGCGAACCCTCGTAAAAAACGGACCAGAAAAGTACCCAGGAGCCCTTTACATCATCAGACCCGATGGCAAACGCATAAGACTCGAATTCGTCGTTGACAGAGAAAAGATCGCTGAGGCCATCGAACTGGGGTTCATCGTGGAGAGACACTTGAAGAACGGGGACATAGCAATCTTCAACCGCCAGCCCTCGCTTCACAGAATGTCGATAATGGCGCACTACGTCCACGTTCTGCCGTACAAGACGTTCCGCCTGCACCTGTGCGTCTGTCCACCATATAACGCAGACTTCGACGGCGACGAGATGAACCTGCACATTCCTCAAAGCGAAGAGGCTCGAACAGAAGCCCTCCTACTCATGCAGGTCCAGGATCAGATCCTTTCGCCGAGATTCGGGGGTCCAATAATAGGAGCCATCAGAGACTTCATAACATCAGCATACCTGTTCACGAGAAAAGCAAACTACCTGACAAAGAACGAAGTCAGCAAGTTGCTTCTGGCAGCAAAATACGAGGGCGAACTGCCTCCGCCAGCGGTCAAACTGCCTCAACCATTGTGGACAGGAAAGCAGATCTTCAGCTTGTTCCTGCCAAAGGACATGAACTACGTTTTGAAGGCCAACATTTGTCAAGGATGCGTGAAATGTTTAGAAGAAGAATGCAAATACGACGCCTACGTTGTCGTGAAGAACGGCGAGCTTCTAAGCGGCGTGATTGACAGACGTTCAATAGGCGCAGAGCAGTCTGAGAGTCTTCTCCACAGAATAATCAAGGATTATGGTAGTCAGGCGGGACGGGAGTTCCTTAACAAGATCACGAGACTGCTTAAGCTCTACATAACGATGCGAGGCTTCTCCTACTCGTACAACGAGCTGGTCTTGTCTCCGAAGGCTGAAGACAGAATAAAGAAAACCATGGAAAGAATCGAGAAGAAGATAGAGGGGCTCATTGAAAGCTATCGCAAGGGCACGTTGCCAAGACTTCCGGGCCAAACGCTAGAAGAATCATTTGAGATATACGTCATGAACGAACTGGCAAAAGCAAGAGACGAATCAGGCAAGATAGCTGAAGAAGACTTCACTCTGGATAACTCTGGAATTATCATGACGCGAACAGGCGCCAGAGGCTCAAGCCTGAACATCGGCCAGATCAGCGCGTGCGTGGGACAACAATCAGTTCGTGGGAAGAGAATACTCCGTGGGTACGTAGACCGAGCTCTGCCTCACTTCCAACCAGGAGACCAACGGCCGAGAGCCAGAGGATTCGTCTACAACTCGTATCAGACAGGGCTTGACGTGATAGAGTTCTTCTTCCACGCCATGGGAGGTCGAGAAGGCCTCGTCGATACGGCCGTCAGAACGCAACAGAGCGGCTACATGCAGAGAAGACTGATCAACGCGCTCGAACACATACGTTTGGAGTACGACAGCACAGTGAGAAACTCGGCAGGAGACATAATCCAGTTCCAGTACGGCGAAGACGGTGTCGACCCTGCTAAGAGCGACCATGGAAAGGCAGTGAACGTCAGCCGATTAGTCGACCAGATAAGGATTGCGAAGGAGAAGGGCAAACCGGCTTCTGCCGAGTTCATCAAAGAAAAACTGGATGAGGTTGAAGGGCGACTCACACCGATCCTCGTAGACCAGCTCAAGCAAACGTCAACAAAGGCAGGGCTCAGCAAGACGGGCGTCGAGAAAGCGGTTAACATGACAGTCGACCACTACAAACATGCCCTGATGGAACCCGGCGAGGCAGTAGGCATCGTCGCAGCTCAATCGATCGGCGAACCTGGCACACAGATGACGCTCAGGACCTTCCACTACGCAGGCGTCAGAGAACAAAACGTGACCCTCGGCCTGCCTCGACTGATCGAGATCGTGGATGCGAGGAGAATCCCGTCCACTCCGATAATGAAGATTTACCTGACGGAAGAGAACAGAAAAAGCAGAGAAGCCGCCGTCAAACTCGCACGCGAAATCGTTTACACAACCATGGAGAACCTTGCCGAATCAGTCTACATAGACCCATTGCACGACGAGATAATCATAGAACTCGACAAGACGATGATGGAAGACCGGGAAGTAACGATGCAGCAGGTGAAGGACAAACTGCAGATTCCGAACTGCACCATAAAGACGAAGGGCAATACCATACAGATACAGCCGAAAAAAGTTGAAGCGCTAAAGAAAATGCTTGGAAAAGTCTCTGTGTTCCACATCAAAGGAGTGCCTGGCATAAAACGTGTGCTGGTCACTGAAGAGCATGGAGAGTGGGCCATAAACACTGACGGTTCAAACCTGCCCAAGGTCTTAGAGATCATAGGAGTTGATAGTTCGAGAACAACAACGAACAACGTTCATGAAATCGCCAAAACGATTGGCATTGAAGCTGCCAGAAACGCCTTGGTGAACGAGGCCAAGGGCGTCCTAGAAGAGCAGGGCTTGGATGTGGACACGCGTCACGTCATGCTCGTCGCAGACATGATGACTTCTACGGGCGAAGTGCAGCAGATAGGTAGACACGGTATCAGCGGCAAGAAGTCAAGCGTCCTCGCCAGAGCAGCCTTTGAGATAACAGTCCCGAACATCGTTGAAGCGGCAGTGAAAGGCGAAAGTGACCCCTTGGCAGGAGTGACCGAAAACGTGATAGTCGGACAATCCATACCGATCGGCACGGGACTTGTGGAATTATTCATGTCAACGCCTGAGAAGAAGGGTGAGAAGAAGTGATAGATGTAAACAAAGCAATTTCAGCGGCAGTGAAAACGGGCAAAGTCTCCTTTGGAGCAAGCTCCGCAGTGCAAAACGCTCAAACAGCAAGAGCCAAGCTCATAATTCTCGCGTCAAACGCCCCCAAAAACGTCCGGGACGACGTCCAACACAATTGCAAGCTGTCAAAAGTGCCACTGATCATCTACAAAGGCTCATCATTAGATCTGGCCGCTGCTTGCGGCAAACCCTTCACGGTTTCAGCGTTAAGTATAAGAGAGCCAGGCGATTCAGAAATCCTCAAATTGATAGAGACCGCTGAGCCTGAGGAGTCCGGCGGAGGAAACGAATGACAACAGGGATAAAGTTCACGAGCAACGAGATGCGGTACATCGCACTCTTTGAAAGCATAACCAACGCCAGCGTCAAAGACTGCATAATCGACGAAGAGCAAGCCCGTGTGCTCTACGTCGTCAACGAGGGCCAAGTGGGCGTCGCGATAGGCAGAGGTGGAAGAAATATTCACACATTGGAAAGAATGACTGGGAAGAAGCACGAAATAATCGAATACGCAGAGGAACCCGTGCAGTTCATAAAGAACGCCCTGAAACCAGCAGGCGTCAAAGAGGTTCGCATAACGGAAAGGCCAGACGGCAAGACAATAGCGGTTGTCGCTGTCAACCCGAAGGATAAAGGCGTTGCCATAGGGAAGAACGGCAGAAACGCTGAAAGGCTGCGCTTCTTGGCAAAACGCTACTTCGACATACAGAACGTCAGCATAACATAACCTGAGAGGTGGAGAACCCACGCGGCGGCTCGCAAGAATATGCTTATACCTAGTTCTTCTTCTTTCTGCTCTCATCAGCACGGTGAGAGCCGCAGACGATTCGTTGGCATCTCAGTTCGTGGGCGGTCCGCTGTTAGCACTGGCAGTTTTTATCGTCATAGATGTAATAGCATTGATCTACCACAGGATAAGAAAGTAGACGGGCTCCTAGGTTTTTGTCTCGACTCCCAAAAGAAGGTTAACTAGGGCTTTTTGATCCACTTCTGCCCGTGTTCTCCAATCCAAGTAAAGCTGTCCACTTTCATCCTCGGTGAGGTAACCATACCTGATGTACCTATCAACGTTGAGGCCCACTTTCCATCCTGGAATCTTTTCTCGCAACCGCTCCTCAACCTCTTCTCTCGGCGCCTTTCCCTTCTTGGACAAAACGTATGCAATGGCAACTGCCAGTCCTGCAAAGTCGTCTATTCGCCACCCTATCATCTTTGCTTCTTTAGGCACCAATTCTCCTCGCAGCGCCACGTAGAACCTCGCCTTGTCAAGCTGCTCGATACTCGGCTTTTCAATTTGCTTTCCTTCGTCGAACACGGTTTTGACTTCGAGGTCAAGTTCCTTCAAGTAGTCATCCATAATCTTTAGCACTTTTGGATAATCAGCGCCTAACGCCTTGCGGAGTTCCCACCCTTTAACACCAGGTTTTGCGTGTCGCTTGAAGAATAGCATGTGCGTTGCTCTTTTCACTTTGCTGGCGTACGTTGCTTTTCTCTTGCTCACTTCAGCTCTCCTCGCTTCCACCTTTGCCAATCAGTCGCAGACACTGCGATAGGTATGGACACCAGCTGCTCTTTTCCCGTCTTGACCAACGGTTTTTCGTAGGGTACGATGTACATTTCTTCTTCCAACGGATGAATTTCCAAGGTGGCATAGCCATACGTCACTAGGAAGCTTGTCATGAAAGCTCTGTTCACTGTTTCCTCGTACGATTCTGCGCCGACGAAGTCCCAGTAGCGAATCTTTTCCTTCTGACCTTTCTGTGCCACCATGTTCTTTAGTTCATCCCAAAAATGCTCGAGTTCCTGAGAGAAGGCTTTGTCTCGCAGAATCCTTTCTCGAACGAGCTCTTCGCGCGTTGCGGAACCCGAGCCAACTTCGGCTGGAGGGGCCTCCTTCCACCTTTCCTTGAGTGGCACGAGAGTGTTCCAGTACCTGACGGCTTCCGCTAGGCTGTGGAGTGAGATCTGCTCCCACTCAATCACGGGATGCCAAGCCTTGATGAAGGTTCTGAGGACCTCCTCCTTGTCCAGTCGTCTGAGTTTTTCTTCCAAGACGAAGGGGTCTGTGTAGAGCGATGTTGACCGATGTTTGACCCACTCACTTTGAAGCCTAACTACGGAGGCCAGGTGGTGGATCGTTTCAGCGTCCAAGCAAAGGTCTTCCGGGATCTTCCATTCTGGAAAGTATTCTCTGATCGTGCTGATGTTATCCTTAAGGTCTATCAGAAACGGGTCAAGCGACCGTTCCTCAACGGACCTGCACGTTTCGATGATACGCTGAAGCTTCTCTCTGCCAAGCTTTTCATGTGCTCTTCTGGACTGCATTAAGATATCTCTCTGATTATCGATTTTCCCTCGATGTTTTGAACAGTGATTATGTTCGTTCCTTCTTTTGTGAACGTTACCTGGCTTGGAGTGATCACGATGTACTGTGCATTTGAATCATTAACCCTTGAAACAAGCATCTGCGCGACGAGCTCACGGTTTTTAGGGTCCATGTGAATATCGTATTCATCGACGGCGCGAAACGGAGAACGAACGTGTTGCTGCAAAGCCAGCAGAAAGCTCATAGTTGCGGTTGTTCTTTCTCCACCGCTCTGCGTGTAAGCGTCAAGAGGAACTGGTTTTCCGCCTTTGAACCCGACGAGAATTTCGAGTCCGGCTGTCTCTATATCATGGCCGTTGGCGAGTCTGACCTCTCCGACGGCTCGAGCTTGGGATAAGGTTTTCTGGTACTCCAAGTTGACTCGGTCGAGAAGGTTTCCAATGACTGTTCGCCAAGACTGCATCCTCGTCTTCACTTCTTCCAACGTTTTTTCACGGTTTTCTGCAACAAGTTGAGCTTTCTCTTTCAGTTCAAGATAGAGTTTTGAGTAGGACTCGTACATGCGTTCAATGTCTTCTGAGACGTCTGAAAGTGCAGTCAAGTGTCCTTCTGTGAGGCGTATTTCGTCGAGTATCTCGCCAACTTCTTTTATCACGGCAACTCTGGTTCCAACTTGCTCAGCCTTCTTCACTATTTCGTCTAGACGCGTTCTCGCCTCACTCAGGGATCTTTCGAGTTCTTTGACTTGGGCTGTAGCGTTCTCTTTTCTGTATTGCAGTAGCGCCAATTCGATGCGAATGTTCAGGATCTGAGTATTGACCTTTTCGGTTGCTTCTTCCCAGGTCCTCGACTTTATCTGATTTCTTTCTATTTCACCGTCCAATTTTGAGGCTTGCTCTTTCGCGTTTTGTATCAACTCTTTGAGTTGTTCACCATTGAGGAGCTTGATCTGCACTGTTTTCCTCGAACCCCGTCCAGTTTCAAGAGTTCCATCCTTGCCAAGGTTTTGGCTGCGCATCTCCAACGTTGCCGCTTCTTTCAAAAGCTGTTCATACAGCGGGACTGTCGATGAGTTTCCTGCTTTCTGGCGTTCGCAGCTCAAGCGTTCATCGAAAAGTTGTTTCCACTCGTCCTTCAGCTTTTCACGTTCATGTTCCTGAGTCTGCAGGTGACCGTTGGCAAACTTTGCCTGTTCCTCGATCTGGTCAAGATTGTTTTGTTGTTTCCGTCCATCAGCTTCCAGCTGCCTTAATGCTTCTTCTCTTCTTGCAACTTCGGCCCATGCTAGCTCTCTTTCCAGGAACCTTCTCTTTGATTGTAGCTGCTTTTTCTCTTGGTATCTATCGTATTGTCCTCTCCAGTAACTCAGTGTCTGCTCAGCTGACTCCAAGAGTTTGCCCATGGACTCTTCTTGGCTTAGTATATGTGTGAGCTTTTTCTGTGCTTGCAAAACATTTTCTCGATAGGGCTCGAGTCCGACCGCTGCTTCTACCATTCGCAGCTTTTCCTGCGTAGAGAGCACTGTGAACTGTTCAACCATGTTCTGATGCATTATGATGAGTATGTTGTCAGGGTCAACGCCCAACTTTCCCAAGAGTCTTTCAACATCGTTCTTGTTGACGGCCCGGTTTTCAAGAGAGAACCAGTACGCTCCGTCGCGCCTCAGGACGCGTGTGAGAAAAATCCTGTCTTTGTTGAATTTTGGCACTGGCCTGTTCTTTCCTCTTTTGGTGTTATCCAAGACCAAGGTCACCCGGGCTTGGTCTTTGCCCCAACGTATGAGGTCGCTCAGTTTCTTAGAGCGTTCCGTGTAGGACTGCCCTAAAGCCACGGATATGGCCAGCAGAAGGGATGACTTTCCTGAACCGTTTGGTCCGCAGACGACGTTCACGCCTGGTTTAAACGGGACCCTACCGTACTCGTAACTCATGAAGTTCTCAAGGATTACCTCTTGAATCAGCATTGATGGTTTTTCCTAGCGCCTGGCAGGTAATAAAGGTGAAAATTCTCTTATTAAAACAATTAGTACAGTTTTGCAACAAATAGATTAGTTGACGCATTCTGCTCTTCCCGAGGGTTCTGCTATTTTCAATATCCAAGAAATGCCCGCATTCATCCGAAACTACTTTTCGAACATGAATAGGCCTATACGTGGCGAATGCGAAATGGTCCTGCGCAGCATGGATGTTCCAGACGTTGATCCTGGCCTGTGTTGAGAACAAAAAGGCTCCATTACACTGTGACAATTGCTCAATGACACATAGACAGAGTCTCGGATTTAAACTGCATTCTTGAATTTGGAAGCCTAAAGTTTGATAAGCTAAGCTTTCTAGACTAAGGGCTTGGGGTTCGAGAATGGTTGTTGCTGGTAAGGTTTTTAGACTCACTGAGCCTCTTGCCGTGGCGGATATCGCTTCAAGACTTGAAGGCTACCGCACAGAAGAGGCTTATGAAGAGGGAGACTACAAACTTTCCCTCATAACCGAGGTCACTGGTCTCCTTCCTAAGGGAAACATGTTGAGAGGCATCTATTCTCACGACTATGTCACTCAGGTTTTTCACAGGGGCAAGATCTTGCCTACGCCTCGGACAGTTGAGGCGATGTTTAGCTTCGCTGAGCGCGGAGGCACAACGTTTTTGACGATAGTTGAGAAGAAGCGTGTTGCCAATTTCATAGCGAACAAGCTTAGTGAAGTACTTTTTGAAAAAGCAGGCGGAGTGCTGGAGGCCAGAATCTCTCCCGAAACATTGAAGGAGTTTCACCTCAAGAACCGTGAGGACACTAAAATAACGTTCTTTGATAACGTCGATATTCCCAACATCGACAAACTGTCGCTGTATGGCCCGGACCTCATAAACACTTCTCTTTTTGAAGACTATGGTAAGCACGGTGACTTGTGGTACGTGGTTGCAAGGTCAAAGGAACATGGCTATGTTGTGGGCATAACTCGAGACGCATCCGTGACCATATTCAATTTGACAGAGAAGGAGCCCTACCTTGATTACGTAGCTAAGGAAATATACCCTCTTGCATTGAAAGAAGAGAAGTAGAACTCCTGAGGTGTTTTTTCTTGGGTCTAATACTCGATTCCCTTTCGAGCGTGAAAACCCTTAGTGTAGGGGTGTTTGACCTCTACCATTTCTGTGACCAAATCGGCTGCTTGAACAATTTCGCTTGGTGCGTTTCGTCCAGTCAACACCAGTTCAACTTGTGCAGGCTTATTCCTGATCAGTTTTAGAACATTCTCGATCTTTATCAGCTTCAAGTTTAGAGCCACGTTGACTTCGTCTAGAATGACAATGTCGCATTCGTTGTCTTCGAGCGCTTTTTCAGCCGTCTTAAGTGCTTCTTCCGCTAGATCCATGTCCGTCTTGTCAGGGTTCTTTCTGTCGACAAACTTGCCTCTGCCGTACGCTTTCAGCTTGAGGCCCGGAAGTCTGTCTATCACGTACAGTTCCCCGTAGTCGAAGCCGCCTTTGATGAATTGGATTATGCAGACTCTCAGTCCTCTCCCGATCGCTCTGAGTGCAAGTCCAAAGGCTGCCGTAGTCTTTCCTTTTCCGTTCCCCGTGTAAACTTGAACTAGTCCTTTTTCAAGCTTCGACATCGTGCAGAGCCTTCTTCACAAGTTTTTCAGCGGCGGACGTTGGGTCTGTCTTCTTCTCCATGATTTGGTGGACGAGAGCCTCAAATTTTCCCTCCTTCTTCAACTTTTCTATCAAAGAACCTGTCACTTTTTCTTTGATGGCTTCAATGAGTTCCGCTTCGGCCTTCGTTCTTAATGAGACCTTTCTGCACTCAAGGTCGCCCTCTAGAAAGCATCTGTGTTCTTCGATTTTGTCGACCAGCTCCGGAATTCCCTCGCCAGTCAAAGCTATCGTTTTCAGAACAGGCGGT
>Ga0187780_10002524_pt1 | contig 13764 bp, 10 predicted proteins | sample 1015_Q2_SP10_20__FD_132429 | JGI IMG/M metagenome (GOLD analysis project Ga0187780, IMG submission 132429) | Tropical peat soil microbial communities from peatlands in Department of Meta, Colombia - 1015_Q2_SP10_20_MG | ecosystem: Environmental > Terrestrial > Soil > Wetlands > Peat | place...
GAAGTCGCCTCCCCGACGGCCCTGACGCGACCACTTGAGCCCATAAGCGAAGATCTTTTTGGGGCTCGGTGCCCACTTTGAACACTGCGCGCGCCCCGAGCATCGGCGGCAGTTCCGAGAGCAGCCGCTGATGGGCCAGTGCATCAGCCGCGCGCGCATCCAGGCAGCATGTGTGTGAGCGATCGGGCGCCGCGGTACACAGGACCTGCGAAGCGACTAGTCAATCCTGACTACTAGGAAAGCGTGCAATGCGCTTTGCAAAATGATCAGTCCTGCGGATCGTCAACCCGCCCCCCAGTGCATAGACTGGCCGCATCGGAATCCGCCAAAGCCGCATTGCTAGCTAACGCCTAAGCCGGGGCGGACAAGATTTGATCGCGGCGGCTGGTCAATGTGTGGCGGCGGCCAAACGGCGAAAAACGAAATCGGAGGCTAACATGGACAAGGCAATTCAACCCCACAATGAACGCCCAGCAGCGGTTTGGAGTTCCGGCGGCAAGGCCTATGACGAGATCAGCGGCGAGATCGCAAGTGCCCTCGATCACTGCGTGCGGCGCCTCGATCCCAAACCGGGCGAACGCATTCTCGATCTTGCCACGGGCACCGGCTGGACGTCGCGACTGCTCGCCGCGCGCGGCGCTCAGGTGTCAGGGGTGGATATCGCGAGCGAGCTGATCGATGCGGCCAAATCGATCGCTCAGTCCAACGGGCTGGCCATCGACTACGAGATCGGGGACGCAGAGGCTCTGCGCTTTCCGAACGCCAGTTTTGACGCGATTGTCTCAACCTTTGGTGTGATGTTTGCCACCCGCCCGGAAGCCGCCGCCGGAGAAATCGCCCGAGTCTGCCGCAAAGGCGGGCGAATCGCGCTGACGACTTGGCGGCCCGATAGCAATGTCTTTGAAATGTTCAAAGTCATGCGAGCCTACATGCCGCCACCGCCGACACCCGCCCCGCCCTCTCCGTTTGCATGGGGAAGTCGGGAGCGAATCCAGGAATTGTTCGGATCAAATTTCACTCTCGGGTTCGAGGAAGGCGTCACCATCGGCTATGACGTCAACGCAGAAGCGGTGTGGCATAAATTTGTCACCGGATACGGCCCGACAAAGTCCCTTTCGGCCAACCTTGACGAGCGCCGAAGAGAGGACCTCAAACGCGATTTCGCGGCATTCCACAATGGTTTCAAAGCCTCGTTGGGAATCAGCGTACCGCGCCAATATTTGCTGACGATCGGAACGCGCCGCTAGATTCTCATCGACGCGTGGCGGTGTGGGTGGGGGAATGCGCTCGGAGTCCGTCTCTCCTCTCGGAGAACAGACCCAGACGTCGGCCCCTTCCCCGGCGCACTTACCGTTGCAAAAGGGTGCCGACAACGCTATCGGGTCGCGCAGCTTCAACCATACAAGCAGACGTCCTCATATTCGCACGGTCTGAACTGCGCAGGCCGCTTCCCGCGAACTGCGGCAGCCCAAGCCCACTCTTGGCTCCGGCGCTGCGTGGGAGCGAGCGGCCAACCCGCTCCCTTGCGTGGCACAGCTTTGACGCGATGATGCCTGAGCTACGAAACTTCCTTGGCCTCCGGAAGCTTCCAGGTACCGTCGAGCAAGGAGGGGGGCGTCTCCTTTGGCCAGTACAGCCGCATCATCAGCACAAACGCATCGGGCGGCGCCGGCAGCCAGTTCGACTCCTTATCCTTGCCGGGTGAATCGTGCTGGATGTAGAGGTCGACGGATCCGTCCGCGTTGGCCTTGAGCTTGTCGCGGGCGCTCAGCGTCTGGCGGTGCAACGCATTGGGCACGAAAAAGTAGCTCGCGTCGTACATCGTGAGCGACCAGAAGCCCTTGACGGGCGGCAGCTGGCCCTTTTCAATATGCATGATGTACTTGTGCTCGCCGCTGTACTTCTTAAGCAGATCGGGGCCCTCCGAGGTGGGGTAGACCGCGTCTTGGGGACGGTTTGCCCCGAGTCCGACCCAGGTGATCATCGCTCGCTGACGGTACTCGGTGCCGTACGTGCCGGCCTTGGTAGTAAAGAACCAGCCGTTCTCGAGCTTAGCGTCGCCCGCGACAATGCTCTCCTTCAGCCACGAACTGATCTTGTCCTGTGCGGGCTTGGGAGCGGCCGCCAGTCCTTTGGCAACCGCAGGATCAAGCTTCGCCACATCGAAGTCCTGGCCCGGGACAATTCCGATCTTGGCGAGCTTGGCCACCATGGGCGCGTCGTCCGCGGCCGGTGGATTGGTCTTCAGAAGCTGGGCGAAGAGCTTGAAGTAGGAAGCCGCGTCCATTGCATTGACTTGCTCGCGGACCGCCGTCTTGCGATCTACGCCGGGATCGACCACGCCCGGGGGAGGAACGTACGGTTTGCCGTAGGCCGAGAGCGGGACGACGGTCATTTTGTCCTGCAGCGCATGAACGGCTTCGTAGTCGGCCTTTGTGCCCGTGCAATAGATCCGGCCCAGCATCCACACCATTGCCGTTGGCGACTTGTACTCGGTCACACCGGTGGGCAGCGTTCCCGTCCAACCCGGCCCCGTGATCGCAAACTTCTGTGCCGCCGTGCCCGTCGTACGCTTGCCGGGAACCTCGAAGACGTCGGTCCAGCCATCGAGCAACGGGAGCAGAAAATAGCGCCCCTTCATGTCGGGCACGCTGACTATCCACGGCTCCTTGGACACATCGAGCCAAGTCATCGTGTACAAAGTATCTGCATTCGGCGCTGTTACGGCGTGGTTGTCTACAGGCGGGTATTCCCTGAGCTTGATCAACTGGCCCATTGGGGCCGCGGCCCCTTCGGGCTTCTCCACGTTCGTCAAGACACGCCTCGTCATCTCCATCGTAACGAGCGGGTAGGCATACATGTAAGCCTCGATCCCGGTTTCCCTTGCCTCCACCTCCTTAACATCCGCCTTGACCTCCCCGACAGCCTTTTCCGCCGCCTTCTCGACCTTCGCTTCTTCTTGTTTGCCGCACGACGCAACGATTGCCGCAAACAGGACGATTATCCCCATCGATGCGATTTTTATTTGCTTCATCGGATGCTCTCCTAAAAAAATTACGCGAACCGCAATTCTCCACGATTCACGAGGACGAGTAAGTCTCTTCATGCGGTAACCCGCGGCGCTTCTTGACCGAGGTCGACGCAACCGAGGGCCACGGAACTTTCGGCCGCGAGATACCGCCCTCGGGCGACTTCGTGCAGGCGCCTCCAAATCCGGAAATTGGCCGAAGGCGCGCCATGGGAGAGGACACGATACCGGAGATCCAATACCAAACGGAAATCTCGGAGGCGAACGATCGACCCTCGCCCGTGGTCACGGCGCGTCCGCAATGCGGCGGTCCGATGAGGATTTGGACTCTACGTGTCTACACTCGACCGCGAGCCCAAGCCGGCGAATCCTTTCCGCGAAAACGCCCGCCCCTCCCACCGGACGGGGTCGGGCGAGTTTCGGGGCCGAAATCTGAGCAAACATTCGCGTCGATGCAATGCGGAGTCTCCGGAACGGGAGGCCATCAACCAATTTCTCCGGCGATCATTGAAGATCGTATCGCCAGAACGCATTCAATCCCAGGAGCAGTTTCGGAAGGCGTCGAGGAGAAAGTCGATGAGTACGCGCACTTTTGGGGTTACATGCCTGCGACTCGGATAGACTGCGTAAACGCCGAACTCGAGCGATCGATAGGGCGAAAGCACTTCGACAAGCGCCCCGGACGCGATGTGCGGTGCGACCAGGAACGAGGGTTGCAGAACGATGCCGCGATGCGCCAGGGCCGCAGCGCAGCACGTGTCCCCGTTGTTGCTGCGCATGTGCGGTGACACCTTCACGCTCACCGCGCCCTCCGGTCCGGAAAATTCCCAGTTTTCGCCCATCGACAGCAAGGTGTAGGCCATCACCGCGTGCCCGGAGAGCTCCGACGGATGCCTCGGAGCGCCGTGCTGACGCAGATATTCCGGCGACGCGCAAAGAATCATCCGCGTGGAGGCAAGCTTGCGGCTGATCAAGGTTGAGGACGACAGACGTCCGATTCGGACCGCGACGTCGTACCCCTCTTCGATCAGGTCCACGATGCGATCACCGAGCGTCACGTCCAGTTCGACCCGAGGATGCTGCGCCATGAACTTGGGCCACAATGGAGCCAAGTGCGTGAGGCCAAAGGTCACCGGTGCATTGACGCGCAGTCGCCCGATCGCCTCTCCAGCATGCTCCGCAATCTCGGCTTCGGCTTCGTGGACTCCGGCAAGGAGTTCCTTGCACCGGTCGAGGAATATTTCACCTTCCGGAGTCAAGGACAAACGCCGTGTTGTCCGATTCAGCAGACGAACACCGAGCCTGGCCTCGAGTTCGCCGAGCGTGCGCGAAACGGCGGTTTTCGACATACGCAGCTTATCGGCGGCTTGCACAAAGCTGCCGGCATCAACGACGGCCGCAAATACTTCCATCTCTAAGAATCTGTTCACCCCCCAGATTATCCCGCAAAACAGGATAGTCTTTTGCGTTCAGACAGATTTATTCGCCTTTTTCTCTCCAATAAAGTGAGCTCCATCGCGGTGTCTCCACCGCAACCAAGCCAGGAGCGAAATCATGAAGATCGCTGTCATCGGTGCCGGGAACATGGGCTCGGCTTTTGTCAAGCAACTTACTCGAGTCGGCCACGACGTCACCATCACGTCGCGGGATGGCACCAAGGCGGCCAAGGTTGCCGCCGCCTACCCCGGCGCAAAGGTCGTGACGGCGGCAAGCGCTGCGCTGGGCGCCGATGCCGTCGTACTCGCTACGGGATTCGGCGATGCCATCGCAGCGCTGCGGTCGCTGGGCGACCTCCGAAACAAGGTCGTCATCGACATCACGAATCCCCTGACGGCCGACTACATGGGCTTGACGATCGGCCATGAAACGTCGGCAGCCGAAGAAATCGCCAAGGCCGTGCCCGGCGCGGAAGTCGTCAAGTCTTTCAACACGATCTTCGCGCAGGTACTTGCCGAGGGCGCCGACTTCGGCAACGGCCGCAAGGCAAGCGTGTTCGTCGCAAGCGACAGCCCACGGGCGAAGCAGACCGCGCGCGCCATCGCCGAGAGCCTCGGCTATGAAGTCATCGACGCGGGAGCATTGAAAAATGCTCGCTATCTCGAACCGCTCGCCGGCTTGAATATCTATCTGGGCTACGGCGCCGGCCTCGGCACGTCCATCGCACCTACGTGGATTCGCAGGGCTTGAAAGACGAACCTCGGGCGTGTTTATTCGAAGCACGCTGAAACAGGAAGAACGCAATCATGAACTCCCACAATTCGCTTTCCGTCGCCGCAATCGCCACGGCTACGTTGTTGTTCACGCCGATCGTTCATGCACAGACCGCCGCCGAACACCCGGATACGCCGCCGCCCGCGCATGAAAAGCAGGACCCGAAGGTCGAAAAAAACCTGAAGGTCTTCGACACACTGGACTTCGACGTCTTCAGCAACCAGAAATGGGATCGCTTGCAAGAAAGCCATGCGCCTGACATCGTCGTCACCTGGCCGGACGGTCATGAAACCAAGGGTATCGAACGGCACATCGAGGATCTCAAGGCGCTTTTCGTCTTTGCCCCCGACATCACCATCAAGACCCATCCGGTTCGTTTCGGCTCTGGCTCGTGGACGGCGGTTACGGGTGTGATGACCGGCACGTTCACCAAGCCAATGCCTCTGTCGGATGGCAAGTCGATCCCACCGACCGGCAAGCACTTCGCTATCGGCATGGCTACGATTGGCCACTGGAAGGGTCCGACGATGGATCATGAGTGGTTATTTTGGGATAACCAGGACTTCATGAATCAGATTGGCTTGGGTGCGAAGTAACGATCCGCGGTGAGGATCCTGGGTCGTCCCGAGGGTCCTGGCCATATGTCTTCCTGAAGTGATCCAGGGGGAGCGACCTTGAGTAGGACATCATGACCGAGTCAGCGAGGTTGCGGATGGGCGACGGCATGACCCGGATCGAAGGCGGATCCCTGCCCCCGGTCTCAGTACCTTTGGACGCTCAAAGTGTGGCTGGGGGTTGTTTCGCGCACGACCCGCCAACTCCGATCGAACTGGAACGGGCGATCGACGTGGTGGAAGGCGCGATCATGGAGGCGCGAATCGCGTACGCCAATCGGGGGGTGCTCGAGACATGTAGCGCCGAGCTGCGGAAGATCCCCGGATTGAATTCAAACGGCGCAACGCTAAGGCGCGACGATATCGAAGAGATGTTCAATCGCCTTGCAGCAGCGGCGCATGGGCAGCGCAGCGCACTTGGCGATATTCCCCCGGACCCGGAGGTGGCGGCGGCATTGATCATCTTGCGGGAATGCATGCACCACTTGGGCTTTGAAAAAATCCGCGCTGTTTATCGCCTGGTCAAGCCGAGTCGCAAGGCGTTCTAGTCGGCGTTTCAGGCCACCAGGAATCAATTGCGTGGCAGAAATGCATTGCTGCTGTTCGGACTACGCGTCCAATTTGGAGCAGTCTGTTGAGGGTCTGCAATGTCTCTTCGTGGCCGAGAATGCTCGTTTGCGAACTTCCCCAAACTGGAAATTCCCGAGCGGACCGCCCCCCGCACACTTACTGACAACCCGAAGCCCAAACATCGTGGCGAATCGCCCAATGCCTCGGGGTGATGAAGGTGGAAAGACCCCAACGGGACCCGCGATCTCGCGCCTCTCCCCACGCCGCCCGCAAAAGCGCAACGGGCTGCATGCTTTGTTGCTTGCCGGTTGCGAAAGGCGTTGATTCGGCGTTGCGCTCGAGAACCGGCCAACGGCGCATCGCGGAAAAATGCGACCTTGCGCGGAGACTCAGCTGGCCCGGCCGCCCGTCCCGAAGCAGGTTGCGTGAGCGTCGGGCTGCGGCGCATTGCCATGGGCATAGGTGAGGGCCAAGTCGCGCAGCACCCGCAGCTGTTTGCGAAAATTCGCGCAACCCGCGCACATCAACTAAGTGCGCGCGCAAGGCAGCGCGCTCGCCCAGATTGAGTCTGCGCTCGAGCTCCCGGGAGCAGAGCTCCGTAATCTTTTTGCAGCTCAGCATTGCGGCAGTGCGGTGCGGCCCCCGCGCTAATACGATCGGACGATGCTGCCCGCGATTGGCTGCGGCTGAGGCTGCGGCACACTGCTAGTATTGCGTCTTCCTGGCGCCGGCGATCGCCGGGCGCACAAGCCAAACGCAGCGCAATGCAGCGGACGATTCGACGCCGCGCGCGCGCCCCTACGGCGCTTGCCTCTTGTACATGCACCGACCCGGTCGAATAGTGGCCATGCAACGAAATGCTGCACCGATTCTGTTGACACAACCCATCGGGCGACTCGCGGCGCGGGGCCCTAGGGCGCTCGCGCACTTCGCGCTCGCGATTTGGGCGGCGTTGGCTTGTGCGTTGTGCCTGCCGGCATGTGCTGCGGAGGATTCGTGCGGCGCTTTTGCTCAGGCGCTACCGCCGCGCTCGGCACATGCGATCCCGGCAAGCGAACTGGTGCCGCGCTTCGAAGGCCTTTCGGGAGCCGAGCGCGAACTGGCGATCGCCGCCGAGGTGCTGGCCGGTAACTTTCCGAGCTTTCTGCGGCGAATTGCACCCGTGCGCCTGGAGGCGTTGGGGGGCGAGGGAGAAACGACGGAGGTGACGTTTTGCGCGATGCCCGACTATTTGGCGATCGGCTCCGACGACGATTTCGTGCTCGTGCCGATGCGCCTGCAAACCGCGCTGTTCATCGCGGCGCAATTCGGGCTGCTGCTGCCGACTTCGAAGATGGTTGATGCGATCTATCAGCAAGCCGCCGTCCGGCTGCAGCCGCAGCCGCTGCCGCCCGGCCCGCAGATGCGGTCGACCGATTATTTCCTCCGCCACAGCGACATGGTTGCCGCGCAGCGTGCCGGCGTCGGTGCTGTCCTGGGGGAGCTCACTGCGGGAGACAAAAAGGACCTCGTCCTCAGCCCGCGACTGTGGCAGGCCCCGCAGCAAATCGCGATTTACGGGTGGCACCGAGATGTCGGACGCCCGATTCAGCCTCTGAGCACCGTGCACGGCGCGCGCTATGTCGACTACAGCCACGGCGTGCGCCTGGTGGCTCCGATTGCGTTTGTGCAAGGCAAGGCAAGATCCCTGGTCGATCTGCTCGCCGACGGCCGACTCGCGCCGCTGCTCAGCGACGAGGGGCCGTTGCCCGATCTGCAGCAGCTGCTGCACGTTCTCGCAAATCCGGCCGACGCGCTGAGCCGGGAGCTGGCCGCTCGGTTCGCCCGTTCGGCTCTTCGCGCCGCCTACGAGCGCTGACCCAAGCGGGCGCCAGGCCCGCGCCCGTTTTTCGCCTTGGGCTTGAACCGGAGCACAGCGGCGGTCACGGCGCCCGCCCCTGCGAGACGAGGGTAACGGCCCAATTCGCAGCGCGCATCAGTGCTCGTCGAGCGTCTTGCAGCAGCGGAACCCCAGGTGATAGTTGGCGTGACTCTTGGGGTCCATCACGCGGCTGCCGTGCCAAAACGGCGCCCGCCAACGGCACCAATCCTCGTGCGCGCGGTAGCTGTCGAAGATGAACCAGCTGCCCTTCATTTCCGTGTAGCCCAGCGTCTTGCTGCCCCGGCTGGCCATCTGCTCGGGCGCCAAAGGCAGGTTCATGTGCTCGGCGGCATTTCCGTTGAGGTCGTAGACCTCGAGCGGGCTATGGCATGCAGGAAAATCGCCCGCCGGGTAGGTATTGGATCCGCACAGCGTCCAGCCCCCGCCCGGACAGCCCGGCGTCTTGTGGCTTCCGGTAGCGCAGATCCCGGTCTGATACGTGGGCCCGTAGCTCCAGGATTTCGTGGGCGCATAGCGGCGATTGTGGGCGGCGGCCATGCGCTCGATTGCCGCCTCGGGGGTCACTGCCCGGGCGAGATGAAAATCGTAGTCTGGCGCCAGCAGGCGCCCTTCGCATGCGCCCTCCCATTCGTGCGCGTCGCACATGCGCTTGCCCATGGCCTCGCAGATCTCGGCAGCTTCGCTGGCCCGGACCCAGACGATCGGGTACTCGCAAGGAATGTCCGGAAATTCGAACTGGTCGATGCAAGCTTTGGCATCCTGGGCGTGTTCGTGTGTCGGGTCATACAGCGGCGCCATGTACTTGGCGTGGCAGATCTGTTCGAACGCCGGCTGGGCGTAGCGCACCGAGCGCTCCTGCGCCTTGCGCCGGCACTGCTCCGGCGTTTCAGGATGCTCCGAGATCGCAGGGTTGCCTTGGCCTATGTAGCCCGAACGCTCGAAGATCGCGCGGATCTGTCTGACTTGAGCATCGCTCAAGCCGTGGACGCTTTGCAGTTGGTCGAAGAGCGCGTCGTTTTGCTGGGCGAGCGACTGCGCCGGCTTGGTCTCGGCAAGGCAAAGGAGCGGAGCGGCCATCAACAGGCCGGCCGCGACGCAACACCGCTGTGCCAGGGACCGCTGCAGCCTCATGGAGCTTGGCCCTTTCGCGTCAGAAAGAAAAAATCCCGATCGTCCGGCACACCAAGGAATCTCGGCACCAAGGCGCCGCTTTTCTTGGGCCTGACGTCGAGCTGACTCATGTCATCGATCAAATGCTCCACCTCGACATGCTCGTCCTTGCGCAGATACAGCGCAAGGTACGTGTGCTCGAGCGCGTTCATGTCAAGGTGCATGGCGTAGCGGCAGCCGTAGGCCTGAAATACCCGCGCCATGGCCGAAGGTGTCGCGCCCGAAAAATATCCGTAGATCAGGAACCTGTGCGAGGCGTGGACCTGCATGCACGCTCCCGCGCGCAGCGTGCGTGGCTGCTCCTCGGCGGAAGCCGACCAGTTCCCCTGGCCCCAACGCGCCACCAGAGCCCCTGGGTGAGAGATGCCCGACGCTTGGTCGTACTCGATGAGCGGCACGCCGTTTTGGCGGGCATCCCTGATCCTGGGCAACAACGCCTCGTCCCCGGGCTCCCAGGTCTTCATGACCACCTGCCCGTCGTCGAGCACGTACAGGGTGGAGAGTCCGGCGATGAGGCTGCTCATCAGGACCCCCTGCTGCGCGAACCCGTAGTGGCTGCCTCGGTTGCGGCGGGCGAAATCACCGTAGGCGAATGCTCCGTGATCGCGCTTGAAGCCCCCGGTGAACGTTGCTACGGTGCGCCCAACCAGCCAGGGCGGGACCATGCCGTTGGCAACCAGCGGCTCGATCGTTCCGATGCCGTCGGGTCCCGGCAGGGTCTGGTCGCGCACTTGCTCAAGCGCATGCGCGGACCACCCGACCCGCGGGTGCACGGTGCCCAGCGCAAAGCCCAGATCGAACTGCGCCAGATCGAACGCGACCAGGTAATCGAGGGCGCCGGATTCGATCTTGTCCAACGGGTTCACCGGCCAGCGCGTGTCCCGCAAAATCGCACCGGTGATGGCAAGCGGCTGTATTGCGCTTACGTGCACGCCGGGCAGACCTTTGGCGCGATACCACCGTCCGAGCAACAATCCGGCGCCTGGCGGCGCGCCCTCCAGATCGATGTCCAGATGCTCGGGCAGCACCGAGGTCGCGGCAAAGTCGGGCTCGAGCGCTGCGGGCGCCGGCGCATCGGGCTCCTGGGGCGTCTCGGCGCCGACCTGCGGCGCGCCGGATTGAACGGCACCCGGCTGCAGGAAGGCGTCTGCGAAAAACTCCCGGCGCACGAAACCGATGATCTTCTCGCCGCCCCAAACGTGCTGGCGCAGGAAGTCCGTGGCCTGCTCCAGCCGCGTCGATCTGCCCTGCACCGGGTTGCGAAGGTACAGGCGGCCGCCACAAAGCTCGGCGTACGCAGCCGTCTTGCGTGAAGCCTGTTCCAGGGCCGACGGCGCACCCGACCAAAGATCGCAATCGGTGCGGCCGCTTGCTGAATCGATCACGACTCCATACGGATGGGCCTCGTCCAAGCGCAGGCTCTGGCCGTGCGGAAACGGGTTTTCGAGGTGGTAGCTCTGACGCGCACCGGTTTGCGCGAGATCGAGCTCGAGCAGATACCAGGCACGGATCCCGCGGTTCAGATCGATGAGCGTTGCGCTGCCCGAGCCCCCACCAGACCGCGGCACGGCGATCGTGGCGCTTTCACAGTAGCGCTGCAGGTCCACGATCGTCTTGACCGCGCCGCCGCCGCATGCGCTCGCCGCCCGGGCGGCTACCTCGGCCGATGGCGCCGCCCAGCCTGCCGCGCCTAGTGCCAAAGCGAGCAGGACCATACCCAACAGCGCGAGCAGCACCAACGCCGATTGCCCCTGGCCAACCTTGCAACCGAAAGCGGCTCGCACGCGCTGCATCGATCAGCCCGAAAACAGCACCGCAGCCACGGTCACGACCGCCAGGAGCTGACTGGTGCGGTCTCGGCAAACGAACACGACGGGATCGCCTGTTATTCGGCCAAGCCGCGCCATGCGCCAGACATGCATGGTCCACACCAGCAGGAACACGCAAAGCGCGACGACTGCGACGAAATGCAGGCCTTCTTCCTCGAGCAGATAACCATACAAAGCCAATACCAGCACCGCGAGGTAGCCACTGGCCGTGCCGACCTGGTAGATCGCGCTGTTCTGGCCCAGGGCGTATCCGCGCACGTTGGTCTGCTGACCAAAATGCATGTGCATGGCCACGAGCTCGGCGTAGCGCTTGAGCAGCGCCAAGCCGAAGAAGAACAGCTGTGCGACCGCCAGTGGCCAGGGCGAGATCACCGTTTCCGCGGCCGCGGCACCAGCGACGATGCGCAAGGAGTATCCCGTGGCCAGAACGAGAGCATCCAGGTACGCGACATGCTTCAACTGCAGCGAATACGCGACCTGAAGCACGAAGTAGATTCCTATAGTGGCCAGGAAGCCTGCCGGCAGGATGCTTCCCAGGGCCAGAGCGCAAACGAGCAAGAAAGCCTGCAGCAGCACGCCACCGCGAATAGAGACGCGCCCGGAAGCGAGCGGCCGCAACTTCTTGACCGGGTGGGAGCGATCGCTGGGCAGATCCGCGAGATCGTTGAACAGATAGATGCTCGAAGCGCACAGGCAAAACGCGGCAAACGCCAGGGCTGGCTGCACCAGCGCCTCGAAGTCGTAGAGGTGGTGGGCCGCGATCAGCGGCACAAACAGGAGCACGTTCTTGAACCAGTGCTGCCAGCGCATCTCCTCGAGCCAGCTTTCGAGATGGTTGCCGCGCCCGCGGACGATGTGCTCGATCTGGGTGCTGGCCGCGACGCGCCGCCGCAGCAGCGGGCCCGGTTCGACCAGGATCGCCTTGCGCGCCTGGCTCCACACCGGCACGTCGTCCCAGCCGTTGCCCACGTAGTCAAAACCCCGCACGCCGAACATTTCGGTCAGCCGCTGCGCCTTGGTCTCGCCAGTCAGATTCACTTGCTCGTCGCTGGCGATCGTCCGATCGAAGAGTCCGACATGCTGCGCCACCTTGCTCGCCAAGGCCTCGTTGGTCCCCGTTGCAAGAACCAGCTCGCGCCCCTTGCTTCGCTCCTCCTGGAGCAGTTCCAGCACCGGGCGTCGGTACGGCAAAGTCGCAACGGCGGGCGAGGCGATGCGCGCCAGACGACTCTTGAATTGCGCCCGCCCGCCGGCCAGCCACAACGGGAGCCGCAAGAGCTGTAACGGTGACTTGTGCATGAGCACGATCAGCGATTCGGCCATGGCGTCCGAACCGATCAAAGTACCGTCCAGGTCCACGGCCAGCGGCACGGTGCCAACGCTGGGCGCGTTCCCCGGCATGGCCACCGTTTCCGTGTCCGTGTGCTTCATTGCGGCCATTGGCTCGCTCATCTCCGGTTTGCTAGAAAAAGAACTTCGCGAGCTGCAACAACCCCTTCTTCCATGGAGCGCGGTGCGTCACCCCGCTGCGGGCATGAAATTCCCTTCGGTGCGCAACGTACCAATCGTAATTGCGGATGAGCGCCTCGCGGTTTGAGTACCGGGGCGCGAATCCCAGCTTTTGCTCCAGCCGCTCAGTCGATACGAAACTCTCCTGGGCCGCGGTCTCGTAGATCCATCGGTACAAAGGAGACAGATGCAGCAACGCAAGCAGGCGCAGCAGGGCGACTGCGGGAGCGGCAGGAATGGACACGACGCGGCGGTTATGCCCGGCACGGTCAAGCACCGCCTGGACATTCTCGCGCATCGTCCCGAACTCCCGTGCGCCCACGTTGAACACGTCGTCGACCCGGTCGCGCGCGCCGGTCAGGCAGTGCCAGATCACTTCGCACAAGTCGGCTACGTCGAGCAGCTGGTAGCGGTTGTTCCCCGATCCAAGCACCGGGAAGCTGCGGCCTTCGTAGGCCCACTCGTAGAGCAGCTCGAAGACGCCCAGCCGCTCGGGTCCCACGAACGACTTGGGGCGCAGGATCGGGAGGCACATACCCCGTGCGCGATATTGTTCGCACAGCCTTTCGGCTTCGACCTTGGCTATGCCGTAGGGACCTACTCCCGAGAGCGGGTCCTGTTCGCGCAAAGGGTGATGATCGGGAATGCCATACACGGCCGTGGAGGAGATGTAGACGAAGCGCTCGACCTCGTGGCGCAAGGCCTGCTCGAGCAACAGGCGCGTGCCGTCGATCCCGGTGGAGAGAATCTCATGCGCGCCGGCCAGGGGGAGCGCAGCGGCGCAGTGCACGACGATTCGCGCACCGGCCATGGCTGCGTCGATCGACGTACGGTCGCGAATGTCGCCAAGCATGGCATCGACGACGACGCGCTCGGGATAATCGAACGGGGCAATGTCAAGTGAGCGGACCCGATAGCCCCGTGCGAGCAGAAAACGGCACAGGTTGATAC
>Ga0187780_10002525_pt1 | contig 13759 bp, 12 predicted proteins | sample 1015_Q2_SP10_20__FD_132429 | JGI IMG/M metagenome (GOLD analysis project Ga0187780, IMG submission 132429) | Tropical peat soil microbial communities from peatlands in Department of Meta, Colombia - 1015_Q2_SP10_20_MG | ecosystem: Environmental > Terrestrial > Soil > Wetlands > Peat | place...
CCAGACTATCCAGCTCGGCATTCCAGTGGCGCGCATCGAGCTGCTGGACGAGGTCCAGATGGACTCCGTGAACCGGTTCTCCAAGCTGAGCTATCCGGTGAAGGACACGCTGTTCATCGAATTTCACGGCACGCAAGCCGGCGTCAAGGAGCAGGCCGAGCTGGTGCAATCCATCGCGGGCGAGCACGGCGGCGGCGAGTTCAAGTGGGCTACGCGTCAGGAGGAGCGCTCCCACCTGTGGCAAGCGCGCCACGACGTCACCTATGCCAACAAAGCGCTGCGCCCGGGCTGCGAGATCTGGGCCACCGATGTGTGCGTGCCGATCTCGCGCCTCGCCGAATGCATTCTCGAGACGAAGAAAGATCTCAAGCAGAGCTTTCTCACGGCCCCGCTGGTGGGACATGTCGGGGACGGCAACTTCCACCTGGGATTCCTCATCGACCGGAACAACCCCGCCGAGCTGGCTGAAGCTGAGCGCCTGAATGAGCGGCTGGTGATGCGCGCGCTCGCGATGGACGGCACGTGCACGGGCGAGCACGGAGTGGGCCTGGGCAAGCAGAAATTTCTCATCGCGGAGCACGGCGAAGCGGTGAGCGTGATGCGCAAGGTGAAGCAGGCGCTCGACCCGCTGAACATTCTCAACCCCGGGAAGATCTTTCCGCTCTAGGTTTCCCGCTCCCCCCACGCTCGCCCTCCCGGGCGCTCGGGAGAGAGTAAGTTCAGATCGACTCGAGGAATTTGAGCAGCGCCGCGCGGTCGGCTTTCGGCATGTTGCGGAAGATCTCGCGCGCGGGCTCGGCCTCGCCACCGTGCCACAGGATGGCTTCCGTCGCGTTGCGTGCGCGGCCGTCGTGCAGCAGCACGGTGCTGCCGTTCACCGCCTGAGACAGCCCAAGACCCCACAAGGCCGGCGTGCGCCAGTCGCGCGGACCGGCGCGGAAATCCGGACGGCCGTCGGCGAGCGCCTCGCCCATATCGTGCAGCAGCAGATCGGTGTAGGCGTGAAACGTCTGGTTCGCCAACTGCGGCAGCGGCGTGAATTGAGGCGCCGTTTTCATCTCGGGCACATGGCACAGCGCGCACTGCGCCTGCGAGAACAGACGTTCGCCGCGCTGCACCTGCGGATCGTGCATGTTGCGACGCGCCGGTACGGCCAGGCCGCGCAGCCAGAACTCCAGCGCGTCGAGCTCGTGGTTGACCATCTCCGGAACATTGCCCGGCAGCTCCTGGCGGCATAGCTCCTGCACCGGCGGACAGTTCTGGTCCGGGAACAGATTCGAGCTCACGCCCATGTCCCCGATCGCAGCGGCCGCGGACTGCTGCTTGAGGCTGTGCTGGTTCGCCTTCCAGCCGTAGCGTCCGATCGCAACGCGCCGATCGATGGCATCCCACACGTAGTTCGCGTGCCCGTTGACGCCCTGCTCCTTCTGCCGCCGCGCCAGCGCGAGAATAGTGTCCTCGGGCACGGCGTCGAGGAGACCGAGCCCGACCAGAGGCTGCGCGATCCGCAGCGAGAACATGACGTCCGAGCCGAGCGGGCCGAAGTTCAGTCCTTCGATCCGCAGCCGTGGCTCGCGCAGCACCACGCGCTCGCCGTCAGCGAAGGTAACCGGCCGCTCCTCCCAGTCGACGTAAAGCTCGGCCTCGGCCGGAATCGGCTCGCGCGAATAGTAGAAATCGATGCTCTGTCCCTGGAGCGCGCGATTCTGGAGCTGGTCGCCGTAGTTCGGGTGCGGCTTCGGGCCGCCATGCTCATCCTCGCCGGGAATCGAGAGGCGAACGAGAACGGAGAGCAATTGCTCGTCGCGCCGCTCGGGAAGTTTGCCGCGCCCGTCTCTGACGTGACACTCCGAGCACTGGGTCGCGTTGAAGGTCGGCCCGAGTCCCCAGTCGCCATTGAGCGAGACGACGGCCGCCCATTTGCGGTTGAACACATTGCGCCCGACCATGAAGGCCTGGCGCTGTTTTGGCGTAAGCACAGGCGCGGGTTCGGTGAAGGCCGTGTGGTCGAAGCGGTTGATGGTGAAAATGCCGGCGGACAGGGCTGCGTCCGTTTGAGCGTCTCCGTCGGCCAGCGCAGCCATCGCGAGCGCGGCGAGTGCCGTACTGATGGAGAAGGCTAGTACGATCGGGTTATACATTCTTGAGTCGCCTACCCCTCACCCCAAGCGCGGGTCGCGGGAGAAGGGTCTGGCTGCGAGTGTAACCCAAGCTCAAAGAAGTTCAGAGCTTGCTTGGCGCATGAGGCTGTCAGCCAAGCGGCAGCATTGTCCAGCAGGCGGCCTTGGACTAGGATGCGCACAGCGGTCGATCCAGTGAAGGGAGGCAGCGATGGCGGAACAGAAGAATCCCTATGCCGCACCCTCCGCGCCGGTTGCGGACTTTCATCCTCCTCAGGACAGGGGAACATTCATCAAAGAGGGCGTGGTGGTCCCGGCGCGCCGCGGCTGGGACTGGTGGCGCCGCGGCTTTGCCATCTTCCGCGCCGCTCCCTGGATGTGGGCGCTTATCGTCTTGGTTCTGGGAGGCGTGTTCCTCCTCGTCGTAGCGGTCGCAGGTGCACTTAGCGCGGCGATCGTGCGCTCACCCGCGGGTGTCTTCCTGCTCGTCTTGCTGGCAGTCATCGTGATGAACATCGTGTACCCGATCATCTCGGGCGGCTTGATGCTCGCCGCACGCGCAGCCGATGAAGGTGACAAGCCTACCGTGGCGCATGTCTTCGCGGGGTTCAGCCAGGCCGGCGGCACGCTTGCGGCGGTCGGCGTCCTGCTCCTGGTGGGCTATATCGTGATCGCCGCGATTCAATTCATGCTGTTCGGCATTGGATTCTCGAAGGGGATGGCTGGAAACCCCGCCACGATGATGCAGCAGAGCGTACTGGCATCCTTGGTTTCTCTCGCCCTCAGCGTTCCCCTGGCGATGGCATTCTGGTTCGCATCATCACTGGTCGTGTTCAACGGCCTGTCCGCGATCGAGGCGATACGCGCCAGCTTCCTCGGCTGCCTGAAGAATGTCGTGCCGTTCCTGATCTATGGCCTGGTGGGGCTCGCCTTGGGCATCGTGCTCGCCCTCGTGCTTGGAGCTCTCATCTTTGCGACGCGCGGCCTGGCCGCCATCCTGATGTTCGTGCTCGCGTTCGCGATCCTGCCCATCATCCTCGGGACGATCTACGCCGGGTACCGCGATATCTACACCACGCAGCGGAGCTAACTTTGCTGGCACGGGGCGCCGGAGCGCACCCGCCGCTATGCTCGACACCGCGCGCGAGATTCCAACACCCGAAGGCATCGAGCTGAGCCTGCGCCTCGCAGGCCCGGTAGCGCGGGCGCTTGCCTGGATGATCGACCTCGTAGTGCGCTTGACTGCATTCGGGATTCTCAGCATTCCCGTGAGCCTTCTGGGCGGCATCGGCGCCGGCATCTCGTTCATCCTCTGGTTCGGGCTCGAATGGTTCTATCCGACCTTGTTCGAGGTGTACGGCAGCGGCGCGACACCCGGGAAGCGCGCGCTAGGCCTCATCGTGCTGCATCGCGACGGTACGCCGGTGGGGCTGCCCGCGTCGCTCACGCGCAACCTTCTGCGCGCAGTCGACTTCTTACCCCTGCTGTACGGTTTTGGACTGTTGAGCGTCGTGCTGAGCCGCGACTTCCAGCGTCTGGGCGACATTGCGGGCGGCACGTTGGTGGTATATCGCGAGGCGAGTACTCAGCACGGTGCGATTCCTGCGGCGCCACCGCTGCCGCCAGCGATGCTGCTCAGCCCTTTGGAGCAGCGCACGCTGCTCGATCTCGCCGCGCGCAGCCAAACGCTCACGTCCGAGCGTGCTCAGGAGCTCGCGGCGCTGGCGCCGCGCCTGACCGGCGCCACGGGTGACACCGCCGCGCTCGCTCGGGTCTTGTCGATCGCAAACTATCTCATCGGACGCCGCGCTTAGACACATGAAGCAACAGGCCTTCGAGGCGCACTACGAAGTGCGCTGGATCGAGTTTGCCGACTGGCTCAAGCGCTCGGGCGAGAAGCGTAATAAAGGCAGCCACGGCGGGCTCGCCCTCGAAGCGATGGACGTGCCCGCGCGCTACCGCGAACTCTGTCAGCATCTTGCCCTGGCGCGCGATCGCCAATACAGCGCCGACCTGATCGAGCGCCTCAGCAATCTGGCGCTGGCCGGGCACCAGGCGCTGTATGGGGCGCACACGCGCGGGCTCGAGCGCGTATGGCAGTTTCTGCGCACCGGGTTCCCTCGCGCCGTGCGGCGCGAGGTGCGCTTCGTGGCGCTGGCGGCGCTTCTGTTTTTCGGACCGCTGCTCACTTTGACCTTCGCCGTGCCGCGCCACCCCGAGTTTGCCTACGTTGTGGTGCCGGCCAGAATGCTCGACTCGGTGCAGGAGATGTACGGCGAGGCCACCAAGGCGCTGGGCCGCAAGCGCGAGGCCGACACCGACGTCGCCATGTTCGGCTTCTACATCTTCAACAACGTGCGCATCGGCTTCCAGACGTTCGCCGGCGGCCTGGCATTCGGCCTGGGCGCGATCTTCTACCTGCTGTACAACGGCGTCTTCATCGGCGCCATCACCGGCCACATCATCCACTCCGGGCTCGCAGTCAATTTTTTCTCTTTCACATCGGGGCACAGCGCCTTCGAGCTCGGCGCCATCTGCCTGTCGGGTGCGGCCGGCCTGAAGCTTGGATTCGCACTGCTCGCCCCAGGTCGGCTGCGCCGTGCCGCTGCGCTCCGCGCTGCCGCGGCTCAGGCCGTCCCGCTGGTCGTGGGGCTGGCGGGAATGCTGTTGATCGCCGCCGGGATCGAGGCGTTCTGGTCGCCGCGCACGTTTCTGCCGCCGGTGGCCAAGTACGCTGTGGGTGCGATGCTGTGGCTGCTTCTGCTGCTGTATTTCGCCTTCGCGGGGCGCGAACGTGCGAATTGACCAGCTGTCGGTCGTGTTGCGCCAGCGCAACCCGTGGGAAGCGATCGATCTCGGGTTCGCCATGACGCGCGAGTGGTGGCGCGAGATCTACGTCTCGTGGCTCGTAGCGTTTGTGCCGCTGTCGGTCGTGGCCTGCCTGCTGCTGCCGCCGCCGTGGGCTCTCTTGCCCGTCTGGTGGCTCAAGCCCGCGCTCGATCGCATCGTCCTGCACGTGGTATCGAGCGCAGTGTTCGGGTCGCCGCCCCGGCTGGGAGAGACAGTGCGCTCGTTCTTCACGTACGGACGCAACGGGCTTTTGCTGTGGCTGCTGCCGCCGCTTCGCTTCTCTCCCTACCGCTCTTTCACGCTGCCGGTTCGGCAACTGGAGAACGCGCGCGGACGCACCGCGCGCCTGCGGGCGCAGCAGCTGCGCAAGCGCGGGGCAAGCCAGGCTCTGTGGCTTACGCTCGTGTGCCTCGCTTTCGAGCTGCTCGTATTCCTCTCGCTGGCGGGTCTCTACGACCTGCTGGTCCCGGCAACGACGCGCGAGACGTTCGATGCATTCGAGCTGTTGAATGGCGCACCGAGCCGCTCGCATGCGTATGTGCTGCTCGCGCTCTACATGTGCGGCATCGCGCTGATCGAGCCGCTGTACGTGGCCGGTGGTTTCGCGCTGTACTTGAACCGGCGCACGGCGCTGGAAGGCTGGGACCTCGAGGTGCAGCTGCGCCGCATCGCACAGCACGGGCCTCGGGTGCCAGAGCAGGAGTCGTCCGCGACGGCATCGACTATCGTGGTGCTGCTGGCGGCGGGGGTAGCGCTGGCCGCGCTGCTCGCGCTGTCCGGCTTCGCCTCGGCGCAGGAGCCCACCACACCCGCTTCATCCGAGGCCAGGGCGTCGCGCCCGGTGCCGCTCGCAGCGAGCGAGGCCAAGCAGCAGATCCGCGAGGTGCTCCGAAAGCCCGAGTTCGAGCAGTTCGAAAACCAGATCACGATCGAGCCGCTGGGCAAGCCCGAAAAACCGCAGGAGCGCGCGCGCGAGACCGGCATCACCGCCTTCATTGAGTTCCTCGCCAGCGCGCTGCGCGGCCTGGTCTGGATCGTTCTCGGCGCGATCGTCCTCTTTGGACTGTACTGGGTGCTGCGCCGCCTGGACTGGATTCGTCCGGCGCAGGGCGCCGCATGGAGACCGCCCGCCACGCTGTTCGGGTTGGACGTGCGCCCCGAGAGCCTGCCGCCGGATGTCGCAGCGGCTGCGGCGCAACTCGCGCGCTCCGGCAACACGGTGGCCGCGCTGTCGTTGCTGTATCGCGGGACGCTCGCGGCGCTGCTTCACCGCGACCGGATCGAGCTTGCGAGCGGTGATACGGAATTCGACTGCCTGACCAAGACGCGCGAGCGGATCGCGGCGCAGACGCACGCCTACCTCGCGCGCCTGCTCACGGCGTGGCAGGCGGCAGCTTATGCGCAGCGCATACCGCCGCTGCCCGAGGTGGAGCAGCTCGCCTCCGATTGGCCGGGACTTTTCGGGGCGCAGCCCACGTGAGCCGGCGCGCGTTGTATCTCGTCATCGTGGGGCTGGGTCTGTGCCTCGGCGCCTACCTGTTCACACAGCATTACGGTGTTTTTCAGCGGCGCGTGTGGGTTGGGCTGAGCGGGGAAGCGGCGGCGAACCGGCTGCTCGCGGCGCGCATGTTGCTCACCCGCATGGGCGGCCGCGTCCAGGAAAGCGGCGACCTCACCCGGCTGAACCAGTTTCCGGTCGGCGCGACGATTTTCCTGACGGCGGACCGGGAAGATCTCGATTCGAACACGGTGAAGCGGCTGCTCGCCTGGGTGCAGGACGGCGGGCATCTGGTTGTCGCAGCGGAGCGCCCGTTCCTGCACGATCCGCTGATGGACGCGCTCGGGGTCTCGGTGCAGGAGGACGATGCGCGCCGGTCGACCTGGAGGGCAGACGACGTGCAGCTCGCCAACGGCGCCAGGCTGCGCATCGATCTCTTGCCTTCTCCCGCGCTTTACGACGACGCCGACAGCGCGAGCTGGTCGTACAAATCCTACGGCGCGCTGCGCATGCTGCAGATCCCACGGGAGGATGGATTGGTTACCGTGATGTCCACGTTCCGGCCATTCGACAACTACTCGATCGGGCGATTGGATCACGCCGAGCTGCTGTGGCGCCTGGCGAGCGACAACGGACAGCCGGTAGACGTATGGCTCGTGCGTCACGTCGACGTGCAGTCGCTGCCCGTGTGGCTGACGCGCCACGCGTTGCCTGCCCTGATTGCGCTCGGCGTGTTCCTGGCCTTGACGCTGTGGCGGTTGAGTCCGCGCTTCGGGCCGCTTGTCCCCAGCCCGGCGCCCGACCGCCGCAGCCTGGTCGAGCATCTGTCGGCGACAGGTCGCTTCTATTCGAGGCAGAGGCGCCTGGCTGCTGTGCTGCGGATCGTGCGCCAGGACGGCCTCGATCTGCTGGCCTCGCGCGCACCGGAGACGAGACAACAGGACGGCGGGGCACGGCTGAGGACGGCCGCGCGCTTGACCGGCCAGAACCCGCGCGAGCTGCTCCACGCGTTCTCCGCGGACGCAGCGACGCCGCATGAGTTCACGCTTGCCGTGCGCGTGCTCGCTTCCTTCCGCCAGTTCGCGCTGTCGGGTAAGGCGACGCGACGGCGGGGCCGTCGATCGGGCGGATCGGGAGGCAACGACCGTCGCAGAGACCACAAGAGGCGGGCACAATGGCTCGACGCGCTGCGTGGACAACGCGAACCCACTGCTCAGAAACTTCCCGGGAACTCAGTATGAGCGAGAACCCTGCGTCCGAGTTCGGACGCCAAGCCCTGGCCGCGGTCGGCGCGATCCGCGCGGAGGTCGCCAAAGCATTGATCGGTCAGCATGCGATCATCGATGAGGTGCTGATCGCGTTGCTGGCCGGCGGGCATGTTCTCATCGAGGGCGTACCGGGCCTCGGCAAGACGCTCCTTGTGCGCGCTCTGGCGAAAACCTTCGAGGGGCGCTTTGCGCGCATCCAGTTCACGCCCGATCTGATGCCGGCCGATGTCACGGGGCACACGCTGTACGACCAGGCAACGCGCCAATTCACGACGCGCAAGGGCCCAGTATTCACCAATCTGCTGCTGGCCGATGAAATCAATCGCGCACCGGCCAAGACCCAGGCCGCGCTGCTGGAAGTGATGCAGGAGGGTCAAGTCACGATCGAAGGCACCGCCCATCCGCTCGACCCGCCGTTCATGGTGCTCGCCACACAAAACCCAATCGAGCAGGAAGGAACCTACGCGCTGCCGGAGGCCCAGCTCGACCGCTTCCTGCTCAAGATCCGCATCGACTATCCAGCGCTCGAGGACGAGCACGCACTGGTGCGCCAGGTGACCACCAATCAAGTGGGGGATCGGCTCAACGTGGACAACGTGGGCGCGTTGCTCGAGCCGTCCGCGGTGCTGGCGCTGCAACGCTACCTCGCTAGCCTGACTGTCGATCCGCGCGTGTCGGATTATGCAGTGCGTATCGCGCGCGCTACGCGCACCTGGCCCGGCATTGCCGCTGGCGCGAGCCCTCGCGGCGGCATTTCCCTGGTGCGGGCGGCACGTGCTCAGGCCGTCATCAGCGGGCGCGACTTCGTCACACCCGATGATGTGAAAGCGGTCGCGCTCCCGGCACTCCGCCATCGCGTGACGCTCGCGCCGGAAGTGGAGATCGAGGGACAAGGGGCGGACGCCGTGCTCGAAGCTCTCCTGCAGCGAGTTGAGGCGCCGAGGAGCTAACCCCGTTCCTCTCCCTCCCGCGCAAAGCGCAGGGAGGGTTGGGGCCGTCACGAGCCACTTGCCACGATGCTAACTCCCTCGGCTCTCCTGGTGCAACTGGCGCTTGTGTGGCTCGTCGGCGCCATCGCCGCGTCGATCTGGAAACAGCTTGCGGACGCGTGGGTCATCGCGGGCGCGGCACTCGGCGTGCTGGCGTTGGCGGACCTGTTTCTCGCGGCACGCCGCACCCGGCTGCAGGTGCGGCGCCAGTTGCCGGCTTCGGCTCCGCTCTACGTCTGGATCGAAGTCCGGCTGCATCTTTCCAATCCCGACCGCATGCGCCTCATCTGCGAAGCGTTCGACCACTACCCGCCGGAATGCTTGAGCGAAGGCCTGCCGCGCAGGCTCGCGATTCCCGCCGGTGGCTGGGCCGAGTTCGGCTATCGTCTGAGGCCGACGACCCGCGGCGACCTGCATTTCGGACCCCTCGCCCTGCGCATCAATTCTCCGCTCTCACTGTGGCAGCGCCGCCTGCGCATCAGCGAGCCGTCGAAGCTGCGCGTGTATCCCAACTTCGCGGCGCTCACGCGCTACGCTCTGCTGGCCACGGATCACCGCTTGTCGCAGATGGGCATCCTGCAGCGCCGCCGCCGCGGCGAAGGGCTCGATTTCGACCAGCTGCGCGAGTACCGCGAGGGGGACAGCCAGCGCAAGATCGACTGGAAGGCGAGCGAGCGTCTGGGCAAGCTGATCTCACGCGACTACCAGGACGAGCGCGACCAGCAGGTCGTGTTCCTGATCGACTGCGGCCGGCGCATGCGCGCCAAGGACGACGATTGCTCTCACTTCGACCACGCGCTGGACGCCACTTTGCTCCTCGCCTATGTGAGCCTGCGGCAAGGCGACGCGGTCGGGCTGATGACCATGAGCGGCCAGCACCTCTGGCTGGCGCCGCGCAAGTCCCACGCGACCGTCAATGTCATCCTGAATCAGGTATACGGGCTCCAGCCGAGCCTCTCCACCAGCGACTATCACCAGGCCGCCGTGGAGCTGGCGAAGCGGCTGAAAAAGCGCGCGCTGGTGGTTCTGATCTCGAACCTGCGCGACGAAGACGACGATACGCTGCTGCCGGCGTTGAGTCTGCTGCAGAAGCGCCACCTCGTGTTGTTCGCGAGCCTGCGCGAGCGAGCGCTCGACGACACGATACTCACCCCGGTGGAAGATTTCGAGGCTGCGCTCACCCACGGCGCCGCGGTGGAGTACCGCGTGCGGCGCGACGCGACGTTCCGCCGCCTCAAACAGGGTCACGTGGCTTTCCTGGACGTCCCGCCGCAACGCCTTGCGCTGGCGCTAGTGAACCGCTATCTGGAAGTGAAGCGCAGTGGGCAGCTATAACAGCGTCGCGATCTAACCTTCGGCTAGTTCTCGAGACAATCGCTTGTGCTAGGCTCCGGAGCAAAACTGGGGGTCGCCGGTGCAGACCAGCGGCTGTCCAAGGGAGAGGGAGTCCAGATGCTTTCGTCGCGTGTCCCCGTTGCGCTCGCGGCGGCGCTGCTCGCGTCCGCCTGTCAAGTCCAGCAGACCGCGATCCGCAAAGACCTCTCGAAGGAATCCGAGCGCCCGCTGCCGCATCGCGTGCTGCTGGCCGAGCCGGACATCCGGGTGCACGAGATCTCAGCCGGCGAGCTGGTCGAAGAGGTACGCGAGTGGAGCCAGAAGGCATCTGGAGAAGCGGTCAAGTCGGTCGCGGGGCTGGCCCAGTCGAGTGGGATGTTCGAGGTGGTTCAGCCGTCCAGGCTGTCGGACGCGGAGCGCGGTGCGCTCGATCAATACGCTTCCCTGTACGCTCTGGTCTCAGGCAGCGCGTACGCGGCACAGCATTCCATGTACGGCGCATGGCAGAAGCGCGCCGCGGAGTTCGACTACACGCTCGGGCCCGGCATGGACAGCATCGGCAAGAACACGAAGCTCGACGCCGTCGTGTTCGTGGTGGGTACCGATTACATCTCGAGCGCCAGCCGCAAAGCGGCGATGGCGCTGGGTATGGCGCTGGGCGTGCTGGCGGGCAGATATCTCGGTCCCGAATCGAAACCAGCGTTTCTGTCAGCCGGAATCGTGGATATGCACACCGGCGAGCTGCTCTGGTACAGCACCGAGCTGCGCAGCGGATCCGACGACCTGCGCGACCCGGCGGTGGTCAAGAGTCTCGTCGAGGACCTGTTCAAGACCTACCCGGGCGCTCCCAAACCGAGTGATGCGAAGAAATAACCTCCTCTTCGTTCGCTGCGCTGGCGCTGTGTTCGCCCTGTGCTGGTCGCTCGCTGCGGCCAGCGCGAAGGTCACTCCGTTTGCCGACGTCAGCGCGCTCGGCCAGGTAAGCGGCGACGAGCGGCGCGTCTGGGACGAGGGCGACGAATTCACGCGGACGCTGGCGCGCGGCGGTGTGATCTACGATGACGCTGCGACCACCGCGTACGTGCAGAATGTAGCGGACCAGTTGTTTCCCGAGTTCAAGGGTCACATCCAGGTGGCCATCGTGAAGTCTGCCCAACTCAACGCGTTCGCGCTACCCAACGGGCGCATCTACGTCAACCAGGGTCTGCTCGCCCGCCTGCAGAACGAGGCGCAGCTCGCCACGCTACTCGGCCACGAAGGCACCCACTTCACCAACCGCCACGGCTACCAGAGCGAGAAGACCGCGAAGGACAATGCGGCGTTTGGCGTTCTGGGTGGCATGGTGGTCCCGCTGCTGCCCGAGCTCATCGCCGTGAGCTCCATGTACGGATTCTCGCGGGAAATGGAGACGGAGGCGGACGTGCAAGGCTATGCCCGCCTTAAGAAGGCGGGGTATGACGTGCACGAGGCGCCTCGCGTGTTCGAGCACCTGATCGCCGAGATCAAGGCAGAAGACATCAAGGAGCCGTTCTTTTTCGCCACCCATCCCAAGCTCGCCGACCGCGTCGAGAACATGAAGAAGCTGTCGGCCGGCGCGCCGTATGGCGGAAAGGGGACCTCGACCGCAGAGTACACCGATGTCATGATGAAGACCCGCGTGGACAACCTCGAGCTGATGCTGTCCATGGGACGGGCAAAGAGTGCGCTGATCATGCTCGGCGACCCCGACCGGCGCGCGGAGCTTCCGGCGCAGGTCGACTACTACCTCGGGGAGGCCTACCGTCTGCGTGGCCAGGAGGGCGACATCAGGCTCGCGGAACAGGCCTACGTCAAAGCGATCGAAGCGGCTCCCGAGTTCGCGCCCAGCTACCGCGCGCTCGGCGTGCTTCGCCTCAAGGCGAATCACTACGTGGATGCGCAAACCTACCTCGACCGCTACCTCGAGCTCGCCCCCAACGCGCCTGACCGCAAATATGTCGAGAGCTATCTCAAGATCGCGAGAAAGAAAGCCGGAGGCCAGCCGTGAGACGCCTAACGGGAATTGCACGGGCGGCGGCCGTGGCGTTGCTGCTGGCGGGCTGTGCACAAACGCCGACTCGCGTCGATACCGCGCGGAGCGAAGCGCCGGACAAGAGCTACACCGTGGATCTGCCGGTCGGCTGGATCAAGCAAGGCAGTGTCGACAACCGCAAGCTGTTGGTGAGCCGCGATGGTTTCCTGCTCGAGGTGATCGAGGTGTCCAAGCAGCCGCTGAAGGAAGCTTTCCCAAAGACCAAAAAAGCCGCCACCGACAGTATGCTCCCGGCCGAGCTGGCCGAGCTGGAAATCGCGGAGATCAAAGCCGAGGATCAATACACCGCGGCGTTGAACGTGATCGAGAACGAGCCCGCGGAAATCGACGGGCACGAAGGCTTCCGCATCCGCGTGAGCTTCAAGAATGCACGCGGGCTCGAGATCCAGCGGGTCGCGGCCGGCTTCGCCGACAAGGCGGCATACTATCGCCTCGCGTTTCAGGCTCCGATGCTGTACTACTTCGACACCTACTACCCGGAGTTTCAGAAGATGCTGGCTTCCTTTCAGCTTGCTGGCAGCGCCAGGAAGACCAGCGGCATCCCGGCGCAGATCATGCTTTCCTCCGCTTCCGCGTGGGCTGACCACGCTACACCACAGTGACACTCGGAGAAGAGCAACGCGCCATGACCAAATCCCTCCTCTGCGCCGCTGCGCTGGCGGCCCTGGCGTGGACCGCCTCGAGCTGGGCCCAGACCGTCTACAAGTCGACCATGCCCGATGGCCGTGTCATCTACAGCACGGAGCCGGTGCACGGTGCGAAGCGGGTCGAGACCTTGAAACCGCCGGCCGAGAGCACCGGCGTGAAACCGGTCGGGCCGGCGGACACGCAGAAGCTGGAGCAGCAGGAGCGGCAGCGGTCGAAAAGAGAGGCACGCCAGGACGAGTTGCAGCAGGCCGAGAAAGCGTTGCGCGATGCCGAAGCAGCGCAGGCCGCCGGTAAAGAGCCGCTTCCCGGCGAGCGCAGCGGTACCGCGGGCGGCGGCAGCCGCCTGAGCGACGAATACTGGAGCCGGCAGAAGTCGCTCGAAGCGGCCGTAACCGAGGCGCGCAAGCACCTCGACGAGCTCCGCGCAAGCGCGCGCTAGCGGCGCGCCTCCCTCACCCTCGGCCCCTCTCCCAAGGGGAGAGGGAAGAAGGTTTCGTTAGCGCAGCTGGTTCAGCGCTTCGTAAGCGCGGTCCGCGCGGGCCTGCGCTTGCTCGACGCCCTGCTCGAGCTTCTTCAACCGATCATAGTACTGCGGCAGCACGCGCGTTCCGCCCATCGCGTTGCTCTGCATTTCGCTCGGCAGCGGCTCTTTGCCGAGCTCGCGCTCGCGCTTGGCCAGGTCGAGCGCCTGTCCGGCGTCGACGATCTCGTGCTGGGCGCGCTCGAGCGCGGCGGAGCGCTCACGCAATCGCTTGTCCAGGGCTGCAGCTTGAGCCTTCGCGTCGGGACGCACTGGAGCAGGCACAGCTGGCGGCGCCTGCTCATCCGGCATGTCGACCGTGTACAGCAGCTTCGCGCCTTTGATCCGATGATCGGAGTAAACGATCCGGCCATCGGGCAGCCGCTGTTTGTAGATCGTGTTCGCGGCCGCCGGCAGCACCGCCGCCAGCAGCAGCGCCGCGCAGAGGACGGGGTGCAAC
>Ga0187780_10002526_pt1 | contig 13756 bp, 21 predicted proteins | sample 1015_Q2_SP10_20__FD_132429 | JGI IMG/M metagenome (GOLD analysis project Ga0187780, IMG submission 132429) | Tropical peat soil microbial communities from peatlands in Department of Meta, Colombia - 1015_Q2_SP10_20_MG | ecosystem: Environmental > Terrestrial > Soil > Wetlands > Peat | place...
CCAACGGTTCTTCCATGTTCGAGGAACATTTGAATGTTCCTCAAACACGGAGCCTAAAACATCAATAAAATCAGTGTGGTGGTCCCAACGGGATTCGAACCCGTGTTTGGGCCTTGAGAGGGCCCCGTCCTAGGCCAGGCTAGACGATGGGACCAGCCAGGCGTACCACAAACGGAGCGGCACAGTAGCATAGGGTCTTTTGCCTTTTCAATTGTTCTGGGTCCTCTGAAAGTTTTCCGACGAATGGACTCGTTCTTTCACGACTTGACACAGACACAAACATGGCCTACCTTTCGACAACTTCATGCCCCGCGCCGCAGGGAGAGTTCCATTCGAGACAGATGATGAACGAGCAACTCCAATCCAACAAAATAGAGAGCGGAGATTCCGCTGAATTCATCGAAGAGGCGAAACCAGAGACCGGGCTCGAGCTGCATATGGGCTCGAATGTCTTCCGCAACATCAACGGGGTAGTAAAACTTCAGGGCAAGGAGCAGATGTTTTGGGAAGTTGCGCCAGATCTTGAGACCCTGCTCCTCACCATGGATCTATACGACGACAAGGGCATCCGAGTGGGCCACATTCGACGGAACGTCATCAAGAGCGGTGATGTCGGACGCTTTGCCATTACTGTCAATTTACATGTCAACGCCCGACCGGATAATCCTCCATCGGTCACCGTTTCAGATCGATCCAACGGACAGACAGTGGTCGAAGCGTTCCTGGTCCAGGGACGAAAAATCCGCATTGCGGCGGGGAGCTTCTATACCCATAAGGGTGAATTGGTTCAAATTAGCCCGCACTACTGTCGGATCGGGACTGGACGGACTCTCTTTGGTGATGTGATAGAAAGCCGCGGGGGCAACGCTTTGATCGATTGATCTGTTATCGGTGCTACGAGTCGTCACGCACCTAACTTCTTCTCATTCAACACCAGCCGAAGCCGCTCCTTCTGGGCAGGCAGGATCTCCAAAAATTCCAGGCCGAACACTTTCGGTGAGACCCACCGAACGACTGCTCGATCAATTTTGAGCGGCCAATCATAGTCAGGCGAATAGATCCACGCTTCGACATCCGTATCCTTGACGATTTCGCTTTCGCAATCAACACGACAGCCGGTCTTGGAGAGATCCAATACCGTACCTTCTCCCTCGACGCCGCCACCAGAAAAGAAGATACGGAGCTTGGCTTTCAGACGAGTGGATTTTCGTTCCGGCATATCCTGAACAATATAGGCCTGTTCAATTCCTGACACCCTCTATCGTTCTTTTGTGCCATATCCGGCGAAAATACGGAAGCCTTTTGACAATAGGAGGAACCACCGTAGAATATTGCCATGTCCGATATCATTAAGCCGAGCATTCAAGCCTTCTTGGTCTGTGACCAGGTCATTGAAGACAGCGTCACCAAAAAGAAAAGTCTCATCGGACTCTTCACCCATCTGCAAGCCGTCAGCTTTCCGTTCCAACATCAACAGATGGGTCTCTACTTCTGCTTGACCGACGCTGAAGGGACCTATCATTTCGACATCGACCTCGTGTATCTCAACAGTGAACAATTGGTGTGCCGCGCCACATTACCGAATATCGTGATCGGAGACCGCTTACAAATTTCGGATTTCGGAATCAATATTCCCTCCTTGATCTTCCCCGCCCCCGGCCGTTATGAATTCCGCCTTCGCATGGACGGACATCTCATCGCACAAAAAGACTTTCATGTGATGCAGCTGCCGACTCATCAGACTGCCTGATCCTCATCGAAAAGTCGTGAAGCGTCACTCGTGAAGCGTAGTTCGCTTGCGAAATACGAGATACAAGCGACGGGATCCGTTCTGCTAAGCCCTTCTCCCTTACCCCGTTCTGTGGTAGAAGAGTCCCCACACCTGATTCGTCCCGTTCCATTCGCGCAGGAGTCAACCTAGAACCGTGTCTGAAACGAACGGCGCTTCGAATTTCATCCGCGACATCGTGGCGTCTGATCATGCTGCCGGGCGACACGGCGGACGTGTTGTGACACGTTTCCCCCCCGAGCCAAACGGTTATCTCCATATTGGCCATGCGAAATCCATTTGCCTCAACTTCGGCATCGCTCAGGACTATCCCGGCGGGATCTGCCATCTGAGGTTCGACGATACAAACCCGACCACAGAAGATCCGGAGTATGTTCAAGCAATCCAAGACGACGTACGCTGGCTGGGGTTCGATTGGCACGGAAAGCTGTTCCATGCCTCGGACTACTTTGACCGGCTCTATAATTATGCGGTGCGCTTGATCACCAAAGGCAAGGCGTACGTTGACAGCCTGTCGGCAGACCAAATTCGCGAGTACCGGGGAACGTTAACCGAGCCCGGGAAGGACAGCCCCTATCGCGATCGGTCGGTTGCTGAAAGTCTCGATCTATTTCAGCGCATGCGGGCTGGTGAATTTGCTGATGGAGCCCACGTTCTTCGAGCCAAAATCGACATGACCTCGCCGAACATTAATTTACGTGATCCGGTCCTCTATCGTATCCGACATGCCGCTCACTATCGGACCGGCACCACATGGTGTCTCTATCCATCCTACGACTATGCGCATCCGCTCTCGGATGCGATCGAGGGAATCACGCATTCTCTCTGTACATTGGAATTCGAGGACCATCGTCCGCTATACGACTGGGTGGTCGAACAAGCCGAGTCCCCACACCGGCCACAGCAAATCGAATTTGCCCGATTGAATATCACCCACACGGTGATGAGTAAGCGAAGGCTGCTGGAGTTGGTCGGGAAAAAACTCGTAGCCGGGTGGGATGATCCGCGTCTCCCCACGATTAAGGGCTTACGGCGGCGGGGGTATACTCCAGAGTCCATCCGGGCCTTCTGCGAACATATCGGTGTCGCCAAGCGAGATGCTGTCGTCGAAATGCAGTTACTCGAACATTTTATTCGCGAGGACCTCAACAAGCGAGCCCAGCGGGCCATGGCCGTGTTGCGTCCGCTGAAGATCGTGATCGAAAACTATCCCGAAGGGCAGGTTGAACAGCTCGACGCAATCAATAATCCTGAAGATCCTTCGGCCGGAACCAGGAAAGTTCCATTCTCACGTACCCTCTTTATGGAGCAAGACGATTTTCGCGAGGATCCGCCCAAACAATTCTTTCGCCTCGCTCCAGGCCGTGAAGTCCGGCTCCGGTACGCGTACATCATTAAATGCGTGGGGGTTACGAAAGACCCGCAAAGTGGCGAGCTAACCGAACTCCGTTGCACATATGACCCGGAGACAAAGAGCGGTTCAACCGGAGAGCAGCGTAAAGTCAAAGCGACGATCCACTGGGTCTCCGCCCTCCACGCGGCCGAAGCGGAAGTTCGTCTTTATAACCCGCTCTTAACCGCTGATTTGGCCAAAGTCCCGTCCGACCACGACTGGACGACATACCTCAATCCGCGGTCGTTGGAACGAATCACCGGCTGCCGTATAGAACCCAGTTTGCAACACGCCATTCCCGGCTCCCGATTTCAATTCGAACGTCTGGGGTATTTCTGTGTCGACTCGGATTCGTCTCCAGCCAAAGCGGTGTTCAATCGTACGGTCGCTCTCAAGGACGCCTGGGCGAGGATCGACAAATCTCAGCAGACTCGCTAGCTCTCTACCACCTTGCCGGTTTAGCACCAACAAATCTGTCCTCTTTTCGCCACGTTGCACCGGCTTTACAGACTCCGCTTCTTTGCTAGGCTTACATAAGCACGCCCTAAACCCCTCAACTGGAGCCGATTTGGAGCCATGAGACGATTCGGTCTATCCATCACCCGCTGGACAAAGTTTGTATTGTCCGTCTCATCTGTCTTCTTCATGATGACCGGTTCTCCTTCGTCTGTCGCCGCCGGAGAGGAAGCCACTGAGGCTGTGCAAGGTACGATTGCAAATGTGATGCGTGTGCTCGATGACGAGAGACTGAAGGGTCCGGATAAGACCGAGGAGCGCCGACATGAAATCGAAGGGATTATCCGGCAGCGTGTGGATTATCAGGAAATGGCGAAACGCACCTTGGGAACGCAATGGTCGTCGCTGACTCACCATGAACAGAGAGAATTCGTCGACCTATTCGTCCAACTCCTCAGAGACACGTTTGCCGGACGAATCAGCGAGCGTTCCGATGAACAGGTACTCTATCTCGGCGAACAGCAGGAAGACGGTTTTGCGGAAGTCAAGACTCAACTGAAAGGAAGGAAAATCGATACTCCCATCGATTTCCGACTTATCCACCGCTCCGGCGATTGGCGGGTCTATGACGTCGTCATAGACGGGGCGAGTATTGTGAGCAATTATCGGTCTCAATTCACGACCATCATCCGCGACGTGTCGTACGGGGGATTGGTGAAAAAAATGCGACAGAAGGCCGTCGCCCTCAAAGTCTTTGAAAAGATGCCCGCTCAGTAGCCTCCTTTCCCCAACTGTCTTATCCCATTTCCCCGCTTTTTCTTTACCCCAGGCCCCGGTTTGTTAGACTACTTCTATCGGCATGAGGCCAGCCCTCACGCCCGCAATTGGAGAAGACGCCATGATTGAATGTCGACAGTACCCGCGAATTCCGGTTGATCTCCAAGTCTTCTTTTCCACCACGGGGAATACAGATATTCGAGAAGGAACGATGTTCGATCTCTCTCTGGGGGGATGTGCAGTGACAACCATGACATCCGTCCATCCTGGAACCGGTATGCGTATCCTCATCCGGGCAACTGATCTGGGATCTCCCATTACCATCGAATCTGCGGCAGTCCGTTGGAGCCGCTACGGTGAATTTGGCGTAGAATTCATGGGGATTTCCGACATCGACCAGAGTCGCCTAAGCCGCCTTTTGCAAGCATCGACGTCCTATCCAATCCGTCCGAGCTGACTTTTCGCATCCGTGCGATCCAGGGCGTGATACAGTACCCGTATGATATGCCCGCTCTGCCGAACTCCCACCAGTTGGGAAGAGAATCCCTGGCGTCCCTTCTGCTCTGAGCGATGCCAGTTGACTGACCTTGGGAGCTGGGCCGCAGAACAGTACCGAGTTCCAGGCTCTCGGCTTACGGTTAAACCTGAATTAGAGGAAGAAGGAGATTAAGCCGGCATTGGTTATTGTTCAGGCTGGTTCTCCTCCCTCAGTTCCTGTCACCAAGTCCCCGCTATCTTGATGGAGTTCCCTCCTCTCAGCTATCTGAAAAGGAAAGTGGTGGTGGTACCGACCAAAGGCTGCGCGACCCCTGCTACCAAGGAAACTCTTCAACCCTTCTCATTTGAGCGGCGTAATGTTGGGGCTCACGACCTGTTGATTAGAATTACCCTCTGCGGAATCTACCATTCTGAAATCCATCAAGCCCGTAACGAATGGTGCGGCTCTATCTCCCAGATGGCCCCCAGTTATGAAATCGTCGGTTTGATCACCAAGGGGGGAATGTGGTCAACCAGTTTCGCGTAGGCGATCGTGCCGGTGTCGGTTGCATTGAACCGGCGAGGGAGTCGGTTGCTCTGAGAAAAATGGCTGGGGGACTAGGAATCGAACCTAGGTAGCCAGCTCCAAAGTGTGATCGTGCCCGTTTGGACCGCTGGTACGATTGACTGCGATTTCGTACGACTGAGAGACCCGTTCCTGGCCCGAGCCCTTCTGTTCCGGGCGTTTTAGCCCTTCTCGCGGATCTTCCTTGTGCGATTGGCTGCGATTCTGGCAGACCTGGTTCCGACACTCCAACCGCTACCGGACCGATACCGCAACCGCTACCGGAATTGATACCACGTCGCCCGACCCCGGAACTCGTCAAGCCCTACCCCCCACCCCATCCATTTTTTCTGTGGCTGTACCCCTGATGTATTCAGAAAAAATTAGAAAAAATCCCGGACCAAAAAATGGGACCACTTTTAGGGCATGCGTCAGGGTCGACGGCGGCGCTTTGACCTTTTCTTCGGCTTCACCTTCGTGGAGGTCTGACCTGGTGGGCTTTGTCGCCAGCGCCGCATTCTGATTTGCGCGCCACACGAATCGCAACAATGCCCTTTGTCACATCGGGTTTGAATAAACACGCGGCGACGACTATTTGGCCCGCGATGGCACTCTGGATTGTCACATACCCTTAGCCGATCCGCTACGGCCTGGATGATGTAAGCCGCTCTATGAATGAAAATCTCGTGAGGGCTTCGTGGATCTGGAAGTGATTGTGGGGTGAGCGTCCCTTTTCGCAATCCAAGACGCAGACGAATCTCATCCGTCACCACCTGCCCGAACGAGAGAAGGCCGTCAAACAATTTCCAAACCGGCGTTTGATACATCTCGCGAACAATCTGTTGTTCGTGTTGAAACCATTTTCCGCTCTCCTTCATGGCACCCTCTGACCTTCTCGCTTCATTCAGATCCATCCCGCTCTTTTGAGCCAGACCGGTCGGGGTATAGGGCTCGATCCAGTCGAATTGAGGTGCGGGCTGATTGGCTACCCGTTGGACGTGATCTACATCCCAGGGCCCAATGATCGTGAACAACTCGCATAAGGAGGCAAATTCTTGGTTCGAGCAGACAGTCAGGTCTTTCTGTGCGAACTTCAGAAGCCACTCTGCTTGATGAATCGGGTTATGTCCCCCTAAACGCCTGAATAGATCGCTATATGTAACAGGCTTGATACGGCGTTGGTCTTTTTGCAGTCCCGATCCCGTAACCAAGTTACGCCATCCTCTCAAAATGACAGAAAATCCCGTTACGGGTTTGACAATAGCAAACCGTACCTATAAAAAGCAAGCCAGATAGAACATAGGAGGGGGACACATGATTCAATTTGGTGAGCTGTTGCGGGTTGAGGATGCGGCGAGCGCTCTTGGGCTTCGACCCAGTACCGTTCGCAAAATGGTTCTCAAACGCGAAATAGACATTGTTCGCCCCTCGAAACGGGCGGTCCGCATTCCACGCGCTGCGATCGAGAAAATTCTGAAGACAGGCTACCGTCCAGCGGTTCCGGAGGCGGCTCTCAGTCACAACGGTGGCGCGCGATAAGTTCGGAAACGTTGACTACATGAAACATACAAGCCGATCTAAGAGCTGCAGGATGGTATCAGCATGACGGCCGCTGAACTCTTGCCGAGCCTCGACGCGGTTCGAGGTCGTGGGCCTGGAAGATGGTCTGCTCGGTGCCCTGCCCATTCCGATAAATCGCCCAGTCTCACTTTGAGGGAAGGTGATCGAGGCTTGCTGGTCAAATGCTGGGCCGGCTGCACGCTCGATGCCATCACTGCCAAGCTGGGGATTCGGGTCATGGACCTCTTTTACGATGCTGGTCTCCCAGAGTCGGAGGATCGCCGACTGGCCCGTCAGCAACGGGAACAGGAACGCGCGGCCCAGACAGCCGCGTATGAGAAACGAGGCCGACAAATCGACCTCCGGCGAGACGCTGAGGCGGTCATTCGAGCTGCCCACGGCATCGATCTCAGCACATGGAGCGATGAGCAATTAGATGCCGCACTGAACCGGCTCGCGGATGCCTATGCGATCGTGCGGCCAACAGGAGAACCTGACGATGAGTGGGAAAGCGTTCGCTGAAGCCCTGGAACAGTTTGATGAGACGGAAAAGCGAGTACAAGAGCATTTCCTCAATGGCCTGGAGACGATGATTCCTCCCACGGAGGAACCAGTATCAATGGATGACAGGCGAGAACAAGAAAGCTGGCCCGTGCTCGATCCGCTGGCAATCCGTGGGGTGCTTGGTGAGTTAGTTCGGGCCATTGAGCCGCACAGTGAAGCGGACCCGGCCGCACTCCTCATTCAGGCGATGGCCGCCTATGGAAGTGTCCTGAACCGAGGGCCTCACTTTCGAGCTGAAGCGGACGTGCACCACATGAACCTGTTTGCCGCCTTGGTGGGTGAAACCTCGAAGGGCCGCAAGGGCACCAGTTGGGGGCATATCCGAAGAGTCTTCTCGGTGATTGATGCTGAGTGGACGAGCACTCGCGTCCTCAATGGTCTGTCGTCAGGTGAAGGCTTGATTTGGGCCGTTCGAGACGAAATCACCAAGGACGAGCCGATTCGGGAACGGGGAAGACCGACGGGGGAGTATCAGACGGTCATTGTGGATCGTGGCATTGGCGATAAGCGGCTCATGGTTCTCGAATCCGAGTTTGCCAGCACCCTGCGAGTGATGGGACGAGATGGCAACACACTCAGTGCGGTCATTCGGCAAGCGTGGGATAGTGGCGATCTCCGAACGATGGCCAAAAATGCCCCTGCGTGTGCCACAGGGGCTCATATCTCTCTCGTGGTCCACATCACTAAAGATGAACTCTGCCGACTTATTGAAGCCAATGAAGCGAGCAATGGGTTCTGCAATCGCTTCCTGTGGCTCTGCGTCACGCGATCGAAGATTCTTCCCGAAGGCGGACACTTTGATGAATCGGCGATTGCTCCCCTTCTTCAACAGTTGCATCGGGCCGTACAGTTTGGACGAGCGGGAGGAGAACTTACACGCAGTGAGACGGCGCGAGTCATGTGGCGGCAAGTCTATCCCGAACTCTCCGAAGGGAAACCCGGTCTCCTTGGCGCGGTCATTTCCAGAGCTGAGGCCCAGGTCATGCGCCTTGCCTGTCTGTATGCCCTGCAAGATATGTCGTATGTCGTACAGCCAGAGCATCTCACGGCAGCATTGGCGTTATGGGAATACTGCGAAGCGAGCGCCCGATATATCTTTGGTCAGCGACTGGGAGATCCGATCGCTGACGAACTACTGTCCGCCCTGCGTCGACACCCTCAGGGTATGACACGCACAGAGATCCGTGACTGGTTTGGACGCAACCGCAAGGCTTATGAGATCAACCGAGGGCTCGCTCTCTTGGCGAAGCAGGGATTCGCTCGGATGGAAGAGTCTCCCTCCGGCGGGCGACAAATTGAGCGCTGGTTTGCAGTCTCTAGGGCTACGACATAAACGACAAATACGACCAAAGCCAGCAGGTTGATGGAGATATGTCGTTAATGTCGTTTAAGTCGTAAGGGAAAGGACCATGTGGGCAAGTATCTGAACCTCATCCGCCAAACCGAGGAACCTGACACTTCGATAGATCATGGAAGATCCTCAGAGATCCTCCCTGGCTGCCAGATCATTTGGGACGGGGCTGACACTCTACAGCGGGGACCGGCAATAATCGATTTTCTCCATACCGACCCTGACGGGACCGCCTGGGCATTCTATACCTTACCGGATGGCAATGGGGGCACCGTCAATATGAAGTACGTGACGGTTGTCGAACAAGATGGCTGAGAAGGACTAACCCTAGCGAACCATGTTCTCCAATCCCTCGGCCGCTGGCCGGCGTAGTGCCGAACTGGGAGGCCGGGTCGGCAACCGAGCATGGGGTCTGAGGATGCTCGCCAAGCGAGGCGGATCTCCAAATATCGTCAAGGTTCACGCCGCCCGACGCTTTCACGCATATAGGCGGCGACTGTTGAAATTGAACCAAAACGACTGGATGCGGGTAAGTGAAGACGAGCTAGCTGAATTTCGACGGCTCGCCCGTCTGGCGTTTGGCTACACGTCTGTCAGCGATCAGGATTTCCCCGATGACAAGCAGATCGCCCGCGAAGGACGAAAGCGGGCGCGATGACCATAACGGAGAACGGTGGTATGCGGCCTCCTTTCGGCCCGCCCTAGCAGAGCAGCTGGACCCGTTGAAGGGATAAGGTCACATGCGTGGAGCAAATACAAATACGATGTCTTCCCCAAAAAGGTCGATACCAGCAGCAGGTGATAGGAGACTAATGGCTATTAGTTGAAGAAGAACTAGGTAGAGGAAGCCTGTAAAGGCTGTACATAAAATGATTCCTTTTATCCAAGACCTCGGCATGAAGAGGCGCCCCGCAGCGACAAGCAGATTGATGTACGCCAACAAAAAGAGCAACAGCCACAACAACCAGGCATAGAAGAATAGGAGGGACTTGGCCCAGAGATACCAGTAGAGAATAATAGGCCCCAGAACAAACAATCCTAGTACGACTGCTGAGGGAGTCCAGATGCTCGTGTAGGATCCACGGACAATTCTTTTGAGTCTGTCCTCCCCAGATCCCAGCTTGTGAGTCTGTTGGTCGTTCACTAGCCGGTTCTCCACCCTCTACTGCATCCAAAAGACTTCCTGTCAGGAAGAACCTTACCATGTCAGTCGGACGGCAGCATGCGTAAGTTACAGTTGCCATACAGATATTTATTATGGAGGCTGTGCGCCTCCCTTTGTATCTCCCTCACAGAAGATGATTCATCAGCATTACACCCGTCCTGTCTCACACTGACATCCTTCCGCGAAGGTCAATCGATGTGATCTAGTGGTCCTGTGCGGTGAGTTGCTTGCTAATCATATGATTTGTCAATTATTCTCTTGTCGGTGTGACATTCTGTCACACATGTACTGAACCTGCTGAAGCGTGCGCAGTGAGCGGACATCATCGAAGTATGACGACAAGGTTCCTCAATGCGACCGCGAGAAGCAGCTCACCTAGGGCCATCCAAAAAGAAAAGAAATTTGCTACTTACGGATACTTTCGTGGCCCTCTCTAAGAACGTGACAAGATGGCTGGACCGTCATTCTCACGTGATGTTGCTGCTGATCAGTGGCGTGCTCCTCGTGTTTCTTGCCGTTGGGGTCGAGATTAGCTTGCGAGCGCTTGGCTACAGCTACATTAAGAAGCCCGACCCGCTGGTGCTAGCAGACACTTTTCATGCCAATGAGCACGGGCTGTTCGTGGCCAACCCTGCGTCTGCAACATTTAAGGGTTCGGGTATTGAGATCAACAGCGACGGGTTTCGTTCCCCTGAATTCGATGCCGCCCAGCCTGGCGGACAGCAAGAAACATCGGTGGCAATTCTGGGCGACTCGTTCACCTGGGGTGCAACGGCCAATCCGATCTCTCGATCCTTTCCTGACATTCTCCGTACGAACGGCTATACGGTGCACAACTTCGGGATCCCGGCCACTGGGCCTCTTCATTATCGCAAGGTAGCTGAGGTCTACTTGCCGCGACTGAAGCCCAACGTGGTAGTCGTGGCGCTGTATCTCGGTAATGACATCTTGGCCACAGAGTGGGAACCACCTCCGGGTCAGCCGATCTATTATGTGTTGGAAAACGGGCAATGGATCACGCCGTTCGATGAGAACGGCAACTATACCGAGGATATTGAAGCCGCCTATGAGCGTTATTTCAATCAATTCGGAAAGGTGCGCCGGTTTTTGCGAGAAACTGCAACAGGGACATTAGTTTTGAAAATGGCGCGAATTGTGATGGCAAGGATTTATACGCGACAAGCCGCATCTGACCCAACGATGTCCCAGGGATTCAAATCTGCCGATGGAGGTCCGTTAGTCCGGTACGCACACACCTATACTGAACTCGGCAAGATTCGACGTCTCGCTGAGAAGCTCGGCGCCCAATACTATACCGTTGTGATTCCGGCGCTGGGTCAGGGGTGTCTCAATTCAAAGGATTTCAGTCTTGAAGCACAGCGCGACGCCCTGAAAGAGTTCCAGCCGGTGTATGTAGAGCTATCAGACCATTACTATTATGGCGTTCCTGACTGCCACCTGAATAATGAAGGGCATGCCGCCGTGGCCCAAGCCATGATGAAGCTGTTGGATCACGGGCTATAAGCACTATTTCCAGAGCCGAAACCGACGAGAGTTACGACAGCGCCCGGACTGATGGCAAAGATAGCGATCGGTAGACGCCTGCTCATCATAAATAATACGGCAAAGACAAAGACGATCTCCCATTACTTTCCCTTCGGCAGCAGACCTTTCTTCTATGACTCGTGGCGAGGAACCGGACCGGTGAAGTCCGGAACCGGACCCTGCCAGGTGCCGTTCACAGTGGCATCAGGTTGATCCTTGCCCAAGCTTGAGGCGATCAACCGCGCGTTGATGGCCTCACATTTCAGGCGCGTTCACTCCGCAATCTTTGGTGTACTTCCCCCTGTAGTCTGTGGTTTCCCTGGCTGAGTTGTGGACGTGGCAGGCTTCGGGGCGGGACTGACCTCCCAGAGAATACAATCGGCTCGCGCTAAATAAATCGCGACTTTCATGTCATCAAGGTAACTCGTATCAGCGGTAAAAACTTTTTTCCCTTGTTGCCAGGCTGCCAAAAAATCCTTGTAGTGGGCTTTGAGCTTTTTCATGAGATCGTCCATTGCATTCAGCGTCTCGTCATGAAGCCCGATCGACTTTTGAGTTTCCAATCCCCAATAGGCAAGCCCCGTGGTGGCTCCGGTGCCTCCAATGGCTCCCATGACCGCAGCATTCGCCGCGGGAGCGGCGAGGGCCAGCAAGACCACGGAAGCGGCCGCGCCAATTGCACCAAGAAATAGAATACCATCCAACAAGTGGGCGCCCCCAGCGGCCACACTCAAATCGTCGAGGGTCTGTGTACAGACCTCTTGCATGGCATAGACCCTCCGTTTAATGTCAGGGGCCACATCGTCAGGAACCTCCCAATAGTTATATCGGAGTTCCCTTTGTGATTCGGGCCAGAATCCTCTTAGAAACAAGTCGCCAGTGGAATGAACAGGTTGGGGATAGTCTAGTGGTCCCTGAACCTCAACATAACGGCTGCTGCACCCAACCTGTGCCAGCAACAGCGCCAGCGCGATTGACAGGAACTGAAATGCGCGCGTCGCCCTCATCCCTTCCCTTTCGGTAGCAGCCCCTTCTTCTCCAGTTCCTGAATCTTCTCATTCACCAGTTCGAGAACGAGATCCTTGACGGTCCTCTGCTCTGCGGCAGCGGCCATTTTGAGACGGAATAGCGTCTCTCGGGGAATATCCCGAATGTTGAGATGGGTGGGCTTGTCTAGGCTCTTCGGTGCCATAGGTCAGATGGGTGTCTCACCACGTCCAACGCACCAGTAGTACTCATCTAGTACTGACCGTTTATCACAAGACGCGACAAACTGGCAAATAGCACTTGCTATCACTTACTAGAGAATGTTACATTACCCGTTAGATAACAAACTCCACTTGTTTAACAGGAAGGTGATGCCATGAAAATGGAACGTGTGATGATCCAACTGCCGCCCTCTCTGAAAGCCAAGCTTGATACCTTACGCACGCACGGCACGACCGCGAGCGGCTACATTCGGCATTTACTCGAACGGGAACTCACCCTTAAAAAAGGACGGTGACGTATGCAGCAACAGACCATCCGGGTCTCGTGGCAAATCTGTGTGGAGCACGAAGGGATCTGGGAACCACTGACGAGCTGTGCCACACAGGCAGATGCCCATGCGGAGTGGCGACGGGTGAGGGACTCCGTGCCCACCGCCTTTCTCGTCCAAGTGACGTACACGCCCGTGGAGGTGTCACGGCCGCTTCCCACGCTCGCAGCGGTGTAGCATGACCATTAAGGAATTGCTCGTGCTCTATGAGCGGAACCATGTGGCCTTTCTCAAGGATCGCGTGGGCACGAGTCGGCGCATTCAGCGATACGTGGGACAACTGGCTCACCTTGACCTGCACGCCGTGAAACGGATGCAGGTGATTGACTGGTTTCACGCCATTGCCCAACAGGATGGCAAACAGGGGGCGAATCTCGCTCTCCAGCAACTCCACGCCATCTATGCCCGTGCCATTGATTGGGAACTCTTCGATGGCAAGAATCCCGCCGATCGCATCAAGAAGTTCCCCAAACGCTCACGGGAGCGGTTCGTCCAAGCCTCGGAGATGCCGTATCTGATGGCCGCGATCCAGGAAGAAATGCCGCGCACGGCCACCTATTTCCTCTGTTTGCTCTGG
>Ga0187780_10002527_pt1 | contig 13752 bp, 13 predicted proteins | sample 1015_Q2_SP10_20__FD_132429 | JGI IMG/M metagenome (GOLD analysis project Ga0187780, IMG submission 132429) | Tropical peat soil microbial communities from peatlands in Department of Meta, Colombia - 1015_Q2_SP10_20_MG | ecosystem: Environmental > Terrestrial > Soil > Wetlands > Peat | place...
GACGATGCTGTCATAGACGCGGCCCCGGAATTCCGCCTGAACATTCTTATCGCTTGCATCCGCCATGGCTTTCTCCTTCGATCCTATATCGAGAAATCGAGACGCGACGCGTAGTCGCCCGCGACACCCGCCTCATGCGCGCGCCGGCACAACTCCTCGATCGTCACGTTGTCGAGCTGCGCCATCAGCTGCTCCTGCAATTCCGCCCAAAGCGGCCGCACGACCTGTCGTCCCAACTCCGCGCCCCCCTCCTCTTCGAGCGGATCGCTGCCTTCGAGGGCGCGAACGACACGCACGATCTCGGCGACCGTAACGCGCCGGCGCTCGCGCGCCAAACGGTAGCCGCCCTTGGGACCGCGCACGCCTTCGAGGATGCCCGCGCGCACCAGCTGCTGCAGCACCTGCTCGAGATAGCGGCGCGGGATGCCCTGGCGCCCCGTGATCTCGCCCGATTGCACGGGTTGCGCGCCGCCATTGTAGGCGATGTCGAGCACGGCCTCGATCGCGAAGAGCAGCTTCTTCGTGAGCCGCAGCATGACGGGTCAGGTACCGGTCGAGCCGAATCCGCCCGCGCCCCGCACCGTTCGCGGCAGCTCGGTCACGAGCTGCCATTCGGCGCGGCTCACCGGCGCGATCACCAGCTGCGCGATGCGGTCGCCGCGCGTGATCGTGACCGGCGCGCTGCCGAGATTGGCGATAACGATGCAGATCTCGCCGCGATAATCCGCGTCGATCGTGCCCGGGCTGTTGAGCACTGTCACGCCATGCCTGAGCGCGAGCCCCGAGCGCGGCCGAACCTGTCCCTCCCACCCTTGCGGCAGGGCAAGCGCAATGCCGGTCGGGATGGCCGCGCGCTCCCCAGGCGGAAGAACGAGCGCGGTATCGAGCGCGGCGGCGAGGTCGACCCCGGCGCTGCCCTCGGTGGCGTAGGAGGGAAGCTGCAAGCCTTGCCCGTGCGGGAGGATTTGAAGCGCAACGGCAACCGCACTCATTCGGCGGCCTTGGGCGCAAGAAAGGCCGCGATGCGCCGCGCCAGCCGGTCGCCGATCTCGCGCTTCGACGAAGGCGGCCAATCCTCGGTCCCGGCCGCGTCGATCAGATGAACGGTGTTGCGCTCGCTCCCGAACACCCCGGCGCTGCCGGAGACATCGTTGGCGAGAATCCAGTCGCAATTCTTCTTCGCGCGCTTTGCCCGCGCGTTCTCAACCACATTTTCGGTCTCGGCGGCAAAACCGATCACGAGGCGCGGCCGCCGGTTTCCAGGGCGGCTCAAGGTCGCGAGGATGTCCGGGTTTTCGACGAGCCGCAGCGTCGGTGGCGCGCTCTCCTTCTTTTTCAGCTTCGACGCCGCGGTCTCGACGCGCCAATCGGCGACGGCAGCGGCGCAAACCGCGACTTCGACGGGGAGCGCGGCCTCGCAGGCGGTCAGCATCTCGCGTGCGGTTGCCACGCGCACGACCTTGACGCCGGGCGGGTCAGGCTCGGCCGTTGGTCCCGATATGAGGACGCAATCCGCGCCCAGCCGCGCCAGTGCCGCCGCAATCGCGTGGCCCTGCTTTCCCGAGGAACGATTGCTGAGATAACGCACGGGATCGACCGGCTCCTGCGTCGGGCCGCTGGTCACGAGCGCGCGCCGCCCCAAAAGCGCTGCCGCCGAAAGAAAGATTCGTTCGACCGCGTCGACGATCTCTAGAGGTTCGGCCATGCGGCCCATGCCGCTTTCGTTCTCGGCGAGCGGCCCAGAATTGGGACCGACGCGCTGCATACCCCTGCGCACGAGCGTCGCGAGGTTTTCTTGCGTTGCACCATGCTCCCACATGCGGAAATTCATTGCCGGTGCGAGGAGGATCGGCTTGTCCGTCGCAAGCAGCGCGGTCGAGGCGAGGTCGTCGGCCAAACCGCCCGCCATTTTCGCGATGAGGTCTGCCGACGCCGGGGCAACGACGAGGAGGTCTGCCTCCTGAGCGAGCCGCAGATGCCCCATCTCGCTCTCGTCGGTGAGCGAGAACAGATCGGTATAGGCCTTCTCGCCCGAGAGCGCAGCCGCCGCCAGGGGCGTGATGAATTGCTGCGCGCCCGCGGTCAGGATGCAGCGCACGGAAGAACCTCGCTCGCGCAAGCGCCGGATGAGATCGAGGCTCTTATAGGCGGCGATCCCGCCCGAAATGATCAGCAAAACGCGCCGGCCGTGAAGCATTCGCTCCCGCCACTCTGCCCGGCTTTCTATAGGCGCGGCCCGGTTTTGGCGCAAGTCCGCGGGGTTAGAGCTTCCATCCCGCGTGCAGCGCCGCAATTCCGCCCGAGAGATTGCGCCAGCCGACCTGCTCGAAACCCGCCTGCCGCATCATTGTCGCGAGCTCGCGCTGCGGCGGAAAACGGCGGATGCTTTCGACCAGGTATTGGTATGCATCGCGGTCGCGCGCCACGACTTCGCCCAGCCGCGGCAGGATGGCGAAGGAGTAGAGATTGTAGACGCGGCGCAGCAACGGGCCTTCGACGCGGCTGAATTCGAGGCAGAGGAAGCGTCCTCCGGGCTTGAGCACGCGCCGCACTTCGCTCAAGGCCCGATCGATATGGGTTACGTTGCGAAGTCCGAAGGCGATCGTGCATGCGTCGACACTCGCCGCGGCGAGCGGCAGGCTCTCGGCGTCGCCGACGAGCCAGAGAATCGTCCCCATCGCTCCGCGATCGATCGCGCGGTCGCGGCCCTTGACCACCATGCGCTCATTGATGTCGCAGACGATCGCGCGGCCCGCTTTGCCGGCGCGGGCGGACAAGCGCGCGGCGACATCGCCCGTGCCGCCGGCAAGGTCGAGCACGGTTTCTCCCGGCTGCGGCGCCAGCCGATCGACGAGATTTGCCTTCCAGCGCCGGTGGATGCCGGCGCTCATCAGATCGTTCATCAAATCGTAGCGGCTGGCGACGCGGTCGAAGACCTCGTGGACGAGCCGCGTCTTTTCCGCGGCGGTGACGCGGCGATAGCCGAAATCCGCGGCGGCTCCTTCGGATTTGCTTGTGTCCCGACGGCCCATGTCACCACAATAGCTCATTCGAAATCCGCCCGCCAAAACAGGCCACCCCTTTCGAGCATGCCCGAACTTCCTGAGGTCGAGACGGTCATTCGGGGGCTCGCCCGTGCTTTGAGCGGCAAGCGCCTGCTGCGGCTCGACCTGGCGCGGCCCGATTTGCGCAGCGCCATTCCCAAGGATCTCGCGCGGACGGTCGAGGGGCGGCGGGTTGAAGGCTTCTCGCGCCGCGCCAAGTACATCCTGATGCATGTCGAACGCGGTGGCGTGCTGATCGCGCATCTCGGCATGTCGGGCCGGCTCGTTCTCACCGCGCCGGGCACGGCGCCGCCGCGCGCGAAGCATGATCACGCGGTTTTCTCCTTCGATGACGGAACAGAGTTGCGTCTCAACGATGCACGGCGCTTTGGGCTGCTCGATTACACGGAAGCGACGGCGCTCGACGAGCATCCGCGCTTTCGTCACCTCGGGCTGGAACCTTTGAGCAACGGATTCAGCGGTCCGGTGCTCGCAGAGCGGCTCAGGGGCAAGAAGACCTCGCTCAAGGCTGCGCTCCTCGACCAGCGTTTGATCGCCGGGCTCGGCAATATTTACGCTTGCGAAGCGCTGTTCGGTGCAAGGCTATCGCCGCGTCGCCTTGCCGGCACGGTGAAGGGCGATCGCGCCGAACGGCTTGCCGGTGCCATCCGCGATGTCCTGACCCGCGCGATCGCCGCCGGCGGCAGCTCGCTGCGCGATTACGTCCAGGCTTCGGGCGAGCTTGGCTATTTCCAACATCACTGGGCGGTGTACGGCAAAGAAGGCGAACCTTGCCCGGGCTGCGATTGCCGCGCCGGGATCAGCCGCATCACGCAGGCCGGACGTTCGACATTTTACTGTGCCAAGCGCCAGCGCTGAGGCTAGGCTCCTCCCATGCGCGCGCGCCTCTTAATTATTCTTTGTGTCCTCATTTCGGGCGCGGCGAGTTCAGCCCGGGCCGGGAATTTCGTCGCCGGAACCGAGGACGTGCCGCTGATGCCAGGGCTCAAGCCAGTCGCGGGTTCGGATCTCGTCTTCGACAAGCCCGAAGGCCGCATTGTCGAGGCGCAGGCGCAGGGCAATCTCAATCGCGCGGGTGTCGAGGCCTTTTACGACGAGGCTCTGCCGCCCTTGGGCTGGCGGAAATCCGGCACCGATCAATGGCGGCGCGACGCCGAGCGCTTGAAGCTCGATTTTCAGGGTCAGGACGGTCATCTCACGGTCGGTTTCACTCTGTCGCCGCAACGCGGGAGCGTTACACCATGAATTATCAGAATCTCCTCGTCGAGACCCGCGGCGCCGTCGGACTCATCACCTTCAACCGCCCGCAAGCGCTGAATGCGCTGTGCGATGCGTTGATTCGCGAGCTCGGCTCGGCCCTTGATGCATTCGAAGCCGACGATGTGGTTGGCGCGATCGTGCTGACCGGCAGCGAACGCGCCTTTGCTGCCGGCGCCGATATCAAGGAAATGGCGCAACAATCCTTCGTCGATTGCTACCTCACGGATTTCATTACCAACGGCTGGGAGCGCATTACCACCTGCCGCAAGCCGATCATCGCGGCTGTGGCGGGCTTTGCGCTGGGCGGAGGGTGCGAGATGGCCATGATGTGTGACACAGTGATCGCGGCGGAGAGCGCCAAATTCGGACAGCCGGAAATCACGCTCGCAATCATCCCGGGCTCGGGCGGAACGCAGCGGCTCACGCGCGCCGTCGGCAAGGCCAAAGCCATGGACATGGTCTTGAGCGGGCGGATGATGGATGCCGCGGAGGCCGAGCGCTGCGGCCTCGTCAGTCGGGTCGTCCCGAATGCCAAGCTTATGGAGGAAGCGTTGAAACTCGCGGCGCAGATTGCCGCGATGTCGCGGCCGGCGGCGCTCGCGGGCAAAGAAGCCGTCAATCGCGCCTTCGAGACTTCGCTCGCCGAAGGTGTGCGCTTCGAAAGGCGGCTCTTTCACGCGTTATTTGCGACCGAAGATCAGAAAGAAGGCATGGCCGCGTTCGTTGAGAAGCGCAAGCCCGCGTTCAAGAACCGCTGACTTGACGGCGCTTCCCGCTGTCGGTATAAGCCGCGCTTCCGTTTTTTCTCCGACAGGTCGGGCGATGGCGAATCATCCCTCAGCAGAGAAGCGCATCCGGCAGACCGCGCGCCGTACCGAGGTAAATCGCGGCCGTTTGAGCCGCATCCGCACCTTCGTCAAGAAGGTCGAGACGGCAATCGCCTCCGGAAACAAGAACGCTGCGAAGGAAGCGTTCGCGGAAGCCGCGCCGGAGATGCAGCGCGGCATCAGCAAGGGCGTGCTTCATCATCGCACCGTCGCAAGGAAACTTTCGCGCCTGTCTGCGCGCATCAAGGCGCTCTGATTCTCATCGAGCGTGGCTGCAATGCCACTCAAAAAAGAATCTGCGTCAGATTCTTGTCAGAGATGTTGCGATTCTCGATTTAGCTTGGGTAATGTGAGCGCACGTCCGATGGCGAAGGCGTCGAAGAAAAAAGGCGCGCCAGTTGCTGCGAGAGGCGGTTTTCAAACCAAGTGCTTAGTGGCTAGCTAGTAAGAATTGTGTGAGCGTTGAGCGTTAACTAGCGGCTGCGGTTTGTGACGATGCGGCGTGAAGCGAGTGAGCATCCGTTTCCGCCGATCGTGGATTGCGCGCCTGGGTCCGGCCTATTGCGTTCTGGGGGTGGAGGAAATGGCGGTGACCTTGGGACGAAGCGATGACGTTCAGTCCCAATGGGCGCGCGTTCGTGCCAGGTTGCGCTCCGAATTCGGCGAAGCGGCTTATCGCAGCTGGCTGCGCAACATGACACTCCACGGCATCGAGGCGGGCCGCGCCAAAATTACCGTCCCGACCCGTTTTTTGCGCGATTGGATCGCGGTGCACTATGCCGACCGGGTGCGCGCGCTTTGGAATGGCGAGAACGAAGCCGTTAACGCCGTCGAATTCCTGGTGGCCGGCCAGGCGATCGCTGCGCCCGAGCCGCTAGAGCAGCCGCCGCGCGACAGCATCGAGGCGTCGGACGAGAAGGATGTCAGCGCGCCGCTCGATCCGCGCTTCACCTTCGAGAATTTCATCGTGGGAAAACCTAATGAGCTTGCCCACGCCGCCGCGCGCAGGGTTGCCGAGGCCCAAGTCGGATCAAACCGCTCCGTTCCGTTCAATCCACTCTTCCTCTACAGCGGCGTCGGCCTCGGCAAGACGCATTTGATGCACGCCATCGCCTGGTACATTCGGACGCATGATCCCAAGCGCAAGGTGATCTACCTCTCGGCCGAAAAATTCATGTACCAGTTCATCCGAGCCCTGCGCTTCAAAGACACGATGGCCTTCAAAGAGCAGTTCCGCTCGGTCGACGTGCTGATGATCGACGATGTCCACTTCATCTCGGGAAAGGACACGACCCAGGAGGAGTTCTTCCATACCTTCAATGCCCTCGTCGATCAGAACCGGCAGATCGTGATCTCCGCCGACAAGTCGCCGAACGACCTCGAGGGGATGGAGGAGCGCATGCGTTCGCGCCTCGGCTGGGGTCTCGTCGCCGACATCAACCCCACGACCTACGAGTTGCGGCTTGGCATCCTTCAGGCCAAGGCCGAGCGGAGCAAGGTCCCGGTCCCGCCCAAGGTGCTTGAGTTTCTGGCACACCGCATCACCTCCAACGTCCGAGAGCTCGAGGGCGCGTTGACGCGGCTCTTCGCCCACACCCAGCTCGTGGGCCGCGAGTTGAGTCTCGACAGCTCGCAGGAGGTGCTCCACGACCTGCTGCGGGCGAATGACCGGCGGGTGACGATCGACGAAATTCAGAAACGCGTCGCCGAGCACTACAACATCCGGCTGTCGGATATGCATTCCGCCCGCCGCGCCCGCGCCGTCGCCCGTCCGCGCCAAGTCGCGATGTATCTCTGCAAGCAGCTCACCCCGCGCTCCCTCCCCGAAATCGGGCGCAAATTCGGCGGCCGCGACCACACGACGGTGATGCATGCGGTCCGTAAGATCGAAGAGTTGCGGGCGAGCGACCGGGTCATGGCCGAGGACATCGAGCTGCTGCGCCGCATGCTCGAGAGCTGAGCCAAGTACCGGCCGAAGGGGTCGCGCCGCAGCGCTGTCGGCGCGCCGAGTCGGAGCCATGGCCGAGAGGTCAGAAACGCCCGTAAATCACGCATTTTGCGCTGGTTTTTGCGCTGGGACGCGGATGCCGGGGAGTGTACCCCGGAAGGTCATTGTGCTATAATTTTTTACCGTTCCGCCGCGGCCTCCGGGCTCGGATGGGAGGGTTCCTCGGGCCCTTACCGGCGAGGGGCCGAGGTGGGTCTTCCGCCTCCAACGAGCGTGAACCTGCCAACCATGAAGCTAACCATCGAACGCGCCGCGCTGCTCCGCGCCTTGGGTCACGTGCAGAGCGTGGTCGAGCGGCGCAACACGATTCCGATTCTGTCGAATGTGATGCTGCGTGCGGAGGGAACGAAGCTCGCCCTGTCGGCGACCGATATGGACCTTGAAATGGTATCCGCGCTCGCCGCCCAGGGCAACGGCTCGGGTGCGACGACGGTGCCGGCCCATACCCTCTACGACATCGTCCGCAAGCTGCGCGAAGGCGCTCAGATCGAGATGGAAACCACCGGTGAAAAGGGTCAGATGACCCTCAGATCCGGCCGCTCGACCTTCACTTTGGCTTGCCTGCCGCCCGAGGATTACCCGCTGATGGCGGGAGGCGAACTCGCGCATAATTTTCTGCTCTCGGCCGCCGATCTCAAACGGCTAATCGACCGTACCCGGTTTGCGATTTCGACCGAGGAGACGCGCTATTACTTGAATGGCATCTATGTGCACGCCGCCAAAGCGGACAAGGTCAACATGCTGCGGGCAGTCGCAACCGACGGCCACCGCTTGGCGCGCATGGAGATCCCGCTGCCGGAAGGCGCGGCTGGCATGCCCGGGGTCATCGTGCCGCGCAAGACCGTGACCGAGTTGAGAAAGCTTCTCGACGAGATGGATCAGGATGTCTCGGTCGCCCTCTCCGACACCAAGATCCGCTTCACCTTCGCCGACACCGTCCTCACCTCGAAGCTGATCGACGGCACCTTCCCCGATTACGATCGCGTTATCCCGACCGGGAATGACCGCATTCTAGAGGTCGATTGCAAGCTCTTTGCCGAGGCAGTCGACCGCGTCTCGACGATCTCGACCGAGAAGAGCCGGGCCGTGAAGCTTAGCATCGAGCGCAACAGCCTCACCCTCTCCGCGACCAGCGCCGAGAACGGGACGGCGATTGAGGAACTCGAAGTCCGCTACGGTGCGCAGCCCCTGGAGATCGGCTTCAATTCGCGCTACCTGCTCGATATCGCCGAGCAAATCGAGGGCGAAGGGGCTCGTTTCTCGATGGCCGACGCGGCCTCGCCCACGGTCGTGCGGGACAGCGCCGACAGCAGTGCGCTTTACGTCCTCATGCCGATGCGGGTCTAGGGTTCCCTTGGCATTGCGGGCTGTCGCCACTGAGTTTGACGAGGCTAAGACGCGCAGCGACACATCGGCGCCCGCGGTCGTGCGTCTGACCTTGATCGATTTCCGGTCTTATGCGCGGGCCGAGTTCGCTATCGTGCCGCGGCCCGTGGTTCTGACCGGCCCGAACGGCGCGGGCAAGACCAATCTCCTCGAAGCCGTATCGTTCCTCGCGCCCGGCCGCGGCTTGCGCCGCGCGAAGCTTACCGAGATCGACCGGCGCGGTGGTGCCGGACCCTGGGCCCTCTCGATCCGGCTCGCGAGCGCCGAAGGTGAGGTCCAGATCGGAACCGGCCGCGATGCCGCGAGCGAGACCGGGGAGCGCCGCATCCTGCGCTTCGATGGCGTGGCGGCGAAGAGCCAAGCGGAGCTGGCGCAGCGTGCGAGCCTCGTCTGGCTGACGCCCCAGATGGATCGGCTTTTCACCGAGGGAACCAGCGCGCGGCGGCGGTTCCTGGATCGCCTCGTTTCCGGCTTCGATCCCGAGCATCCCGCGCGGCTCTCGGCTCACGAGCGCGCCATGCGCGAGCGCCTGAGGCTACTGCGCCATGGCGGTGCCGACGCGTCCTGGCTTGCGACGCTTGAGGATCAGATGGCGACGCAGGGGGTGGCGATTGCCGCCGCGCGCGGTCAGGCCGTGGGCCAGCTCGCCCATGCCTGCGCGGCGGGTACGGGGCCCTTTCCGCGCGCCGGGCTCGCCATGGACTGTGCGGTTGATGCCTTGCTCGCGCGGATGCCGGCGCTCGCCGCGGAGGAAGAGCTGCGCCGAAGCCTTGGCGAGCGGCGGCGCCTCGACGGCGAGAGTGGGGTGACAAGCGTCGGTCCCCATCGCTCGGACCTAGCGGTCTATCACCTCGGAAATGCGATGCCGGCCGCGTCCTGCTCGACCGGCGAGCAAAAGGCGCTTTTGATCGCCATTCTGCTCGCCCAGGCGCGCCTTCTCACTGGCCGCCGTGGCCACGCCCCATTGATGCTTCTCGACGAGGTCGCGGCGCATCTCGACGCTGAGCGCCGCGCCGCGCTCTTCGCAGAGCTTCTCGGCCTCAAGACCCAAGCTTGGCTCACCGGCACCGACGCGAGACTGTTCGCGGCCCTTCGGGGGCAGGCGCAGTTCTTCGCGGTGAGCGCTACCGGCGCGGCACAAGCGGGATGAAGAACATGGGCGAGACCAACCACGAGAACGCGCATGCCGAAGCCTATGATGCGCAGTCGATCAAGGTGCTGCGCGGGCTCGACGCGGTGCGTAAGCGCCCGGGCATGTATATCGGCGACACCGACGACGGCTCTGGCCTCCACCACATGGTCTACGAGGTGGTCGACAACTCAATCGACGAAGCGCTTGCGGGTTATTGCGACGCGATCTCGGTGGTGCTCAACGCCGACGGGTCCGTCACCGTAACCGACAATGGGCGGGGCATACCGGTCGATATCCATGCCGAAGAGGGGGTCTCGGCCGCCGAAGTGATCATGACCCAGCTCCATTCCGGCGGGAAATTCGACCAGAACGCCTACAAAGTGTCCGGCGGGCTGCATGGGGTCGGCGTCTCGGTCGTGAACGCGCTCTCGGCCGTGCTTGACCTACGCATCTGGCGCGGGGGCAGCGAGCATTTCATGCGTTTCAAGGACGGCGTGCCTGAGGCGCCGCTTGCAGTCAAGGGTCCGTGTGGGGACCGCACCGGGACCGAAATCACCTTCTGGCCGAGCCCCAAGACCTTCAGCAAGATGGAGTTCGACTACGCGACGCTCGAACACCGGCTGCGCGAGCTCGCCTTCCTCAATTCCGGCCTCACCCTCGAACTCACCGACGCGCGCGGGGTCGAGCCGAAATCGGTCAAGCTCCACTACGAGGGCGGGTTGCGCGCCTTCGTGGGCTATCTCGATCGCTCGAAGCAGGTGCTCCACGGCACACCCATTTCCATGAACGCGGAGCGCGAAGACGTCACCGTCGAAGTCGCGATGGAGTGGACCGATTCCTATCACGAGACGATGCTGTGCTTTACCAACAATATCCCGCAACGCGACGGCGGGACGCACTTGGCCGGATTCCGCGCCGCGCTAACCCGCACGATCAACACCTACGCCAATGAGAGCGGCATCAGCAAGAAGGAGAAGATTGTCCTCACCGGCGAGGATATGCGGGAAGGCCTGACCTCGATCCTCTCGGTCAAGGTTCCCGATCCCAAATTCTCCTCGCAGACCAAGGACAAGCTGGTCTCCTCCGAAGTCCGGCCGGTGGTCGAGGGCATCATCGCGGATAAGCTGCAGCAATGGCTCGAAGAGCACCCGGCGGACGCGCGCAAGGTGGTCGCGAAGGTGGTCGAGGCCGCGGCAGCGCGCGAAGCGGCGCGGCGCGCGCGCGACCTGACGCGACGGAAGGGCGCCCTCGACATGGCGAGCCTGCCGGGCAAGCTCGCCGATTGCCAGGAGCGCGATCCGGCGCTGTGCGAGCTCTTCATCGTTGAGGGCGACAGCGCCGGCGGCTCGGCCAAGCAGGGCCGCGACCGCCGCTCGCAGGCGATCCTGCCCCTAAAGGGCAAGATCTTGAATGTCGAACGCGCGCGCTTCGACAAGATGTTGAGTTCGGCCGAAATCGGCACGCTCATCGCCGCGATCGGCACCGGCATCGGTGCGGAGGAATTCGACGCCGCGAAGGCGCGCTACCATCGCATCATCATCATGACCGATGCCGATGTCGACGGCAGCCACATTCGTACGCTTCTCCTGACATTCTTCTACCGTCAGATGCCCCAACTCATCGAAAAGGGCTTCCTTTATATCGCACAGCCGCCGCTTTATCAGGTCAAGCGCGGCAACGCCAAGGCGGTCTACCTGAAAGACGACTCCGCCCTCGAGGAGTACCGCATCGCGGCCGGCCTGCATGGGGCAGTCTTCGTCCAGCACGATGGGGTCCAGCGCGCCGGCAATGATTTGCGCGACCTGATCGAGCGCGCGCGCCAGACGCGGAACCTGCTCCAGCCCTTGGTGCGCAAGATCGGCAGCCTCGACGTCGCCGAGCAGGCCGCGATCGCCGGGCTCCTGGGCTTGGCGATCCTGGAGAACCCGGCGCATATCGTCGAAGCCGCACGTGTTCTCGCGCGCCGCCTCGACGGGTTGTCGCCCCCCTCCGAGCGCGGCTGGCGCGGCGAAGCCGTGGGGCAGGGCTTTGTCATCACCCGCACGCGCCACGGCGTCACCGAGCGTTACGCGCTCGAGGGCCAGTTCCTGAGGAGCGCCGAGGCGCGGCGGCTCGACGAGCGCACGGCCGAATTGCAGGAATTCTATGCGCGCCCTGGCAAGCTCGTGTCCAAGGACAAGGAGGCGCCGGTCAAAGGCCCTACCTCGCTGGTGCAGGCCGTGCTCGATTTGGGCCCCAAGAGCGGCGACATCCAGCGCTATAAGGGCCTCGGCGAGATGAACCCGGAGCAGCTCTGGGAGACCACGCTCAATCCCGATGCGCGCTCGCTGCTGCAAGTGCGGGTGCCGCACGCCGCCCAGGCGGAAGAGACCTTCTCGACGCTGATGGGCGATCTTGTCGAGCCGCGCCGCGACTTCATCCAGGCCAACGCGCTCGAAGTCGCGAATCTCGACGTTTGAGGCCGGCGCCTCAGCGCGCGGCGGTTGCCGGGCGCAATTTCTGCCGCGAAAACTCGGGAATGAGCTCTTCGAGTGAGAAGATGAGCCGGACCGAATCCGGCCACTCGACCGGCGCGCGCTCCGGCGCCGCGATCCCGAAGGTACGCAAGCCCGCCGCAAGCGCCGAGCGCGCGCCTTGGAGCGAATCCTCGACGGCGATCGCCGCGTCGGCAAGGCAGCGGCTGCGCGCCAGGGCGATACGGTATGGCTCGGGCTCGGGCTTGCCGAGGCAGACCTGATCGCCGCCGACCACGAGGTCGACGAAAGGCGCGAGCCCGGTGCGCGCAAGCCAGGCAAGACAGCGCGGTCCGCTGTTGGAAGTCACGACGCCGACCTGCCAGCCATTGCCGAACGCGGCTTCGAGCGTCGCCGTGGCGCCCTCCATCGGTGCCACAGCAAGGAAGGCGCCGTCGATGAGCGCCTCGTATTGCCGCACCAGCTCGTCAAGGCGCTGCGTCAGCCCCCAGCGCTGCTTGAGCTTCGCCACCAGCACCGGGACAGGCGGGCCCTGTATCGCAGCAAAATCCCGGTCGCTCGCGATCCGGCTGCAGGCCGCGGCAAAGCCGTCGAAGACCCGTCGCATTGCGCCGTGGCTGTCGGCGAGGGTTCCATCGAGATCGAAGAACACCGCGCGACGGCCATGACCCGCGATGAGCCTTTCGCGCTCGCGCGCCGCGCCGGCATGTCGCCTGAGGTTGAGGTCGGTGTGTGGCAAAAGTCGTTCCTGGCGCCGGCCGGGTGATCCGGCCCCGGCGAAGCTAGGGCGCACGGGTTTAACGCCCCGTGAAGATTGGGCAAATCCTTTGACAGCGCCCTTGCGCGCACTACCATCGCCCGCTCCGAACAAGAAGAGGCCGCCATGGACGAATCCCCCTTCCCGAATGCCGGGCAGCAAAGCAGCGACAGCGCGGCCGAGGTGCTGCTCAAATCGATGAAGGTGAACGGCATCGACTATATGTTCGTCAATCCCGGGACGGATTTCGCGCCGCTCATCGAGGGGCTTGCCGCCAGCAAGCGCAAGGGCGCGGTCATCCCGAAGCTCATGGTGATCCCGCACGAGAATTGCGCCGTCGCCATGGCCCATGGCTTCTACATGGTCAGCGGCCAGCCCCAGGCGGTCATGGTCCACACCAATGTCGGCACCGCCAATACGCTCAACTGCCTCGCCGACGCATGCCGCGAGAATGTCCCGATCCTGCTGATGGCCGGGCGCAACCCGATCACGGAGCAGGGCGTGCTGGGCTCGCGCAACGGTCCCATCCATTGGGGCCAGGAGATGTTCGACCAGGCCGGCATGCTGCGCGAATTCGTCAAATGGGATTACGAGATGCGCATGCCGCTACAGGCTGATGGTCTGGTCGCGCGCGCTCTCGAGGTGATGATGGCGAGCCCGCGCGGCTCGGCCTATCTCACCCTGCCGCGCGAGGCTCTGGGCGGCGGCGTGCCCGCCTCGAACCAGCCGATGGTGGCGCGCGCCCATGCCTCGGCGCCGCATCCCGATCCCGCCGCGATCGAGAAGCTCGCCGGTCTCGTCGCCAAGGCCGAGCGGCCGCTCATCATCACCGCGGCGGCGGGC
>Ga0187780_10002528_pt1 | contig 13748 bp, 13 predicted proteins | sample 1015_Q2_SP10_20__FD_132429 | JGI IMG/M metagenome (GOLD analysis project Ga0187780, IMG submission 132429) | Tropical peat soil microbial communities from peatlands in Department of Meta, Colombia - 1015_Q2_SP10_20_MG | ecosystem: Environmental > Terrestrial > Soil > Wetlands > Peat | place...
AATACTGAGAGCGCCTTAGGTCAGGTTAATTGTTAGAGGTGAATTAAGTTGGCGAAGAAACGCAAGGTCAAAATGAAACTAGACAGTCGTGAGGCAAGAGACACAACTGAATACGTAGCTTAAATTCCTGATTAAGGCGGGTTGTATCCCGCATTTTTCTCCTTTTTTCGGTTTTGAGCAGGATGTCGTCGGAGGCTGACGCTTTATTGCTTGAAATCGCTCGTAAGCGTCATGTCTTCAGTCCAATTCCTTGAACGCTGATTCTTCCAGGTTCATTCACCGATCCTTCAACTTGGAATCTAACGCCCGCCAGAATCTCGGACACCTTGATGTTGGTCAATGTGTGCGTTGTAATTGCGGAGACTTCAATTTCAGACCGTCCTTCGGCTACAGCCATGTATGGAATGATTATGTCACCCATATGCCGGTCTAAGGCGGCTTTGGAATCGAACTCTTTGAGTAATTTACTCGCGGCTTCGTCGCCTACTAGTTCAGCGGGTTTTCCTCTTTCACCAATGCTGTCGGCGCCGAGGATAGTGCCGTTTACGCATTTCATGGCCAGCGCTATGCCGCTCCCCGGAGCGAAGTGCGGGTCTTGGTCTGATGGGTAGGTTTCAATGGCGATGTTTACGTCGCGAATACCCCTAGCACTCAACTTATCCTTCGCAGCGGCTGCTTGCCTCTGCGCGACATGGCTGGGAAGTTTGACGCAGTGGCTAATGCCCTTCACATCTGTCTCGGCGCCGCGGTCAAGCAGGTTTACTGCTTTCAAGGTTCTCGGCGGGTCAACCAACATCGTTACGCGGCCGCCTCCCTTTGGATAATGTCCCCTTCGGTGAACCGTCAAGGTTGCTCTGTAACCCATCAACTGCAGTAGCGGAAGCTCGACTAGTCGAACATAATCGACCGTTGGGCTCCAAGGCACGTCGGTTCCGCCGATAAGTTCGAATTCAACTTGGCCCGGGGCGTATGCTGCCGAGGGCATCACAGCCTGCAGGATTAGCGGAACGCTACCAGCAGTTCCCACGTTGAAACTAAACCCACCCGTGACATGGCCGCGAGGCTTAAACATCAACTCCTTAGAACCGGGAAGAAGACCCTCGGTTTCAGCACCTGAGGCAGCTGCAACCGCTTGAACCGCTGTGACATGTTGCGCCTGTAAACCTGGGTTAGGCCGTTTATCTCGAATCTTTGTGATTCTGACCTCCTTATTTGTGAGAGCAGACAGGGCAACGGTTGTGCGAACAATCTGGCCTCCACCCTCAAGCATATCGCCGGCAATCTCAATCAATAGCCCACGGTCTCCGTGTGGTCACTAGGATCACTTCACGAAAAAGAGTATTCTTTTCTCTTGCGGATCCCAAAATTTGAAAAATCATTTGGTAAAGTATTGGCTGAGCCGGCGCTGAAACACCTCATTACGAATCAGCACACTATTCCCAATCCAGGTTTTCTGCGGGATTATGAAATTGCTGCAAGCGAATTGTAGCGCTTGCTGGAAGCTGTCGAAGGTTGCTGGTTGAGTCCTGAGGGCGGCGCGCACGCTCTCTCTTACGTTCCAAACGCCGACGGGAAGGATGTAGCCCGGTCGTGCTTCTCGGAGAACTAGGACTGCCGCTTGTCGTTGCACTTTCTCGAGTGCTTCAGCCGCGGCTAACCTGCAGGAGTAGTAACATCCTCCAATAGAAGCGTAGGTCGTCCTTCCCTCGTAGGGTTCGTGGTCCCCCATGATTGCGGGCAACGCTCCGTTCTCGTTCCACGCCGTTCCTGGAAACCAGGCTTCGATTGACTCGTACTCCCAATTTCTTGGCGACATTAAGACTTCGTACACGTTATCGAGGTACCGGTACGTGTAGACTTTGTATTTGTCGATGGGGGGGTAATTCCTCACCGCTTGAAGCAACCGTTTTGAGAGTGTGTCGTCGACGGCTGTGATGCTCCAGCGGGTTGGGACAATCTTCCTCTGCTTCTGAACGCCCAACATGCCGAGGCTTAGCGTGCGCTGTATCCGCGAAACCTCAACCCCATCCCTGTAAAGATCGACCATGCCATCGCCCGCCAACTCATCCCCGTCATAATACACAGCTTCAAGCCGCCGCTCACCAGTGCTCGGCGAGACCTGTAATTTCTCGATCAAAGCCGACGGCCCGAACGGCTGCGTTTCGTCGCTTAGAGTCACAGCCATCCTCGGTTTCTTACGAAACTTCGCATCAACATCAACCGACGCAGATGAAAGCGCTAGATCGTGTAGGTCGAGCAAGTACGAATTCGGGTCAACGGCATCGTGGACATCCAGCAACGATTTGCCGCGAATCAGACTGAACCTGAAATCAATGATCGTTTGGATATCTTTGCCGAGCCAGAGTTCAGGCGTATCGAGAAGACGCGTGTCACCTTTAGTGGGTGGAATTAATGGACCTACGTAAACTCTCGGGTAACCAACATGGCCAACAAAAGCACCAGGCGGGCTTGAGCCTTCAATCTCTGATTTGCTGAGGTTCGGAAGATGCCTAACCAGCAGTTCCGCTTTTGATAAAATCGGGCAAAATGCTTTTCCGCAAAGCATGCGACTGCCGCGGCACTGCATGCACATCGTGGAGGATGTAGTAGTGATGAAGGTGAGAGATTCATGGTTTTGCGCTGGGTCTAGGCCGGTTCTCTTCTGAATCCACTCAAGGTCCTGCAGTGAGCCCAAGCCCATCAATACCAAGGGAAACTGATGGGACCATGTAATCAGGCTGAGAGACTAATGAAACTAATCCTCGACCACCGGCCCACAATTTATCTACAGACCGAAACATAGTGTACGGCATGATCCGAATCACGTCTCAACAAAAAGAAGGCATCTGGTTCAGTTTAGCCTTGAATGAGGGGCATCAATTGGTGGCATGCTCATTCTCGGACAGAAGCAGGAGTGACGCTGAGGAATCCGTTAGGGGGACGATTCAGCGGTCTCAAATTGAAACCGGCGGTTCGATCGACCCGAGCATGTTCCAAGAGATTTACGGAGCATATCTTGGGAAAGGTACCGGGAAGCTCAAGTCCTTTGATTTGTCGAATGTTTCTGAGTTCAGGAGAAAGGTCTACTCTCTCCTCCAAGCGATTCCTAGCGGCAAGGTTACAACGTATGGCGCCTTGGCGAAGAGGGTTGGCGGGAAACGTTATGCTCGTGCGGTTGGGACTGCTGTGGCCACTAACCCAATATCGCTAATCATTCCATGTCACAGAGTCGTACCTGCCTCGTTGAAGGTTGGAAACTATGGCATGCCTGGACGAAAACCATCTGAAGGTGGCTATGTCAAGCGCGGATTGCTTGAACGTGAAGGTGTAGTCTTTCGCGGCGAAAAGGTTTCTGAAAAATCACTTTGGAAACCTGAATGAACGAGGATAAGAAAAATCACATTTCACTAAACGACTAGACCCTGAACAATCCAGACCCACCATCTCAGCACAGACTCGCGAACGCGACTGTGGTGAGAGCGTTCTCTTAATAGGCGGCTGAAGGCATGGAACGAAACAAGACCAGGATAGCTGAAGCTTGGACAAACAACGCGGGTTGTTGATTGGGCGCTTTCAACCCTTCCACTTAGGGCATCTGCACTGCGTCCAACATGTACTGAATAAAATTCCTGAGGTCATCATAGCGATAGGCAGCGCTCAGTTCAGCCACACGTTACACAACCCCTTCACGGCTGGAGAACGCATCACGATGGTACGCCTCGCGTTAGATGAGGTTAAGATAGATCCATCCAAGTATTACTTAATCCCTGTCCGTGACCTTCGAGTACACGACCTCTGGGTTTCACACCTCGTCTCCCAAACGCCTCGCTTCGAAGTTGTTTTCTCAAACGAACCTGTCACTTCACGCCTCTTCAAAGAAGCAGGATTCCGCGTCGAACCCCTACCGTTCTACGATCGGGAAACATATTCGTCAACCGAGATACGCGAACGTGTAGTCAACGGCGAAAGCTGGGAGAAACTCGTGCCCGCCTCGGTGGCAGCCTACATCAAGAGCATATTTGGCGATGAAAGATTGAAGGAACTCGCGTTAAGCGACGAGCCTAAACGCCACCGACATGAACAACACTCCCAATTCTAACGCGAACCCTATCCGCCGCGCTGGCTTCGCGACAGGCAATTTCAACGAATCCATGGCTCCCGAAAAGGATCCCAAACTCTTTCCTCTTAAGGTCTGAATACGTTCGGACAAAACGTGCTGGAATCCGCTTCTTCTTGAATGTGAGCGAAACCTTGTCCCCGAACTCTAACCCCAATCTTCGGATGTCATTCGAGAGGTTGGTCACGATGTTTCCGAAACTATCAATATGAAAGACTTCGCAGGCAATCGTTTTGCCATCGAAAGTGGTCTGTGAATACGATGGTCCCATATAATCGGAAATCTCAGGCCCACATTCTCTAGGCATCTTCCCGCAAGCTAAGTGCGCGGCGGCGGGAGCGAAGACATCCCTTCCGTGAAATGTTGGGGAAATTTCATCCCGCATGAAAGAATGATTAGTTAACTCATAAACGCGAAGAATACTCTCCCTCTGCGCTGCAGGGATCAGCAACCCGTTATCCGGGCCAACATAAATAGCTCGCCGTGATTGCACTACGATTGCACGACGACTGCTCCCCACATCTGGGTCAACCACTCCGACGTGAATCGTTCCTGGTGGAAAATATGCCGCGGCCGCAGCCAAAAGGAAAGACCCCGATCGAACGTTGAATTTCTGCACTTGATGTGTGAGGTCTATTATTCTAGTTTCAGGGCAAATTGAAAGAATAACCGCTTTCATTTCGCCGACAAAGGGATCCAACGACCCAAAATCAGTGAGCAGACTGACCAATGGCATTGCGACTCACAACCTTTCAGTGAATTGGTTCAAAGTATGTCTCTTTCGAACACTAGGCAGTGCCGTCCCCAATGTGCTACCCGGAATCGGAGTTCCCTAGCAGTTTTCACCTGGTAACGGTTATACGGAATATACGCGCTCATGACTTGAACTCCAAGAGCCTTTGCTGCATCCTTAGAACGCCTAAATGAATCGGTTACTTTGCCCATGAGTAGACTCAAACTCGTTGCACGCTTGTCGAACATTTTCTGCGGCTGGGTTAGGATAAACGCCGCTCCTCCCATCATGTATAGTTCCCCTCTTTGCGATACCATATTGAGGAGACTTTTGTCTGCTTTGACGAAGCGTCGATTGTAGGCCAAATATCCATTCATCCGAGAAAGGTACTCTGAATCTAGAAGGGTATCAAATTGAGTGTCGGACAGTTGGTCACAAAGAGGAACGGCCGTGTTCTTACCGGTCGTTTTGAAATGGTAGGAAATGTGGGCGGCTTCACAAACCTGTTTGAATTCGCCCTTCATGATTGCCCTTATCGAAGGGGTATTTCTGGAGGAAGCCAACAACCTGAGGGTGGTTACTCCTCTTTTCTTTGCGTGAGAAGCTATCTGTTTCTGAAGGAAGATTGCAACTCCGCTTCGGCGCCAGTCTGGGTCTGTGCGTGCCATGCCTAACCAGCCGCTTCCATCTACGCATTTTTCAAAATTCGTCATACCGACAAGTTCAGAATCGTTCCAAGCAAGAAAGAGACCGCCCCTTTCAATTGTACCCCTAAGAATAGAGAGCACATAGTCTCGAGGGCCGGTCGCACGCCTACAGAGCCTTGCGACTAGTCGAAAGTCGGATGGCCTAGCGATCCTGGCTGTGAGTTGCAAACGGGGTAGCTTCATCGATTTGCAATCGCGCCTGTGCGCGGTCATAGTTACCCAGTCAGTTCATCGCGACATGGACAAAGACTTTCGCGTCGTTGACTATGTTGTCGACCTTGCAGTATTCATTCGGTTGGTGGGCCATATCTTCTAGTGTGGACCAGACGGCGGTTTGGATTCCCTTGCGTCTGAAATACAGTCCCACGGTTCCACCGCCAATTCCGACAGGCTTTGCATCTATGCCGCGAAGCACCTTGAGTGCCGCCTTCAACTTCTGTACGACTTCGCTGTCGGTTGGAGTTGGATTAGTATTATCTTCGTGTTGTACTTGGTAAATCTCAATCGTTGCACCTGTTTCTTTTTGAAGTTTCGACTTCAAGGATTCTATATCGTCCACCACTGCCTTTAGGGGATATTTGGGAAGTACCCGGCAGTCAAAGTATTGTACGTCGAGGCCTGGGACAGTGTTCACATTCTCCACATTCGCTTCGTGCTTCGTGGGTTCGAAAGTTGAAACGGGGGGTTCGAACAATGGGTCGGTTGCAGTATACTTTGCGTGGAGCATTTCGTCAATTTGGAGAGCTAGTTTCATCCCAACCCTGCTCGCGTTAAGGCCTTTTTCGGGAGTGCTGCCGTGAACTTGCTGGCCTTTCGCAGTAATCCTCAACCACAGTATGCTTTTCTCTGCGACTTCGATCTGAGAACCGTCCGGGCTCCCCGTATCTGGTACGATGGCTACATCGGTGGGTTTGAACACGTTTCTTTCTATGAGCGGAATGACGCCGTATTTGCTACCCGACTCTTCGTCGGACACGAAGGCAACTCCAAGGTTGATTCTGGGTTTAAGACCCAGTTCCTTCAACACTTTCACGGAGAACAGGATAGATCCAATGGCTTGGCCATTATCCTCAGACCCTCTACCGAATATTTTACCGTCCTTTATGATTGGGTCATAGGGATCCGTCGCCCATAGTTCCCGGGCGCCCTCGGGAACGGTGTCTAAGTGTGCGGCCAACCAGAGAGTCCTGCTCTTGTCTTGTCCATCAATAATTGTGGTTAAGTTTATGCGGACGCCCTCAGGCACTCGTTTATCTTGAACGTCATGGCGCGTCACGTTAAACCCTAAGTCTTCTAGCCACTTTTTGACGAAGAGAGCCCGTTGATACTCGCCTTTGCCCCCACCATCCGGATTTACGGCTTTAATCTTCAGCATCTCTACCATGAAACGTTCGATGTCATTACGGGATTTCTCAATCCGACCTAGTGCGTCTTCGACACTTGGCAAATCAAAGAACTCCAGAGCAATTGGGGGCGTGAGTTGATGCTCGACTGATAAATTCTTCCCCCCGTTGAGCTCGCATAGAAAACCATGTAAATGCTCGACTGGAGTTGAGTTATCTTCGTCTAGGATTGTTTGAAAATCAAAAGTGGTCGCCGCATCTTTCTGAGAAGACTACTCGCGATAGCTTCCCAACGAAAGCCACCTATCGGTCTTTAGAACGCCGAGGCAATAATAGAGACAGGTTGAGCGAGGGCACCTCCCTTGGCAGGGGGTCCCCAAAGGCCCCACCCCCCGAGGGACCGTTCAAATAGAATACGCACTAATTCAGCAAGGAGGTGGCTGCTTGTCGGGTACCTATGACCTTGAGTCTCTCAAAGGACGCCTTCAAAGAGAGGGATCTGTTCCTGAATCGGATAAAGGTCACCCAGAAGCGGCCGTTGCAATCATAATCAATCCGAAGGACCGAGGAGGCTCAATCCTTCTGATCAAGAGAACTGAACGAGTAGGAGACCCATGGTCAGGCCAGATAGCTTTCCCCGGCGGCCACAAAGCCTCATGCGACCGAAACTTCTTGGAAACAGCGATCCGGGAGAGTCGTGAAGAAGTTGGAATCGATTTGCGCGAGCATGAGCTGCTTGGGTACTTTCCAGTAGTGTACGCCCGGACGCGTCGAGTCCAGGTTGCCCCCTTCGTTTTCCAATTGAGGAAAGGTGTGACTGTTAAATCGAATGAGGAAGTGGCAGAGAAGTTCTGGGTGCCTCTCAGCATCTTGGGAGCGAGCGAAATCCAGAGAACTGAAGTGAAGGTCGACGATGGAAAACTGAATGTTGAGGCTTACATTTACGGCGGAAACACAGTGTGGGGATTGACTTTTAGAATAGTAAATATCTTACTTAACAGAAAGGAAACGAGCACGCTGTAATGATTTTGATGCATCGAATCCCTCCAAAATAAGACTTAAGTAATATCAAATTTGATATCAGTTTCGATAGTAACTTGAGAACCAGTCTTGCCTTTATCGCGGTCACGATCTTCCTTGTCGCCATTTTCTTCGGACCCGCAGGAACTGTTGGCTATGCTCAGGCAGCAACTTGTTCGCCAGCTGGTGACACGGGACTAACCGCGGCTGTTGTAGCCATTTCAAATCAAATGATAACGGGAACGATCAACGCTGCTGGTTGTGATATAGGCATCTACGTCGGGCCGGGAATTGAAGCGGTGATCGCAAACGCCACAGTCACGGGGGCAAACGACCACGGAATACTAGTGCAGGACACCAATAATACAGTCATAGAAAACAGCCTCATCACTGCAAACGGTGTATCGCCTTACACGGCTTGTCCATTCGGGACGGCCTCGACTCCATCGAAACCTTGCATTGCTAACAATTACGAAGTTCTACTTGTTGGAACAAGCCACGCGTTAGTCAAAGGCAACACTGTAAGTTTCAATCCTGCCGACGGAGGCATAACCGTTGCCGACGACGGACCGGCTAACCCTGGCGCTCCGAACCCGGGAACGCCACATCAAAGCGTTGGAAACATCATCACAAACAACCTGATTGAAAATAACATCCCAGGATGTGGCATAAATGTTGCTTCGTACAACTCTGGCCCGAACGCGGGCGCAGTGGGTAACATCATAACAGGGAACATAGTTCTTGGTAGCACGCCTGATGTTGGACTCTACAATGGTCAGATTGTTATAGCCGCCAACGCGCCGAACACGGTTATCAGCGACACGGTCATTTCTGGCAACATTGTCGATGGGAGTGTGCTACCCGGCATAGCGGTTCACGCGAATGCCCCTGGAGATGTGATTTCAGACACAACCATTGAGAACAATCTCATCAGCAACAACGGATACTACCCAGCATCCTTTGCCACGCCAAATACTCCGACGGTTTCGAATGGAACGGTTGGCATATCACTCGTTGCGGAAGCTGCCCCTGGTATGCCTTCCCCTCCAAGCATAACGGGCACGTCCATAGTGTCGAACACAATCCTCAACGACAAGTATGGCGTGTGGACATGCAACACGGCTAGCACGAACATCATGGACCTGCTAGGAAATGCGAGTGTTCCGATGATTGACTGTCATGCCTCAAGCTTGTCTATGCCCTCAACTACAGTCATGACCTCAGAGATGCCATCGACTTCCATCGGTCAGAACCCCTCGATTGGGCCCAACCTCATTCTTGCCGCCCTGATCGTAATTGCCGTGATCATCGCTGTGATCGTAATCGGCGTTCTAGCAGCTGTCTGGAGAAAACGCGGAAACCCTCAATAAGACACTCGGCTCACGGCCCGAAATGGGTCTTAGTTCTTCCCGCCTAACCCCATGTGTAGGTTAATTGCTCGGTCTTTCCTGTGGTCGAATTACTTGCGCGTTGTGTCAGCTAACTCTTGTAGCAGTGCTGCGTGGCGGTGTTCGTCCGCCATAATTCTGTTGAAGGCTTTGCGTATCGAGGTTAGCATTCGAATGTGGTTCTTGGAGTCGCCTATAATTCTGTTGAGAGTGGTTTTGACTTTTCTGTTCTTGCTTTTCTTGGCCAACTTCGTGTAGCTCTCGACGATGTCCTCTTCGACGGCTAGCCAGTACGATATGTTCTCGTCGATGACTCCGTGGTACCCCGACTCCACATCCTTCTCGGCTTTGACTGCTTCGTCGAGGGTTTCCACATCTTTGATTATTCGTTCTCTTCCTCCTTCACTCATCATAGATCACCATGAGAAACCAGTTAGCAGCCCATTAACAGCATTTGCTGCCGGCTGGTAGAAAAGGTTCGGGTAGAGGCCCGTAATTAAACTGAGCGCGATTAGGATTATGCACGGAATCAGCAGGAGCTTCGGTATTTTGGTCGCCCCGTTTCCGTTCAGGTGGCTGCTCGGTTGTGCGAAAGCGATCGTTCGTATTATTCGGAAATAGTACGCTATCGAGATGAGTAAGTTGAGTAGCATTAACACAACCGCCGCATCTAGGATAATCGACCCAACTGCCAGGTTTGAGAGAACTATCAGCAGTTCGCTCCAGAATAAGCCGAAGGGTGGGACGCCGGTCATAGCCAACGCGCTGAGCCCAAAAAGCGCTGCAAGTATGGGGCTTTTCCTTCCCAACCCAGCCATTTCAGTCAAGCTTCTGGTGCCAATTTGGTAGGTAACGATTCCTGCGAGGAGGAATAACATCCCCTTCAGAAGAGCGTGGTTCCAGATGTGGAATATGCTCGCCGAGAACCCCGCTGGGGTTAGAGTCGCGATTCCAAGTAATATGTAGCCGACTTGCGCTATACTCGAATAGGCTAGTAGTCTCTTCAAATCGTCCTGCTGTAATGCTGACAAGTTGCCGACGAACATTGTCGCGACTGCTGCAATCGCAAGTATCGGCTGAGCCAGAAGTACATAAGCAGGCAGGATTAGAATTGGACCTAGAAGACGTATGAAGGCGAAACTTCCAACTTCAATAATAATCCCAGACAGCAGAGCGCTCATAGGGCTAGGGGCTGCAGGATGGGCGTCAGGTAACCACATGTGTAACGGCACAACAGCGGCTTCAACGCCAAATCCCATGAAAATGAGAATGAGAGCCAAGGTTCCAGTCGAAGTAGGTGTGGCGAAACCTTTCACGAAACTCTCAATGTTCAAGGTACCTGTCAGGCCGTATATGAGCGCAATTCCGTAGAGGGCCGTGAGGCTTCCTATTCCGCTCATGAGTAAGTACTTGACCGTAGCCTCGATAGCTTCCCAGCTATGCTTGTAGAAGGCTACTAAACCGTATGCAGCGACACTCATACCCTCCCAACCAATGAAGAAGGTCAGTAGATCACCTGAGACTGTGACCGCGTATATGCTGAGGTAGAGCAGAAGAATTAGCGATTGAAAGAGAGCTGAGCTACCCTCCTTCGAAAGATAGGCAATAGAGTACAGGCTGATTAGAATGCAGAGCAGCAGTGCAATCGAGGATATGTAAATGCCGAGCTGGGTTATCGTGAAGGTTGTAGCTAACAGGCTCGGTTCAAGGCTGATCACAATCGGCTTACCCGTCGTTAACACAGTTGCAGCCTGTTGCCAGTTGCTAACCGCGATTAGGGAGAAGGACCCGATGGCTACTATGCCACTAATAGCAGAACGATGTTTCGTTCCATTCTTGAAGACCAGGTCTAGGATGAGTATGCCGAAAGCGCCAAAGAACCCTGGGGCAAAAGTTGAGAATAGCGTTATCCAATCGCTCATAGGTATAGCACCACCCAGATCACGAGAATCACTATGATTGCGAGCATAGGCCAGAGATTCTTAGCTAGAATTCCAGTCTGAATTTCTCTAACCGTGTTCGAAATTTTCGAGAGTGGGTTAACGAAGACCCTGTGGTAAAGGGCGTCAAAACCATACCCAGCCAGCATGATTTGCCTCAATGTGTTGAGGCTGGGGTGTTGCTCAAGGAAGGTGGATGGGTTAGGTTTGTGCAGGTAAAACGCAAAGTAGGATGGCGTCAGCCCAATCAAAATTGCAACAATGGAGGCGGCGATGATAGGTAGCTCGAAGGCAAGGTTCTCCGTTATGCCGAGTAAGTTCGCAGCTGAGCCTTCTGTAAAGCCCAACACGAGCACGCAAGCGCTCAGGATGAGGAGCGGTATCGTCATGATTTTCGGCGATTCGTGAATGTTCTTCTCTTGCGCCATTTTGCTCTCGGGTCCGAAGAAGACTTTGAAGAGCGCGCGGAACATGTAGAATGATGTGAGCACCGTAACAACTAGGATGAGTAGGGCCTGTATGTTCTGGCCGGCCAGGGACAGTTCAGTTACGATGAGGTCTTTGCTCCAGAAACCAACGAAAGGCGGCACACCCGCTAGGGCGAGTGTTGAGAATAGGAATGCCAGGAAAGTAATGGGCATACGCTTTCGCAGGCCGCCCATCTCCTCCATGTTGCGAGTCCCGAGAACGTGAATGATCGACCCCGCCGCCAAGAATCCCAGTGCTTTGAAGAATCCCTGACTCATCAAATGAAATTGGGAGGCAAACCAACCGCCCGCCGTCCCCGTTCCCAGTGCTGCGAACATTATGCCCAATTGGCTGATTGTTGAGTAGGCGAGGACTCGTTTTATGTCCGTGGTAACGGTGGCTATGCTAGCGGCTAGCAGGGCTGAGATTATGCCAACCCAGCCGACAGCTGATAGCCAAGTTTGGCTGGAGGAGAAGATAGGGTATGTTCTGGCGACTAGGTACACGCCTGCGTTTACCATTGTCGCAGCATGAATTAGGGCGCTCACAGTGGTTGGCCCTTCCATCGCGTCGGGTAGCCAAACGTGGAGCGGCACCTGCGCGGACTTACCCATCGCGCCGACGAGGACCAGTATTCCTGTCGCCGTAAGAATTGTTGCGGGGATGAATCCCTGCGAGGCCAATGTGCTCAGTTTCTGGAAGTCAATGCTCCCCGTTGTCACGTAGAGCCAGACAAACCCGATCAGTAAAGCTGCGTCCCCGACCCTTGTGACGATGAAGGCCTTGAGGCCAGCACGAACTGCTTCTGGCCGGTCATACCAGAAGGCGATGAGGAAGGCGGAGCATATGCCGACTATTTCCCAGAAGATGTAGAGCTGGAGAAAGTTTCCTGCAAGGACTAGGCCAGTCATGGCGCCAATAAAGAGTTGAACGAGCGAATAGTATCTGGGTAGGCCTTTCTCATGCCCCATGTAGCCCTGCGAATAGACTACGATCAAGAAGCCAAGTGAATTCACTACCACCGCCAAGAAAGCTGCTAAACCATCTACGTGCACGGTCACCTTGAAGCCGTAGGCCGATAGCCAGGAAAACGATGAGTCAATTATCCCACTACTTTGCACTTCGAGTAGCAGGTCTACTGCGAGTAGAAATGTGAGGCCGGTTATTGTTGCGGCGAACCAGTTTCTTACCTTAGGCCAGCGTGATAAGCCTAAGGTGAAGGGTATCGCTATGAAGGGTAGGGCCCAAACGAACCATTCTGCGTATAGAGTGGTCAGTGCGCGAGCCTCCTAATTTCCCATGGGTTAAGCGTACCGTACCTTCGGAAGGCTAGAATGACGAGGGATAACGCTAGGGCTTCTACGCTTGCGCCGATAGAGATTGAAATTACAACGAGCGAGGTCGAGAATAATGTGACTTGGCCGTTAACTAGGCCTCCAGCGAAGAGCGCAAGGTTTACTCCCCAAATCATAACTTGGAAGCCCATTATCATTTTGACAAGGTTCTTAGTGGTGGCAATTGTTCCGAACCCTGAAACGAAGAGTAGGGCTGCGAAGACCTGTAAGAGCTGCTGCTCGTTCACTTCTCTGGGCCTCCTTCTCGGGAGAACAGGTTCATCACGCCAAGCATAGCGGCTGCGACGAGGACAACGACTAACAACAGATCCCAGGATCGTAGGGCCCATAGAAACCAGAGTGGGTTGTTAGGTTGACTCACTAGGCCCAAGAGTTGAGTTCGCTCATCCAACCTGACCGGGAACGGTTGGAAGTTCGAGACTATGATGATGAGGGGTATCGCAGCGAGAACCGCGAGTATCATTCCTGCGAAGTTTTCTTTTCCGATCTTGTCGCTAAGGGCTTGCCCCCCAACTATCATCAGAATGACCATGAAGAGCACTGAGACGGCCCCAGCGAAGGTTATGATGTGGAATAGGCCCGCGAAGGTTGCGCCATAGCTTATGAGTAAAAGCCCGAAGACTATGCTCGAGTAAAAGAGCAGGATTAGAGACCAAACCAACTTGCGCACCATTAAG
>Ga0187780_10002529_pt1 | contig 13747 bp, 7 predicted proteins | sample 1015_Q2_SP10_20__FD_132429 | JGI IMG/M metagenome (GOLD analysis project Ga0187780, IMG submission 132429) | Tropical peat soil microbial communities from peatlands in Department of Meta, Colombia - 1015_Q2_SP10_20_MG | ecosystem: Environmental > Terrestrial > Soil > Wetlands > Peat | place...
CAAATATCAGCGATATGCAGCAAAGCATCTATACCGCCAATATCGACGAAGGCGCCGTACTCGGTGAGATTGCGCACCTCGCCGCTCACCACGTCGCCTTCTTTCAATTCCGAGAAGCGCCGCGCTTTGGCTGCTTGCTCTTCGTCTTCGGCCACAACCCGTCGATCCACCACCACGTCTTCTTCTGTCTCGTCGAGCTTGATGATGCGGCAGCGGATTTCCTTCTCGATCAACTTCTCCATGTCAGCCATATCGCGCACACCGCTGCGCGAGGCCGGCATGAAAGCACGGACACCCACGTCCACGCTCAACCCACCCTTCACTACGCCCGTAACCGTTCCGAGAATTGTGGTTTTGTCGGCAAAGGCCTTCTCCAGAGCTGCCCAATCTCTCGGCCGTGCCGTCCGACTGCGAGTCAGCAGGTAGTAACCCTCGGGATCGCGACCCTTGATGGTGACCTGCAGCTTTTCCCCGGGCTTCACCCTTTCAGGTTCATTCTGGAATTCCGAGACCGGCAAGATACCTTCCGTCTTGGACCCGATGTCAAGAAACACCGAGTCCGCCGAAACCGAGACCACCGTGCCTTCACGGGTGCCTTCGAGCGTTTTCTTCGGTTGGTTTTGTTCGAATCGCGAAAGGATGTCGGCAAAAGACTCGCTCGGCTCACTGCGGTCTGAAAATTCTGCGATCTTAGGATTCGCCATGACTGACTAGAGGCTTTGAAAGTGCGGCATCAAGGATAACATCCCAGTCTCCGGCAATCTCCGCAGCTGCCGCACGGGATCTGTGCACGGCTTCAGCGTTGAGATTTCGGGCGGCAACCTCGACCCGGTCTAGATCTCGGCGCTCGAGTCCCGAGACTGGATCGGTGCGGCCGAACTTCTCGCTCGCGCAATCGATCGAGATCCACGGCTGGCCGCCGCTGTGGCTGGGTCATTAATTTACTGCTCGGTTTCTCGAGAATTTCATCCGAACCGGGCTTCTGCAACTTTCTCAATTCCCCGACCAGCGCCAGACGCTTATACGGATCCTTCTCCGTCATCGCATCGACAAATAATTGCAACCAAGTGTTGGATAGTTCTTTCATAACCAAAGATGATCAAGTAAGGATGGTACGAATCGCTCGAGAGGCCGATTTCCTAAGGTGACAGCCCCATTCCCGAGCGACCGCTGAAAAGCCTCTCTCCTAGTTATCGATGCAATTTCTGAACAAAGGTTGCGAACCAACTTGCGGATAGAACCGTCTTTGAGGTTACCAATGCGGCAAGGGGTGGAGCCGTTCTCCCGGGATCGAACGGAAAGGTCTTTCCCCGTTAACAACTTGCGCCGCATCCTACGCGCCTGGGGTTGCCTCGACGAGCGCCGGAGACGCGCTCATCAACGACCGAAACTGTATCCTATCGATCCCCCATAGCGCAGGACCGTGCCTGAACTGAACTCCACATTGTTGTTGATGAGGTAAAGGCGCACTTCCGGGCGGATAAAAGCACCGTGCCAGAAGTAGGCGCGCAGACCAGCGCCAAAATCACCTTGAAAGTGAACGCTGCTCGCATAGTTGGTGTATCCCGAAAACGGGCTGTAATTGACGATTCCGTAGAATCGAAGGTCCTCGGCGCCAATCCCGGCGAGCAATTCTCCACTAAAATGCTTGTTGATTTTCGGGACCCAAATGCCATTGAAATTCCAGAAAATCGGGCGATACGGTTGTAATCCATAGACGCCCTGCGATGCCCTCCAAAACAAATCTCCCTCGATCCCGAAGTTACGGTGCAAGAGAAAATCGGCGCCGGCGCCGAGATAAAGACCGCCACGCAGACTGGGGTAAGTCAGTCCGGTGGTCTTGTTCGTCTCGGAAGCGGCAGAGGTGACCGTGCCGAACCCGAAATTCACATCAAAGCCTTGCGCGAAGGCGTGGTTGGCATGGGCCAAGCACACAATCGCAATCGCGATCAAACTCAGCTTTTTCAATGTCTTCTCCAAGAGACTCGTAGAAATTGAATAGGATCTGCCAGAGTTACGTTCGGTCGTGATTTCGCGATCCTACCGACAAGACACTGCGACGGTTTCATCAGCAGCTAAAACCAGTATATTCAATCATGGACCCCCACCCGCCGCGATGTAAAGCGGTTGTTCGAACGGGAACACGAGTTGTCACCACGAATCAAACCCCGATTCCGGTAAATAGTTCCTGCCGCTCGTGGTGCTTAGAGGACCAAAGATCAGGTCTTGGCGCCTCAGCCGACGTGAGCCGGGGAGTCCAACCCTTCTACACCGCCACGCTCCATCTGTCAGGGCATCGAAGCTTCCCACGGCCTCGTCTAAGCCCGGGTAGGCGCACTCGCAGGATTTATGGTTCGCTCGGTAGTGAGCCTACTTTCTAGATGTCTTTGTTTTTCAACAGCACAAGTTGATTTTAGCCAGAGCCGGGAGGCCAGGCTGTTATTCCGCCCAGTTCACCTCAGGCCGCCCTTGAGATACAATCAGCAACTGGTCCCACGAGCGGAGGATATCAGCTTCTTAGTTGCCCTGCTGGTCAGGCGCACCGGTGCCCGGTCTCTTCAACGCGGGATGTGTCTTTTCCGATCGGCAAAAATAGCAAAGGAGAAAAGGTATGGCTACAGCTTTGAAGGTTGTTCTACCGGAACCAAAAGTTAGCAGTTTCGTTTCCCGGAAACATAAGATGTTGATCAATGGGAAGTGGGTGGACGCTGCGTCAGGAAAGCGATTTCCAACTTATAACCCAGCGACCGGCGAGGTACTTGCAGAAATCGCCGAGGGTGATCGCGAGGACATCGATCGCGCAGTGAAGGCGGCGCGCAATGCTTTTGAAAACGGACCCTGGCCGCGGCTGACGGCTTCCGAGCGTGGACGCATGATTTGGAAGTTGGCTGACTTGATCGAGCAGAACCTGGAGGAGTTTGCGGAGCTGGAAAGCCTCGATAACGGCAAACCACTCACCATTGCCCGCGTTGCGGATATCCCGTTAGTGGTGGACCTGTTTCGTTATATGGCGGGCTGGGCGACCAAGATCGAGGGAAACACGATCCCCATCTCGGTGCCCTATACGCCGGGTGCGAAATACCTGGCTTATACCTTGCGGGAACCGGTTGGAGTAATCGGCCAAATCATCCCTTGGAACTTCCCACTGCTCATGGCCGCTTGGAAGCTTGGGCCGGCATTGACAACGGGAAACACCGTGATCCTGAAGCCTGCGGAACAAACTCCGCTTTCGGCTCTGCGACTGGGTGAACTGATCGCCGAGGCCGGCATTCCGGACGGCGTGGTAAACATCGTTCCCGGCTATGGCGAGACCGCGGGTGCGGCGCTGGCAGCTCACCCTGACGTCGACAAGGTGGCGTTTACGGGATCCACCGAGGTTGGCAAGCTGATTATCCAGGCTGCCACCGGGAACTTGAAAAAGGTCTCTCTCGAACTGGGTGGCAAGTCTCCCAGTATTGTCTTTGCGGATAGCGACCTCGACAGTGCGATTAAGGAGGCAGCGAGCGCCATCTTCTTCAACCACGGCCAATGCTGCTGCGCTGGGTCGCGACTCTTTGCCGAGAAGAAGGTTTACGAAAAGGTCGTCGATGGCGTTGCCAAGGCCGCTGAGAAGATCAAGCTGGGACCAGGATTCGAGCCGTCCTCCGAGATGGGGCCCCTCGTATCGAAGGAACAGATGGATCGGGTATGCAGCTATTTAGAGTCGGGATTTTCCGAAGGTGCAAAAGCCGTAGCTGGAGGAAGTAAGGCTGGCGACCGAGGCTATTTCGTAAAGCCGACGGTCTTGGTGAACACCAATGAAAGCATGAAAGTCGTTCGCGAAGAAATCTTCGGGCCGGTGGTCACGGTGATGCCATTTAGCGATACCGAGGAACTGATTCCCAGGGCCAACAAGTCTGAATACGGCTTGGCGGCGGGAATCTGGACCAAGGACATTCGTAAGGCGCACCGGGTCGCAGCCCAGCTGCGTGCGGGCACCGTCTGGATCAACTGCTATAACATCTTCGACGCAGCGTTGCCATTCGGAGGATACAAACAGTCCGGGTGGGGTCGGGAAATGGGCCACGAAGTACTCGAGGCATACACCGAAGTCAAAGCCGTCTGCACCGCGCTGTGACTTCATCGCTAGCCTACGCGGCCGGGGGAGAGATCTCCTGGCCGTTTTGCTTTTCTGCTTTGGGCGGGAGGATTAACCGTCGTTTGCCCGGGCTGGCTCCCGAGCTTCGCATTTTGCCCCAGCGAATGGTCGAGCTTAGCCGAAGACGATTCTCAGCTGGCTGCCGGCTCCAACTGTCGGGGCCAAGAGAAGAGGGACGCCAAGGTGTCGGCCGGTGTTAGTCGTTTTCCGCCGTTCGGCCCAGCATGGTTTTTGCTGGCGTCCCGCCTGCGTGCTGTTGTTGCCAGTCGGATTCAGAAACGACAGAGATCACTTCCTGTTTCCTTTTCGTCAGCCCAGAGTTAATGGCAGGTAATTCCGCGTCGGTCAACTTGCGGAAATCTGTGATCACGTCTTCTAATTCGCGGCTTAGCGAATCTGCGCGCGCGACCTGCTCATTGGTGGGGCGGCCTTCGTATTGGTTGAGACTTCCGTAGAGTTGCCCAAGATGTTCACGGATGCGCTCTTCGCCCGTGATCGCGCCACCCTCTTTCGTGGCCACGATTTTGGAGCGGAGCGCATCGGTTTGCTGCGAGAGATGCTCGAGTCGTGCCCGTAGCGCGTCTTTCTCGCCGAGTTTGGCGGCCCGAGCGCTGGCCGAATCGCGAACCCCTTCGATGGCGCTCACGGCATAGCTCATATGGCCCATCAACTTGTAAACCTTCATAATCGCGTCGAATTGCGCCCGGCGATCGTCAACCGTGTATTTGGCCCGGGGATCGAGAACGATCTCGAACCTGCTGGTATAGGCCTGGTCGCCCTTGGTCATTTTGATCCTATAGGTTCCGGGCAGGACACGCGGGCCCTGCGCCGCCTCGAACAAAGCGGTCGCCGCGGGAGGAACCGTCGGCGGTTTCAGTCGCATGGACCAGGTCGCCCGATTGAGGCCGCGATGTTTGCTGGGATCTACGGTGTCTACTAACCTGCCGTCAGCATCGAAGATTTCGATCTTAAGATCGCCGAAGATATGACGGCTTCGCTGGTAATAGTTGAGGAATGCGTCGCTCGACCGGGCAGGTCCATTGAAGGATTCGTCGCCTTCGGGCCATCCGCCGTTGGCGTTAAGGTATTGAACCGCAGGCCGAGTCTCAAGGAAGACTGCCGCTTGTGACATCAACTCGGGGTTGAGCGCGCGGAGCGGAGTGATGTCATCGAGAATCCAGATCCCGCGGCCGTGCGTGGCGAGCACCAGGTCAGACTCCCTTGGTTGCACGACGATGTCGCGCACCGCAACCGCGGGAAAGTTGCTTCCTTTGTACTGTGCCCAGTGCAGCCCGCCATCGTAAGAAATCCAGAGCCCCAATTCCGTCCCCAGGAACAGCAGGTTGGGATTCACGGAGTCTTCCGCGATCACGTGGGCATAACCGACAACTCCGCTTTCCTTCGGGTTCAACGAAGTCCAGGTTTTTCCATAATCCGTGGTTTTGTAGGCATATGGCTTCATGTCGCCGAAGGTATGGCGATCCAGAGTGACGTACGCCGTTCCCTCATCGAAGCGACTAGCGGCCACGGTCGAGACCCAGGAATTCTTGCCGGGCCCTGGAACATTGCCCGCCATGTTGGTCCACGTCTTGCCACCATCGCGTGTGACCTGCAGGTTTCCGTCGTCAGTTCCAACCCAGATCATCTGCCCGTTCTTGGGAGATTCCGAGATGGAATAGATGGAGGTGTGCATTTCGGCCGAAGAATTGTCGATCGTCACTCCCCCGGACTCTTCCTGCTTCTGCTTTTCCGGGTCGTTGGTCGTGAGATCGGGAGAGATGCGTTCCCAGGACTGCCCGTGATCGCGAGAGCGGAACAGGAACTGCGCCCCGATATAGATGGTTCCTTTTTCATTGGGGCTCATGTGAATCGGCGTGTTCCAGTTGAAGCGCAGCTTGTTCTCCTGATAACGAGGCAAAGGCTGGATGGAACGAATCTCCAGAGTATGGCGGTTGACGCGCCCAATGTTGCCCCCCTGAGATTCGGCATAGACATAGTCGGCATCGGCGGGGTCTTCAAACATCCAGAAACCATCTCCCACGTAAAGATTCTCCCAGCGAGAGTTGGTGACTCCCCCGGGATAGGAGGAATCGCCGACGAAGCTGCTGTTGTCTTGCAGGCCGCCGTAAACGTGATACGGATTCGCGTTGTCAACGCTGACGTGGTAGAACTGCGAAACCGGCAGGTTACGCTGATGCTTCCAGCGTGTGCCGCCATCCTCGCTGCGCCAGAGGCCTCCGTCGTCGCCGACGAAGATGACGTTAGGGTTCTGGGGGTTGATCCAAAGGTCGTGAAAGTCACCGTGGGCGTTGGCCACGGAACTAAAGCTTCGTCCTCCGTTCACGCTGAGCAGCAAGGGCCCATCGGGCTTGAAGACCTTGTCCGCGTTCTTGGGATCCACCACCAAGTTGGCGAAATAAAATGGGCGCCAAATCAGAAACTGGCTCGAGTCTAAACGATTCCAATTCTGTCCTCCGTCCTCGGAGCGAAACAAAGCGCTGCGCTTCGATTCGATCATGGCGTAGACAATTTGCGGCCGCGAGGGTGCGACGGCCAGGGCAATTCGGCCGTAGGGCTTCTCGGGCAAACCTTTGCTGTTCGCACTGGTAAGTTCGGTCCAATGGTCCCCGCCATCGACCGATTTGTAGGCTCCACTTCCGGGGCCGCCCGAGCGGAAGGTCCAGCCCTGCCGACGAAAATCCCACAGCGCGGCGAAAATTGTATTGGGTTCCTGGGGGCTGCTGGCGAGCATGGCGCAGCCGCTAGAGCCATTCATCCCGGCTAGAACCTTCTTCCAGGTCTTGCCTCCATCCGTCGTTTTGTAGACCCCGCGTTCGTCGTTGTCGTCCCAAAGATGCCCCGTAGCGCAAGCCAGCACGCGGTTGCTGTCTCTCGGATCGATCAGAATCTTGGCGATATGTTCGGAGTCCTTCAGGCCCATATTGGTCCAGTTCTCGCCGCCATCGGAGGATCGATAAATGCCGTCGCCAATCGATACGCTATTTCTGGTCCATGCCTCTCCCGTACCCACCCACACGATGTTCGGACTTGACTTGTCAATGGCTACGGCGCCGATCGACTGCACCGGCTGACGGTCGAATACCGGCTTGAAGGTCGTGCCGCCGTTGACCGATTTCCAAACGCCGCCGCTGGCGGCGCCCACAAAGACCGTGATGCGCCCCTCCTCCTCAATCCCATCCACCGCACTGATGCGGCCACTCATCGTGGCCGAGCCGATGTTGCGAGCCGGCAATCCGGAGATGGTGGCGGCGTCAAACCTGATTCCCTGCTGGGCGGAAGCGGCGAGCAAGGATCCGAAAATCAGGAACGCAGAGATTCCGGGCAGTCTTGGCCGGCAGCGGGTGAGAGCAACCATCATGATCCGTCCTTTGTGAGGTTTCACGGAATGCATTCGTGAAGTCTGAAATCACCACTTGGTGCTTTCTTCTCTCTTCAAAGAGGCTGGAACCGCGAATTCCGAACTGTCCAAGGGCACGTTTACTTCGATCTTGTCCACCGTGTAGGTTTGCCATTGAGCCGGGTCATTCTTGGGTCCGGAGGCGATCGAAAACGGATACATGACCCCGCCGACAGGCTTGTAAGCCCCCATTTCGCTGGCATTCTCTCGAACCGACCCGCGAATAAATTCTTGCGTCTCCTTGCGGATCTCCAGATAGGTGTCCGGGTCCAGATAGTAATAGACGATGTCGCCATTGTGCAGGGTGACTTTGAGGCGAAGCGCGTCGTCGCCTTCCACGGTATCGTGACCGAGATACTCAACTCTGTTGCCCTTGGCCCGATAATCGACCAGAGGTCCATCGATATCGGAATCAAGGATGAGATCGCGAAGATCGTCCTCTCCCATGAATTGGGGGTCTTTCTTGCCCGAAAATGGCTGAATTTGCCAGCCAGTACTGCCGTCATAGGCCTGGATCGCGGTCATACCTTGCAAGGTGAAGGTTTCACGCACAAGATTGGGGCGCAGGTTTTCCTGTCCGGACGCGGCTGTGAATCCGCCCGGAAGCACAACCTTGCCCGCCATGCGAACCGTCTTGACGGCCTTGATCTTGTCCATTCCGCCTTTGGCCTCAATGTTCTTGTTGATCAGTTCGTCGGCGGTCTGGGACGAAGCCAACAGGCCGAAAGAAAGAACCACCGCAAGCAGCGACAGGGGATGACGCATATAGCCTGCTCCTCGATGCGAACCAAGTACTCCCCGAGAAAACGTCACTCTACCTCGAGTAGACGACTTTGCCAAGCCCGGGTGAGCCGATTCGGATGAATTTCGAGGCCAAACTTAGGACTCTCTAGGATCGCTCGAGGACCGCAGGCAAACTTCTTCCCGCCGAAAGCCGCGCAATCACCGCACACTTTGAATTCAGGGGGTCCGTGATCTGGGATCGTGGTGCTGCCGCGAAGTTTTGACTACGTTTTCTTGATTGGATACCCTGATTCATCTTCGATGACCGGAACCGTTCCAGCCGTGCTAGTTCAGAATCTCACGAAATCCTACGGCGACGTTCAGGCCGTCAAAGGAATCGGCTTCGAGATTCAACCTGGGGAAGTGTTTGGGCTCTTGGGCCCTAACGGCGCGGGCAAGACTACCACGATCGAGGTGCTCGAAGGCTTGCGTCCTCGTTCCGGAGGTCAAGTTGCTGTTCTCGGTTTCGATCCCGATAAGCAACGGAGGCAGCTCAAAGATCGGATCGGTGTTTGCCTGCAAGCAACCAATTTGCCCGAGAAGATCCGCGTGCATGAGGCGCTCGAGGTGTTCTCGGCCCTGTATAGCCGCCGAACCGACTTGACCCAGCTCACTCGCCGCCTGCAGCTCGAGGACAAGCGAGACGCGTTCTACAGCACATTATCCGGCGGGCAGAAGCAGCGTTTGGCTCTGGCGTTGGCTCTGGTAAACGATCCACAACTCATCTTCCTGGATGAACCTACAACCGGTCTCGACCCGCAAGTCCGCGTGGAAATCCACTCCTTGCTGGAACAGCTCAAGAACGAACGTCGGACCATTCTGCTCACCACGCATTACATCGAAGAGGCGGAACGGCTTTGCGACCGGGTTGCGATTATCGACGAAGGCAGGATCATTGCGCTGGACACGCCCCGCACCTTGCAACAACAAAGCCGCAGCGCTTCCACCATTGTGGTGACCTGTGCGAAGCCGTTTTCTCAACCGCGGCCGGCTTGGGCCGAAGCCACGAAGGATGCACTGGACTCGACGGGGCGTACTCTGACGGTGCACTCGCGGCGCCCGGCGGTCACTTTGGTGGATCTTGTGAAATGGATCGATCGGCAGGGAATCGAACTGACGGACGTGCATCTCAAGCAACCCACGCTCGAAGATGTGTTCATCGAGCTGACCGGTAAGAGTCTGCGCGAATGAAAGCCTATCCGGTCCTGATCGCGCTCGACCTCAAACTGGCTCTGCGCCGGCGTTCCGTCATCTTCTTCAATTATCTGTTTCCTCTGGTTTTCTTTTTTGTGTTTGCGCAGGCATTTCATGCCGAACGCGGTTCGGCGATGACCGTTGTCCTGGCCATGGTGATCATCATCGGTATCCTCGGCAATGGCCTGTTCGGAGCGGGCATTCGTGCCGTGCAGGAGCGGGAAGCCAACATTCTCCGCCGCTACAAGGTCACGCCCATCAGCCCGCTTCCCCTGCTCGTGGCTTCGACCGTAACCGGGTGGATCTTGTTCCTGCCGTATGTACTCCTCCTGTTCGCTCTGGCGCATTTTGGCTACGGCATGCCGTGGCCGGCACAGATGGGATCCATCCTGATTCTCGCCAGCTTCGGGATCACAGCATTCCGGGCCCTGGGCCTGATTCTCGCTGCCGTCGCCAACTCGATGGCGGTAAGCCAGATCCTGGTGCAGTTGGTGTACCTGCCCATGCTGTTCCTGAGTGGCGCAACCTTCCCCACTTCGATTTTCCCGCCCTGGCTACTGCTGGTGACCCAATTTCTGCCGGCCACCTACCTGGTGACGGGTGTCGAGTCCATGCTGCTGCGGCGTGAAGGCATCGCGCAAAATCAACTCCCGATCCTGGCCCTTCTCGTCACCACCATGATCGGCCTGTTCCTCGCTTACAAGTTGTTCCGTTGGGAGAAGGAAGAAAAGATCCGCAACTCGGCGAAGCTGTCGATTCTGGCTGTGCTGCTGCCTTTCCTGGGGGTTGGCGCTTGGCAAATGCACACCCGCGGCAACGTCGTCAAAACCAAGATCCTAAACCGGCGGCTGGCGCGGAGCGAGACCTTTCTGATTCGCGGGGCGCGCATTCTTGCCGGTGACGGGAAGGTGATCGAAAGCGGGGCCCTGCTGGTTCAGGGCGGCAAGATCGCGGGGGTTTACCTGGGCGCAGGCCCGGACCCGAAATCCGTGCCAGCGGAAGCGGTCGAAGCCTCCGGCAAAACCGTTCTGCCCGGTCTGATCGACGTTCACATTCACCTCGGGTCCCCGGCCGGATTCTACGCCGACATGACGCCATACGATCTCGAGACGAACATGACAAGGGCCCTAGCGGCCTACTTGTACAGCGGCGTAACCACCGTGAGAAGCGTGGGTGACGGACTCGATACCATCCTGAAAGTTCGCTCAACCATCAATAGCGGAGAGCGTCTTGGCGCGCAGTTGTTCACCTGTGGTCCGGTCTTCACCGCCGTTGGCGGACACGGGACGGAATATTTCAAGCAGCTCCCACCCGGTATCCGGGACACCGCTGTCAAACAATTCACCCGAATACCCGGCTCACCGGACGAGGCCGGGCAGCCGGTGGATGAACTGAAACAGCAGGGCGTGGATTGCATTAAAGCCATTCTTGAAACCGGCATGGGACATTTCAATCGGCTGGATACAGGCGTATTCAGGGCCGTTGCCCATGAGGCCCATGCCGACGGCTTGCCCTTGGTTGTCCATACCGGGGATGTGCGCGATGTGACGGACGCGGTCGAGGTCCAGGCCGCTTCGATTGAACACGGATCGTTTCGCGAAGCCATCCCGGATAGCGTATTCGATCAGATGGCTCGGCAAGGGACCTTCTACGACCCGACTTTGAGCGTCGGGGAGGCTTTCAAAGATCTGGTCGCGGGCAAGACCGAATTGCTCAAAGGCTCGCTGGTTCAGCAGGTGGGCCCGGCGGAGCTGTTGCGCGGAACGGAGGAGGCGCTTGCCTCAAAAGACGCAGAGCAGATTCGCCAGGCCCTAGCGCAATACCCCATCGACATGCGCATTGCCTTCGATAATCTGAAGCGCGCGTACCAGCATGGTGTTCCTCTCGTCACCGGCAGCGATGCGGGAAATCTTCTCGTGGTTCACGGCCCCGCCCTGCATCACGAACTCCAGCTCTGGGTGCGAGCCGGCATTCCGGAGGCGGTTGCAGTGCAGGCTGCGACCGCAAATGCGGCTCGTTTGCTCACGGCCGAGAGACAGATCGGCTCGATTCGTCCCGGAAACGATGCGGATTTACTGATCGTCGACGGCAATCCCCTCGAAGACATCTCGGCCACAGAACGAATCTCCATGGTGGTGTTTAAGGGTGAGCGCATCGATCGCTCCGAGCTTTTCGACCAGCAGTGATCCGCTCAAAAAATGGGGCAAGCGGTGCCTTCCAAGGCGCCACTACGATCTCGGTTCAGCTCGTCCCCCACTTGCTCTGCATCTCCTCAAGCGACAACGCCTTGGTTTCCGGATAGACAGCCAACACTACAAGAAACTCGACGAGCATCATGGCGGAGAAAAAGGCAAATGGGTATCCCCCGGAAGAAGCGGCCATCAACGGAAACACACCGGAGATAAGCGCGTTCATAAACCAATGCGAGAAACTGCCGAGGCTTTGACCCTTGGCGCGGACATTGTTGGGGAAAATTTCCGCGAGATAGACCCAGATCACGGCTCCCTGAGAGAACGAAAAGAACGCAATAAATCCGATCAAGAGCCAAAGCAAGAGGTTCTGATGCTCTCCGGTGAAGAAAATCGCCGACACGCCCGCCAGGCACGCCGCCGTTCCCAGTGCACCGATCAGCAGCAGGGGCTTGCGCCCGACTCGGTCGATGACCGACATGGCAAGAGCGGTGAACAGCAAGAGCGTGCCACCCACCGCCACCGCCTGTAGATTGCCTGATAGCTTGCTGAAACCGGCGTGCGTAAAGATGTCGTTGAGGTAGTAGAGAATCGCATTGATGCCGGAGAGCTGATTGAAGATTCCGATGCTCACGGCGAGAAAAATTGGAAAGCGGTATTGCCGAGAGAACAACCTTTCCGCAGCCTGTTCCCGCTCGACGTGAATCGACTGGGCAATCTCGCGCAGTTCCTGCTCGACGTTTTCCTCTCCCGTGCTCTGCAATGCGGCTCTGGCTTCGGAGAGACGGTTTTTCTTGACCAGCCAGCGCGGGCTGCGGGGAATTCGAAACAACATCAGGAAGAAAATCGCGGCAGGGATCGCCGTCACTCCGAGTTCCCAGCGCCATTCCCACTGCCCGAAGTGTCCGAGACCGACCAGATAATTGGAGAAGTAGGCCAGAAGGATTCCAAACACCACGTTGAACTGGAAGAATCCCACCAGGCGACCACGGATTCTTGCTGGAGCAATCTCCGCGATGTAGATCGGGCCAAGCACGGACGATCCCCCGATGCCCAGTCCGGCGAGGAATCGAAACCCCACCAGCGCATACCAGTTCCAGGCTGCGGCGCAGCCGAGAGCAGAAACCAGATACAGGACCGCCATGATCCGGAGGCTGTCGCGCCGTCCGTATTGTTCTCCTGGGACTCCAGCCAGTAAGGCTCCTACGGTGGTTCCCCAAAGCGCGCTGGCAACGGTGATCCCGAGGAGCCCGGGTGAAAGGTGATAGGTCTCGGTCAGTGAGCCTGTAGTTCCGGAGATCACCGCCGTATCAAAGCCGAACAGCAGTCCTCCCAATGCAGCTACCATGGTGCTCTTCACCAAAGACGGTTTCATTCAGGCTCCAGAAGTCGCTACTTGTTGTGCCGGCGGGTTCTCGCCCGATGCGGCGATCAGAAGATTACAAGAGAGTGGGAAATGCTGGCTACATTTTTCCGGGCGATAATATTGCGCATGATGGCCGCTTGCCTTGGTGCGTTGTCTCTGGCGATATGGATGTACCTGCTGCTCGGACGAGGCGGGTTCTGGCGCATGAACCTCGACAATCGCGATTCAGCGCCCCGGGCTCGAGCCATCCCTAGGGTCGCGGCGATCGTTCCCGCCCGCAATGAGGCGGCGGCAGTCGGTCGCGCTGTTCAATCGTTGCTGAGGCAGGACTTTACCGGCTCTCTTCATATTTTCCTGGTGGACGATCATAGCTCGGACGACACCGCAGAGCTGGCCACCCGGGCAGCGGAGCAGGCTGCCTCGCCCCACCGTTTCACGCTGCTTCGCGCGAGGGAACTGCCTGCGGGTTGGACGGGAAAGCTCTGGGCTGTTTCCGAAGGGCTCGCAGCGGCGGCATCTTTGGATCCAGACTACGTCTGGCTGACCGACGCCGACATTGCCCATGAGCGCGAGGTGCTAAGCCGCTTGCTCGAACGCGCTGAGACGGGAAATTTTGATTTGGTCTCGCTGATGGCGAAGCTGCATTGTCAATCCCTGGC
>Ga0187780_10002531_pt1 | contig 13744 bp, 12 predicted proteins | sample 1015_Q2_SP10_20__FD_132429 | JGI IMG/M metagenome (GOLD analysis project Ga0187780, IMG submission 132429) | Tropical peat soil microbial communities from peatlands in Department of Meta, Colombia - 1015_Q2_SP10_20_MG | ecosystem: Environmental > Terrestrial > Soil > Wetlands > Peat | place...
CGCGTCATCGAGGCCTGCAAACGGGCCGGGGTGGCCCCCGGCCTGCACACCTACGACGTGGAATCCGCCCAGGCCTGGCTCAAGAAGGGGATCCGCTTCCTGGGCTACTCCGGGGACGCGTCGTTCATCGTGGACACGGGCACCAAGGTCGTCACCGACCTCCGGGCCTTCCTCTCCTCCAAATCCTGATGGGCCATCGCCGAAGACGGAATGGGGGATGGCGGCCGGCCATTCCGCATTCCGTCCTTCGGCGGGCTCAGGACGTGCCGAGCTTGTCGAAGCACGCATTCCGCATTCCGCAATGAAAGAACTTCGCGACCCCCGCAAGGCCGCCGAGGTGCGTCACGGGCAGACCATCGCCCCCCGGGCCGCCTCCGTGTGGGGCTGGGCTTCCCCTGCGGGCCGCCTGCGCGCGGCCCGTCGCGCCCACCTGCTGGCCCTGGCCGCCGAGCTCCGGGCCGGGCTGCAGGTCCTGGAGCTGGGCTGCGGCATCGGCGTCTTCACGCGCCAGTGGGGCGCGACCGGGGCCACCCTCCTGGCCGTGGACATCTCCCCGGACCTGTTGCGGGCTGGCGCGGCGGAGGACGCGGGCGGACCGGCGCGGCGGGCGGTGATGGACGTGGAGACCCTGGGGCTACGGGCGGGGGCATTCGATGTGGTGCTGGGGGTCTCGGTGCTCCATCACGTGGACCTCCCGCGCACCCTGGCGGAGATCGGCCGGGTCCTGCGGCCGGGCGGCCGCATCGCCTTCAGCGAACCCAACATGTTGAACCCCCAGGTGGCCGTCCAGCAGAATTCCGTGGTCCTGAAGCGCCTGGTGGGCGGCACCCCCCACGAGACGGCCTTCACCCGCTGGGGGATGGCCGCCGCCCTCCGGCGACACGGCTTCGCCGACATCCGCATCGTCCCCTTCGATTTCCTCCATCCCCTCACGCCCCGCCGGGCCATCCCGGCCCTCTCCCGCCTGGGGGCCGCGGCCGAGCGCACCCCCCTCCTGCGCGAGATCGCCGGCTCCCTCATCATCACCGCGACCCACCCCTGAACCCGAAGGGCGTTCGACCGTTCGGCGGTTCGACCGTTCGGAAGGGAACACCGAGCCCATATGAGCGGCCGGACGGCTTGGGTACAAGTGCCTGGCTGTCCGGCCGCAGGGCGCATGTTTGTGCGGAACTGCGAGACGAGAGGAAGGTTGATGCGTGCGGGAGAGATCGTGGGAAGTGTCGTTAGGTAGCGCCGGCCCCGGCGTGCGTCACTGCACCGTTAACGAGCCGCGCGCCTCGCGGGTCTTGCCCCGAGTGTCCGTGACCAGCACGCGAAGGCTCCACTGGCCCCGGGCCGTCAGCTCGCGCACGGGGAACGTCCCCAGGACGCCATCGCGGATGGGCGTGGGCGCGTCGGGCACCACCGTCTTCCACTGGGTGGGATCGGGGCCCTGCCCGAGCTGCACCACATAGGACTTGAAATGCGTGCCCTCGGCCGTGCCCTGCACCTGGATGATCGTCTGCCCGCCCTGCCGCACGGGCTGCACCTTCGTCACCTTGCCGTCCAGGAAATAGTTCGGGTCGGCCTGGAGGGCCTTGGCGATGTTCAGCTCGCCCGCCCCCGTGTACTGGTCCCAGCCCGGCACCTCGATATCGTCCGCCGAGTCCAGGAGCATCCGCTTGACCTGCTCCACGGTCAGGTTGGGATCGCGGGACCAGAGGAGGGAGGCGGCGCCGGCCACCAGCGGCGCCGCGAAGGAGGTCCCGCTGGCCCGGTAGAGCTGCCGGGCCTGGCCCACGAAGTTCGCCTCGGGTTTGTAATTGGGGTCGCCGCCGACGACCAGGATCAGGTCGGTGCGGCGGGCCCGCCACGAGATGATGTCCACGCCGGGGGCGGCCATGGCCACCTCCTGGCCCCAGTTGGAGAAGGCCGGGCGATGCCCGTTGGGATCGGTGGCCGCCACGGCGAAGGCGTGCCGCATCCCCGCCGGCCCCACCTTCGCGATGTCGGTTCCGCCGTTGCCGCCCGCCACCACCACCAGCACCCCATGGGCGTGAGCGTAGTCCAGCGCGGCCTGCTCGAAGATAGGCTTGCCCTCGCTGCCCAGGCTGATATTGATCACGCGGGCGCCGCGGTCCACCGCGTACACGATCGCCCGCGTGACGTTCGATGCCAGGGCGCCGCCGAACCGCTGGGCGGCCTTCAGCGGCATGATCCGGGCCCAGGGGTTGACGCCCACGATCAGCCCCGTGATGAACGTTCCATGCCCGTTGTCGTCCCAGGGGTTGTTGTTCGCCTCAACGAAGTTCCACCCGAACACATCCTGTTTGAATCCGGCGCTCCCATCCCCCGGCTCGAGGTTCACCCAGATATTCTGCCGGGGCAGGAGCGGGTGGAAATAGTCCAGCCCGGTATCAACGACGGCGACGACCGTCGGCACCATCCCCTCCTTCGGGAGGGCGAGAGGCAGGCCCAGCTTCTTGAAGGCCCACTGCCCGGCAAACTCCTGCCCCGGGACCGGGGCGGCCGCCATCTGCGCCGCCACAGGCAGGGGGAAGGTAGTTAGCCACGGATCCGGCGCGCATCCGGGCGAAGCACCACCGATCACAAAGCTATTATCACAATCTGTCCCAACCCCCGGCTGGTCGCCCCAATTGATGCTCGCGGTATAGGTCGGCGGCGTCTCGGGAACAGTGGCAGAGTACGTGCCTCCCGGCTGAATACCCGGGATCGTCTTAATCCAGCAGTAGTCGCCGATGAAGAAGTTGTAGTTGCCGGGGCCTCTGTAGTCGGTGAAGGTCCAGTTCGGCCCATCCTGTGTGCCCGTCTGGGGACCTTGGTCCAAGAAGTCCTGATTGTTGTTGATGATTGCGCGGCGCCAAGCATCCTGAAAAAAACCATCCATGTTGTTTTCGATAAAGTTTCCCTGGTCATCAAAAACACGTATAGTGGTATCGAATGATTGCTGGCCAGTCACGGGAGGGTCCTGATCGAGAACTACAGTGGTCCCTTTGGTGGGCTGCCCCGTGTCGGTCGTGACGTTCGCGGTGATCACGGGGAAGGCTGGAGTTGCGCGGAACACGGCCGTTAGCGTGACCGCCGCCAGCAGGGAGTAGGAGCGGGCGACGCGGGGCGCGTTCATTCGGTGCAGTTCCATGTGGCCTCGTAGGCCGACGGAGCGGGCGCGAGCTTGTACGCCGCGGCGCCGTCCGGCAGGCGCTTGCCCGGCTCCGCGGAACGGAAGAGCCGGGCGATGCGGACCCTTTGGCGCGGCCGAACGATGAAATCGCCGGATTCCGCGGGGAGCAGCGCCGCCAGGCTGCTGTCCTCCGGCCGGAAAACCGTGTCACACCGCGAGATGAACCCGCGCACCGGAAAATCGTTCGGGTTCTTGATCTCGATGATGGCGACCCGGTCCCGGGGGAACCGGCTCATGTCCACAGACACCTCGACCACCTGAAGGGCTGCAATCTGGGTGAGCGTGAGGGGAAGGTGGTTGGCGGCGACGGGGGAGGCCACGAGCGCCACAGTCAGGCACAGGGCGGCGGCCATCCGGCTCACTTTGGCTGCCCCCCGCCCTTCTTCTGCTGCTCCTCGCATACCGGGCACTTCCCCGCAACGCCGCCGACCCGGTTGATTGGCTTGATCTCCTCCGTCCACGCGATCTCGGTGGCCACGCCGTGCCGCCACTCGTCCGCCGAGTCGTAGAGCTTCTTGGCCCAGTCCGCCTTGTTGAATCTCTTGCCGAGCTTCTTGGCGCAGTCCTCGATGGTGCCCGAAAGGTCCTTGCTCCCCAGCGCGCTCACGGCCAGGGCGGCGGCCGCGGCCTCGTTGGCCTTCGCCTGCTCGTTCAACTGCTTCTCGTTCGGATCGCCCTTGGCGTACTTCTCCACCGCCTTCTTCCAGGCAAACCCCACGGCGCAGCCGAGGGTTTCGATCAGATCGGCCAGATACTTATCCCAGTCGTCCTTGTGCTTCTCGCAATCGTCCAGCTTCTTCTGCGCTGCGTCGATCTCGTCCTTGGCCCGTTTGTTCACATGGTCGGCCTTGTCCTTGTCGGTCTTCAGGTTCGGGTCCGGCTTGGCATCCCTGGCGGGGTGCGCGGCTGGCGCGGCGGCGGCCTGCGCGGAGCGAGGTGAAGAACCGACACCGAATGCGGCGCAGAGGATGAGCCAGGAGACGGTGAGGCGGCGCAGGAGGGACGGGCGACGGCGGGCAACGGTTCGTCGAGGAGAGGAAGGCATCAAGGCCCTCCTGGATCGCAGCCCGGGGCGGGCAGGGCTCCCTCGGCCCCGCAACCCGCGCGTCAGGCCAGCAGCAGTGATGATGTCCCGAGGGAGAACCTGGACGAGTGGCGTCTTCCTATCACGGCTTCCGAGGGGATGTCAATGCCAAGTGCGGAAATCTCCTGATTGGGCCGCAACCTGGGCGGGCAGCCCAGCGGCGCCTGCCGCCTAGGGGCGGCAACGGCGCATCACTGAGCGAAGCCACCGAAGCCGCCGGGCCCACGCCCCCCAAATCCGCTCTGCAGCTCCTGGAACTTGGCCCACTGGTCGGCGTTGAGATTGACCTTAGACCGGAGCGCGAGAAAGGCATCCAGCCGTTGGCCCATGAGCTTGGCCTGCAGGGCATTCACCCGCTCCCCGGCCGCCTTCACCGCAGCCGGATCGGAGCTCCGATCCCCCAGGAGGCGGCGCAGGTCCACTTGCGCCAGGCAAAGGGCCTGCCGATCCGCCTGGACCTGATCCCGCCTAGCCTTCAGGGCAGCGCGGACCTCCTCCGCCTGCTGGTCGGTGAGGCCCAGCCGTTCCTTGGCACGGTTCACGTAGACCCGTTCGATGGCTTCCCGGTCCTCCGGGGTGAGAAAGCTGGGCCGCGGCGCGCAGGGACCCGTGGAGCCGGTGCCCCCTCGTGGCTGCTGCGCCTGGGCCACCGCTATGCCGCCCACGGCGGCCGCCAGCAGGGCGGCCGCCGCGGCCCTCCCAACCCGTCGCGCCACTTTCATCGTCCCAGCCATTCGCGTCTCCTTTCCATCCGCAGCCTTCGCCGTACCGATGCGTCTCTTGTCGATCCCTCATGGGCGCGACCGCTCGGGGCGCCTCCGTGAGCCGAAGAGGGCTGATGCTTGCAGGAGCGACCGCGGGAAGTGCCAATGCGTGGCGCCGGGCAGCCTCGGGGTGGAGACTGCCTCTGAACGAGCGGCGGACATGGGCCGAATCGCAACAGCGGTTCGAGTCCAACCCCGCCTCACTGTACTGTCAGCGAGCCCCGCCCCTCGCGGGTCTTCCCCCGCGTATCCGTGGCCAGCACGCGGAGGCTCCACTCGCCCCGGGCCGTCAGCTCGCGGACGGGGAACGTGGCAAGCAGTCCTCCGTGAACGGGCGTGGACGCGTCCGGCGCCACCGTCTTCCACTGCTGCGGGCTCGGCCCCTGCCCGATCTGAACCGTATAGGCCTTGAAATGCGTGCCCTCCGCCGTCCCCTCGACCTGGATGACGGTTTGCCCGCCCTGCTGCCTCACCTGCACCTTCGCCACTTGCGCGGCCAGGAAGTAGTTGGGGTCTGCCTGTAACGCCTTCGCGATGTTCAGCTCCCCTGCCCCCGTGTACTGGTCCCACCCGGGCACCTCGATATCGTCGGCGGATTCCAGGAGCATCCGCTTGACCTGCTCGATGGTCAGGTTGGGGTCCCGGGACCAGAGCAGGGAGGCGGCGCCGGCCACGAGGGGGGCCGCGAAGGATGTGCCCGTGGCCCGATAGAGCTGCCGCGCCTGGCCCACGAAGTTCGCCTCGGGTTTGTAATTGGGGTCGGCGCCGACGACCAGGATCAAGTCGGTGCGGCGGGCCCGCCACGAGATGATGTCCACGCCGGGGGCCGCCATGGCCACCTCCTGCCCCCAGTTGTCGAAGGGCGCCCGGTGGCCGTTCGGTTCGGTGGCGGTCACGGCGAAGGCGTGGCGCATCCCGGCCGGCCCGAACTTCTTCGTATCGCCCCCCTCGTTGCCGGCGGCCACCACCACCAACACCCCGCGGGCGTAGGCGTAATCCAGGGCCGCCTGTTCCACGGGCGTCTGGCCCTCGCTTCCCAGGCTGATGTTGATCACGCGGGCCCCGTTGTCCACCGCGTAGATAATGGCCCGCGTGATGTTCGAGGCCAGGGCGGCGCCGAACCGGTGGGCCACCTTGAGCGGCATGATCCGCGCCGCGGGATTGACCCCCACGATGAGGCCGGCCACGAACGTCCCGTGGCCGTTGTCGTCCCAGGGGTTGTTGTTTCCGTTGAAGAAATTCCAGCCGATGAAGTCGTCCGCAAAGCCCTGGCGCCCGTCCCCCGGCTCGGGGTTGAGCCACAGGTTGTAGGGAGGCAGGAGCGGGTGCACGTAGTCCAGGCCGGTGTCGATCACCGCCACCACCGTGGGGGCCAACTGATCCGGGGGCAAGGCGAGGGGGAGCCCGAGCTTCTTGAAGGCCCACTGGGTGGCGAACTCCTGGCCGGAAACCGGGGCGGCGGCGGCCATCTGCGCGGCCACGGGCGGGATCTTGAGGGTGCGCGAGAGATCGGGAGTGAATCCATTCGTGAAATTGAAACCCGTAAACCCCATGGTGTTATTCCAATAGTCCTGATCCCACGAATACGTTCGAATTGGGGGGGACTGGTCCCCCCAATCGGTCCTCGCGGTGTACTTCCCCCCCTTGCCCACATCGTAGTAAGTCGTACCCACATTCCAGTTGTACTGCCAGTTAATCGAGTAATCTGTCCCCTTTTTGGGGGGATCGGACAGCGTGAAGCTTCCATCAGACTTGAGCGTGCCCGATATGGGGCCCCCGGCCGTGAAGCTTTCGTTGCTAAGAAAATTCGAGTAGTAGTCCGACACGTTATACCGGTAAACCGGAGGATAGTCATAGAAGCTGAAGCAGTCCGATTTCTTCCGGGATTTCTTCCCAAAGGAGGAAGGATAGTAGCCGCTGCTGATGCTTGGAATGAAAGGAGCACCGTCATCGGGGCCGGAGGTCAGGCCGCGATCGAGTCGTGCAAAGGGGGTGTCATACCCATAGGAAATGAAGCCAGATCGTGGCTGGTTCCAAAGGGGAATTTGGTACCGGTTCCAACTGAGAGGCCGACCGCCTGTGTCATAAGACTCGCGTGGGGTGTAGCTGGTCTGCCAGGCGTTTCTCTGCGAGTCGAGGTACGTGTTGTAAAGCCAGGGATCAAAACGATATGAAGGTGAAGGAGAGCCTGCAGCTTGTTCGTCGATGGTCACCCGAACCGTGGCGTTGGCGGGGGGTTGCCCCGCCGTGAAATCGAACTGACCGTTGATCACGGCGCGCGCGGGGGATGCCCAGGCGATGGCCAGGAGCAGGAAGGCAGCCAGGAGACGACGGGGGGAGGCCGGATGACGCGCGTTCATTCGGTGCAATTCCATGTTCCCTCGTACGCGGCCGGCGTGGCGGCGAGCGTGTACCGGGTGGTGCCTGCCGGGGGGCGCTTCGCCGGTTCGACGGGCCGGAACAGCCGCGTGACCCGGACCGTCTGACGGGGCCCGATGACGACATTGCCGGATTCCGCGGGGAGCAGCGCCGTGACACCGCCGTCCTCCGGCGCGAACACCGTGTCGCACCGCGAGATGACCCCGCGCACCGGGAAATCGTGAGGATTCCTGATCTGGATGGTGGCCACGCGATCTTGGGGGAAGCGGCCGACGTCCAGCGAGACCTCGACCACCTGCATGAGGGCGAGCTCCGTCAACGTGAGGGGGATATGGCGGGCCGCCGCGGGCGAGGCCAGAAGCGCCCCGGCCAGGCACACCGCCAGGAGGCCCCCTGCCCGCCTGAGGCTGGCATTGCCGCGCACCTCGCTCGTTCGTCTCCGCATACCGGTCACTTATTCATGACCCCGCCGATGGGGTTCAGCGCCTTGATCTCGCCCGTCCAGGCAACCTCGACGGCCAGCGCGTGCCGCCACCCCTCCGCCGCATCATAGAGCCTTTTCGCCCACTCCGCGTTGGCGAATTTCTTGCCGAGCTTTCTGGCACACTCCTCGATCGCTCCCGGGCGGTCCTTCCCCCCCAACACGTTCACCACGAGCCCCGTGACCTTGCCCTCATTCTCTATCGCCGCGTCCCTAACCTGCCGTTCCTGCGGGTCGCCCTTCGCGTAGTCCTGCGCGGCCTTCTTCCAATCGAAGCCCAGGGCGCGTCCGAGGCTCCCCATGAGTTTGGCGAGATAATCGTCCCAGTCGCCCGCGTGTCTCTCGCACCCGGCCAGCGCCGCTTGCGCAGCGGCGATCTCGTCCTTGGCACGCCTAATGATGTGGTCCGCCTTCTGCTTACCGGTCCTCAGATTCGGGTCCGGCCTCGCATCCGCGGGGCCCGCGGTGGCTGCCGATGGACTGCCACCTTGGCCCTGAGCGATGAGGGTGCCGGGCCGGCCCAGGCCGGGGGGCTCGCCCCTGAAGCCCTGGGCGAAGGCCGGGCCCGGGCGGCCTCCAATACCAACGGTCCCGAAGAATAACAGGCAGAGGGTTGTCAGACGATAAGCGAGAGAGCGCGGGCGAGGGGAGCGGCCGGCCCTTCGTCGTGGGGCGCGAGGCATTGGTGCCCTCCAGGCTCGCACCCCAGGGGGTAGGGTTTGCGCACCCGGCGAACCCGCGCGCCGGGGGTCCCAACCGTGATGGCGGTACGACGGGGCAGCGAGGCGAGTGGCGTTTCTGGTACCACGAACCCCGGGGCGGTGTCAATGCCGCAGGTCAATAGGGTCAAAAATTCCTTGACGGAGCCTTCAAACCTGTTATACAAGTTACCGATTTGCTGGCTCTACATCGCGGCCGCGCGGGTCGAGGCGGGACCAGCGGAGAAGCCCCCACACAGGAGGGTGGCAACCATGCGATGGCGAATGGTCACGCAGCTGATCGTTCTGCTCGCTGCCTTTATGCTGGTTCCGGCGGTCGCGTGGGCCGTTGCCACCGTGAACGTCAACGTCACCGATGACCAGGGCCACGGCGTCCCCAACGCGACGGTCACCCTGGGCCAGGAGACCAAGACGACGGACGAAAAGGGGAACGTGACTTTTCAGACGGACGGGGGCGCGAAGGACCTTCAGGTCACCGCGAAGGAGTACCGCACGTCCCATCAGACGGTCACCGTCCCGGCGGACGGAACGCTCACCGTCTCGAATCCGCTGCGTCCCCTCTACCCATGGATGGCTCAGAACCCCGGCGGATGGGGCATCGGCTTCGGGGGTTCAGGCACCTTCGAGGGGCGCCAGCAATTCGTCGTGAAGAGCTTCATCGACAAGTTGAATATCCCCGGCCAGCCGACCCAGACGTTCGTCCAGGGCAGCCAGATGCTCCCCACGCTGGGGGCCCAGAACGGCTACGCGGTGGATCTGAATGGCGGCGGCGTTCCCATCGTCCTCGGCGGCCCCGGCCTTCAACTGCCGGGAATGTTCAAGCTGTTCCCAACGGCCGAAGTCAAACTGGGCGGCGCCCACGCGGATGTGCACGTGCAGAGCACCATGGTCCCCTTCCTCGTCGGCAGCAACTACGACCTCTCCGGCACCGTCTTCACCTGGGATGCGAGTGGGCACCTGTTGCTGCAGTCGCCGTGGGCGGACTTCGGGTACCCCTATGTGTCGGTTGGGGGCGGCTACGGCTCCATCGCGGAGACCCACCTCAATCGGTCGGACGGCGCCCCCGGCGACTACGACTTCGGCTGGAGCAAATGGTATTGGGATGCGCGGGCCGGCGTCAGCCTGTGGGACCGACATTTGGGGCCTTTTGCGGGGATCCGCCAGACGTGGTATTCGTCGTCGGTCAACTCGCACATCCCCATCCCGTGGACGTTGCCGGGCTTTGTGGGGGCCTCGGTGGACCGCGAAATCGGGCTCACGGCGAACCGCACGGAGGCCCTCGTCGGCTTGGACGCTCGCATTTGCGCTTCGCTGCCGATCTTCGCGCGCGCGGAGGCAGGTATTAGCTCCCACTCGGTTTCGTTCATGTTCAAGGCGATGCTGTCGTTCGACCCCTGAGCGGCACCTCTGGCCGGCCGTACCTGGTGGGCCGCACTGCTCGGATAAGGCCGCGGGCGCGATCGTGCGTTGAGGTCGCGCCGCAGGCACCCTCCCTCGCACACCCCCGCCGCTTCTTGCCTTACACCCCACAAGGGAGGTCGCCGGCCTGCGCGCAGCGCGAGGATGCGCCGGCCCGCGTGCCGGGGCTATCGAGGCCGGCGGGGGACTAAGAACCGTACGCGTCGGGGCGGCGTTCGCGCAAGAAGGGCCACTGGCGGCGGACCCAGCGCACCCGCTCCAAGTCCACCTCGGCGATCAGCACGCTCTCCTCCTCCCCGGCAGGCTCCACCACCGGGTCCCCGTTGGGGTCCACGCAGAAGCTCCGCCCGTAGAACCGCAGGTCCCCCTCTTTGCCGGTTCGGTTGATCCGGAAGGCGTAGTACCCGTTGCAGACGGCCCCTCCCACGATGGCCCGCTCCCACTTGGGGTGGGAGGCCGGCACCGTGTTGGCCGTGGGGCAGATCACCAGCTCCGCCCCGCCCAGCGCCAGGGAGCGCATTCCCTCGGGGAAGAAGTTGTCCCAGCAGAGGAGCACGCCCAGGTGGAGGTGCTGGGTCTTGAACACGGCGAACCCGCGGTCGCCGGGGCCGAAGTAATCGCGCTCCACGTGATCCCGCACGTCCGGCACGTGGACGAGGCGCTGGGAGCCCATGAGGGTGCCGTCCGCATCGAGCACGGCGGCGCTGTTGAAGAGGGTGCCCTCGAAGGTGCGCTCGAACACCGGCACCACCACCACCACGCCCCGGCGCCGCGCCACCTCCTGGAGCCGCTCCACGACCGGCCCGGGGATGGTCTGGGCCTGGGCGGCCCGGGCGTCGCCCGCCGCGCGCAGGAACCATGGCCAGGCGAACCCCTCCGGGAACGCCACCACGCGGGCGCCCCGGTCCACCGCCACCTCGGCCAGCGCGGCGGCCCGGGCCAGCGTGGCCTCCACGTCGCCCGCGTGCCCCATCTGGATCCCGGCGACCTTCAACACGGCCTCCTTCCTTTCCGTCCCCGCCGCCTTCAGGAACCGGTCCCGGAACGCCTCGTCCGCCGTGGGATCCATATGCGCCTCCGTGTCTCAGCGCGCGCCCGGCGTCCCGCCGCCGGGTCTGCCAGGGGAATCACCTGGCGGGCCGCCCGTGGACCCGCCGGGGAAAAACGTCGCCAGCAGCCGCCGCAGGGCGGCGGCGGCGGGTTCGCGCGGGAAGGCCGCGGCAGCCAGCCGCAGGTGCTCGAGCGCCTCGCGGGGCGGCCCTTCGGTCAGCAGCGTGCTGAGGCCCAGGTAGAGCTGACGCCGGCCCTCCGGCATCGGCCGCTCTCCCACCCCCTCGCGCACCGCCCGCAGGGCGGCGGCGGCCGGGTCCACGCGATCCCCCAGGGCGCGGGGGAAGAGGCGAATGCCGCGCTCCAGCGCCCACTGGGCCCGCGCGCCGTCGCCGCGGGCGGCCGCATCGCGGGCCAAGTAGGCGTACTCCGTGGAATGGATCAGGCGCTCGCGATGGGGCATGGCGGCCGCCATCAGGGCCACGCACACCAGCCCCGGGACGGCCACGGTGCGCCACCCCCCGCCCCGCGCGCGGTCCCACAGGCCCGCCAGGGCGAAGGCCGCGAAGGGCATGAGGGCCGGCACGATGGGGATGCGGTAGCGGGCCGTGATCAGGAAGACGAAGGTCGCGACGTAGCAGGAGAGCATGGCGAGGTGCAGGGGCAGCAGCTCGCGCCACCGCGCCCGCGACCACCAGAGGCCCAGCCACGACAGGGGCGCCACGAACCAGAACGCGAGCACGGGGAGCCGCAGCACCGGGGAGAACTCCCGGATGAAATAGTAGTTCATGTTCTGCGGCACCTCGTAACCCCACCAAAAGAGGGCGGCCTTCGCGGCCTGATGCGCCCAGAACGCCAATGAGGTGGCAGGCATCAGCGGCGCCTGCGGATAGCGGAAGTTGAGCGCGTAGGAATCGTAGCTGTTGGCCAGGCGCCACGCCACACCCAGCTGGCCGCTGACCGGGACCCAGGGACCCCCCAGGAGCACGGTCCGCACCACGGCGGCCCCGACGACGGCCCCGGCCCCCACCCCCACCATCGCCATCGCTCCCACGCGCTCCCGGAGGCGCGGCCCCGGCCGGGCCAGGAGCCCGAGGCCCGTGGCGGCGGCCACCACGGCGAAGGTCGGGCGGGCCAGGGCCGTGACGCCTGCTGCGAGCCCCGCCGCGAACCACCGCCGGAGGGCCGGGCGCCGGATCGCCCAGGCGATCGTCCCGAAGGCCAGGGCGGCCAGGGCCACCTCCACCGTGGTGGCGTGCAGCTTCGTGGTGAAGAAGATGAACGGGCCGTAGAGGGCGGCCAGGGCGGCGGCCAGGTACGCGATGCGCCGCTGGCCGAACAGGTGCAGCGCCGCCCAGCCGATGAGGAGGCAGGTGGCCGCGCTCAGGACGGCCTGCGTCCCGGCCGCGAGGGCCAGGTCCGGCCCCAGCAGGCGGAAGAGCCCGGCCAGGGCGAAAGGGAAGAGGGGCGGGCTATTGGTGTAGATCCCCCGCCGGTCCCAGAAGCCGCCCTCCGCGGCCATCTGCTCGGCGAAGCGGATGAACCCGGACATGTCGGACCCGCCCTGGGTGTTCGCGTCCCAGAACACGGGCTGCCGGACCAGCACCAGCACGTGGGCCAGGCGCAGGGCCAGCGCCAGCGCGAAGATGCCGAGCCACGGCCAGGCGGTCGGGCGGTTGGTAGGAACGGAGGGCGCCGGCACGGCCTCAGGTCAGGCGGCGCGCGGGCGGGACCGGCCGCATGCGCAGCCGGACGGTGTGGATGGCGGCCTCGAGGGCCATCAGACGCGAGAGGCGCGACCGGCGCGAATGCCCCCCGTAGAAGATGATGGGGGTCTCGCCCACGCGGAAGCCCATGCGGTGGGCCCGGTAGGCCATCTCGATCAGGAAGGCGTAGCCGGAGGCGGTGATGCCCTCCAGGTCCATCGCCTCCAGCACGCCCCGGCGGTAGGCCCGGAAGCCCGAGGTGGCGTCCATGAACCGTAGGCCGGTGACCCAGCGAACGTAGGTGCTGGCCACGTAGCTGGCCGCCACCTTGGGCAGGCTCCAGTTGACCACGCTGAGCCCGTCCACGAACCGGGAGCCCAGGATCACGTCGAAGTGCTCGGCGGCCCGCACCATGTCCGGGATGCACTGGGGATCGTGCGACCGGTCCGCGTCCATGGTGAGCACGCAGTCGCAGTCTCCCTTGAGGGCGTAGCGGAATCCCTCCAGGACGCCCTTGGCGTAGCTGCGCGCCCCCGGGCGATGGATCACGTGCAGGCGCTGATCCATCCGGGCCATGGCGTCGGCCAGCTGGCCCGTGCCGTCGGGCGAGCCGTCGTCCACCACCACCAGCTCCAGCTCCAGGTCCAGGCTGAGGACCGCCTGGGCCACCGCCGCCAGGCTCTCGCGTTCGTTGTACGTCGGCAGGATGACCGTCGTTTTCACAACGCCGAGTCCTGAGTCCATAGTCCTGGGTCCTGGGTCCCTGGCCCCGAGACGTGACTCGGGACCAGGGACCCAGGACTCAGGACCGGTATCATTCGAAAATCCACAGGCCGCGCTTCTCTCGCCGGGCCTCGGCCTCGGCGCTCTCCAGCTTCCGCTGCAGCGCCTCCGGGACGTGGCGCGCCGCCCGGTCCACCCGGGCGAGTCCCGCGCGCACCATGTGCACGTTCACGTTCTC
>Ga0187780_10002532_pt1 | contig 13742 bp, 12 predicted proteins | sample 1015_Q2_SP10_20__FD_132429 | JGI IMG/M metagenome (GOLD analysis project Ga0187780, IMG submission 132429) | Tropical peat soil microbial communities from peatlands in Department of Meta, Colombia - 1015_Q2_SP10_20_MG | ecosystem: Environmental > Terrestrial > Soil > Wetlands > Peat | place...
ATGGCGCGACCCGAGGGCTGCAGCGCCATTCCAACCAGTCCAGAGCCGCTCAGGGCAATGTCCGCATGGCCATCGGGCGTGACTCGCACTATGCCTCGCCGGCCGGCGTACGATGCCGCCACAAACAGGTTTCCGTCGCGGTCAAACGCCATGCCTTGCGGCCGGCCCAATCCGCGGAAGAACACGCCGACCTGGCCGCCAGGCTTGATGCGATACACGCGATCGTAGCTGGAAGTGGTGGGCCCGGAAACGTACAAGTCGCCGTTCGGATGAAACGCCAGATGATAGGCCGCGACCGACGGCTCGAGCGTCGCAAAGACAAAAATCTCGCGCTCCGGACTGATTTTGAAAACCGTTCCGCTGCGGTCCCCGACGTAAAGGTTCCCCGCATGGTCGAAGGCAATACCGGTGGCGATGCCCATCCCTTCGATCCATTCTTCGGCGCGGCCTTCTGTGTTGACGCGGTGAATCGTTCCGTCATTCCGGCAGGACACAAACAAATTCCCTTGCTTGTCGAGGGCGAGACCGCTTGGGTTCAGCAACGTTGTGAGGAACGGCTTCACGCTGTAGTTCGCGGTAATTTTGTAAAGGGAAACCGGAACGCGCTGGCCGCGCGATCCGGAATACGTCACGTAAATGTTTCCATCCGTGTCAACGACGGGATTCGTCACCGGATGCAAATTGTCGGCTATCTGTAGTCCGACATGCACCGGATGCGGTTTGCTTTCATGCCCGTTCGCCGCTACCTGCACCATTCCCCCCGTAGCACCTTCGGGCACACGAGCGATTAAGCGGTTCTCGCTTGCCAGCGTCAGCGCCGCTTCCGCGTCTCCAAAGCGCACAACGGGGCGTGCCTGCCCATGCGCAACGAATCCCCGCCCGTGAATCGTGATTTCACCGCCGGGAATCGCAGCCGCGGGCGCAATTCTCTCAATGTGGGGAATTCCGTTCTTCTCTGGCGAGGACCCAAACCCGAATTTCATACGAGGTTAAAGTGTAACGCCACCCGCAACAGAATGGCAGCGTAGACGCCAGCCATCCAGTCGTCCGCCATGATGCCCCATCCCCCAGGCAGCTTCTCCAGCCGGCTCACGGGCCACGGCTTCCAGATGTCGAACACGCGAAAAAGTATAAGACCCAGCAGCAGGTATTTCCAGTTCAGCAAGCTGAATGCAGAAAAGAGAGCAAAAACCGAAGCTTCATCGCCGTGAACTAGCCTCGTCGGGAGACCAAAAGGCATGATACCAAGCATCAAAGTCAGAAACATGCCGGACACTTCGTCGATCACGACATACTGGGGGTCCTCCGCTCCAGCATAATCAGAAACGCGTGAACTGCTCCAAACTCCGATGATCGCGATCACTAGGAATCCCACTAGAGACGGGATTAACAGAAGTATGGGCGCTGAATGTCCATTGACCGCCGGCACATCTACACCGATGCCTATGCCACCACTGCCTCCCAAGAAAAGCAACGTGAAAAGAACAATCAAGCTTATGGGGTTAGTCAGAATCGAAATGGCAATTCCCACGAGCGAGCCGAAAGTTCCCGGCGCCTTGGGGATGTAACCCACTCCCAGCACTGTGGCAATGGCCAGCGCCAGTCGCGGTTTTTTGCGCGAAGGCTCCGCGGGCAGCTGAGCGCTAGGATTCGCTGTCATGGGTCTTGTCGAGGTCCAGAATTATGGTCTTCCGTCCGCTTTCGCTCTGCTCTTCTTCGTCAAAGATCGGCTCGGAAACCACGTACTTTTCACTGGCCCAATTTCCTAAATCGCAGTCCCGGCATCTCTCGCTGCAAAAAGGAAACTCCGGGTGCACCGCGGAATCTGTCTCGACTTTGCAAATCGGGCATCTATGCTTCATTGCGAAGTTCGTCTCTTCTCTGTGGTCTCTGCGTACTCTGTGTTGAGAAAAACCCAAAACCCCAAACGCAATGCGAGCATGGCGACTCGCTTTTCTGTTGCAAAGTATAGCCTACCCCAACACCCGCAGCGGCGCGCCGGTCGCAATGCGGTAGAGCTTTTCGGTGACCGCGGATGGCGCAACCGGAACGCCATTGATGGTTTCCCTTGTGGGTCCCCGCAAGATTTCCACTACGCGTCCTATCAGGTCGTAAGCATCCGTCCTGTTAATTTGTACCCGAACCACGTCGCCAGCGTTCGCGACTTGTCCCGAAGACAGTTCGATATCGGTCAGGTAAAGCTTGCCATCGATTTCTGGAGCCATTCCTTCGAGACGCGCTTCCCAAACCAGCGGATTTTCTTTTGACGGTCCTTCGATTAGGGCGGTGAACAACGGGTGCTTTCCCCCGCGCAACCTTGCGCCGAGATACTTCGCGCGCAAATTCTCTCGCGAAATTCTTTTCTGAATCGCCATCAACTTGTTGCGCCGCTCGGTGATCGTTTCTGCGTCTACTTTTTCGTTGAGCGCATAGCTTACGGCGTTGTCCACGTCCGAGTACTCGAAAACGCCCATCCAATCCAGTCTCGCCACTCGGACGAAATCGCAAAGCTCCTCAAAATCCTTCTCTGTTTCTCCGGGGAATCCCACAATGAACGAAGTCCTCAGTGACACGCCGGGAATCGTCGTGCGTATCCGCTCCAACAGTTTTAGGAACGCGTCGCCGTTCGAGCCGCGCTTCATCCGCGCCAGCACGTTGCGGCTGGCATGTTGCAGCGGCATGTCGATGTATTTCGCGAGCCGGGGATGCTCCGCGATGGTGTCCAGCAATTTCTGCGTCACGCGATTCGGATAGGCGTAGAGAAACCGCACCCACAGCAAGTCTTTCACTTGCGCGAGCTTTGCCAGCAATTGTGCCAACCCGTCGCGCAGGCCCAAATCCTCGCCATAGGATGTGGTGTCTTGCCCGATCAGCGTGATTTCGCGCGCGCCCGCGGCCGCCAGGTTCTCCGCTTCGCGCACAACGGACTCGAACCGCCGGCTGCGAAACTTCCCGCGAAGCTGTGGGATGATGCAAAATGTGCAGGGATGATCGCAGCCTTCCGCGATCTTGATGTACGCGGCGTGCTTCGGCGTAGTTACAATTCGCGGCGTCAGGTCGTGATACAAAAATGACGGAGGCTGCGCCGGCAAAACCCGCAAATCCCCTTCTACTGCTTCCAGGATGCGTTCCACCTCGCCGGTGCCGACCACCGCATCCACTTCCGGCACTTGCTCGAGAATCTGCTCGCGGTAGCGCTCGACTAAACAGCCGGCAACAATCAATTTCTTCGCAGCGCCGAATTTCTTGTGCTCTGCCATTTCCAGAATGGCGTCCACCGACTCTTTTTGCGCTGCTTCGATGAAGCTGCAGGTATTGACGACCAGCACTTCCGCTTCGCCGGCGCGCGGCGTCAGTTCATAACCGTCGCGTGCCAAAATGCCCATCATCACCTCGCTGTCGACGAGGTTTTTCGGGCATCCCAGGCTCACGAATCCGACCTTGGTCTTCTGCTGCAAATTTACCCCTTTGTGTAATTTTTGATTGTAACATGCGCGTCTTCACGGCAAGGGATGAACGGGTTTTGGCAAGACTCGGTCTGTGCTCTATTTAGGGGTGAAAGGCCACCGCGAGGAAATGCGCCAGCGTGGATTCTCAGTTGGCGCGCAACGCTGCGCGAATTTCCTCTAATAACTCTCCCAGCCGGGTGGCATTGCAGGGTGCTCCGCCAAAGCGCGCGTGCACGTACAGTTTCGTGAATTCCTGAACGACAGGAGCCAACTGCGCCGAATCAACGGCCGCGGCGAACTCAAATGGGGTTTGCGCTTCCGCTCGCCTCAGCCCGCGCCGCGCCAAAATGCGCAACAATTCAGCGTAGAGCCGCGACGCCAATTGGGGATCCGACCGCTTCGCTGGGGCCGCTTTGATTTGCAAAAACAAGCGAACCCGCCGCAGCAACTCTCCAGGTACGTTGTACCGCAGCGCCACCAAAAGCAGTACGAGCACTACGGGCAGAAAGTAACCCATCGTGCCATGCCGAAGCTCCCAGCTTTTCAGCCATCGCTTCCCGGCTCGCTGCTTTCCTTCAAACCACGCGCGCGCCCCATCTCCCCAATTTTTTGAAGCGTGCTGCAGGTTCTGCGCCAGCGCCAATTGGTGCGCAAAATCGTAGCCGATCACCCACTCGTTCCAGGTGATTTCCATCCAATCCATGTACAAGGCCAAACGGGTCAGAAAACTCGGCGTATGCTCCGGGCCGCCGGGTGTGGGATCGAAAACCTGCCATCCGAGGCCTGGAAAATAGACTTCCACCCAGCTATGCGCGTCGCTCGCGCGCACGATGTAGTCTCCGCCCAAGTCGTTGTATTCGCCGGGAAGAAATCCGTTTACCTCGCGGGAAGGAATGCCTACGGTGCGCAGCATGATGGTCATTGAGGAAGCAAAATATTCGCAGTGTCCCGCTTTCGTTTCAAAAAGGAAATGCGCCAGCGGATCGCTCCCCGGCTTTCCCGTGAGATTCAAGCTGTATGCGTAGCGGCTACGCAGATAGTTCTCGATGCGGATGGCCTTGTCGAAGGGCGTTGAGGCATTCCTGGTGATCTCTCGCGCCAGGGCCGGAATGCGGGGATCGAGCTTTGGCAGTTGTAGATAATTCGCGGTTATTTCTGCTGGGTAATCCCTCGAAGCCGCACGTAACTTAGCTGTGGTGCGCATCGGCAGGCGCGAGACGCCCGCGTACCGGATCGCAGCGAAACTCCGAAACGGAATGGAAAGCGTGTCTGTCGCGTCCTGGAGGATATACGTCCGCCGCATCCCGTTAAAGGTATTGGTACTCTCTCCGGCAAAGTTTCCTTTCAGCGAGAGGGCCCTTCCCGGCACGAAAATTGCATCCGTCGCGAGAGGTTCGAGGAATACGGTGTATTGAATGGCCTGTCCAGACGCATCAGTTTTTTGGCCTGCTCCCTGCAGGTAGATCCAGCCATCTTCGCCGGGAGTCAGCTTTTGGGCATTGCGGGCCGGGGCAGTCCAGCGTTTCCCGTCAAAGTTCGTTAGTGCGATGCCGCGCCAGCGCAGCAAGTCGTAGCCAATGGGTTTTCCGGTTTGCACGCGCATGACGACTTCCGAGTTTTTCTTGATCTCACCGATTTGCCCCAGCTCGACGTTCTCGGTGAACCCGGTCATCAGGGATGGGCTGAAACTGACGCGCCCCAGATATCCGGCGCTGAAACGCGGGAAAAAGAAAAACAGCGCACAGCCGAGCAGGATGGCGCCAAGCGCTACGCTGAGCGAGGCAAAACTCAGCGCTTTATTTAGCCTGTGCTCCCGTTCAGGATAGACGTTCGCCGCAGGGGAAATGGCTCCCAGTGCACCGCGGCGCAGTTCCATTCCAAGAAAAGTCGAGACTGCGAACAGAAGAAAAATGAAAAAGAGGAGCAGGAAGAGCGTATCGACCGTAAGAATCGCGGAAGCCAGAATCGCCGCGAAGGACAACATGCCGAGAAACAGGGCATCGCGGTCCGTTGACGCGCTATAGAAGCGCACCAGCATGGCAAAAATCAGGAAGTGCACTACCGCCAGAAGTATCGAATATAGTGGCGGGTTCGAAGAGCCGCCGACAAAAAATCTCGAGAGAAAAAGCGCATCCAGCGGGAAAAAGGCCAAATACGCAACCAGGAGCCAGGTGGCGGCGCGGTTGGAGAGCTCGGCGGGACGCCCGATCCACCACCGAACACCTTTGTACAGCGCGGCGGCGGGGCCGAGAACCGTGGCAATGAGATCGAGTTTCCCGGTGGTGGAGAGCGAAATAAGTGCCGTAAAAATGAGCAGGGACAACGAAGCGCGAAAAAAACGTTCGGCGGGGAGTGCGGAAACAGGCGCAGTTGTGGTGGCGGAAGCCATGGCTAAAGCTTCATCGTAACATCTGCCCTGGACCAGTGATTTTTGTGCTTGAACGGCGAAACGAAACGATTACTCTTTCCTTTTTTGGCCGCTGTGCGTTGCCGCGGCAAGCGCCGAGCGCGCCACTTTGCGCGTCAGGTTCGACACTGGAAGCGCCGAAACGTCATGCAACGGAACCCGTTCAGCTCCCAGGATATGCGGCAGGTTCTTCACCGGGATATGGAACGGTTTCACGGTGATGGAGCGATACGTTACTGCATGGCGGACCGCTTCGGCCCGGATGAGTCGCCATTTTTGGTTTCCTGGGCGAAGATTCAACGCTCGCAGGTGAGCGTGCAAATTTGTCGCGGGATTGCCATTTACGCTGACGGTTGGAAAATGCCAAAGATTGGAGACCAGCACGGGAACATAGTCTGCAAGGCGCTCTTCATTTGTTCCCTTGGGCGGCGGCAACAACAGAGTCCAGCCGTTTTTGTCCGCGAATACCGCGGCTGCGAGCGTGACTTCCACGGTAGCGCGCTTCCTGCGGTTTTCGGGAAGTGTTTCTGCGATGCCGAGTTTCCGGCCTTCACAAAATTCGGTGATCGGGCAAAGCAGGCACTGCGGCGATTTTGGCGTGCACAAAGTCGCGCCCAACTCCATCATGGCTTGATTCCATTCGCCAGGCGACTTTTCTTCGAGATACTTGCTCGCCATCTTCTGCAGCTCCTGCCAGCGCCCTGATGCTCGCAAATCTCCGCGAATCGCTCCGAGACGCGCCAGCACGCGCGCGACATTGCCATCTAGAACTGCCTGTTTTTCTCCAAGGGCAATGCTGGATATGGCGGCTGCAGTGTAATTGCCGATCCCGGAAAGTTGGAGAATCTCTACGAACGATTCCGGAAATTTGCCGCCGTGTTGCGCAACAATTTGCTGCGCGGCCTTGTGCAAGTTTCGCGCACGGCTGTAATAGCCAAGCCCGGACCACAGCCGCAGAACCTCTTGTTCGGATGCGGCAGCCAGCGATCGAATATCGGGAAGGCGCTGCAAGAATCGTTCGTAATAAGGAATCACGGCCGCAACTCTCGTCTGCTGAAGCATGATTTCAGAGAGCCAGATGCGGTACGGATCTTTGGTGCGGCGCCACGGCAAGTCACGCTGAAATTGCCGGAACCATTCCAGCAGCCGCTTTTGAAGCGAAGCGAGCTCGCGTTTTTTGAGCATCGTGAGCCGGAATTTTCTCACAAGTCGCGAAAAGATTCTCGCGCACCCAAATTCGTCTAATTCGGTTCGTTGAGAAAGATGAGGTAGGAAGAGCTCCAGATGGAGTAGGGAATGGATCCGCGCGGCTGGCTCGTGATGATGATCTTAAACAAGTCGGGATGCCCCGCCAGATCCGTCAACAGCTTTCGGTCCGGATCATGCGGAAGAGGTTGCGCCAGCGCCAGGTGTCGAAGGATTTTGAAAATATTTTGTTCTGCGGTGGACAGGGGAGTCTCAAAACCCGCGCTGCAGAATTGCAACAGTGAATTCCCTTGATAAAAGTGCCAGGCCAGGTTGGCGCAAATCGTCACGCCGCGCTCGAAGCGCTCGTTGGCCTGCGGTGACCGCAAAGTCGCGCCGGTCTTCTCCGCAGCCGGCACGTGCGGGTCCAGCACCAGCAGGACCCGGGAATCTTCCTCGCGCGCAAATTCGCGCACCATCAAGGACCCGGACCGCGCCGTCGCTTTCCAATCCACAAGCCGTGCGCTGTCACTCGGCACGTATTCGCGGAGCGAATACAAATCCTGTCCGTGCCCCTTGCTGAGGCTCTCAAGCGCTCCTTGAATCACCGGCATGACTTCCATGTATTCCGCGGTGGGCTCGACGGAAGGATAGACTAGCGCTTCGGTTTTCAGGTTCAGCCGCCGCGCCTTCTGCAAGAAACCAAACGGAAACCGTGTGACAATTCGGAACGCTTCCTGGCAATAAACACCGCGCCGCGGAAACGTGATGGGCACCGTTTGCTGAATGCGGTCCTGCTTTGGAATATACGGAAAATAGATCGGCTGCGCGAGCATCGCGACGGGACCGGCTCCTTTTTCCTGGACCGCTTCGACGCGCAACGAAAACGAAGGAAGAGTGAGCTTTTGATTTTCCAATTCGACCTGCGTGCGCACAGGTTGCCCGGCAAAAATGTGGTCGGGCAAGGCAAGCCGCAACTCCACCCCGGCAAGCGAAATGGAAGAAAGAACGCCCGACATCAGCACGATGGCAATCAAGCTCGCGAGAATCAAGAAGAGCAGATTGTTGCCGGTGTTTAGCGCCGCAAGCGCGACCAGCAACAGCCCGCCGAGGTAAATCCAGCCTTCGCGCGAAATTTTGTATTCGATCTTGTGGCCGATCCAGCGCAGCGGCGTTCGGCGGGCCAGTGTCGGCACGAGCGTAACAGCCACCCACCCGGCGATCGCCAGTGCGGCCAGCGCCGAAGTGCTGGCCAGAGCAAGCTGGCCTAGCTCGGCAGCGGCGCCGGAATAGAGGGCCAAAAGCAGCGCGGCAGAAAGCGCGGCCATGGAAAGAAAAAACGCACGCACGCCGGGGCGGTCGGCCTTAGCCCAAAGTTCGCCAAAGGTCGATTTAGGCTTTGTCAGATAAGTGGCCACGGCGGGACACTCACAACGGCACGGGAACGGATTCGACGATGTCGCGCAGAATGGATTCGGTCGTTTCCGATTTCTTCTGCAACGAAGCATGGCGCAAGCTGGCGACGATGCGGTGGGAAAAAACGGGGACCGCAAGCTGCTTGAAATCGTCAGGCAGGCAATAGTCGCGCCCATCCAAAAAGGCCTTCGCCTGCGCCGCGCGCTGCAACATCAAGGTGCCGCGGGGGCTCACGCCGAGCGTGAGCAGGTCCGTCTTGCGCGTACGATTCACAATTTCCAGCGCATAATCGTGCAAGCTGGAATCGACCTTCACGTGCGCCGTGGCTTCCTGCATGGCGATGACGTCGTGCAGGTCTGCGACGGGTTCGAGCGAATTGAGAGGATCATCGCCAATCCGCTTGCGCAGAATCTCGCGCTCGGTTTCGTGTGACGGATAGCCCATTTTGATGCGCATCAGGAAACGGTCGAGCTGCGATTCCGGCAGGGGATACGTGCCGTGGTGCTCGACCGGGTTTTGCGTCGCGACCACCAGAAACGGCTGCGGTAGAATCTGGGTTTTGCCGTCCATGCTGACTTGCGCTTCGTTCATGGCTTCCAGAAGCGCGGACTGCGTGCGCGGCGTGGTGCGGTTGATTTCGTCGGCGAGAACCACGTTGGCAAAAATCGGGCCGGGGCGGAATTCAAAATCGTGCGACTCGGAATTGTAGACGCTGACGCCCAGCACGTCGCTGGGAAGCAGATCGGAAGTAAATTGAATGCGCTGAAAGGTGCAGTGGAAAGATTTCGCGAGAGCCTGGGCCAGCGTGGTTTTCCCGACACCCGGCACGTCCTCGATCAACAAGTGGCCGCGCGCCAGCAGGGTGATCAAGGCGAGCTGAATCGCCTCTTCTTTGCCATAAATGGCGCGGGCGATGGAGCGCTGAAGCTGCGATACGACTTGGGCTGGGGCAGTCGACATTGGTTGAAAACTCGCACCCTTCCTGCTACAAATAGATGAGCGAATGCGGCTCTTTGCTGCTTCGGGGCGACTAGCTCAGTTGGTTAGAGCGCTCCCCTCACACGGGAGAGGTCAAAGGTTCAAGTCCTTTGTCGCCCACCATCTTTTGCTTCCGCGCTTATCGCCATTCTAGCTAAAATCGCCCCATGTCAACCTTTCTTCGTTGGGTCGAGTTTCTATGCCTGAGCCTGTGGCTAGGGAGTGACGTGTTTTTGAGTTTTGTGGTGGCGCCTGGAGCATTCCGGATTCTGGGGAGTCGAGACCAGGCGGGAGCAATCGTAGGGTATTCCCTGACGCAGATGCATCTTGGCGGAATCCTGCTCGGCGTGGTGCTTTTGGCGGCGCGGTTGGCGCGGGCGAAAACATTTGCAAGTTTCGTGACGCCCGCGGCTCTCTGCGTTGTGCTGATGATGATTCTCACCGCAATCTCGCAGTTCACCGTGAGTGCGAAGATGGCGGCGCTACGAGTCCAGATGGGGTCAATCCAAGCGACGCCGGAAAACAGCCCGTTGTTCCAGCAGTTCGCCGGGCTGCATCGCATCTCAGTGTCGCTCGAAAGTGGCGTGCTGCTTGCAGGATTTGCGGCCATCTATTTGATGGTGAGGGAATTATCGGCGAAGCTGTGAATTAGAGAACCTCGCCGGTCTAAAGACCGGCCACTACAACTTCTTTTTGCGCTTGCGGGGTTTGGTTTTGTGGGGGCGGATTTTGCGCGTGGCGGAATTGCCTGCGCGCTCGAAGGCCCGCCACATGTACCAGGAGGCGACGGTGCGAAAAGGCCGCCAGCGCTCGCCGAATTTCAGAAGCTCTTTGGGTTTGGGCATGTGTTTCTTGCCGTAGGTGATGGACCAGCCTTTTTTGACGCCGAGGTCGTGAATGGGGAGAACGTCGGGGCGGCCGAGGCGGAAGATCAAAAACATTTCGACGGTCCAGGCGCCAATGCCGCGAACGGAAACAAGGCGCTCGACGAGCTCTTCGTCCGACAGAGCGTGCGCTTGCTCGAGGGTGGGGACGACGCCGTCAATGGTTTTCCGGGCGAGATCTTTCATTGCGAGAGCTTTTGCGCCGGAAAGGCCGGCTTTGCGGAGTTTGGATTTGGGAAGCTTGAGGATTTGCTCGGGAGAAGGCGCGCGGCCGTTCCCACTGAGGGCTTTGACGCGGCCGAAGATTGTGGCCGCGGCTTTGCCGGAAATGGATTGATAGGCGATCGCTTCGAGGAGTGCTTCGTAAGGAGATTGGAGATGGTCGGAGTCGGTTTGGAAGGGGACCGTGTTGGCAATCAGTTCCGCGAGCTTCTGATCACAGGTGCACAGATGCTGTATGGCCTTTTGCAGATCGAACGGCGGGACGCCAATGGCTTGAGCGGCGTTTTCAAGCATGGTTAATGGGAAAATAGATTAGCAATTTCTGGGAAGGAGGTGTATCAGAACTACGGTCGCAGTAATCGTTTGATTTTTGCGGCGTTGCGTGGCTTCTTGGCCTGGCCGAGCTTGTAGCAACATTTCAACATATCCTTAAACCGCTTGCTTTTCCGCACCTCAATTTCGACACCCGGAAATATCAAATCGAAGTGATGTTTCAGCAAATCCTCAAGAAGAAGTACGGCGATTGCTGATCGCAAATCCGGATTAGGATGTTTGCCCCAACGTCGAACAAATGCCCACACTGTCTCAGGCTGGGTCTCCACAAAATCTTCTATTTTGAGGATTGCTTGCCATCGCGGATCCTCTTCACCTTCGGGTGCGGGCTTTCCGGGAAGGATTCGTTCCGCCCTTCTAATTGCGTTCTCAAGTTCTCTAGGACTAGTGACATGGGCTCGCCAAGCCTTTTCAATTCGAGACTGCAGTTTTTCAGGAAATTTGAACATGGATGAGACTCTACCAGCGATTTATGACACCGAGAAGCTTATGTAGCGGCAGCCAAGGGGCGAAGCCGGTGTGTTAGGATGAGGAGTTTGTGTGGGCAAGAATTTAACAGTGTGAAAGGACGCGAGTGCAAGCGGGAATCATTGGACTGCCACAAGTAGGGAAGACGACGCTGTTCCGGATTTTGACGAAGGCGCACGTCGAAGCGAAAGGCGCGGCTTCAACGACGCATGTGGGCGTGGCGAAAGTGCCGGAACCGCGGTTGCTGGAGCTGGCAAAGCTCTATAACCCGAAGAAAATCACGTACGCCACGGTGAATTACGTCGATTTGGGCGGGATGCAGAAGACGCACATGCGCGAAGCGCTGGCGCAATTGCGCGAAGTGGACGTGATAGCGCATGTGATTCGTGTGTTCGAGGATCCCAGCGTGCCGCATTCGGAGGGAAGCATCGACCCGCTGCGGGATGCGACGAATTTGGATTTGGAGCTGATCTTTTCGGACCACGATCAGATTACGCGGCGGCTAGACCGTGTGGAGAAGGATCTGAAGAAAAAGCGTGAGCCGGCGCTGGAGGTAGAGAAAACGGCGCTGGAGAAGTGCAAAGCGCAACTCGAAGCGGAAAAGCCTTTGCGCGAACTGGAGTTGGCCTCTGACGAGAAAAAATCGATCAGCGGATTCTTGTTTTTGTCGGCGCGGCCCGTGCTGTATGTCCTGAATTTGGGTGACGAAGAAGCGGACAAGCTGGACACGGCGGTGGAGCGTCACAAGCTAAGCACGCTCCAAGGACGGCCAAACGCGGCTGTTGTCGCGGTGTGCGGGAAGCTCGAAGCGGAATTGGCCGACATGGACGAAAAAGAAGCGGCGGAATTGCTGGCTTCGTACGGATTGAAGGAGCCAGGACTGAACCGGCTGATTCGTGCGACGTACGATTTGCTGGGATTGATTCAGTTCTTCACGGCGGGAGAGCCGGAAGTGCGCGCATGGACGATTCACAAAGGCGACCACGCGGTGAAGGCCGCGGGAGTGATTCACAGCGACATCGAGCGGGGATTTATTCGCGCGGAAGTGGTTCGATGGAATGACTTGTTGGAAGCAGGCAGCTTGGCGCACGCCCGAGAAAAGGGACACGTGAAATTGGAAGGGAAGGAGTATGTGGTTCAGGAAGGCGATGTGATTTTGTTCCGGCATTCGGGGTGAGTGGCGAGTGACGAGAAAAGTTAACCCAGAGGACCCTAAGGACGCGGAGCAGCACTAGTGGCACAGACTTTAGTCTGTGCAGGGGCAATCTGTCTCTTGCTTTCTGAGTTCCGATCTCCGTTCTCTTCCTACTGTCAACTGTGAACTGTAAACTGTGAACTTCTTCCATGGGACATGACTTGGCATTTCGGACGACGCTCGCGGCAGGATTGGGGCTGGTGGCCGCGGCGGGAAATTTGCTTGGCGGATACTTTGTCGTTCGCAAGGATTGGCCGCGCCAATTTTTGCAATATTTTTTGGCGCTGGGCGCCGGGTACATGCTAGCAGTGGCGTTCTTGGACATTATTCCCGAGTCGGTGCGACTGAGCGGAGAAAGCGCGCTTCTTTACGTACTGATTGGGTTTTTCATCGTCCACCTTTTCGAACACACTGTTGCGCCCCATTTTCATTTTGGGGAAGAGACACATCACGAAGAATTCAGCCACGAGCACGCGAGCCGCACGGTGCTGCTAGGGATGCTGATCCACACTTTCTTTGATGGCGTGGCAATCGCGGCGGGATTTTTGGTTTCCACGTGGCTCGGCGCTGTGATTTTCGTAGCCGTGTTTCTGCACAAACTGCCGGAGGGATTCACGATTGCGTCGGTGGCGCTTGCCAGCGGCCGGGGGAAGCGCAACGCAATCCTGGGAGCCGGGTTATTAGGAGCGGCGACGCTGGTGGGAGTGCTGCTCACGAGCGCGCTGCAAGGGCAGTTGAAATATGCGCTGCCGCTGTCGGGAGGCGTGACGGTGTACGTGGCTGCCACAGATTTGCTGCCGGAAGTGAACCGGGAGCCGAACTGGCGGATGGCCCTGCTCGTGTTTGCGGGTGTAGCTAGTCTGTTGATAATGCAGCACTTAGTGCATGTTTGAGGGTTCTAGAACTCTATATAGGACCTCGGCAGAGAGCACAGACTAAAGTCTGTGCCACCAACACCTTAGCCTCACTTCGGAGACCCCTCACAATCGCAACTTTCTGAGACCGCTTGGGTTTGATACAGTGTGGCGGCTATGGCCAGGTCGGACGTCCAACTGATGCTGGACGTGAAGGCGGGCGACGAACAGTCGTTCGCACTGCTCCTGCATCGCTACCGGACTCCCTTGGTCAATTTCCTGTACCGGATGGTTCGGAACCGGGAACAGGCGGAAGATCTGGCGCAAGAAGTTTTCTTGCGGGTGTACCGC
>Ga0187780_10002533_pt1 | contig 13740 bp, 7 predicted proteins | sample 1015_Q2_SP10_20__FD_132429 | JGI IMG/M metagenome (GOLD analysis project Ga0187780, IMG submission 132429) | Tropical peat soil microbial communities from peatlands in Department of Meta, Colombia - 1015_Q2_SP10_20_MG | ecosystem: Environmental > Terrestrial > Soil > Wetlands > Peat | place...
CGCCTGCGAGAAGCGTTCCTGCGTATACGCCTGAGACCAACCAAAGTGATCGTGCTGATGGGGGGAACAGACTTCTGGTCTAATGGGATTCATTTGAACGTCATCGAAGCAGCAACAGACCCGGCTTACGAATCCTGGCGCAATATCCAGGCCTTGGATGACCTGGTGCGGGACATCATTACGACTGACTCCCACCTGGTGATCGCTGCCCTGCAAGGCAATGCCGCAGCAGGGGGAGTGATGCTGGCACTGGCAGCGGATGCTGTCTATGGCAGGAAAGGCATTGTACTCAATCCACACTATAAAGGCATGGGGAATCTGTATGGCTCGGAATACTGGACCTACCTGTTACCGAAACGAGTTGGAGCAGCAAAGGCACGAGAACTGACTGAAGCTCTGCTGCCAATGAGCACGCGGACTGCGCAGCAGATCGGGTTACTGGATGATGCCTTTGGGGAGGATGCAGCCAGTTTCCGTGAGTGCATCCGAAAGCTGGCAGAGGAGCTAGTAAAAAGCCATCGATATGAGCGCTTGCTTGAGGAAAAGCGACAAAGCCGGAAGCACGATGAAGCGAGAAAGCCGCTGCAAGCCTATCGGGAGGAAGAATTACAGCACATGTGGCTGAATTTTTTTGGAAAAGATCGAAGTTATCACCTGGCACGCAAGCACTTTGTCTACAAAAAGCTCACGCCTGCTCTCGAGAGAGGCGATGTTGACTTCATGTGCAGGAGTGGTGGCCTGGCAGAGATTCTGGATGGACGGGCCATGAGTGAGGAGATCAAGACGCAAGTGCGCTGCGAGGTGCGCCGCTTTATGGAGAAACAGGGGCAGGCGCCCGGGCTGGTGATTGTGCGCGTCGAGGGTGACGCTGCATCTGGGGTGTATAGCAGGGCGATTCTGCGCCAGGCCGAGGAAGTGGGCATCAACGCTCGCCTCGAATACATATCATTCCATACCTCAGACGATGCATTACGGGCGCTTCTGGTACAGTTCAACCATGATCGAACGTTACACGGTGTGCTTGTGCAGATGCCGCTTCCGGTGCACCTCTCGCAAAAGATGGTAGCAGCTACGATTGCTGCCAGCAAGGATATCGATGGCATCAGTCCTCACAGCGCGGGGACGCTCTTGCTTGGTCTACCCGGCTTCCTGCCCTCGACGGCGGCTGCGGTGATGGGGCTGCTTGAGCGATCACAAACGCAGCTTCAGGGACGTCAAGTCGTAGTCATCAGTCGCAGCAACGTGGTGGGAAAGCCGCTGGCAATGCTGCTGGTGCAGAGACACGCGACGGTGACGATGTGCCACTCGCATACAGCGAATTTGGCGGGGGTGACGCGCCAGGCGGATGTGCTGGTAGCGGCGGCTGGTGTCGCCAGGATGGTGACGGCTGAGATGGTTAAGCCCGGAGCAATCGTCATCGACGTGGGCATGAACGTCTTGCCCGATGGTGGTATCGTGGGCGATGTGGATGTTGCCTCAGTGCGTGAAGTTGCTGGAGCAATCACGCCTGTACCAGGCGGTGTCGGACCGCTCACCAATGTCATGCTGCTCAAGCAATGCGTGCAGGCAGCGTGGCAACAGGTGGGTGAGAAAATGGACGTGAAGACCGCAGCTTAAGGATGATAGAATTTACTATAGCAGTAGCAGTTCCAGTGTCCCGGGCAGTTTTGATGGCGCTGCACTGTTGTACGAATATGCAACATAGGCATCTTGAGAGATGACGCTTTTTTCTTCAGAACTGTCATCGAGCAGCTTTGACCCGGCCAGCACCATTGGTTGTACGATTGCATTTCGCTCATTTAGCGTATTTTTTCAGGTGCAATCTTGAGCAATATACGCACCTGATCAGGCTTCCCGTAGCGATATTCTTCTTGTCCTAAGTTGCGCTGAATGAGTTGCTTGAAATGTTGGGCGGCCCCTTCTTTGGTGATTTCAACCACGCTGCCACGAATACTGATGGCATGCTCCCAATGTGCCGGGTCAAGGACGCTGATCATGACCCGTGGATCGCGCAGGACATTCTTATGTTTTTGATGACCCTCCACTGTGTTGATCAGGATGTAGGTTCCATCGGTATCAACCCAGGTCTGCGTCAGCTGCGGCGAACCATCAGGCATGATGGTCGCGAAAAAGCATATCACACGCTTCTGGAGGAGGTGCTGGAGTTCAGCTGACAGTTCGATCATGTTCTGGCCTTTATCTTCTTCTAGAATATTCACATGAAGATGGCTGCTGCTCGGAAGGCTATAATAGCCTCACCGTCACGTAGGTCAATGCAACCTGCCGTTATTATCGAGATTGAGATTGTTACAATTTGAGAGTGTAGCATAGTCGAGCTGTAGTAACAAGGAAAATAGGTACGGCAGCACCTCTGAATAAAGCTACAGACAATACCAAGACTGTGTTATCTCAGGATGGAGCGAAGATTAGCTATCTCACTATGGGAAGCGGGCCACCGGTCATCGTTATTCCGGGTGCCCTCTCCATAGCTGCCGGTTACGCTGCATTCGCGAGCGCTCTAGCCGAGCATTTTACCATCCACATTATTGAACGCCGGGGACGAGGGCTAAGCAGCCCACAAGGTGATGATTACTCTGCATAGGTAGCGCTCTGTGTACGCAACTCTTGCAGTGTTGCCAGGCGCTCTTTCGCAACGGTCCCACCGGGGTTTGCTTTCGCAAGATTTTTATAGACACGGCTGGCCTGCTCGTACTCGCCCACAGACTGGTAGGTCTGACCAAGCATATCGTAGGCCTCGTAGTTGGTGCGATCAAGCGCGATTAACTGTTGCAACGCTGCGACCGATTCCTTGACCTGGTTAGTCTCAAAGTAATGGCGCGCAATAATGGATTGGTACTGCGTTGCCTCTCGTGAACGACCTATCTGGCAGCAGTAACCAACTACTTCACGCAAGAGATCCAAATCGTTGGGCTTGAGTTCGACTGCACGACGCAGGTTCACGAAAGCTTTTTCGGAGTCACCCGATTCGGCATAGATATTGCCAATGCGCCGTAATGTATCACTAGCCTCAGCGAAGCGATTTCTGCGCAGGTAGATATCCACGAGCAAGCTCAATTCCGCTATGCCTTCTTCCAAATGGCCGCGTACGATGTAGATATCGCCTAACTCCGCGTGGGCGCGAGGGTCTTGTGGATCAAGGCGTATCATTTCGTTTAGAACACTCTGGGCATTATCTACCTGGCGCTTGTTACGATAAGAGCGTACCAGCTCAAGATATTCTTCTAGCGCGCTATCGATATTCCCCTGGCGGGCGGATATTTCCGCCAAAGCTGTTGAGACTTCGTCCCGTTGAGGTGTAGTCTGTTTCAACTGGCGTAAGATAGCTTGCATTTGCTCTTGTTTCCCGACACGCCCATACGCTTTCGCCAGTAACAACGAGATCTCCACTTCTGGCGCCTGGTGCTCCTCGCCTTCTTCGCGCGGACGCGCAGCCCATTCGGCGGGATCAATGGAACCGCCTTGACCGCTACGAACGATTTGCAGCGCCTGTTCAAGTTGCTGAATGGCTGCTTCAGGTTTGCCTTGCGCCAACAAGCAGTGCGCTGAACTCAAGCGAGCCATGACTTCATAGGAGCTATCCCGGATTGCAAATTGATAGGCATCGAGAGCCTGGTCAAAGTAACCAGACTGCTGGTGGATTTGACCAAGGGCAAAGCGCACGTCAGCATTATTTGGATAGGTTTCGGCAGCCTGGGTATACTCCCGCACTATCATCTCGTAGTTTTTCTGCCCCTCTCCGCGTAAATGCCAGCGGATACGGGTCAATACCTCTAATGTTGTAGCACGAGCAGTTCCTATCCCAGTAATCATTGCAATATGCCAGCGCACCAGAGCAGAAATATTGCGTGGATCCACTTGCAGCACTCGCTGGTACTCCGCTACTGCCTGTTGAGAGCGTCCCAACTTTTGTAAGGCCAGAGCATAATTCAAGCGAGTTGTCACGCTTGTCGGACTTTCCTGCAACGCTTGCTCAAGCTCGGTAAGAGCGCGATCCATATAGCCAAGGCGCAGGTAGGACTCTGCTGCAAGGCTGCGCTCACGCAACAAATCTTCTTTATAGCCTTGCGAAGCAAGGAGATTAATCAAGCGCACTCGATAGGTAAGATTATTGGGTTCCAATTGCAAAATGCGGCGATAGGTAGCTATGGCATCATCTATGCGGCCATTGGCCATATAGGTATCAATCAAGATTGCATACTTGGTAATCGCCTGGTCGTTCTTGCCCTGGCGTATGTAGATCTCACATAGCACCAGGTGAATATCGAGATACTGGGGAGCAAGGTCGATGACACGCAAACATTCTTCGGTTGCAGGCGTAAAGAGACCATGATCGATATAGCGTTGGATATCTTTAATAGAATTAACAACCTGCAAACGCACGCTTTCCGGAAGACTTGCTGTGCTGGCCAGCACCGATTCACTTACCTGCTGTAATATACTCTCTTTTCCATCAGAGCCAGTTATCTCATTCAACAAATCCTCGAGCTTACCCGTCGATGCCCTGGTTGAAGAAACCGGTGAAGCCAGGACATTTTGATCATTAGCAGGAGCCATTTGCTCCACAGGCACAGGCATCTTTTCTTGCGCAGGAACATTCTGAACAGGTGGTGCAGCGCTGAGCGGCGGCTCTGTTGAAGTATTTGTCAAAGAAACTTCAGGCACTACAGGAGGTTCAACTACTGGAGCGGGCTGGACTTGAGCCACCGGCGCAACGGGCGGTTGCTCGGGAACCACAGGAGGCTTTTCAGGAGCTGGGACACTGGCGGCGTTGACAGGTTTTGCACCATCCGTCAGCCACGAAGTCGATGTGGTTTGAGCTGGTGCAACAGGTTGCTCCATGGTAGGCTGATTGATCAACGCCTCGCTTGCCTGCGATGGCGCAGAAGCGGATTGTGCCTGTGCTGATTTCGCTTGTTTCTTCATAAGCTCTGTCTTATCGGCATCATTCAGAATGCCAGTCAACCAATCAGGCAATTCTCCGAGGGAGCCAGAATTTGTTGTTGGCACTGGAGGCTGCCCCTGGGCTGGCGTTGCACCGTTTGGCGATCCGCCTGCATTCAATGTTGTTGACGCATTTTCAGGCATATTCGGGGATACTTGCATAGTTGGAGCCTGCTGCACCATGGTAGCTTGCTCAGGCGGCATCACCTGGTTGCCATTCGTATGTGATTGCGATGCTGGTTGTACCATCTCAGGTGGAGGCGTCGACGTGGTCCTCGTTGGGAGAGGTGTGTTTTGAAGTTGCTGGAGCATAAACTCAACCTGGGCAACTTTGTCATCCCATTGCCTGCTACGTAAGAAACCGAGCAAGGCACTGTAGACTGTCAATGCCTGTTCCTGCTCTCCCAACAAACGATGAGCCTCAGCTGCTTCCTGGCAAAGTTGCACGAGTTGATCGGATTCTTCAACAGTCAAAGCATCAAGATTCACACGATCGACGGCTTCATCGAAATGCTGCGTGGCAGCGCGCAAATCACCTTTCGCGCGATAGCATTGCCCTAGAGCATAGTAGCACGAAAGCGCATAATCTGGATCGTTGAGCAATGTTTGAAACTGACGAATTGCATCATCCCACCGGCGCTGTTCTTGATACAACCACCCCAAAAAATAGCGAGCATCAGGTCGATCAAAGCCATTCTCAAGAATCTGTTCACAGAGATCGATAGCATCGGCAAAACGACCCTGGGTTTGAAAAGTTTGAGCCTGCCTGAGCACGCCAGTAACCTGGCTAGCTGTTATTCGATTACGAGGAGCTGATCCCATTCCCCCACCTGCCATGCCTGTTGCAGCAAGAGCAGATCCAGAATTTTCTGCTCCGCCAAAATTGCTCGCGCTACCCATATTACCCATGATACCAGTATTACCTCCGCTTGAATTGCTTACAGAAACCGTGCCAGCACTATTTCCTTTGTTAATTAGGGGACCCGAAGACAGATTGCCTGTAGCAGACCTACCTGTCTGATTGGGAGTGGGCGATGAATAGCCCCCAACCTCACCTCCGCGTGGAAGTGGCCCAGAAGGCCGCATATGTTCTCTGATCTGTGAGAGGACACGCTGTGCCTGCGTATTGGCCGAATCGACACGCAATACTTCTTCGCATTGCAAAGTAGCTGCCACATTCTCATTGCGTTGCAAATACCCCTGAGCTGCAGCTAAGCGCTCTTGAACCATCAACGCAAAATCTTTTTTCCCCAAATAGTAAATGGCAAGACGTTCGTGAGGCTCAGGGCTGGCAAGAGACAATTGCACAGCCCTTTGCCATGCAGCTTCGGCCCTGGCGCCCTGACCAGCTTGCGAATACAATTCCGCAAGATGCATATAAGCTTTGTATGCCTCGTCCCGCCTGTTAATGATGACATATAACTCGGCTGTCTTACTCAACGCGATGACGTTGCTAGGATCGCGTTCGAGAATAGATTCATACTCAGCGAGCGCTTTCTGCCACTGCTTTGTTTGCATGTAGCAAAAACCCAGTCCTCCTCGCGCAGCCGCGTCATCTGGGAACTCTGCCAATGCTCGTTGATACTCATTCGCCGCATCCGTCCACTGGCTATCCCAACGATATCGATCAGCCGCATTCATTGCTGAGCTGAAAACTTGTCTGTTCCCAGGCATGAAAAGTCACTTTCTCAGTATAAAAAAGTGCAGAGACTTGGCTCAAAACACCTGTAATTGGTTTCTCTAGTTAAAACTAGGGTACTACACTTTTGAGTTTCTTGAGAAAACAGGCTCAAAATTTGGTACTAAAGTACCTTAAGAGTCCTATCCTCTGTAGTTAATGTATTGTAGAGCCACAGGATAGTCTTTTTGCTTGAGAAGCGCGATCACTGCTTGCAATTCATCACGGCTCCTGGCAACAACACGAATGGCGTCTCCCTGGATTTGCGGCCGCACTTTAGGGTATTGATCACGAATTTGTTTACTGATCTGTTTTGCCAGGTCCTGGGAGAGGCCTTGCCGTAATTGGATGACCTGGCGCACTTTACTCCCAGCCGCATTTTCTTCTTTACCCACATCAAAAATTTTTAGTGACAATCCGCGACGTACTGCTTTCGTCTCCAGAATATCCCGCACGCTCTTGAGCGTAAGGGAACTATCGGTAACAATTGTAATCGTATCTTTGGTGTGAACAATTTCTGTTTTTGTGTCTTTCAGGTCAAAACGAGTGGAGACTTCTCGCCTTGTCTGATCGATCGCATTCACCAGTTCTTGTTCGTCAAATTGCGATACTATATCAAATGAACAATCTCCTGCCATAAAAATCCTCTCTATTTGATAATTTTGGTACCGAAGGGCTACTTACGGTTAAGGCTTCTCAAAAGTAAGAAATATCTTTTCAAGGCCTTTTTCGGTGGCAGGATAGGGAGATTAGGACACCCCCATAAGCGTTATCGTAGGCTCAGAGATGGCCACCACCCCTTCAAGAGGCCTTGATGGCCTCTTGAAACCCCTGCTTTAAAGTTACAAAGGAAAATTCTTGATATTAGAAGGCATTGTAACGTATTTGTCAGGTATTTACCAATCTTGTACCCGAGTGGTTTAAGGAGTGTGATATGATGAAGGCTATAGAGCACATATCTAGCCAGTTGGAGTAAACGTATCTATGGTGGCGACCATTTTTGATAGCAAACCACTTGTGTCACGTATGACCGCTGAACTACAAAATGAAGCCGCTCAGTTTCGCAAACAGCACCATCGTTCCGCTCGCCTGGCACAGATAATTGCAGGCCATGATGGTGCCGCAGAGGTCTATAGCAGGCAATTGGTGAGAGCTTGCCGCAAGATTGGCCTGGACTGCGCGACACTGGCATATCCTTTCGAGGTTGAAGAGGAAGAGCTGCGCGCTGAGGTTGCCACTTTAAGCAATGATGAGAATAATGATGGTGTCTTGCTCCTTCTGCCACTACCTTCACATATACGACAGCAGGTTGTAACTGATGTTTTGCTTCCTGAAAAAGATGTAGATGGTCTTGGGCCACGCAACGCGGGTAATCTGCTGCTTGGTTTTCCCAGTTTCATTCCCTCGACAGCCGATGTTATCCTGACAGTACTTCAAGATGCTAGTATTCCGATCGCTGGCCGCAATGCTGTAGTTGTAGGACGAAGCAATATCGGTGGTAAGCCTACCGCCCTTGTACTCATACGTCAAGATGCAACGGTGACAATCTGCCATTCACACACTCAGGATCTTGCGACTATCACCAGGAGCGCAGATATTCTCGTAGTGAGTATTGGGAGACCAGCCTGTATTACTGCCGATATGGTAAAGCCTGGAGCAGTTGTGTTAGACGCAGGCATAAATCCAATTGGTGGAAAAGTAGTGGGAGACATAGATTTCGAAAGCGTTAAAGAGGTTGCCTCATTTCTGACTCCTGTTCCGGGTGGTCTGGGACCCCTGACCCATTTGATGCTGATTCGTCACACACTGATGGGACAACAGTAAGTAAGATGGCAGGTAAATCGGTAGTTGGAACAGGGCATCCGCGAGGGATGCCCCTACATGTCTTCCGATTAGATGTAGCTTGGCAGAGTAATCCGAAAAGCGGGATTCATGCGCCAATCAGCATTTTCAGCTTTTTAGTACCTGCGGTTTGTGGTGCTTGCAGCCGATTTAGAAACGATGTCGCCTTTGACCCTGACCACAATGCCTTCTTTATCGAGTGTGCTCCGCAATTTTTGCAGAGTGGTATCGTTATCCACTGCAATAACGCAGGGAGCAATTCTGCGCAAGCCAAGAGCGCTTAACTTTGGTGAGGAGCATATTTCATTCGCAATTGCTTCGCTCGGCACATCGAGTAACAGCACCTGGGAGATAGTTACTTCCTTGTATGATTTAGTCCAGTCGCGCAGGGTATAGACCACATTTTGGGGTAATTCTTTCTGGCTATGCTCTTCAAGAATTTTAAAAATCTGCTCAATGTTCCGTCCTGCCTCTAAACCCCGCAAAACCGAATTTCGGGTCAGTGTCAGGCGACTTGCAATGCCTATTTGATTGACCTGCGCAAAAGGCAAGAGACTGTACACCGCCGGCAGGTCAGGTTGTAGTAAAAGCAATTCAAAACTCGGCTGTACTATCAATGAGCGACCATTCGTAGGTTGAACAGAATTAAACGATGGTTCACCTTTCGTTTGCAGGACAGTCGTTGCCAGATCGGTAAGCATAAAGGCATCTGGATTGACAGGCTCATCTTTTCCTGACAAATGAGGCTGTTGATAACCCAAAGTCACAATACCCAATTCACGGAGAGTTGAATTGAGCATGCCAATAATAACTTCCCCATCTGATTTGTACCAATTTGTTAGCATATTGCGGGCGCTACGAAAGCCTGATACACCCATTGCAGCCTGCCGCGGGCGCAGTACATAAGGATTCTGATCTTTCATAGTACGCAGCAAGGAATTCATTGAGTACCACTGGCCGGGAGTACAATTGCTTAAAAATGATATGAGGGCTTTACGTCCAGCCAGGACATCAAGATAGTAACTGTCACTCGAGTCAAAGTTAACACCCGCAATATCAACCCAGTGATGTCCCTCGAGCCAATATTCCAGCAGACTATGTGTCTGGTCAACTACATCCATGAGTGACCACTTTTCAAAAAGCGGTCCCTGGACATAACGTGGTTTTATACCATCTGCTGATGACTTGCTGCGTTTCACAAGACCAAGCTTGAGCGCCACGCTAAACAGCATATCAACAGTTTCGTCGTCTTCATAATATGGCAGAACACGTTGCGTGATCTGCAACAGAGGTTGTAGCTTGTTCGCTATGCGTTTTGGCACTCTATCAGCCTGTGTTGGCTCGATATTTTGCTGGAACATGGCGCCAATGATAGTTGCCAGATCATACAATAACAATGTATCGCCTTTGTGTATTGATTGTGGTGGCGTATCGAGAGTAACCAGGCCGGGAGGAGCCTCCTCTACGCTCTCGGGTTGAGCTGCGGCCTTTTTCAAATTTTTGAGTAATTCACGTGGCACGAATAGTTTTCGTTCTGAACCCGAAAAGGTATCAAAGGCAATCGCAAAACTTTCAAGCGTATGAATGATTGTAGATAAGCTACTGTTGTCAAAGCCCGTATACTCGCGTGCGGCCTGCATAGTGACAACACCTCCATTTTCGCATACCCATTTGAGGAGCTTACGGGTATTGGCATCAAAATGATCCCAGGCATAGAGGGCTACATCAGGCTGTACCATTTGCCCGGCCAGGCGTGTACTGGGGAGAGTTCGTGAAAAGTAGTCATGCAGCATGAACCCATAGAGACGACCGATTTCATAGAGCTTTTCCTGGTTGAATCTGCCCAGAATGTTTTCAAGTTTCATTTGTAATAGATCCTGGTTGGGTGTATAGATCTCATTTGCAATAGCATGCAGTGGCTCAAGCAAATCCTTCGCAATGGAGAGTTTAGTTGTCTTAACACTAGCCGGCTTTTTGGGATTTGATGAGGAGCCGGTTGTTGCACCTGCCAATTTAAGGGATGTTTGTTCCTCTATGATAAGCTTGTACTGCTTGAGAGTGGTAAGAGCTTGCTCAAAATTGGCTTCGGGCAAACGCGAAATTTTAAGGATCGCATCGTGTAACGCCCCGTTAGAGGCTGAGAAATTAAGTATATTGTGCAATACTTTACGTTCATCATCTGAGAGCTGTTCCCAGGCAAAACGCATAGCAACCGGATCCTGCATAGACTGGATCAATAAGCCGTGGTGATGTCGCCAGCCTTCTTCTGGTGTGTTGCCAATTCCCCACCACTGGGCAAGTTGTCCTAATTGCTCTTCGGAATATTCACCTAATGCTTGCTTCAATGTTTTCATACTTGTACTGCCTTAAAGATTCTATTTGGATTGACCATTTGCATTGGCAACGGCGCGGGCGACCATAAAGGCCAACCACCCCGCTCCCCGGCGCCCTCGCATCTACATTTCCGGTTGATACTGTTCGAGGAAACGGATGACCTCGCGCGTCAACTGACTGGGGGTAGAGGCGCCAGCAGTGACAGCAACGCGTTTTTTGCCTTTTAACCATCCGGTATTCAGTTGAGATAAGTCCTCAACGCGTACTGCTGGAACACCCGCTAACTCTTCGGATACCTGAACGAGGCGATTTGTATTGTTACTGCGTGGATCACCGACGACTATGGTTAAATCTGCTCCCTTTGCCTGGGTCACTACAGCTTCCTGGCGTGTCTGGGTTGCAGCGCAGATATCAATATGCACCTCCACATGGGGATACTTTGTTTTAATATACTCGATGACACGTCGCGTATCCCATTGTGAGAGTGTTGTCTGAGTTGAAACGGCTATTTTTTGTTCTTGTTCAGGGGTCAGCCCAAGCGCATCAACATCGGCTTCTTTTTCTATCAGGCTGATGTGTCCTGGAACTTCGCCGAGAACACCCTCAGGTTCGGGATGCCCTTTCTTACCTATGTAAAGGATGTAGTAGCCTGCCGCGGCTAATTCTCGCACGAGGTCATGGGTAACAGTGACGTCGGGGCAGGTGGCATCGATGCAATGCAAGCCACGTTCACTCGCTCTGTGTTTTACAAGAGGAGAAACGCCGTGGGCGGTGAAGATAACCGTTCCCGCCTGTACCTGGTCAAGGATACTTACGCGGTCCGGACCGTCGAGTGTGATCACTCCGAGGTCTGTGAGTTCTTCTATGGCGTGGCGGTTATGAACAATCTGTCCGATGATATAAATGGGTCGCGGGTGAGCAGGATCTTTCGCTACTTGACGGACCGTTTGTAAAGCATCAACTACCCCATAGCAGTAGCCACGGGGAGAGATTCTAATGACTTCCATGTATTTCCTTATATTACAGAAAGAGCGTAAAAATGATAGAGCACATTCATAACAATACAACAATAGGACGCAATAATCCTACTCATTGTACCATTTCACTCCTATATATGCACTTGTTCTTTCTGCAATATCTTGCGGAGGTCATCTGGTGTGTAGAGGCAGACGGCGGGTAATAAACCCGCCAGTTCTTCAATCGAGGTTGACTCTGCAAGATCAAATATCAGCAGTGGAGAGCGACGCCCGATGCATCCCTGAGCAATAGCTGAAGCAGTGAGCTGGGGAATTGGATGTGAGGATGTCGAGCGAGCAGGCAGATTCATGAGTAATTGCACTTGAGGTATAATCGCAGGTACAGAGCAATGTGAATCTTCCTGGTAGATATATTTCATGCCTGCCTGTTGCAGCAGAATCCTGTAGGGTTGTCGTTCTTCCTCTGGCCCAACTATGAGCGCTGAGCGGCCTCGCAGACCTCCAAGACTTGCTTCTGCGATAGAGACGACCTCCTCGACAAAACGATGTATCAATTATATGCTCTTTTCTTATTGTGGATATAGCATCTTGATTGGCGGGCAACCATAAAGGCCCACCCAACCCCACATCATCAACTCTCGCCCCTACAGGATGATACGGTATAACAAAGCTATAGAATACTATAGCAAACTCATAGCCTGATTAAACATCGGGTAATTACCTTATTTTTTGGTGAGGGTATTAATAATTCATCCAATCCTCATTGGAACTTCAGCAGGGGTTGCCTCTAAAATCATATGCATGCCGTATTTGGGACGCAGCGTAACGCGTGGTTGAGGAACAACCGTGAACCCCGGTACAAGCCGTGGAGTGTAATGCTGGAGGATGGTGGCAAGCAGTAAACGGGTCTCAAGTTCCGCAAAAGGCATACCGATACAGATGCGCGGACCTCCACCAAAGGGGAAGTAGGCCCACTGTGGCACCTGCTGCCCATTGACCGGGTCCCAGCGCTCGGGACGGAAGACGTCTGGATCACCCCAGATATCAGGCAGATGGTGGAGTACCCATTGGCTAAAAATTGCAATCGTGCCTGCCTGGAAGTGATAGCCATCCAGGTAAAAGGCTTCGACAGCTTTGCGAGAAAGTGTCCATGCAGGTGGATATACTCGCCACGATTCATTGATAACCCAATCAAGGTAGGGTAAGTTTGCCAGATCGCCTATAGTGGGAGAACGGCCTTGAAGAACGGTATGTAGTTCGGAGAGTAGCTTTGCAAGCACGTGGGGATGCTGTGAAAGCAGGTAGAATGTCCAGCTCAAGGTGTTCTGGGCGGTCTCGTGACCGGCTGCAATAAAGGTCAGCACCTGATCGTGAACCTGCTTATCGGTCATGGTGTTTCCTTCGTCTTGCGCTTGCAGTAGCATCGAGAGTACATCGCCTACATCACGACCTTCTGCGCGGCGCTGCTTAATCAAGTCGTACACGAACGTATCCAGCGCTCGCTTGCCCTCCATCATCCTGCCATAGCGTGTAAAAGGAAGGTCGATTTGCACCCTTCTGGTCGAACCAACCGTTCTAGTGGAATTTGTAATCACGGTAGTAAATGCCTGCCCTAAATACGCGCTTTGAGCGGGAGAGTCGAGGTTAAAGAGGGCCTTCATGATTATGCGCAGGGTTAACTGTTGCATTACCCTCGATATGTCAACTTCGGTGCCAGGTCGCCATCGCTCAAGCATCTCCCCGGTAAGGTGTACCATCGTGTCTGCATATCCTTCAACTCGATGCTTGTGGAATGCGGGCTGTACAAGGCGGCGTTGTTGGCGATGGAAATCTCCATCGCTCGTCAGGAGACCATCACCAAGCAGAAAACGTAGGTTTCCCAGACCCGGCTTGACGAAGTTGCGGGGTTTCTCAACCAGGAAGTAGCGTACATGTTCAGGGCGAAAG
>Ga0187780_10002534_pt1 | contig 13735 bp, 9 predicted proteins | sample 1015_Q2_SP10_20__FD_132429 | JGI IMG/M metagenome (GOLD analysis project Ga0187780, IMG submission 132429) | Tropical peat soil microbial communities from peatlands in Department of Meta, Colombia - 1015_Q2_SP10_20_MG | ecosystem: Environmental > Terrestrial > Soil > Wetlands > Peat | place...
CAGACCTATCTCAAGTTCGATCCTCACGGCACTTTGCAGCAAGACGCAGTCCAACTCCTGCAACGCGCCCAGGCCGACCTCTCCCACCTCTCCGCCTCGCTCAACTAACCGCTCCTTCAAACAGGTGCCGAGCTCATGCCCTTTGTCCTCCCCAAAGGTCATCCAGTAGCTCGCCCCCACCTTCTTTCGCACCGACGGCAATGATTGGACTGTGGTTCGCTTTCGGACCACCTGGTGGGGCTGGCCCAACGTTTGAAATCCTCAGTGATACATTTGATTCGCTTCTCAGGAACCTCTCCGTAACAGCGCTTCGGTGCCGCTGTGGCGAAAGAAGGGTGGGCCACCACCTCGGATGACGTCATTTTCGGTTTTCTGTTCATCAACCCACTGAACTAAACACTTTTGTTGGAGCGGATCTCTGGAAGAGAAAAACGCAGTCGAAGCCAATCAGTAGAGGTCGCCTTGTTGACTGACATGACAAGTTCGCAGCAGAATAGTTCATCTGCTTGCCTTAGCTGCTCGTTTTGATCGCGTGGGCAGTGCGCCGGCCTGTGGCAAGCCCATGCGCGCAAATTGCGGATGTACGTCCGCGGCCCCACGGAGAAGAATCTGATGAGTTTTCAGAAATTGTGCCTCGACCCGAAATTTTATTTTAGGGTCCTAACATTGGCGTCGTTTTGTGCTGTCCTTGTCTCCGCGGCAGGAGCACAGGGCTACCTGTACGGGCAAGCTTCCCTTCAAACTGGCAACAAACCGGGCAGTTTCGCCGTGGCGGATTTTAACGGGGACGGCAGACCTGATGTGGCTATTGCAAATGAAGGTGACAACACAGTGTCAATTGTGCTTGCCAATGCGGACGGCACGTTTGCCCCCAAGGTGGACTATCCCGTCGGGAGCACTCCTTTACAACTCGTCGCCGCAGACTTCAATGCCGATGGGAAAATGGATCTTGCGGTCGTCAACAGTAAGGACAACACCGTGTCCATACTCCTCGGAGCGGGCGATGGGACGTTCCACACTCAGGTAACATACCCCACTGGTGCGATGCCCGTTGCCATTACTTCCGCCGATTTCAATGGCGATAAGAAACCCGATCTTGCGGTTGCCAATCAGACAGACGGGACTATCTCGATCTTCTTCGGAAATGGGGATGGCACATTCACTGCTCAAACTGCGCCCGTCACAGTAGGGAAGACTCCTTTTGCCATCCTCGCGAGCGACATGAATGGCGACGGCAAACCCGATCTTCTCGTCCTTAACGGCACCATCGACAGCAACGCTTCTCTATCTCTTCTTATTAACCCCGGAACTGGATCGTTTGGCCCCGCTTCTGACCTGCTTGGTGGCTCTCTTGATACGATGGCCGTCGGCGACATCAATCACGACGGGATCCCGGATATCGTCGTTACTCTTTACACCACCGACCAGATTGGCATCCTCCTCGGCAGCGGCAATGGGACTTTCCGAGCCATGGCAGTGGATGCCAGCAACAATCTTGGCGCGGGCCCACAAGCTCTTGCTCTGGGTGATTTCGATCACGACGGTAACATCGATATTGCAGTCGCCGAGTATTATTCTGTCGCCATTTACAAGGGGAATGGTGACGGGACTTTCCAAGCACCCACACGATGCGGCATCGCTTCGACCACACTGCTTCCCATGATGGCCGCCGGCGATTTCAACAACGATGGATTACTTGATCTTGCTCTTTTGATCCAGGACGACAACGTCGTGGTGGTTCTCCTCGGCAATGGCGATGGTACCCTTGCCAATCATCGGGATCTTACTTTACCCGCATCAGGCGGCATGGCTGCAGCCGTCGTCACCGACCTGAACGCCGATGGCAACCAGGACGTTGCCATCGCGCAATACAATCAACCGTCGCAAGGCCCCATCCAAGGATTTATCACCTCACTGCTCGGAAATGGTTCCGCTCAATTCCCAATCGCTATTTCGAGCCCGACATCCGATATCGGAATTAACGGAATGGTTGCGGCCGACTTCAATGGGGATGGCAAGGGGGACCTTGCTACAGCATCGGTCGATGCCGACGGAGGCGTCGCAGTGTTTCTGGGTAAGGGCGATGGGACTTTTAGCCCTCCGATCTCCTCCTTTACCGGCATGACCGGTCTTAATCTCGGCCCCATGGTCGCCGGCGATTTCAACCGGGACGGCAAATCCGACTTGATCGTGGTCTCCGAAGACGCGTCCGCTACGAATTCTTCACCAATGTACACGCTACTAAGTCAAGGGGATGGTACCTTCAAAGAAAGCCTACTCTACAATCTACCTTATGGCTCTGTCCCCAGCCTCGCGGTCGCGGATTTAAATAATGATGGCTATCTCGATCTGGCCGTAGGCGTGCAGAATGAGCTTTTCGTCTTCCTCGGACATGGGGACGGCACTTTTGCCGCTCCTGTTTCCTACAGCACCAATTTTAATGTCGCGAACTCCGTCGTCATTGCTGACTTCAACCGCGATGGCAAACTGGACATCGTCGTCGGATGCCCCCGTACAATCCTGTTCTTTGCTGGTAAGGGCGATGGGACTTTCGCCGCCCCGCTCACGTCTTCCGTTCTGCCCAATAACATCCAGCTTGTTGCGGGGGATTTCAATGGTGACGGCATTCTGGACTTGGCCGTGGAGGGCCCTGGTCTCAGTGATTCCGTAGTTTTGGGCAACGGCGACGGCACATTTCAAAGTCTTGTCCCTTTTCAAGGTACTTACTACCCACGCATCTTTGCAACTGGCGATCTCAACGCCGACGGAACTATAGATCTTTTGCAATTTTCTTCTTTTAACACTCTGGCCGGAACACAACAGGCCCTTACGATTTGGTCTAGCACTCCGGTCCTCAGCTTCAGCTCCTCGGCCCTCGAGTTTGGTCCGCAATCCGTTGGAACTACCAGTTCGCCCCTTCCCCTTTCTTTTTCCAACGTCGGCAACGCTCCTCTCGCTCTCGCAGGTGTCACTGCTTCTGGCGACTTCGCAGAAACCAATACCTGTGCCAAGACTCTGGACGTTGGGCAAGGGTGCACCGTTGATGTGACCTTTGCTCCGACGACAAACGGGGCACACACCGGAAGCCTCATCGTCACGGACAACGCCACCACTGGAACCCAAACCATTATCCTGACCGGTTCGACCACCTCCCCACCCTCTCCAGACTTCGCGATCAGCGCCACTCCTGGCTCCAATACCGTACAGCCGGGGGCGTCCACTACCTACTCCGTTACTCTGACGCCCGTGAATGGTTTTGTCGGCGCTGTTCAGCTCACTTGCACCGGCGCACCCTCAGAAGCAACTTGTTCTCCCTCCGCAGCCAGTACGACCCTCGACGGCACGAACTCTGCCGTGGTGAAAGTGACTGTATCGACCACCCGTCCTTCGCTTGTTCCCCTCCCACCTGGGTCTCCCATACGGTTCTGGAATTCCTTCGGGAGGCTCGCCTTTACTCCAGTGCTCTGCCTCATCTTGCTGTGCCTACTCGCGGTCTTCGCATTGAATTCACGAGCCCATACGTTTCGAATCGTAGCAGCAGTCTTTCTTTTGCTGGCAATGACTCTTGCTACCGGTTGTGGCGGTGGGAACTCCGGCGGCGGCCCAAGCAATCCTGGCACACCGAGCGGAACCTACATGCTCACCCTCACAGCAAGTAGTGGCAGTGCATCACACGCCACAACAGTCACCCTGATTGTCGACTAAGGGAGAACCGCCTTGGAGGATCTGGGCCGGCGAAGAAAGGTTTCCCAAGCGCGCCCAGGCCGACCTCTCCCACCTCTCCGCCTCGCTTAACTGACCACACCCCGGACGTCGCCGTAAGCCGCTCCGCGTCAACCACGCAGGGCACCCCTCCGGATGGCGTCGACATTTCTCTCTGCGCTATACTTCAGGCTGTTATGAGCAAACCACTCACTTTATCATCGGCTATACTCTTGCTTTGCATTTCGCTCACCTGCAGGGCTCAGGAATTGGTTCCCACCCTTCGACTAACTGGTGATGAAACGACAAAGGCGAAGCAACTGGCACAGACTATCAAGGATGCAGAGGAGCGGAGCGCCCAGGCCAATGTAGCCTGGGAGCAGTTCCACAAATCCTACCAAGCCGCCCATCGAGACTTGCCTGGCCTCAGGTTCACAGATGATTTCCGGCTTGCGACCGCTCAAGTGAACTCCCCTACCGCTGGAGTATCTCTGGCAGCCACGATTGAGCTTACGGCTGAGGAGCGCAAGAAACTGGAGACTCTCCATCGAGAGATGACCGAGAGCAAACAATTACAGAAACAGGCTCGAACTGCTTGGGAAGATTTCAAATACCAGCTTGTGTTTGACCATTTCGGGAGCTTTACCGCGGAAAGCTATTACGGCGTGACACTTTCTTCTGGCAAACAAGTCCGAATTCCATCCCCTTGGAACAGGGCGCTCGTCTTCACGACTGACTTCAAGTTGGCGTTTCCTCTAGCTCCCTGATCCGGCCGGGCGCCCCAAGTGTCGGTTTTGCAGCTGGGGTCTCTCCCACCTGCCGCTCTTATCCCTGCGCCCTCCACGTTCTTCCCCCCTGATCTCTATGGCAATTCTTCGCTTCTCCATACATAAAACTGAAAACTGATGACTTAAGGCCAGAATATAGGCCTTTGCACCCTGCTCAAAAATTGGCCAATCCGTCACCCCCTCCCCCGTTGCTGTTTCGCAAAAGTGTCCATCGGTACAGTAGTGCCCTGTCCGAGGCACATGCTAGAAAGGGTTAGTTGAGGTGTTCTTGATGAAAAGACTACTTCTGGCGTTTTTCGCCGTGCTCTTTTTAATCAGCATGGGGCCGATTCCCGTGGCCTCTGCGCGTGGCTGGTTCTGGCACAAGTCCCACAAGAACGCCTCGCCCGTCGCTGGCAAGCATCACAGTCACAAGTTGTTCAAGAAGTCCAAAGCCCAGCACGAAAACTACACCCACGACAGCTCCGGCTCTCTTTATTCCGTTCCCAGGACCGTGGGCTGGTGGCATCGCAAGGGCCCTGGCCCCGTCGGCGCCGGCGCCGATTAACTGACGCCTCCGTCCTCTGCGTTATCTTTTGCTTCTTCTATTTTCTATTTGGCATTTTCTATTTTCTCTTCCCTCGCCGACCGTCCCGCTCCCCGCATGCTATATTGATTCCGCCATGCTTTCGCTTGCGTCAGATCGTCTGCTCCGATCCTCTTGCGCGTTGCTTTTAATCCTTCTCCTGCTGACTCTCCTCACCGCTTTCGCTCAAAAGACTCCTCCTCCCGCCCCCAAATCGCCAACCCCCGCTCCCGCCGCCGCGAAAGTTCCTCCTTTCGACAAGCTGGAACTCTTCGCCTACCTCGCCGCCGGACCGTATCCCCCTTACGCCGCCGAACTGATTCGCACCCGTGGCCTCGATTTTGCGCCCAACGATCCCTTCCTGCTCTCTTACCCCTTCGATCCCGTGCGCGAGGCCCTCGCCCACGTCGCTCCGATCAAGCCCAAGCCGCTCTCGTCGAAGCGCGCCCAGGCCTTCGCGCATTTCTCCGAAGTGGCCAATTCCATTCGCGATCAAAAATGTTCCATGGCCGAAATGGATTTACAGGAAGCGATTCGCCTCGCGCCTGACTCAGCAAGCCTTCACTCCGCCGCCGCCTCTTGCCGGATGTGGAGTCACGATTGGCCCGGCGTGGAAAAAGAAATTCGCGAGTCGCTTCGCCTCTGGCCCGGCAACGCCGACGCGCACGCCACCCTCGCCTACGCCCTGAGCCAGCAGGGCCGCGACAAAGACGCCATTCCCGAAATGCGCGAAGCCATCCGTATCTTCCCCGCGCACATGGGCGCCGTTATGTTTCTCGGCATCGCCCTGTCCCGCACCGGACACCACGCCGAAGCCATCCCCGTCCTGCGGCAATCCTCCGAATTCAACCACAAGATTACTTTCGTCGAAAAATATCTCGGGATTTCCCTGATTGCTACGAATCAGCAAGCGGACGCCATCGAGCCTCTCAGCCAGTTCATCGAGGCCATGCCTGACGATGCCGAAGCGCACTTCCTTCTCGGCACCGCGTTCCGCGCCGTCCATCGCGATGACGAGGCTCAGACCCAATTGGAGGAAGCCGCCCGCCTCGAACCCCAGAACCAGCGCTACCAGTCCGCCGCCCATCCCCCGATCTAATCTTCAACGCACAAAACCACCACCCTGCTCCGCCTCTCTCCAGATCGTGTCATAATGTGTTCATGGCAAACACACGCTCCGCCACGTTCAGCATTCGCTTGAAAGCGTCCACGAAGAAGCGCCTGGCCAAGCTGGCAAAGGATTCTGGCCGCAGCGCCAACCATCTCATCTCGGAAGCCGTGGAATCTTATGTCAACGATCAACAGCGCCTTCGCGCGGACATTCGTCTTGCCGATAACCAGCTCAAGTCTGGCCACTACATCCGTCAGGAAGACATGAAAGCGTGGCTGCTCTCCTGGGGCACCAGGAACGAACTGCCCCCGCCCAAGTGCGTCTGCGGCAGGCATCACGACGAGGCACTGTGACCCGCAAGGGTAGCCCGAAAGATTCTGCACCGTTGGAAATCATCTGGTCGCCGCTCGCGGTAGCCCGCCTCAGAGAAATCCGCGCTTATATTGCTCTCGACAATCCCCGCGCCGCGGAACGTCTTGGAACACGCATCGTCGCTCTGGTGGAAGCTTTGCGGATCCACCCCGGCCTCGGCCGCGCTAGCGGCGAGCGTGGGTTACGCGAACTCGTAGTCGGCGGCACTCCCTACGTAATCTTCTACCGCCTCCGCCGCCACAAAATCTTCATCGTCACCGTCTACCACTCCGCCCAGCAACGCTAGCCTGCTGCTTGCGATAACGACGTTGTCTTTCTCGAACTCTCACGCGCCCGCGAGGGCGCCGCTCGACCTCACTGCATCCACCGCCTCATAGCGGTCTCCCGCGTTCACCTGTTTCATGATGCGGCGCATGTGGTTCTTCACCGTGAATTCGGACAGGTTGAGGCTGCTGGCGATCTGCTTGTTGCTTAGTCCCTGGGCCACCAAGCGCAGAAGCTCCAACTGCCTGCGCGTCAGACTCTGCCCGTTTGATCCTTTTCGCTCCGCGCTTTTCGAGCTCTCCCTGGATTCTCGGGCCAGGTGCTTTATCAGGCCCATGAACAGCTTCGGAGGGCAGACCGCTTCTCCCTCAACTACCGCTCGTAGCGCCGCAATGATTTCGGAGGCTGAAGCATCCTTCAATATGTAGCCATTTACACCGAGGTAGATCGCCTTCAGAAAGCACTCCGGATTTTCCTCCATTCCGAAAAGCACTACTTTGAGGGAGGAATTCTCCGCGCAAATTTCCCGGAGAAGGCCTGGCGCCCGCTCGGCGGTCAAACAATCCGTAAGCACAACCTCGCACAGCGAGGCAGCGATCTTTTCGGCGGCGCCCTCCATGCTCTCACTCACGTCAACAACGCACACCCCATTTCGCTTCCCCAGGAGATGCGCCAGTGTCTCGCGCAATAGCCGGTTCTCCGTCAGTATGTGCACGTTCACACAGGCAGCTGCTTGCTTTTGTGCGTTTGCCATCGCGTCTAACTGCCTTCCGCCGCAAAAAGGAAACTCTCCGGGCTGCGGCTCGCGACGCCTTGCACCTCCTCTGCGCCCCCATGGGGTAGTGAAGCATTCCGCCGGAGCGTTTCACCACATTGGGGACATAGAAGCAGCGTCCGCGCCGGTTCAGGGAGAGCCCCTCCCTTCCCGGTTCGCGCCAGCCCTCCTTCGGTAGAACGGGGCACCTTGCTTTTCTTGCGAAATTCGTGTGGCCGTCGCGTTGCCGCCGAGCTTTCGCCCGCGACCCGCTACAAGCACGCGTCTACGGTTGTGTGCAGAGCCGTTGCTCTTGCGGGGTCACCGCCGCATCGGGGTACTCCGCAACTGCGCCGCTGAGCAGGCGCTCCTTTGCCGCCTGGAGTGCGACGCCGCGCAGGTTTGCGTCGAGGAATGCCGCGATATACTCGCGGGTTGCTTCCATGGTTCTTTCCGCCCCCATGGGGCCGATCTCGACCCCGCTCTTGGCCAGCCAGATCCAGTCGCCCAGCGCTGCGTGCTCGGTTCCGCGCAGATTCACGGCCAGCCGCGGTCCTTTCAAGTTGCTCCACAACCGGCACTCGGTGGGTCCGGGATTTTCCCGGCTGGCGGTAAGCATCAGGATGGCCTTGTTGGTCGTGCCCGGCAGGGGCGAAGGCAGGAAGCCGTCCATCAGGACTGCCACCTTGAAGCGTGGGTCGAGCTGGGAAGCGAGGAATGCGGTCAGGCCCCCCAGGGAGTGCCCGGCCACGGCGATTTTGGATAGATCCAGTTTGCCGGAGAGGGCGTTGCCGCTCCGATTGTTCAGTCGCTCGAGCTCGCTCACGACGAACTTCAGGTCTTGCAAGCGAACGTAAACGGCGGTGGAAAGCGAGCGTTCATCGCCCTGCATCGTGCCGCCGAGATGGCTGCCGAACACCGATTTGGCGAGCCGCCCGTCGGCAAGTTCGACGGCAGTGGATTCGTAGGTGTGCGCAACGGCAACGACGACATAGCCGCGGCTGGCCAGGTCTTCCATCAGGTAGGTGTAATCGGTGAAGGTGGTGGTAAAGCCCGGCGTAAACACAACGACGGGATGCACGCCGTCCGCGAGGGCCGCGTCCTGACAACTATTCGTCGTCACCGGGAAGGGCTTCACTCCGGCCAGCTCCGCGAAGTAATTCCACACGGCCGGAGACGTATACGCCGCCGGCTTGCAGTTCTGGCTCGTCTTGGATGACGTGGGATACCACAAGCGCACGGCCAGCTCGCGCTTGCTTCCGTTGTTCAGGTAAGGATCTTCGCGCGTGAGGTCGGTCAAGTGCATCACTTGCGTCCCGACAATGCTGCTTCCCGTTGGAGCCGGAACCGCAGCAGACGTCGTAGTCGCAAGATCGGATCGCACCGCGCCTTCGTCCTCCACTCGTTGCGTGTAGGCCTGGCCGGAGAGCGCCACCTGTTGCGGGCTGTCAGTGCTGCTGTCAGTGAAAGTAACAGACGCTTTGTAGTTGCCGACCGCTGTCGGGTTGAACTTCACGGTGATGGTGCACGAGCTTCCGGAGTTCACGCTCGCGCCGCAGTCGTCCGTTTCGTTGAACTGATTCGAGTTGGCGCCCCCGAGAGCGATGCCGTTGATCGTGAGCGCGGAAGCCCCCGTATCGGTCAACGTAATGTCTTGCGTCGGCGGCGGGCAATACTTTCTGGGCGAGTACTTGCAACTAAACGACAGGGTGGCCGGAGTGAGTTTGACCGTGCCGTTCGTCAGCGTGATGGTTCCGTTGGCCGACTTCGATGAATCCGCGACCGAGGTCGCGGTGATGGTCAGATTGGGGCTCACCGGCACCGTAGCGGGCGCCGTGAACGTGGTCGCCGTGCCGCTGGCCGTGGACGCTGGGCTCAGCGTGCCGCACGCTGGGGCACAATTCGTCCCGTTCTGCGTAAGAGTCCAGTTCACCCCTCCATTGGTCGGGTCGTAGTTGACCGTGGCGCTGAAGTCCTGCGTGGCATTGATGGGGATGATCCCGCTCACCGGCGATAGTGCCGACACCGTGATCGCCGGGACCGTCACTGTCGCCGAACCTGCCTTGGTCGGATCCGTCACGGAGGTTGCCGTGACCGTCACCGTGAGATTGTTCGGTGAGAGCGCGGGAGCAGTGTAGGTAGTGGCTGCGCCACTGGCCGTGGACGTTGGCGCCACACTCCCGCACGGCGCGGGCGAACAGCTCACCGTCCAAGTCACGCCTTGATTGGCCGGATCGTTGCCCACCGTGGCGGTGAACTGCTGCGTCGTGGTGGCCACCACGTTGGTTGAGGATGGCTCGGTGTCCACCGTGATCGCCGGAACGGTGATCGAGGCCGCGGCCACTGCCAACGCATTGGACACGGAAGTAGCCGTCACGGAGACCGCCAAATCGCTCGCCGGCGGGCCGGGCGCAGTGTACGTCATTGCCACGCCGCTCGCTGTGGCTGCGGGCGCGACACTCCCACATGGCGCGGTCGCGCAAGACACCGCCCAAGTCACACCCTTGTTGCTCGGATCGCCGGCAACCGTGGCCGTGACCGGCGTGCTCGCTCCCTCCAATACATTGGCCGTGCTGGGGGAAAGAGACAAACCCACCGATGGAATGGTGATTTGCGCGGGACTTGTTTTCGTCGGATCGGTTACCGAGGTCGCGGTCAGGGTCACGGTCAAGTTGCTGGCCGGCGGAGTGGCGGGCGCCGTGTAGACCGTGGACGTCCCACTTGGCGTAGTGGTCGGCGAGACGCTTCCGCAAGGACCCGGCGAGCAGCTTACAGTCCAACTCACGCCTGCGTTGTTTGGATCATTGTTTACCTGCGCGGAAAACTGGCCCGAGCTGCCTCCCACCTGCACCGTGCCCGATTGCGGCGAAGTGGCAATGGTGATCGCCTGCACGGTGATGCTCGCCGAGGCCTTCTTCGTCGGGTCCGACAATGACGCCGCGGTGAGCGTCACCACCAAGTCGCTCGCCGGCGGTGTGCCTGGCGCGGTGTACGTCACCTGTACCCCGCTCGCCGATGCCGCCGATGAAACGGTCCCGCATTGTGCCACGGCACAGGACAGCGTCCAGCTCACTCCCTTCAAGGCTGAATCGTTGCTAACGACGGCGGTGAAGTTGGTCGTGGTGCCAAACTGAATTGCCGCTCCGAGCGCGGACAGCGTGACGCTGATGGGCGGAGGTGGCGTGGAAGAGCCTCCTCCGCATCCGGCGTTGCCTGCGGCGACCACCGCCACAAGGAATGTTCCGATCAACGACAAGCGACTCTTCGACCGCATATTCATCCTCACATTTTCTCGACGCACACCTACGGTTCGTGCACAGCGCGCTCCGTCTCAACGCCTGTGCCAACCCTTCCTGACCACCCCTTATGTAACTTTCCCCTTGAGAGACTGCTGACACGGCTGCACGGACGGCTCGCCTGTCCGGTGCGCCACCTGACATTTAGTGCCTTATTAATCAGAACCGATTCGGGAAAGTCCGGCAAAAAACGTGAGATTTCGGTGAGATTTCGGTGAAAGCCCCGGCTCCCCACGTTGGCCGCTGCTCTTGCTCTTCCGCTTTTTGTTCGCCTTGATTCTCGAAAACGATATATACTCCTAGGCCTTGGGTCCCCTTGAGGTAGCCGTGCTCGCTCCATTTCAATTGGGGTCCTGGCAAGTTCAGCCGAGTCTGAACACCATCTCCCAAAACGGGAAAGCTATCCGTGTGACACCGAAGGTGATGGGAGTCCTCGTGTGTTTGGCGGAACACCCCGGGGAAGCCGTTTCCAAGGACGAACTCCTCAAAATTGTCTGGCCGAGCACCTTCGTTACCGATGACGTCCTTAAAGGCGCGATTTCGGAATTGCGGCGTGTCCTGGAAGACGACGCCCACGAGCCTCATGTCATCGAGACCATTCCAAAACGAGGCTATCGGCTCGTCGCGGCTCTAACGCCACTGGATGAAAAACCCAAAACCCCTCCACTCTCGAAGGTGCCCGTGCGCGCGGCAGACGCTCGGGAACCTGATCCTCGTTCTGCGCTGGGCAGCTCCACACTCGGGCGCCGTACCGTGGCCTCTCTTGTGGAGACTGTTACGGAATATCGCCGCGCCAAGCGGACTTGGATGACCATCGCAGCTCTCCTTGCTCTTGGTGGCGCGGTTCTCCTTCTTTTCCAGTTCAATGTTCTGCCCGTCGGCGCAAGCCGCGAATCACTTCCGGCGCCAAGCGCCACGTCCTCCATTCACTCTCTCGCCGTACTCCCGCTTCAAAATCTCTCCGGGGATCCCGCCCAGGAATATATCTCCGACGGAATGACCGACGCGCTCATCACCGACCTGGCGCAAATCGGCAGCGTCAAGGTGATCTCGCGCACCTCGACAATCCGCTTCAAAAAAACGGACAAATCTCTCCCTGAAATTGCGCGCGAACTCGGCGTGGACGGCATCATCGAGGGCACAGTCCAGCGCTCCGGCGACCGCGTGCTCATCTCCGCACAGCTCATCTACGGCCCTTCTGACAAACATCTTTGGGCCAATAGCTATGAGCGAGATACGCGCGACCTCTTGGCGCTCGAGCGCGAAGTGACTCAGGACATCGCCCGCCAGATTCGCGTACAGCTAAATACCAATCAGCCGCCGGCACGAACACAACTCTTGCCCATGGATCCCAAAGCGCTGGAGGCCTATCTTCAGGGCAATTACCACCTGGACAGACAAGGGAAGGGCTTTGGCGATGAGGAAAAGCGCAAGGCCGCGCAATTCTTCGCGCAGGCCATCGCCACCGACCCCAAGTTCGTCCCTGCTTATAATTCGTTGGCCCTGGCGCACGAAAACCTTTGGCTGGGGTCCAGCGAAGACGTAGTAATCGGCATGGGAGCGGCGAAAAAAGCGGTCGAGGTTGACCCGAATCATCCGGTTGCGCACGTTACCCTGGGTGCCTTTAAGTGGCAACCCCATCTCGACTGGCGCGGCGCCGAGGACGAATTCAGGCACGCCATTTCGCTCGACCCCAAAGTTGCGGCCGGTCACAGCGCGCTTGGTATGCTGCTGGTTGTTTCGGGACGCGTGGAGGAAGGCCTGCGCGAGTGCAAGATCGCGCAGCGACTCGATCCGTTCGACGACGATTCCGCCCTGTGTCTCTATTACGGGCGCGATTATGACGGTTCGATCGCCATGTTTCGTAATCTGCTGCAGGCGGACCCCGACGTTGGTCTGTGGCACTGCGATCTCTTCCCGGATTACGCCATGAAAGGCATGCACAAAGAATTCGTCGAGGAGCTGGGACACTGTTTTTCGTTGTTTGGGCATCCCCAAGCGGCCGCAAATATCCAACGTGTGTTTACACGTTCGGGATACAAGGAAGCGGTTCGACAGTGGGCGAAGGAGGTAGAGCGTCTGCAAGCCGCACACCAGGTCTTTTTGCCGGGTTATCTGGCGCAAGCGTACACCCTCTTAGGCGACAAGGACCGCGCCTTCTACTGGCTCGGTCAGGCGTATGACCATCGCGAAATGGACAGCTTCGATGGCGGCGTTTTTTATGTCGGCGGGGAACCTATCTACGATCCCCTCCGATCCGACCCGCGGTTCAAGGAGTTGCTCCATCGCGTCGGCTTGCCGGATTGAAGAATTGCTTGCAGGAGAAAGCCCTCTTTTCTCCTTCACTCGCTCACCCTTTTGTGGGATATTCCCTCCCCACTGAACCATGAGCGACCAACACACAAAGTTTTCCGGCTCCATCCCGGCGCTCTACGACCGCCACCTGCTGCCCGTTTTCTTTCAGCCTTATGCCGACCATCTTGCGGCGCGCCTCGCGTCCGTGACCTCTGGGACTCTGCTCGAACTGGCCGCCGGCACCGGCGTTCTCTCCCGCACTCTCGATCGCACGCTGCCTGCGTCGGTCTCCCTCGTTGCCACCGACCTCAATCAGCCCATGCTGGATTACGCCGCTTCGTGTTCCAATGGCCGGATTGCCTGGCAACAGGCGGACGCCCAGCACCTGCCGTTTCCGGATGCTTCTTTCGATTGGGTGGTTTGCCAGTTTGGCGTGATGTTCTTTCCCGATAAGGCCGCGGCATTTCGCGAAGCGCGTCGCGTCTTGCGCCCCACAGGACAATTCCTATTTTCCGTTTGGAACCGGCTGGGAGAAAACGAACTCTCTTTTGCCATTTCCGAAGCCGTTGGCAGCCTGCTGAAGAACGA
>Ga0187780_10002535_pt1 | contig 13734 bp, 9 predicted proteins | sample 1015_Q2_SP10_20__FD_132429 | JGI IMG/M metagenome (GOLD analysis project Ga0187780, IMG submission 132429) | Tropical peat soil microbial communities from peatlands in Department of Meta, Colombia - 1015_Q2_SP10_20_MG | ecosystem: Environmental > Terrestrial > Soil > Wetlands > Peat | place...
CAGCTCCGAAGGGGCAGGATCATACACGGGTGTGGGGCACAAGTCCATCGCCAGCCTTAGGGCCGACGGACGACAACAGGGTAGCCACTAGCCGTTCTTGCGGGCGTTCTCTGGTCGCATCATCCTAGCAGCCATCCTCACGACGAAGCTCCGAGGCGCTAACCGCTCCGCCGCTACCATCCAGCGGTTTCTGGTCCCGGAAATGACCCAACTCTCTCCCCGTGCCAATCCTTCCAGACCCACGCGCGCGACCTTCTCAGCCGTCTCCGCAAAGCGAAACGCCCGATCCGGCTGTTGGGCTACTTGCTGAAACTCCGTGCTGGTCGAGCCCGGGCAAAGCGCGCAGACCCGCACGCCGAACGGACGCAGCTCCTCGGCAATTCCCTCGGCGAAGATCAAGTCAAAGGCTTTCGTGGCCGCGTACGCGGAAATGAATGGTACGGCCTGAAACGCCGCAGTGGACGCCACGATGAGGATGTCTCCGCGTCGCCTCTTGATCATTCCCGGAACGTACAACCGCGTCAACTGCACGACGGCCGAGCAATTCACCTGCACCATTTCCAGCAAGCGGTCCTCGGAAATGTCCTGGATAAGGCCAAACGCTCCAAAGCCGGCGTTGTTGACCAGCAGATCCACGTCGATTCCTTTCCCAGCCGTGAACCGGTGAATCTCCCGGGCAGCACCGGGTTGAGTCAAGTCCAGCGGGAAGACCTCGACCCTGGCCCCGTGTTGCGAGGAAAGTTTGGATGTGAGGGCGGACAGCCGGTCGGCGCGCCGCGCGGTCACAACCAGGTAAACCCCGGCGGCCGCGAGCTGTTCTGCAATGGCCTCGCCGATTCCGGCGCTCGCCCCCGTGACCAAAGCCCACTTCCCGGCCCACTTCGCTGCTCCGTTCGCTGACACGTCGCGCTCCTCCTCGGTTAGGCATGAAACCACACTTGGGTGGGGTTCAGAAGCAGGAAAATCCAGCGAGGAAAGGCGAAATTGTCAGGCAGCGCGATCGGCTCGAGGAAAAACGGTCTCGCGGAGGCGGGTGCCCTGCTCCTTCAGCCGGTCGAGCAGTCTCCGCGCCCAAACAAACTCCGCCGCGAGAATGCCCAGTGCCAGAAGGATCGTCAGCCAGCCGGGGCCCGGTGTGAGGATCATCGCGATTCCGATGCCCAGAAGAGTGAAACCGAAAAGAGCCCGAAGGTACCGCTTGGCCTGTTGAACCGTCCTTATCAACATGTTACGTCTCTAGTTTCGATGCGCACACTGCCGCAAAGGCTTCCGCCATTGCTGAGAGCAAGCTGACTGCCAATGCCTGTTGCCCTTGCAAGCCAGCTGCACGGTGCTGATAATGGACTTCCGCCAAAGCCGCATTTGAAGTCGTTCGTCACAATTCCAAATGTGGAAATTTTTTCCGGCCGGGGGATGAAAAAATGGAGCTCCTAAACGTGCGGCTTGAGATTCCCGATGGTGCCAATCTGATTTTCGGGCATTCACACTTCATCAAAACCGCCGAAGATCTCTACGAAGTTGTCGTGAACACGGTGCCGGGAGCGAAGTTTGCCGTGGCCTTTAATGAGGCCTCTGGACCCTGTCTGGTCCGCGTGGAATCAAACGACGAAGAACTCCGCCGTACGGCCATCCTCAACGCGCAGAAGATCGGTGCCGGACATGTGTTTGTCCTGCTGGTCCGTCAAGCGTATCCCATCAATCTGCTCGGTCGCGTCCGCGACTGCTTCGAGGTGTGCACGATCTACTGCGCCACGGCGAACCCCGTGGAAGTCATCCTCGCCCAGACGGAGCAGGGGCGAGGTGTGCTGGGTGTGGTGGACGGCAGCTCGCCCAAAGGGGTGGAAGGAACAGAGGACGCCCGGCGACGGCATGAATTCGTGCGCAAGATCGGATACAAACTGTAGGCTGGCCGCTTAGCTGACGTGGCTGCGGTTTTCGCTAGAACTTGTAGACAACGCCAATCGAGACTTTCGGGTTGTATTGATACGTGCCGAAGAAATAGGTTCCCAGCAAGTCCGCCTCGACGCGATACGCCAGTCGTCGGTGGCTCGGCGTTAGGTCGACCCCGCCCCCCGCTTCGAAAACAAACGCATTCTGGCTACCGTAGGGCGTCTTCGGCACGAAGTGGCCTCCCCCGGCAAGGGCGTGCGCCCAGAGCTCGATTCCCCGAGGACCGAAGATTCGCGCGCGGCCTCCTCCCATACCTGCATCGAGAGTGGTACCCACGCCGTTTTGGGGAGCGAAGGTGGCCAGGAACTCTCCATCCAATCCAAAGTGCCCGGCGTGCGGATAATAGACCGCGGAAACATTGAAGCCATCCAGGTTCCCGGTTGTCCCAGGCAGTTCGTAGAAGCGTACGTAGGTGAAACCACCGTACACCTGAAAATTGAAGTCTTGAACGACTCCGTAGACCGGCACTCGGGTGGCCGAGCTCGGTGCGGCGGCCTCCGGCAGCGGAGCGGCTAGATTGGCGGCTGAAATGGCCGCGGGGACAGCCCCCGCGAGGGCCGGAAACTGGGAGTTTAGTAGGAGGTTGTTTGCCGGGTTCACCTGGGCAGCGGCGCCGCCTGCAAAAACAAGGCTTGCCCACAACACCAGCGCTGCGGATCTCATCTCCCAGTTCCCCCGGAAGTGCCTAACGTATGCCCCGCGTTCAATTGGACCGGTAGGTAGCTGAAGTGTCTACTGGTTTGATCAGTCTCGATGCCAGGAAGTTACTGTCCCAAAGTCCGGGTGGCACTTGCTGCTTCCAGTCGATTGGTCGAAAACACCCCCAGCGCGTCTGGCTGCGATCAGGGTCGAAGCCGCCCCGCTCATCCGCGATTCCGGCTCGCCATTGACTCGATCCATCGCCTTTGCTAGCATCTGGCTGCTGCTGAACCGGCAGCGCTTATCCAGAGTGGTTGAGGGGACAGGCCCTAGGACGCCACAGCAACCTGGTGCGAATGCCAAGGTGCTAATTCCTGCCCGTGGGGAGAGATAAGATCCTCAACTGACCGGGTCCGGTCGATTGAAGATTCAGCTCCCAGAGTGTTTTACCTAACTTTGCAGGCGCGCCTATCCGCGCTGCGGATCGAGCCTGAATTCGTCGGGAACCGGGGCCGGCCCGCATTCGCCGCACTGGTGACGCGAGTCAAAAAGGGGAGCCAGACGATGAAATTCGCCACAAAGACCATTCATGCAGGGCAGCCATCCGAGCCAGAAACAGGCGCGTTGGTCGCTCCGATATTCCAGACCTCTACCTACGAACAGGACGCTCCCGGGCACGACAAGGGCTTTTCCTACTCTCGTACGAACAACCCGACTCGCCAGAGACTCGAAACGGTCTTGGCCGCGCTGGAAGGCGTGGACTATGCGGCCGCGTTCGCCTCGGGACTGGGTGCCGAGAACGCCATCCTGCAGGCCTATCTCCGTCCAGGGGATGAGGTCATCATCCCCCTCGACGTGTACGGCGGCACGTATCGGATTTTGAATCGTGTGTACCAGCCCATTGGCGTCGTGACGAAACAGCTCGATACCAGCGACCTCGACGCGCTCGAAGCTGCCATCACCGCCCGCACGCGTTTTGTCTGGATTGAAACGCCGACCAATCCCCGCCTCCTGATCACCGACATTGCGGCGGTGGCCAAGATGGCCCACGCGCACAAAGCGCTGGTGGTTGTCGACAACACGTTCGCGACTCCTTGCTTTCAACAGCCCTTCGAACTCGGGGCAGACATCGTGGTCCATAGCGTGACGAAGTATCTGGCTGGGCATTCCGACACAGTTCAAGGCGCCGCACTCGCCAAGGAAGCCGCTGTTTTTGAGCCGATCAAATTCCTGCAGAACGCCACGGGAGCGGTCCCGTCGCCATTTGACTGTTGGCTCACCATGCGGGGTCTGAAAACACTGGAGTTGAGAATGCAGCGACACGAGCAAAACGCTACGGCTATTGCCAACGCCTTGCTCGGCCATCCGTTGGTTCGGAGGGTCTACTTCCCCGGACTCGGCACGCATCCGGGCCATGAGATCGCACGCCGCCAGATGACCGGATTCGGTGGGATGGTCTCCTTTGAATTGGATGGAAGCTCCGGCGAAGTGGTCGCCTTCGCATCTTCGCGGCGGTACTTCGCCCTTGGCGAAAGCCTCGGAGGTGTGAAGGCCTTGCTCTGCCATCCCGCCACGATGACACACGCTTCGATTCCGCCGCAGGCCCGAGCGGAGCTGGGACTTTCCGACACCCTACTTCGCCTCTCACCGGGATGCGAAAACGGGGAGGACTTGGTCGAAGATCTGCTCGAGGGACTCTCGCAAATTGCCGCCGCCCGATCGGCTCGCAAGCCCGTGGGGGCGACCGCGCGGTAGCTACGACGAACTACTTTGGTGGCCAAGGGATCGGCGCGACATCGCACCACCTCCCGCGGGTGCTGAGCTTGCCAGCCAAGCCACGATAGAACGCCGCAGCCGCAATGAGGGAGATCGTCGTGCCGTCGCGCAAGGTTCGCTGGGGGGTGCTCGGTGTCGCATCGATCGCGGTTCGCCGCGCGATCCCAGCGATGCAGAAGGGTGAATGGACCGAGATCACCGCCATCGCCTCACGGGACCACCGCAAGTCTGACGAAACGGCTCGCTTGTTCGGCATTCCGAAGGCCTATGGATCCTACGCTGCTCTTCTCGCCGACCCCGAAATCGAAGCCGTCTATATTCCCCTGCCCAACCATCTTCACGTTCCTTGGTCCCTTCGTGCTGCGCAGGCCGGCAAGCATGTCCTCTGTGAAAAGCCACTCGGTGTCAATGCCGCCGAACTCGGCGCCCTCGTCGAAGAGGGGAATCGCTCGGGCGTCAAGATTGGAGAGGCCTTCATGGTCCGGACCCATCCGCGCTGGCTTCGTACGCGCGAACTCATCCGCTCGGGCCGTATCGGCACGTTGCGCCTGATCACCGGCTCGTTCGGCTACTCGAACCACGACGCCCAGAATGTTCGTAACATTGCAGAATTCGGCGGAGGCGCCCTTCTCGATGTGGGATGTTACGCCGTCACCCTGTCGCGCTTCATCTTCGGTGGGGAGCCCTCTCACGTGATGGGACTGGTCGAACGCGATCCGGAGATGAAAATCGATTGCCTGACCTCGGCGATGCTCGCCTTTGGGTCCGGACAGTCGATCTTTACATGTAGCACGCAGCTTGCCTACCACCAGCGAGTCGCTTTCTTCGGCACCAAAGGGCGAATCGAGATCGAGCGGGCGCTAAACCCCGCAAACGATCAGCCGTCCCTTATCCGGATCGACGACAATCCCAGCGATCCGGCGGGGGCAGGCATCACAACCGAAACGACTGGCGCCTGCGACCAGTTTACGATCCAGGGCGATCTGTTCTCAAAGGCCATCCGCACGGGCGGCGAAGTGCCTGTGCCGCTGGAAGACTCGGTTCACAACATGGCTACGATCGACGCGATTTTCCGCTCGGTTGAATCAGGGAGATGGGAGCGGCCCTAGCCAGCTGAGTTTTTGCGCCTCGATTTCGTCTATTTTGATATCTTTGGGGACCGAGAGAGCGCCTTTGAACACGGACCTCCGCCACGACTGGTCACGCGATGAAATCCGCCACATCTACTGGCTCCCAGTGCCCGAATTGATCTTTCAAGCGCAGCTCGCCCATCGCGCGTTTCATCGACCCGAACAGGTACAGCTCTGCCGGTTGCTCTCGATCAAGACCGGCGGCTGCCCGGAGGACTGCGCCTATTGCTCGCAGAGCGCGCATTATGAAGCGGGTGTCGGGCGTGAGCCGCTGATGAACATCGCCGACGTGCTCGCGGCGGCACGATCGGCCAAGAACGAAGGCGCGACGCGCTTCTGCATGGGCGCCGCCTGGCGCCAGGTCGCCGACGGTAACGATTTCGATCGCGTGCTAGAGATGGTGCGTGGTGTCGCAGCCCTCCATCTGGAGGTCTGCTGCACGCTCGGCATGTTGACAGCATCTCAGGCGCAACGCCTGAAGGAAGCCGGGCTCACCGCCTACAATCACAATCTCGATACCTCGCCCGAATTCTACGGCCGGATCATCACCACGCGGAGCTACGAAGATCGACTGCGCACGATCGCGCACGTGCGCCATGCCGGTATTACCGTCTGTTGCGGCGGAATCGTTGGCATGGGCGAGTCCGACGAGGACCGCATCGGTCTGCTCGAGCAGTTGTCAGGCCTGGATCCCCATCCGGAGAGTGTTCCCATCAACATGCTCGTCCGAAATGAAGGCACTCCGCTCGCGAGCGCCGAAGAACTCGATCCGCTGGTCCTGGTGCGCGCGATTGCAACCGCACGCATTCTGATGCCGGCCTCCCGGGTGCGACTCGCTGCGGGGCGACGCAGCCTTTCGCAAGAGGCTGTGACGCTGTGTTTTCTTGCCGGGGCGAACTCGATTTTCACGGGCCAAAAGCTCCTCACCACGCCGAATCCTGGCGCGGAAGAGGACCAGCGCATGCTCGAGACCCTGGGCCTGAAGGCGGTTGAGCTTGCCTGAAATGAACGGCTCGCCCTACCCACGCTCGGAATCCCTGCGGCAACAACCTGCGTTCGAACCACGATCCGGACCTTGCCACCGATACCGCGTCACGTTCCAAGGAGAAAGGCAAGGCGACAGCGAACATGGCCGAGGCTCCCTATAAACCGTTCGTCGTAGGCATCGGCGGAACCACGCGCACACCGTCTTCAACTGACCGGGCCCTGCGGATCGCTCTTGAAGCAGCGGAAGAGGTCGGCGCGCGCACATTCCTTTTCAACGGTGCCATGCTGTCCCGGTTGCCACATTTCACGCCGGGAGATCACGAGCGCAGCGAAGAACAGCGCCAGTTTGTGGAAATGGTGAGGGAGGCGGACGGCCTGATCGTAGCCAGTCCCGGATATCACGGCGGCGTTTCCGGTCTGGTGAAAAATGCGCTCGATCTGCTGGAAGACCTGCGTGAGGACTCGCGATGCTACTTGGACGGCCGCGCGGTCGGCTGTATTGTCACGGCGGCCGGCTGGCAAACCTGCGGAAGCACGCTCGCGGCTCTTCGTTCCATCGTGCATGCTCTGCGCGGCTGGCCTACGCCTTTGGGTGCGACACTCAACACCACGGAAAATCTCTTCGACCCCTCTGGTGCGTGCATCGACCCCAAGGTTTCAACGCAACTGGCCACCGTGGCCCGACAGGTCGTCGATTTTGCCCGCATGTACCACCACTAACCGACACGCTTTTCTCTTGAATCAGCGAGCGAGAGGCATGTGAATGATGTTCGGTCGTTCGTTGGGCTCCACGGCAACGCCGTCACGAAACGCCACAACCCTGCCCGAATTGGCGGGAACGCGTTCGCCAGGAACCACGATGCCGATCAGATTCAACGGATCCGCGGCGGAAACAGAAACGATCTCGCCCGATGGCTGCCGATTGCGCGTGGCTCGCAAAGACTCCACAGCCACGGGCTGGGCGAATTGCTCTCCCAAAAACCCACTCACGAAACGCCCACCCCGCACCTCCCCTCGATCTTCCAATCGGCGGAAGGTGATCAGCAGTTCCCGCCACTTGGGCAGAATGGCCTCGCGAACAAGAAGCTCGCGAAAAACGATCCCGTAGCGCAGAAGCAGCATCCGGCAAACGGCTTCCAGAGCCTGGGTTCGGTCGCCGGTTGCGCTTGAATACAGGAGCGACCAGCGCCCCACACTGTGGCGCGGACGCGCGCCTCGCCCGCTGCCCTGGCCGGAACGGCGCTTGGGATCAATCAAGGCTCTTAAATTGTCAAAGCCATCGGCTGTAAGCAATCCCGCGGCAACCAGCTCCCACAGACCCATCTCCACCTCTGCCTTGAGCTTGCCGACGCCCCGTACAATATCCGCGAAAAAGCAGGCTCCCCGCTGCCGCAAGAAGTTCAGAATGGAGATCGCAGTTGCGCTGAGCCCTCCCACCTCCTGCCCCACCCCCTGCCTCGGAATCATCCAGTCCGAATCCTCGCGGACGAAGAAGGTAATCGGAGCCACCCGTGTGGGGATGACACGATGCTTTCCCTGCGTGAGTGGCTCGAGCGTGGCAGGATGCGGAGACAGACGCCCCCACCCGACCGCGCCAGTGAGGCAGAGTTGGTCGAGAAGCTTGGGGTCAAAATCAGCGACGCGCCTTTTCAGGATGTGCTGCTCCCAGGAATTCGCCGGTGCTTCGAACCCCTGCATTTGACCAATCGTTTCCAGGGTGCCGCGCTCGCCGAGAAGCTGTGTACCGGGCGCCACATGCTGCCAGCGAAGAAGCCAGTTCATGAACTGCGCGGGAGTGACGGACTGGACCTGCTTGCGAATTTTCCCGAGCGTTAGACGATGAATGCGGGCCAGCAGGCGGCGCTCGCACCATTCGGTCTCGCCTCGGCCAGAATCGGTAAACGTACCGCGCAGCACGACCCCGCTCGACTCCAGGCGCACCAAGGCCTGTTCGACTTCCGAGACGGAAAGTGTCAGGAAGCGGCTCAGTTGGCCTGCTGTGACAGGACCCGAATGGGAGATCCATCCCACCACCAGGGCGAGTAGGGAGTCTTCCTTCGAGCCGGCGGACGACGCTACATGAGGCAGGGGTGTCTCCCATTGGGCAGATGGCCAGATTTGACCGAACCTGGAGGCTCGTTCCGCCGCACACCAATACATCTGGCTGCCCACGCGGGCTCGCCCCACCCTGCCGGCCGCAACCAGCTCGGTACAAAATGAATCCCAGCGAGACACCGATTCTTGGAGCTTGCGGCTCAGACGGTTGTCCCCTGGCTCGCCCTCCTGAAGCGACGAGGGGAGGGCGATCACTGACAACAGCGCGTCATGCAGCTCCTCCGCATCACGCACATCGGGCCATGCCTGATCGCACACCTCGGCGATCGCAGCAGGATCGAGCCGCCCAATTTCCCCCAAGGCGGCTTCTGGCAAGACACGCCGCATCTCCACGGCCCGAGCGCGCCGCTCTTCGAGGGGTGCATCATCCAGGTAGGCGTACGGATTGGCGTTTAGAATTTCGTGCGAAAACTGGGATGGCACCGGTGTATCGACCGCCAGGCACGTGATCGTTCCATCCACAATCTGGCGAAGCACGCGCTCGAGACCCTCCACGTCCAACGCTTCGGTGAGAACGTCTTTCATCACTTCGCGGATCAAGGGGTGGCTGGAAATCGGTATATCGGCTGGAAGATTTTCCTGACAGGCGAGGGCCTCCGGAAACACCGCAGCCAGTAAATCATCGGCGCGCATTCGCTGGATCTGCGGCGGCACTCGTTTCCCGCCGTGGAATCGAAGCAAGACCAACGCGCGTCCGGCGTCCCAGCGCCAGCGGGTTGTGAAAAGCGGCGAGGCCAGCACCGCCTGCTCCAGAACGGGGCGAACGGAATGGGGATGGAGAAAATGGAAAACGTCCGCGAGTGGAAAACTGTGTTGTTCGCCAAGCGAGAGATTCAGTCCGTTATCGGTGGCAGCCGCCTGCAACTCAAAATTGAATGAACGGCAGAAGCGCTTTCGGAGGGCGAGGCCCCAGGCCTTGTTGATTCGAGCTCCAAACGGCGCATGGATCACGAGTTGCATGCCGCCGCTTTCGTCGAAGAAGCGCTCAGCGATTACCGTTGTTTGCGTGGGCACGGCTCCCAATACAGCCCGCCCGTTCAAGACATAGGCGACCGCCTGTTCGGCTCCGGCTTCGTCCAGGCCACATTCGAGCTTTAGCCAGCCGACTGCCTCGGCCCCAGCGGCACCGATTTTTTCACGCAGCTCGGCAACCTGCTGGGACAGCTCGACGGTGCGCGCGGGCGCTTCGCCACGCCAGAAAGGTATGTTCGGGGGGGCGCCTTGTGCATCTTCGACCAGCACCCTGCCGGCTTCGACGCGACGAATGCGCCAGGAAGTGCTTCCCAACAACATGATGTCACCGGCGAGGCTTTCGACGGCGAAGTCTTCGTCCACGGTGCCCACCGCGGTGCCGTCCGGATGGACAACGACCGTGTACAGCGAGTTCTCTGGAATCGCACCACCACTCGTGATGGCCGCGAGGCGGCTGCCGCGTCGCGCTCGAATGACCCCGTTGACACGGTCGCGATGTAGGTACGCTGCGTATCGTCCGCGCCTGCTGTTGAGTCCTTCCGAGAGCATCTCGACGATCGCATCGAAATCCGCTCGCGTCAGATGCCGATAGGGATAGGCACGGCGCACAACCTCGAACAATTCATCCTCTTTCCAATCCTCCGCCGAGCACATGGCCACCGTTTGCTGGGAGAGGATATCCAGGGGCGCTTCCGGGACGGAGATGTGATCGAGTTCACCTTGACGAATCGCGCGTACCAGCGCGGCACACTCCAGCAGCTCATCCCGCGTCGTGACGAACAAACGGCCCTTGGGCATGGCCCCTCGCCAATGGCCTGCGCGGCCGATACGTTGCAGGCAGGTCGAAATCGACCGGGGAGAACCAATCTGGCAAACCAGGTCGAGGCTGCCGATATCGATTCCGAGCTCCAGAGACGCCGTAGCCACGAGTGCCCGAATCTCACCGGCTTTTAATTTTCGTTCGGCTGTTAACCGCAGCTTTCGTGACAGGCTGCCGTGATGGGTTGCCACTGCCTCGTGCCCGAGACGCTCGCCGAGGTGATGGGCCAGCCGTTCGGCCAGACGCCGCGTGTTGACAAAGATCAACGTGGAGCGATGCGCAGCCGTGAGCGCGGTGAGGCGATCGTAAATTTCGCCCCACATTTCATTGCTCGCCACGGGGCCCAGCTCGCTCGCAGGAACCTCGACAGCCAGATCAAACTCTCGCCGACGACCAACCTCGACAATGGTTGCGTCTGGTCGATGTGTGCCGTTCAGAAAGTGGGCTACGAGTTCGATCGGTTTCTGCGTGGCGGAAAGACCGATGCGCTTCAACCGTCTGCCGGTCAAATGATCTAGCCGCTCCAAAGAAAGCGCCAGGTGCGTGCCTCGTTTGTCATCGGCCACCGCATGAATTTCATCCACGATCACCGATTCGACCGCGGCCAGGATCTCTCGGCTCCTCGCCGCGGTCAGCAGGATGTAGAGCGATTCAGGAGTCGTCACCAATATATGGGGCGGACGTGCCAGCATGGCTCGACGCTCATGGGCGAGTGTGTCTCCGGTGCGAACCGAGGTGCGGATCTCGGGCATGAGGATTCCGCGTTGCCCCGCCAGAGCCAGGATTTCACCCAGGGGTATTTCCAGGTTCTTCTGAATGTCGTTGCTGAGCGCCTTCAGCGGTGACACATACAGAAGCTCGGTCGAGTCGGTCAATTCGCCCGTCAGGGCTTTGCGTACCAATCGGTCAATAGAGATCAGAAAAGCCGCCAGCGTCTTTCCCGAACCTGTGGGCGCGGAAATCAGCGTGCTTTGCTGAGCCAGAATATGCGGCCACCCCTCGATTTGGGGCTCGGTCGGTGTGCCGAAGCGACCCACAAACCAATCGCGGACGAGCGGATGCGCCCATTCAAGCCCGGACGGGATTTCGGTACTCATTGGCGGAGCTAAATTATAGCCTGAACTGGGTCGGCAGGTTGCCGAGAGCAGGAATAGGCAAATAACTGTACTTTTCGCTTTATGGAGTGCTACGCTCTCGACTATCCGAGGTTCGGTCCCGCAGAACGGTGCCGGATATGTGTCTTCGATTGGCGACCCGGGTCATTCTCTACGAAGAAAACTGGTTGACCGCCTTTACATGCAACCCCTTCCCTGAGCAACCATGGCCAGGCCCTGCTTATTCATTCGTCTTCGTAATACGGTAGTAATACGAGTGGGGCACATTCTCGGCAAGAAGCGAATGCAGAACCACCCAGACTGGTTCTCATCCGAAGATGGGGAAGTACAAAGTGATAACCGCCCCCGAACAATGGCAGGAAGTCAGAAGGCTCCTCTCCGCCGCGCTCGGGCGCGAACCCAGCGAGCGGTCTGCCTACCTCGATCAGGTCTGCACGGAACCTTCTGTGCGGCGGGAAGTGGAGTCGCTGATCGCCGCACACGAACAAGGGGACACCAAATCTTTGGGGCCACGCACCGGGGATCCCGTCACATTGGAGCCCGGCACCAAGCTGGGATCGTACGAAATTATAGCGCCGCTGGGTGCGGGGGGAATGGGTGTGGTTTACAGGGCCAGGGACACCAAGCTGCCGCGGCAAGTGGCTCTGAAGATCCTGAACCCGACTTTTGCTGATGCCGACTCCCTGGTGCGTTTCCGTCACGAAGCCGAGGTTCTGGCTTCTCTCAGCTACCCAAACATCGTCACCATCCACGAGATCGGCCAGGAGGGTCACACCTTCTACATTGCCATGGAGTTTGTCGACGGACAGGTCTTGAGTGACGTCTTGAAGGCCGGCCCGATGGCGATGAAGGACGTCTTTGACGTCGCCACACAAATCGCCGCCGGATTAGCTGTCGCTCACCGCTCTGGGATCGTGCACCGCGATCTGAAACCCAAGAACATCGTGATCCGACGGGACGGGCTTGTCAAAATCCTGGATTTTGGACTGAGTAAATTGGCGCCCGATTTGCCGCAGGCGCCTGTGGACAAGACCACCGCGCTGACCGGTCCGAGAATCATTCTTGGAACCGCGGATTACATGTCGCCGCAACAGGCTGCCGGTCTTCCGCTGGATTTTCACTCCGATCAGTTTTCCTTTGGTTCCGTTCTCTATGAAATGGCTACGGGGAAAAAGCCCTTTCGACGCCCGGCTCCCGAAGAAACGCTGGCTGCAATCATTGGCGCAGAACCTCGGTCAGCTCGATCACTGAATCGCAAGGTGCCCGCTGCTCTGGACGCCATCATCCGGCGATGTCTGCGAAAAAACCCCGACGAGCGCTATGTCTCAACAGATCGGCTCGCCGAGGAGTTGAAGGAAAAGCGTGAGCAGTTTTCTCGGATCGGCCGAACGCACCTCCCGGGTTGGGCGTTACCGCCCTTGCTAGCCCTGGCGTGCTTGCTGGCGGCGGGCGGCGTTTGGATGCTTGCGCCACGTCTGCCGGAATGGGTCCGAGGGAGGCTTCTAGTTCAGACGACAGGAGCGACAGAGCTTGCCGTCCTCCCATTCACCAACGTCGGAGACGACCCTGCCAACCAGCCTTTCGTCGACGGTTTGGTGGAAATCCTGAGCAGCAAACTCAGCCAATTGGAACAGTTTCAAAAAGAGCTTCGCGTGGTGCCTGCTACAGATGTACGCCACGAAGGCATTGTCAGCGTGAAGGAAGCGCGGCAGACGTTTGGGGTCGATCTGGTCATTACGGGAAGTGTCCAGCGGACCGGCAATCGCGTGAGAATGACGATCAATCTGGTAGACCCTCAAACGCTTCGCCAGCTCAAATCGAAAACGATTGACACGGAAGTACGTGACGTTTCAACCCTGCAAGACGGGGTTGTGTTGGAAACGGCAGAGCTGCTGGACGTCAGACTCACAAGTCAGGCCAAGCAGGTTCTCTCCGTCGGAGGAACCACCGTACCGGATGCTTACGACTTGTACGCGCAGGGTCTCGGTTATCTGCAGAGATACGACGTAGCCCAAAACGTAGACCACGCGATTTCGCTATTCAAGAGCGCTCTCGAGCAGGATAACCGGTACGCGCTCGCCCAGGCGGGACTCGGTGAGGCGTACTGGCGCAAATATGAGCAGACCAAGGACCCTCAATGGGCGGAACAGGCCAAGAAAAGCTCTTCAGCAGCCATCAAGTTGAATGGCAAGCTGGCCCAGGTCTACGTAACCCTAGGAATGATCCAGAC
>Ga0187780_10002537_pt1 | contig 13730 bp, 13 predicted proteins | sample 1015_Q2_SP10_20__FD_132429 | JGI IMG/M metagenome (GOLD analysis project Ga0187780, IMG submission 132429) | Tropical peat soil microbial communities from peatlands in Department of Meta, Colombia - 1015_Q2_SP10_20_MG | ecosystem: Environmental > Terrestrial > Soil > Wetlands > Peat | place...
CAGCTCACCGTCGAGGACATGCGCGCGCTGCCATGCGTGGAGCGCGTGGTGCGGGTGTCGGAGGAATACCGGATCCTGGGGCGACACAAGGGTGACACGCGGCCCAGCCATTTCGACTATCAGGGCTTGCGCTTCGGGCAGGATACTCTGCATGTGTTCGCGGGGCTGTGCGCGGTGGATTCGCCGCAGCACGTCGAGCTCGTCTGCCGCGCGCTGCGCGACCACGGTCAGACCTGCACGCGCATGGGCGCGTATAAGCCGCGCACCAGCCCGTACTCGTTCCAGGGTCACGGCCGTGCCTGCCTGAACTACGTGTTCGACGTCGCCGGCAAGCACGGCATCAAAGTGATCGCCATGGAGGTGACCCACGAGTCGCACGTGGACGAGATCCGGGACGCGCTCAGCCAGACCGGAAGCCCGACTGGCGTGATGCTGCAGATCGGCACCCGCAACACTCAGAACTTCGAGCTGCTCAAGGCAGTGGGCCGGCAGCACGAGTTCCCCGTGCTCCTCAAGCGGGGGTTCGGCATCACCCTCGACGAATCGCTCAACGCGGCGGAATATCTCGCGAGCGAAGGCAACCGCCGCGTCGTATTCGGTCTGCGCGGAATGAAGACCAACATGGGTGACCCGCACCGCAATTTTGTCGACTTTGCTCACGTGCCGGCGGTGAAGCGGCTCACGCGCATGCCCGTGTGCGTCGACCCATCCCACTCGGTCGGCGGCCGCGCACGCGCCCCCGATGGCATTCTCGATCTGATGCACGCGACCGCCCAGGCGGTGGCCGCTGGTGCCAACATGGTGCTGGTGGATTTTCACCCGGATCCGCCCAAGGCGCTGGTCGACGGGCCGCAAGCGCTGCTGTTGTCCGAGCTCGCGCACTTCCTCGAAGACGTAGCGATCGCGCGCGATGCGTACCTGCGGCGCGCCGCCGCTGCACAGCGCTATCAGACTGCGTGACCGGGCGCTGGACCGCACGCAGCATTTTTGCCAAACGCCCGGCGCTTAACGCATAATCGTCGGGCAAACAGACTCCGACAAGCGTTATGGCGGACACCGCTGCGAAGAACGCCCTGCTCAACAACCTCGAGCACCTGGGCGAGGGAACTGCGCTGGCGCAGCAGATCTTCGACATGATCGGCCATTCGAAGTTTTTCGCCGACTTCAATCGCAGCGACGTGCAGATGCTGGCCGGTTTCATGCAGGTGTACCGCGCCGAGCCGGGCAGCATGATCATCCGCGAAGGCGACATCGACGATTACATGCTGCTGATCATCTCGGGCAAGGTGGACATCGTCAAAACCGACAAGCGCGGTGTGATCCAGGCCATGACGAGCGTCGGCCCCGGCATGACGCTGGGCGAGATGTCCATGATCGACGGCGAGCCCCGTTTCGCCACCTGTATCGCAGTCGAGCCGACCACCTTCTCGGTCCTGTCGCGCGACTCGATGGTGCGCATCATTCTCGAGGAGCCGGCGCTGGGGGCGAAGCTGCTCATCAAGCTGGTCACCTTGCTCTCGCAGAGGCTGCGCCAGACCAGCTCCACGCTGCTCCATTACATGGAGCGCTGAGCCGGCTCGTGTGGGCAGCGCTCGCCCTGCTAGCGTGCTGGATGTATCTCGGCGGCGCTCAGGCCGAGGCCATTCGAGCGTGGGACGACAGCGGCGCAGAGGTCGTGCTGAGCGCGCCGGCGCGGCGCGTGGTCGCGCTCGCGCCTCACTTGACCGAGCTCGTGTATGCCGCCGGCGGCGCTGCCAGCCTGGTGGCTGCGGACCACGCCAGCGACTATCCTGCCGCCGCTGCCGATCTGGCGCGCATCGGTGATGCTTCCGGTCTCGACCTGGAGCGCATCGTCGCGCTGCGTCCGGACCTGGTGCTGGGCTGGCAGTCGGGAAACAAGCCGTCGGATATCGCCCGGCTCCGCCAGCTCGGTCTACTCGTTTTCTTGAGCGAACCCAGACGCCTGGACGACGTCGCGCACACCCTGCGCGTGCTGGGTCTCATGCTGGGCACCGCGTCGGTTGCCGAAGGCCGCGCAGAGGCATTCGAAGCTCGCCTGCGTACGCTGCGCGCACGGGCAGCGGGGCTGCGACCGGTGTCGGTCTTCTTCGAGGTCTGGCATCAGCCGCTCATCACCGTGAATGCCGACCATCTGATCAGCGACGTGGTGGCATTGTGTGGCGGGCACAATGCGCTCGGTACGCTGCCCGCGCTGGCTCCGGTCGTGAGCCTGGAGGACGTGCTGGCCCAGGACCCCGAAGTCATTTTCGCCGCCGGCCTGCCGCCCGGCGCGCTGGCGGGCTGGAGCCGCTTCCCGGGCCTCCGCGCTGTGCAGCGGCATCAGATCTTCGAGATCGCATCCGACAGCTTGACGCGCGCGACGCCGCGCGTGCTGGACGGAGCGGAACAGCTGTGCCGGCGGATCGAGGTAGCCCGCGAGTCGAGCTGAAGCGTGCCCGCTATCGCCGGAATCGCTACAGCGGTATGCACTGCCCCTTGTATAAAACCGGTCCGGTCGGCTGGCCGGTTGGAGAGCCGCCCGCTGGCTCGACGCTCATCGCCAGGCCGTAGGCCCCATCCATCATGGGAACGAGAGAGCGCGGCACGGTCAGCTCTTGCATGGGTTCCGTCCCGATCAGGCCGAGCGAGACCGGTTTGTGCTCGCCGCCGGGCAGCAGCCAAAGCTCCCACGCCGTGCCAGACGCCATCTCGGGATGGCCCATGACGCGGACGCGCAGCCTCGGCTGACCTCTGGGCTGCATCGGCCAGGATACGGTCATCGCGGGATTGGCTTCGGCGTCGGACATGACGACCACCATGGTCTCCGCGCCATGCCGTGCCGGCGACAGTGTGGCGAGCGATACGGCGAGGGCAAGTGCGCCCGCCACGCTAGCGAGACCAACGGTGCGCCAGAAAGGCAGGTTGCTCCACAGCCCGCGCCTGCGCCGTCCGGTCTGAAGTTGCTCCTGGACCCGGCGCCAGACACGGGCGGGCGGGTGAACCGGCTGCCCCACGGCATCGAGCGGCGCCAGGCGATCCTGCCAGCGGTTCACGAGCGCGCGCAGCTGCGGGTCGTCCTTGAGCGAGCGCTCGAAGCGCCGGCGCGCGCGCCCTTGCAGTGTCCCCAGCGCATACTCGCTCGCCAGGGCCTCGCGCAGCTGTTGGTTGCGGTATTTCACCCGTGTTCCCCGGTCAGCTTCTGCCGTCCATGCAGCCCTTGAGGCGTTCGAGCCCGCGCCGGATCCAAGTCTTCACCGTGCCGAGCGGCTGCTTCAGATGCTGCGCCAGCTCGCCATGCGACAACCCGTGCGCGTACGCCAGCATGATGGTCTGCCGCTGGTCCCCGCTCAGCTGGCGCAGGCATTCGGCCAGAGCCGCCGCGTCGCGGCTGTGGCCCAGGACGAGATCGGGACCGGGTCCCTGGTCGGGCAGCGACTCGACCAACAGGTCGTAATCCTCGTTGCCGCGCTCTAGATTGGGGCGCCGCAGCCAGTCGAGCGCCCGATTGCGCACGATGGCGGTCATCCACGTCATCGGTGCGCTGCGCGTCGCGCTGTACTCCGCGATGTGATTCCAAATGTTAACGAAGCTCTCCTGCAGGACCTCTTCGGCCCAGTCTTCCCGCCTCAAGATACGGATCGCAACCCCGTACAGTTTCGCGGAAGTGAGTCGGTACAGCCTGGCGAAGGCGTGCTGATCGCGCAGCGCGCAACGCGCCATCAGCTCGGCGATCGCGTCGTTGTCAGCCACGAGGAGCGGATGGGGTTCGGGCGGGTGCCAGCGCTCAGCCGGCGCCGAGCGGGTCGCGGCCTTTGCGCCACAGCACATCGGCGTGGCCGTCGCGGCGGTTGATCACCCGGCTCAGCACAAACAGCAGGTCCGACAGCCGGTTGAGGTATTGAATTGGATACGCGCTGAAATGCTCGCTGGATGCGGCGGCGACGAGGCGGCGCTCGGCGCGCCGGCATACGGCGCGTGCCAGATGGCAAAGCGACGCTGTGCGGCTGCCGCCCGGTAGGATGAAGTCTTTGAGCGGCGGCAGCCCCCCGTTGTGCTGGTCGAGCAGCCGCTCCAGCCGTGTGACATGCGCCGGCGCGATGCGCTCGTGGCCGGGAATGGAGAGCTCGCCGCCCAACTCGAACAGGTCATGTTGAACACCGACCAGCGCATCGCGCAGGTCGTCACCCAGCGGCTCGGCGAGCAGCATGCCGACACTGCTGTTGAGCTCGTCGACGGCGCCGATCGCCTCCACCCTGAGGCTGTTCTTGGCGACGCGCGAGCCGTCACCCAGCCCGGTCTCACCGCTGTCGCCGGTGCGGGTATAGATCTTGGTCAGGCGGTGTCCCATTTCAGAAGCTCGCGTATGGAGGTGGAGCTGCACGCCAAGCGTGACATCGCAAGGCGCTGGCATTATAGGCGTCGCGCATGCTTCTCGCCGCCGATTGACCGGCCCCGGCCTATCCGCTAGAGTTCGCGCTGGTTTCGAGATCCGCACTCTCCGCTCATGAGATCTCCAGCATGAAGCTGTCTCGCCTGACCCTCGCCTGCATTCCGCTCGCATTTGCTGCGCTGTCCGCTGCCGCCTGGGCGGAAGGCGACGCGGCTGCCGGCAAGCAGAAGACCTGGACGTGCGAAGGCTGTCACGGCATCCCCGACTATCGGACCGCGTATCCCGAGGTGTACACGGTGCCCAAGCTCGGAGGCCAGAGCCCCGGCTACATCCTCAAAGCGCTGCAGGACTACAAATCGGGTTCGCGCAAGAACATGACGATGCGCGCGATCGCGGCCAAGCTGAGCGAGCAGGATATGGCCGACATCGCGGCCTACTACTCCGCCAGCGCCGGGAACTGAGTGCTACCGTTCAGCATCGAGGCCGATAGATGAACAGACCGACTGTGATTCTCGCGTTGCTGATGTCCGCCGCAGCACCGGCTTTTGGCGACGACTACGCCGCAGGCAAGGAGAAGGCAGCAGCGTGCGCTGCCTGTCATGGCCCGGAAGGCAACAAGCCGATCACGCCGGACATTCCGCGTCTTGCCGGGCAGTACTACGAATATCTGGTGCATTCGCTGAAAGCTTATCGCTCCGGCGCGCGCGAGAATGCCATGATGAGCCCGATGGCAAAGCCGCTCACCGACAAAGAGATCAAAGACGTGGCCTGGTATTTCTCCAAGCAGGCCGGCCTCGTCCACAAGTACTGAGCGCGCCGCGCATTCCACCGAGCAAGGGCCGGCGCCGCCGGCCCTTGTGCTTTTCACGCCTTGGTCTTGTGGCGGTACTCGCACAGGTCGCGGATCGGACAGGTGGGGCAGTCGGGCTTGCGTGCCTTGCACACGTAGCGTCCGTGCAGGATCAGCCAGTGATGCGCGTGGCGGCGGTACTGTTCAGGCACGAACTTCAGCAGCTTGTTCTCCACCTCGACGACGTTCTTGCCCGGCGCGAGCCCAGTGCGGTTCGCTACGCGGAAGATGTGCGTGTCTACCGCGATGGTGGGCTCGCCGAAGGCGCTGTTGAGGATGACATTGGCGGTCTTGCGCCCGACTCCCGGCAGGTTTTCGAGCGCTTCGCGATTGCTGGGGACCTCGCCGCCATGCCGCTCGATCAGCAGCCGGCAGGCCGCAAGCAGGTTCTTGGCCTTGGTGCGATACAGTCCAATGGTCTTGATGTACTCCTCCAGGCCGTCCTGACCGAGCGCCAGCATTTCGGCGGGCGAGCCGGCCGCCTGGAACAGGCGCGGGGTGGCGAGGTTGACGCTCTTGTCCGTGGCCTGAGCGGACAGGACCACCGCCACCAGCAACTCGAATGGATTGCGGTAGTGCAGCTCCGTCGCCGGCTCCGGGTTCAAGCTGCTCAGGCGGCGAAAGATGTCCTCGCGCTTGGCGGGATTCACACGAATCTCTAGAACCTATCTCATAATCGGTGGCGCAACCCGAAGGGATGGGACGAGTTTTCGCGCCCGTCGTTGTTGCTCGCTCCTCGTTTGGATCGGCTAAACGTCGTCGCTCGCGCCTAGCCGGTCATCGAAAATCGTCTCCATCGCACACGTGAACGATTATGAGATAGGTTCTAGTCAGGTCCTTGTCGCCGCGCGGCGCGCTCGGGCGCGCTCGAGCGCTGCACGCACGGCGGCCCTCTTGTGTTCGGCATCGGCCGAGGCGGGCGTAACAGGGTCATGCCTCACCGCTTCTGCGCTCTTCGCACGCTTCCGAGGCGGGCGTGTGCTGCGCTCGCGTCGCAACCTCAACTCGCGAAACGTGTAGCGCGAGCGCGCCCCAACGGCGCCTCGCTCGGGATCGGGCTCGCTCAACGCAGCGCCGCGGCGGACGAGCTCTTCGATCGAGACCATCTCGATGCAATCAACCGGGCACGGCGGCAGGCACAGCTCGCAACCGGTGCAGTGCTCGAGCAGCACGGTATGCATGAGCTGAGATGCCCCGGCGATGGCGTCGACCGGACAGGCCTGGATGCAAAGCGTGCAGCCGATGCAGCGCGCCTCCTCGATCAGCGCGGCGGCGCGCGGCTGTTCCAGCCCGTAGGCGGGGTTGAGCGGCTTGACCGGCCGTCCCGACAGCACTGCGAGCTTCGCCACGCCAGCGGCCCCTCCTGGCGCGCAACGGTCGATGTCCGCCTCACCGCGCGCGATCGCCTCGGCATACGGACGGCAGGCGGGGTAGCCGCATTTCGTGCACTGCGTCTGCGGCAGCACGGCGTCGATCCGGTCGGCGAGGTCAGCGGTCATGTAAAGCAAAAGCGAAAACTCACTTACCACGAAGGACACGAAGGAACACGAAGGAAACCGCAAGCAACGAAGGCCCCTTGCAGATCGCATTGGACGCATCGGTGTGATCACCGCGACCTGGTTTTCGATGTCGCTTCTGGTTCTGCATTTCCCTCGTGGTCCTTCGCGTCCTTCGTGGTAAACGCGTTTCGCTATCGCGTTTGCGGTCATTCAAACCTTCACGCTGCGGCGGCGCGGCGGCGCAGGCGCACGAGGCAGCGGTCGATCCACTGCGCGGTGAGCTTCTCCTGCACCGAGTTCTGCAGGAGGCGCGCGCCGAGCGCTGGAAAGTCGACGCTTTCGAGCGGCTGGTCCTGGTTGAAGCACGAGAACACATGGCTGCGCGCTCCCGTGCGCGGATCGACGTGCGGCTGCAGGCACTGGGCGCAGATCTCTTTCATCATGCACTGCATGGGCGAGTTGATCGAGGCGATGCCTGCGCAATCCGGCCGCAAATGCGCCGCCAGTGCGCCAAGGCGCGCAGCGTGCACTGCCGCCATCATGCGGTCCGAGCCGATCGCGATGACGCGATCGGCTCGGTTGAACGCAATGCTTTGCGAACCGAGCCGTCCCTCCGCGTAGGCCAGCATAGCCTGCACGATATTGCCGACGAACGTGCGGTCCTGCGGGCGCGTCGGGACGAAACCCGGCGCCTCGTCGCAGCACCACACCACGACGTCGGCGGCGGCCTCGATCTCCGCTATCTTGTAGCGGTCGGCGGTTTTTTTGTAGGCAGCGAAATACAGAACTTTCGAACCTGCGGCACGCAGGGCCGATCCGATCGAGAACAACACCGCATTGCCCAGCCCGCCGCCTGCCAGGATCACAGTCGCGCCGGACGGAATCTCTGTGGGTGAGCCAGTGGGACCCATCAGCACGACCGGCTCGCCCGGCTGCAGCAGCGCACATAGGTCCGAGGAGCCGCCCATCTCCAGCACGATCGTGGAAACCAGGCCGCGGTCGCGGTCAACCCAGGCGCCGGTCAGCGCGAGCCCCTCCATCGCGAGGCGGGTGTCATCCACGCTGAGCGCAAGCCGCTCGTAGTTCTGCAGCCGGTAGAACTGCCCGGGACGAAAACGCCGTGCGGCGGCCGGTGCGCGCACCACCACTTCCACGATCGTGGGGGTCAGCCGGATGACTTCCTGCACGCTGGCCCGCAGATCGCGATTGAGGCGCGCTTCGAACTCGGCATCGGTCAGAGCGGAAGCCGGCGCGACACCCTCCAGGACTCTGCTCACCACGGGATAGCCCTGTTTCACGCCGCCCATCGCCTTGACCACGTTGCCGAAGAAGGATGGGTGCACATCGCCGAAGAAGCTCACAAAACGTCCGTCGTCGCGCTTGGACATCAGCACGCGCACGGAATGCGGCTTGGCGTTGGCGTACTCAGGCTTCACCGGAGCGCCGTTTTCGTCGCAGGCCTGAAAGTACTTACCGTCTAGGTGAAAGCTGCCCGGGTCTTCGCGTGCCAGCACCGTGTTGGGTTGTGTGCCGGCCGCGATCAGGATCGATTGTGCCGGCAGCACTGTTTCGGCCCGCGCTTTGCCGCCAGTTTCGCCGGAAACGGACACGCGCAGGCCGGCGGCGTGGCCGTGCTGATCGAGCTCCACGGCCAGAGGCGTCAAGCCTTCGGCAAAGCGGATGCCTTCCTCGAGCGCCTTGTGGACTTCCTCGTGATTGAGTGTGTACGACGGGCTGTCGATCAGGCGCTTGCGATAGGCGATGGTTACGCCGCCCCACGACTGCAGCAGCTCAGTGACGCGCGGCTCGCGCCCGGCAGCCAGCGCCGCTGCGCGCTCCGCGCGGATGGCCCGCGCGTGCGCCAGGAACTCTTCCGCGATAAGGGTCTCTTCAGCGTTCCAGCGCGCGTGCACCGCGCCCTTGCCGCGCTCTGCGGCGAGGATCTCATAGCGCTGCAGAAATTTTTCCACCTGCACCGGATAGTAGGCGAGCGATTCGGTGGCCGTGTCGATTGCCGTCAAGCCGCCGCCCACCACCACTACCGGTAGCCGGATCTGCAGGTTCGCCACCGAGTCGGCCTTGGCGGCACCGGTGAGCTGCAGCGCCATCAAAAAGTCGGACGCGGTCCGCACGCCGCGCGCAAGACCGTTAGGCAGCTCCAGCACGGTGGGGCGGCCAGCGCCTGCGCACAGCGCGACGTGATCGAAGCCGGACTCGAACGCGTCGTCCAGCGTCAGAGTGCCACCGAAGCGCACGCCGCCGAACAGCTGGAACTCGCGCCGCCGCTCGAGCAGCAGCCGGATCAGCTTGAGGAAGTTCTTGTCCCAGCGCACCGTGATGCCGTACTCCGCGACGCCGCCGAAGCCGGCCATGACGCGGTCATCGAGCGACTCGTACAAGGTTTGCACGTCACGGATTGGCCGGAACGGCGCGCGCTCTCCGCTCGCGGCGACGCCGCACAGGTCGGCTGGAAGCGGCTCGATCTTGAGGCCATCGATGCCGGCCACCCGGTGGCCGTCGTTCATCAGGTGGTGCGCGAGCGTGAACCCGGCCGGACCCATGCCGGCGACCAGGACGCGCTTGCCGCTGGCGGGGCGCGGATAGGGACGGCGCAGGTTGAGCGGATTCCAGCGGGTGAGCAGCGAGTAGATCTCGAAGCCCCAGGGCAGCTCGAGGACATCCTTCAACGCACGTGTCTCGACCTGCGGGATGTTGACCGGTTCCTGCTTCTGATAGATGCAAGACTTCATGCAATCGTTGCAGATGCGATGCCCGGTCGCGGCCACCATGGGATTGTCGACGCACATCATTGCCAGCGCGGCGAGGGCCAGTCCTTCCGTCTTGATCTTCTGGAACTCCGAGATCTTCTCTTCCAGCGGACAGCCGGCGAGCGGTACGCCGAACACACTTTTCCTGAACCGAGCAGCGCCTTCCTCTGCACTCGCTTTCTCGTGCAATCCGTGCGAGCACGAGTCGCGGCTCTGCTCGTGGCACCAGATGCAGTAGTTGGCTTGATCCAGAGCGCCAACCAGGTCGGTCCCAGCGTCGGTGAGGCCGAAGCCTCGCCGGCGGCGCAGGTGTGCGAGGCGATAGCTGCGAAACCCGCCGCCATCATCCGCGATGACCGGCACCAACCGGTAATAGTCGAGCTTGGCCGGCGCCTTGAACAGAACCCCGGCGCGGTGCCGCACTTCACCGGCCGGCGTGTACACCGCCCATGCGGCGTACCGCAGCGCAAGCGCGAGTTCCCCTGCATGCGCGGCCTCGTCCTTCTGCCACTGCGACACGCTCTGAGCAAAACCGAGCTCCGTGAAGCTGCCGCCCATGTGCGCCGCCAGCTGGGCTTCCAGAGCGAGTCCGTCTATCGCTTCCGCCTCCGCGGGCTTGATGCGGTTCATGGCCTTGCGCTGCACGAACAGGCGCTTGCAGGAATACAGCGGTGCGAGCTCGTGCGTGCGCGCTGCGAGGCGGGTGACGGCGTCTTCGATCCCGAACAGCCCGCTCAGGAAGTCTTCCAGATGCGGCGCCAGCGCGATGAGAAGGTCCGACTCGGGCTTGCGCGCAAGCGACCCGGGAGCCGAGCGTGCGGCGTCGAGGTGCGCGGCGAGCGCGGCGTCGACTTCGCGCAGATGTCGCAGAAAGTGCTGATCCAGACGCAGCAGACCGTCGCGCGTATACAGGTCCTCGAAGGAAAGGTCGAGGCCAAGCTGCAGGGTGGGGTGCGTAATTCCGCTACGGGAGGGGGGCGCGCTCATGAAACAACTGCGAATACCAAACAACTGGCGGCTATATGGATATTCCCGCTCGGCCGCGAGCGGTGCAAAAAGGGCGTCAAGTATAACAGGCGGTCACTTGCCGGCGAGCGCGCGCACGCATTCGCGAACCAGGCCAGGCCCCGTATAGATGAGGCCGGTGTAAAGCTGCACAAGCTTGGCGCCGGCACCGAGTTTCTCTTTGGCATCCTCAGGCCGCATGATGCCGCCAACCCCGATGATCGGAATGCGCTCGCCCAGCACGGCGTAAAGCATGCGTATCACCGTGCTGGATCGCTCGCGCAGGGGCGCACCGCTCAAGCCCCCGCTCTCCTCACCGTGGGGCAGCCCTTCGACGCCGGTACGCGCGATAGTGGTGTTGGTCGCGATGACGCCGTCGATGCCGTGCCGCAGAAGGCACCGCGCGATGGCGTTCAAGCGCTCTTCCGTCAGGTCCGGCGCGATCTTCACCGCTAGTGGCACGTAGCGGCTATGGGCCCTGCTCAACCTCTCCTGCTCGGCCTTGAGCGCAGCGAGCAGGCGGTCGAGCTCTTCGTCTTCCTGCAGGCGCCGCAGATCGCGGGTATTGGGCGAAGAGATGTTGACGGCGAGATAGGCCGCCGCGGGATAGGCTTTGCGCATGGCGGACAAATAATCGCCCGCGGCACGCTCGATCGGGGTGTCGAAATTCTTGCCGATGTTGATGCCGAGGATCCCGCGGTACCCGGCGCGGCCCACGTTGTGGACCAGCCGATCGACGCCCAGGTTGTTGAACCCCATGCGGTTGATCAACGCGCGCGCCTGAGGCACGCGAAACAGGCGGGGGTGAGGATTTCCCGGCTGGGGGCGTGGAGTCACGGTGCCGACCTCGATGTGGCCGAAGCCGAGCGAGGCCAGTGCAGCGATGTGCTCCGCGTTCTTGTCCAGACCGGCCGCGAGCCCGACCGCGTTGGGAAAGGTAATGCCCATCGCATGTACCGGAGCAGGCGGCAGGCCTTGTGGGGCCAGGCGGAGGAGCCCCAGTGCGTGTGCCGCCTCCAGCGCGCCCAGCGTCCAGCGGTGCGCCCGCTCCGCCTCGAGCCGAAACAGCAGCGGGCGCAAGAACGGGTACAGCACGATTTAGAAGCGCGGCTCGCGCCGCTCGATGAATGCCTTCAGCCCTTCGAGCGCGTCATCGCTCGCGACGACTTGCTGCAGATCGGGGAGCATGCGCTCGAACGCAGCGCGCTCTCCCTCGCGCCGCGCCAGCCGGGCCGAGGCCAGGGTGGCCTGAACCCCAACGGGCGATTGCCGGGCGATGGTCTCCGCCAGCGCCAGCGCGCTCGCGAGCTGGTCTCCGGCGGGAACCACAGCCTGTACCAGCCCGATTCGATGCGCTTCCAGGGCGGAGCATTCGTCGCCCGTCAGCAGCCAGCGCATGGCATTGCCCCAGCCCAGCTCCTGCACCAGACGCACGGTGGCGCCTCCGACCGGATAAATGCCGCGCTTCACTTCGATCTGTGCGAAGCGCGTGTCATCGGCCGCGACGCGGATGTCGGCGGCGAGAAGCAGCTCGATGCCGATGGTCAGGCACCAGCCCTGTACGGCGATGACCAGCGGCTTTGCCAACGTACGCCCGGCTTCGCGCGCGAGCGGGTCCAGCGCTCCATCCGGCAGCGGCGGCATGCGCCCGTCGCGAAAGTACGGCAGCCACTGCGGCAGCTCGATACCGCCGGTGAAGTGCTGGCCGTGCGCGAACAGTAGGCCGCAGCGCAGCTGCTCGTCGCGCTGCAAACCGCCCAGCGCGCTGCCGAGCTCAGCGTACATCTGCAGGTCGAACGCGTTGCGTTTGGCCGCACGGTCGAGTCCAATGAGCAGCACGTGCCCCCGGGTCTCGAGGCTGATGCGCGAGGCAGTCATGCGGGAACTTTCGTCCGGGCATGCGCTGGCGCGCGGCGGCCAGAGACGGATCGCCTCAGGCGCAAGGCGGGGCGTGCCGAACCGGCTTGAGCCGCTGCCATTGGCCGTTGACCAAGCCTTCCATCGGCTGGAAGTTGATCTTGTAAGCCATCTTGCGGCTCTGGGCGATCCAGTAGCCAAGGTAGAGGTAGGGGACCTTCAGGCGCCGGCAGAGCTCAACCTGCCACAGGACATTGTAGGTGCCGAGACTCGCACCCAGCAGATCCGGCTCGAAGAACGTGTACACGGACGACACACCATCCTCGAGGCGATCGACGATGCTCACCATCACTAGCCTGCCCGCTTCGCGGAACTCGACCAGGTTCGAGGCGACGTTGCTCTGCAGGAGGAAGTGGCGGTACTGCTCGCGGCTGTCGTGGTCCATGCCGCCGCCGGAGTGACGCGTAGACTGGTAACGCAGATACAGGGCGTAGTGCTCGGGATGGTACTTGAGGTCGAGCACACGCGCATCCAGTGCTTCGTGGCGCCGGCGCGCGCGGCGCTGCGAGCGGCTCGCTCGGAACTCGCTGGTCACAATGCGCACTGGCACGCACGCGCGACAGCTGTCGCAGTAGGGGCGGTAGGTGAATGCACCGCTGCGGCGGAACCCGGCGCGCACGAGCTGGCTGTACACCTGCGTGTCGATAGCGTGACTGGGTGTGGCGACTTGCGAGCGCGCCAACTTGTCCGGCAGGTAGCTGCACGGATAGGGCGCCGTGGCGTAGAACTGCAGGACGGAAAACGGCAGGTCGTTGAGCTGCGTCATGCGGCGCCGGCATGCCAGATTGCTGCAGCGCGCGCTTGCTCGCTCGCCAGAATGCGCCCCGGCGCGTTACCGGCGCCCGCCCGCGCGCCGGTCAATGAACTGCTCGATGACCCAGGGTGCCCGAACATCCGGATAGTTTACCAACTCTGCCACCTGGCGCGTGAATTGATCGCGCGCCATGTCGCGCGCGCCAAAGGCAGACAGTAGCTGCGTACGCATCTGACAATCGATCAATTCGAACTCCCACCGCTGCAGCTGACGCACCAGGTGAACCAGAGCGATCTTCGAGGCGTCGCTGGCGCGCGAGAACATCGATTCCCCGAAAAACACGCGTCCAAGCGCGACGCCGTAAAGACCGCCCGCCAGCTCGCCATCGAACCAGCTCTCTACACTGTGGGCCACGCCCAGGCCATGCAGCCGCGTATACGCCGCCTTCATGGCGTCGGTGATCCAGGTGCCCTGCTGGCCTGGCCGCGGCGCACTGCACGCCTCGATCACCTGCTCGAAGGCGGTATCCGCGCGAACCTCGAAGCCG
>Ga0187780_10002538_pt1 | contig 13726 bp, 12 predicted proteins | sample 1015_Q2_SP10_20__FD_132429 | JGI IMG/M metagenome (GOLD analysis project Ga0187780, IMG submission 132429) | Tropical peat soil microbial communities from peatlands in Department of Meta, Colombia - 1015_Q2_SP10_20_MG | ecosystem: Environmental > Terrestrial > Soil > Wetlands > Peat | place...
ACGCCACGGCCTTCGGCGCCACGGGCGCGCGCCTTGAATACGTGTGCCACGATGCCGTCCTGTTCGCGGACGGCCTGCCCGTGTTCGAGGAGACCCCCGACCTCATCGTGAACGCGGAGCAGGGCCGCGCCATCGCGAAAACCCTGGGCGGCTGCAAGGCCGTGCTCCTCAGGAACCACGGCGTCATCGTGGTGGGCGTGGACGTGCCTTGGGCCGTGCTGGCGGCGCTCACGCTGGAACGCGCCGTCCGCCTCCAGGGGCTGGCGCGGTCCCTGGGGGAGCTGCGGCCGATCCCGCAGGCCGGGGCGGCCGGTATGTATCATTCGAAGTACCGAGACGCGTTCTTGCCGGAGTACTGGGATTACTGGGTGCGCGCGGTGCGCCGCGCCGGCCTGGCCCACGGCATGCCGCGGCCCCGAAAGGCCTAGAGGGGAAGGGCCGAACGGCCGAACAGTCGAACGCCATTATCGTGGGGCTCGGCACGAAATCCTGCCAAGCAAGGATAGTGTGATGGGTAACATCGTCGGCGCGTCGGTGCGGCGGGTGGACGCGGTGGAGAAGGTCACCGGGCGGGCCAGGTACGCCGGGGACCTGGTGGTGCCGGGCATGGTGCACGGGAAGATCCTCCGCAGCCCGCTGCCCCACGCCCGCATCGCTCGCATCGAGACGGCCGAAGCGGATCGCGTGCCCGGCGTGGTGGCGGTGCTCACGGGGAAGGACCTGGCGGATATCGACCCGTATTACGGGCACGCCATGCGGGACCGCCCGGTGGTGGCCATCGATCGGGTGCGCTTCGCCGGGGAGCCGGTGGCGGCCGTGGCCGCCGCGGACGAAGCGACGGCCGCCGACGCCCTGCGGCGAATCCAGGTGGAGTACGAGGAACTCCCGCCGGTCACCACGCTGGCGGCGGCGCTGGCCGAGGGCGCCCCCCGCCTGCACGAGCGGATGGGCAAACCGGGGCTCTTCCACGGCCTGGGGGAGCTGAAGCCGCAGCCCGGCAACATCTGCTATCACTGCCGGATCGAGCGGGGCGAGGTGGAGGCCGGGTTCCGCGAGGCCGAGGTCGTGGTGGAGGGCGAATACACGTTCCCGGCCGTGTACCAGTACGCCATGGAGCCGCACACCGTCATCGCCCACTACACGGCCGACGGCCTCACGGTATGGGCGTGCTGCCAGCATCCCTATCTGGTGCGGGCGGAGTTGGCGGCCCTCTACGGCCTGCCCATCCACGCGGTGCGGATCATCGTACCGTTCATCGGGGGCGGGTTCGGCAGCAAGTCCTACACCAAGCTGGAGCCCATCACCGTGGCCCTGGCCCGCAAGGCGGGCAGGCCCGTGCGCATTGCCCTCGCCATCGAGGAGGCCATGGTCACCACCCGCCGGCACAACATGCGCTGCTGGATGCGCACTGGCGCCCGGCGGGACGGGACGCTGTTGGCGAACGAATCCAAGATCTGGCTGGACACGGGCGCCTACGCCGACAACGGCCCGCGCGTGGCGGCCACCGCGGCCGACGCGGCCGGCGGGCCCTACGCCTACCCCCACCTGCGCACGGATTGCTGGGCCGTGTACACCAATACCGCCCCCTCGGGGTCCTACCGGGCCTTCGGCACGACCCACCTGGTCTGGATCAACGACCTCCAACTGGACGAAATCGCCCGGCGGATCGGCATGGACCCGGTGGAGCTGCGACGCCGCAATCTGGTGCGCCCGGGCGGCGAGCTGCGCCCCGGCAAGAAGAAGCTGGATGCGGACCTGGTGGGCGACGTGGAGAAGGCCTCGGCGGCCGTGGGCTGGGACGCGCCGCGGCCGGCCCACGGGGGGCGGGGCGTGGCCTGCGGCCTGCTGGCCGCCGGCGCCAACCCGGTGGCCACCGCCACCATCCGCATGCAGGCCGACGGGCGCGCGCTCCTCTTCGTCAGCTCGGGGGAGCTGGGGCAGGGATCGCGCACCGTCTTCTCGCAGATCGCCGCCCAGGAGCTGGCCCTGCCCCTGGACCGCATCCTGGTGGCCGGCCCGGACACGCTGTTCACCCCCTACGACCGGTCCACCGGCGCCAGCCGATCCACCACGGTGATGGGGGCGGCCGTGCAACGGGCCGCCGTCCAGGTGCGGGATCAGTTGATCGCCATCGCCTCGCGGCAGTGGGGGCTGCCGCCCCGGGCCCTGCAGGTGCGGGACGGCGCCGTGCGCCACGAGACCGAGGCGCTGCCCTATCCGGACCTGATCCGGAACCACTTCGGCATGGTGGGCGGCGAGCTGGACGGGCATGGGGCCGTGCGCCCGGAGAGCGGCACGGGCTCCTACGCCGAGGGACCGGTTTTCTGGGAGGTTTCGGTGGGCGCCGCCGAGGTGACGGTGGACCCCGAGACCGGCGTGGTGCGCGTGCGCAAGCTGGCCACCGTGGCGGACGTGGGGAAGGCCATCAACCCGAGCCTGGTGGAGGCGCAGGACGAGGGAGCCTCCATTCAGGGCCTGGGCAACGCCCTCTTCGAAGAGATGACCTACCGGGACGGACAGCTCCTCACCAACTCGCTGGTGGATTATCGCGTGCCCACCTTCGGGGACGTGCCGGACCACATGGAGTCCATCCTCGTGGAGAACGCCGACGGGCCCGGGCCCTACGGGGCGAAGGGGGTGGGCGAGGGAGCGCTGGCCGCCATCCCCGGCGCCGTGGCCACCGCCCTGGCCGACGCCGGCATCCCCATGACCGAACTGCCCCTCACCCCCGAACGCGTCTGGCGCGCCCTGCGCGCCGCCAAAGCCTCCCGGCAACCTTGACACAAGCGGATCGATTTCATAGCCTCTGCAGGCCATGAGACGCAAGATTTCTCGGCGCAGGCGCATCCCGGCGGGGCGGGCAGAGCGGCGCGTAAACAAACGGACATCTCCAGCGCGGAGCAGGCCTTCACGGGCCGGGCGCTCGGATGAGCCGGATTGGGCAGCGGTGCTCATGCGGGGGGGTCGTTCGATTGGCTCCATGACCCACGAGAGGACGTCTATACCTTTGAAGATGGCGAACCGCTCTGATCGCACCTGAAAACGGGGCGGTGACCGGCCGGGCGGGGGGACCGACCATGCGGGATAACACGCGGTACGACTATTCGCCCATCATCCGGCGGCCGCCCCTCCGCTGGCCGAACGACGCCCGCATCGCCGTGTGGATCATCCTCAACGTCGAGCACTTCAAGATCGACATGCCGGGCACCTCGCTCAATCCTTTCCCCGGCGTCGTCCCCGACGTGTACAACTACGCCTGGCGGGACTACGGGCCGCGGGTGGGGATCTGGCGGCTGATGCGGCTGCTGGACCGGCACGGCATCCGCGCCGCCGTCACCCTGAACTCCGACGTGTGCGCCCACAACCCCATCATCATCGAGGAAGGCGTGAAGCGGGACTGGGAGTGGCTAGGTCACGGCATCACCAACTCCCAGTCCCTGGCCGGTATGGCCGAGGAGCAGGAGCGGCAGGTCATCCGGACCGTGTCTCAGACCATCAAGCAGGCCACCGGAAAGGCGCCCGAGGGGTGGTTGGGCCCGGCCCTGGCCGAGACCTTCAACACCCCGGACCTCCTGGCGGAGGAAGGGTTCGCCTATGTGTGCGACTGGAACAACGACGACCAGCCGTATCCCATGAAGGTCCGCCAGGGCCGCCTGCTCTCCGTTCCCTATTCCGCCGAGATCAACGACATCCCGAACTTCCTTCGGCTCGGCCACGCCCCCGAGGTGTTCGGGCGGATCATCTGCGATCAGTTCGACACCCTGTACGAGGAGGGTGCGGAGACCGGCCGCGTCATGGCCATCGCCCTGCATCCGTTCATCATCGGCCAGCCCTTCCGCATCAAGTACCTGGACCAAGCCCTCCAGCACATCAGGCGGCACAAGGACGTGTGGTTCACCACCGGCGCGGAGATCGCCCGCTGGTACACAACGAAGTACCTGAACTAAAGGGATCGTTTGCAGGAGGGGAGGGCCATGCCAGTCTCGGATGGTTTCCTGGCGCAACTCTTCGGGCTGGAGGGCGAGGTGGCGTTTATCACCGGTGGCGGCGGCGCCGTGGGGTCCGCCACGGCCAAGGCCTTCGCGCGGGCGGGGGCGAGCGTGGTCCTGGCGGACAAGGGGGAGGAGGCGGCGGGGCGCGTGGCCGCCGAGGTGCGGGCCCTGGGGGGGCGCGCCCTGGCTATGGCCATGGATGTGACGCGCGAGGACTCGGTGCAGGCGGCCGTGGAGGAGGCCACCCGGGCGTTCGGCAAGGTGGACATCCTGGTGAACAACGCCGGCGTCAACATCCGCAAGGAGGCCCAGAACCTGACGCGGGACGACTGGAAGGCCGTGATGGACGTGAACGTGACCGGCTACTTCTTGTGCGCACGCGCCGTGGGTCCGGGCATGATGGCACGGCGATCCGGGCGGATCATCAACGTGGCCTCCATCCTGGGCTTCCGGGGGAGCGGGATCACCCCGAACCTGGTGTACGCCACCTCCAAGGGCGCCGTGGTGAACTTCACGCGCACCCTGGCGGGGGAGTGGGCGCCCCACGGCATCCGGGTGAACGGCATCGCCCCCACCTATCTGCTGACCTCTCTGACCCAGGAGGTCATCTCCGAGCCGGGGATCAACGCCAGGATCATGGCGCGCACGCCCATGCGCAAGGTGGGTGTGCCCGAGGATCTGGAGGGCGCCATGCTCTTCCTGGCCTCGCGCGCATCGGGGCTGGTGACCGGCCACATCCTGGCCGTGGACGGCGGCTGGCTGGCCTGGTAACCGCGTGGCCGGCCGCTGAGGCCGACGGGCATGGGCACTGGCCGCATGATGCACGAGAGATGGCGTCCGGCGCCTGGGCCGAGCGCCCCGGCGCGCGTAAATCGGTAGGTGTATGCGGAAGCGGGGCGGGCGATGCAGCGACTCTCAGCACATGCGTACGCGGCGGTGGAGTTTCTGGGGTGCAATGCGGGCTGCATCGCCACGGAGGAGGGGCTCATCGTCATCGACCCTCCCATGCGCCCCACCAGCGCGGTGGCCTGGCGCATGGAGTTGGAGCCGCTGGGCGAGGTGCGTTACGTCATCAACACCGAGCACCATCTGGACCACATCCTGGGCAATCACTTCTTCCCCGGCATCGTGGTCGGGCACGAGGACACCCGGCGCCGGTTCGCCGAGGGGCTGGGCACCCTCGAATCCCTGCGCCAACGGGTGGCGAATTTCGGGCCGGGGGAGGTGCCCCTCATGGAGAAATACCAGGCCCGCCCACCGGAAGTCACCTTCCCGGAAGAGATGGGGCTGCACCTGGGCGGCGTCGAGGTGCGCCTGATCCGGATGAAGGGGCACCTCCCGAATAACGTCATCGTACATCTGCCGGGGGAGCGGCTGCTCTTCGGGAGCGATAACCTGTTCCTCAACAGCCTGCCGTTCCTTCACGAGGCGCTGCCGGGCGAGTGGTTGCGCACCCTGGACCGTATCCGTGCCATGGACGCGGAGGTGCTGGTGCCGGGGCACGGTGAGATCTCCGGGAAGGCCGCCGTCGATCCCCTGGCGGCCTTCCTGCGCGAGATCCTGGAGGAGGTGCGGGCCGCCGTCGGGAAGGGGTGGGGGCGGGAGGAGGTGGCGGAGCGCGTCTCCTTTCTGGAGCGTTTCCCCATCGAGCCCCACGCGAAAGCCATCGCGCCCGTGGGCCATCGCCACAGTCTCCTCCATCTGTACGACGTGGTGACCATGGGGGAGGAGGCGGCACCGCCGCTGCCGTTCTAGCAGGCTGCTGAAAACGGCCCGACATTTCTTCCCGCTGCCCCGGCGGCAGCGGGCGGGGCGTTGGCGCGCTCGGCCGCTTGCTGCGACGTATCCGGAGTACGCCTCGCTCGGCCCGTCGTCCGCCGCCTTGCATATGGACCTTTTTGAGCCGCCTGCGCAAAAAGGCTTTTTCAACGCCCTGTTCGCCGCTATTCCCGCCTGCCGCGGGCGCGGGCCAGCCAGCGCAGGTCCAGCAGCCGGCCCACATCGGCCTCACCCACCTCGCCCTCGCGCCGGAGCTGGGCCAGCACCTTCGCCAGGAAATCCATCATGGGCGGATCGAAGTCGGCCGTGTAGTGGGCCTCCAGCAGGTTCTTGCGGATGACGGAGGCGGGGACCTCGGTCCCTTTGCGGCCCAGGGCCCGCCCGAGCACCTCCACGGCCTGGTCCGGCCGCTCCCGGAGGGCCGCCTGGGCCCGCGGAGGCCCCGCAGGTAGGCCACCGTACCATCGCCGGCTGGGGGACCGGAACGTCGAGAACCGCCCCGCCTGTGGCGGCCGCGCTGAACCTTAAAGGGCGTGGCCACGATGGTGACGCCCTTCGATGAGCCGCACGCGATCCCGAAAAAGGGCGCGGTCGTCGCTGCGCGCCACCGTCTTGAGGAGGTGCGCCACATCGTGGGGCGTGGACGGCACGCGGGATGGTGAAGGCCGGGCGCCGGATGCGCGGGGGGAGGCGGCCTTTTCTCTTTCGGACTGGATGGCACTACCCGAAAGGCGGGGCTCTGGTTACAATACGCTCCGCCAGCCGAAGACCGGCGGACCGGCCGGCGACTCGTCCGGGCGCAACTGCGCCGGGCACCCGGCATGTTCCAGCACGTGATAGGGGACGAGACGGCGTGGGTCAGAACGGGTTGACTACCCAGGGATCCGGGCGGGGGGAGCGGAGATGGACCTAGGGCTCCTGGTCCTGCGCGTCGTGGGAGGGGCGATCATGATCGCCCATGGGCTGCCCAAGTGGCCCAAGCGGGAACGGGTGGCGCAGAACTGGGCGAGGGCCGGCATGCCGTTCCCGCGCGCGGTCCTGCTGCTGACCTACCTCATCGAGGTGCCGGTCGGCATGATGTACGTTGCCGGGTTCCTTACCGGGTGGGTGAGCTCGATCAATCTTGCCGCGATGGTGGGGATCACGTGGTGGTCCGTCGGGGTCAGGCACGAGCCCCTGGTGAGCCTGGACAGCAAGGGGTACGATGTGAACCTGGCCCTGCTGGCCCTGTTCCTGTTCACGGCCCTGGCGGGCGGGGGCGCCTACTCGGCGGATGCCCTTCTGGGGATTTCCCCGTACTGGCCAGTCCGGTAGGAGCAGGCTGCTGAAAAAGCCCCGACGTCTCTCGCCGCTGCCTCGGCGGCAGCGGGCGGAGACGTTGGGACCCCTTCGGCAGCCTGCTAGCCCCCGGCGGACGCGACCCGCACATTGGTGGCCCGCGGGCCCTTGTCCCCCTGCTCGGTGTCGAACGTCACGGCCTGCCCCTCCGTCAGCGTGTCGAAGGCCCCCCCCTGCACCGCGTTCCGGTGAAAGAACACCTCGGCACCATCCTGCGTGGTGATGAAGCCGAACCCACGGTCCCTGATCAGCTTCTTGACCTTGCCCGTTGCCATCGCTCTTCTCCTCTCACTGAAGCGCCAAGCGCCCGTTACGTTCGTGCTTTCTACCCGGCCTTGCCGCTGTTGCAGAAGGCCTCTGCAGCCGCCACCGCATCCGCCTCGCTCTTCCAGGGTCCCCCGAGGACCGCCCGGTCACCCCCGAGGCTCTTCTCGGCGGACCGGGCGGTGGCCCACCAGACGCCCTCATCCCGCATGGTTGAGATCACGTAGCCGCGATACAGGTACAAGGATGGCTCCTCCCCCATGGCAATCCTCCGCCTAACCGGCTCGATCCCCCCCCGGGCGGACCTTCTGCGCGGGGCGGTGCGGACGCATGGCCGTGCAGCGCGGGAGGGCAGAGGGCGCACGCACCGCCCGCGCCGCATCGCACGCGCTCTTGGCCGCATCGATGGCATCGTCTCGGCTCGTCCAGGGACCGCCCGGAACCGGCAGGCCTTTGCCCGTAGCGTGGCCGGTCCGCATCGCCCCTCCCGGCGTCACGTGCAGGAAGGCCCACCACGCCTCCCGCTCGTCCTGCCAGATCTCCACATAGAAGTTCCGGTAGCTCCCGAACCCTTGTGGCCGTGTCATGTCGGTTCCTTCAGATGCCGGCCGAGGTTGTCACCGCTGTGGGGGGCGAGGCGGAGGCGCCGCACTTTCCGGCTGCTCCTATCCCGCTTTGTTGCCGTCGCAGAACGCCTCCGCGGCGGTTTTCGCCTCCCCCTGGCTTCTCCAGGGCCCGCCCAGGACCGGCCGGTCGCCCCCGACATCCTTCTCCGTCACGCGGGCCTTGGCCCACCACACGCCCTCCGCTCGGAACGTGGTGATGGTGAACCGCTGGTACGGGTAGCTCGTTCGCTCCTCGTCCATGGGTGTCCTCTTGCCGAACCCCCCGGCCTTCCCCTGGACCCCTGGCGAAGCCGGGAGACCGAAGCCAATCCCCCGGGGAATCCAGGCCCCTGTGGCCCCTGAGCAGGCTGCTGAAATAGGGCCGACAACTTTCCCCACTGCCGACAGGATGGCAGTGGGTGAGGCGTTGGCGCGCTCGGACATCTCTCTCCGCTGCCGCCGGGGCAGCGGGTGGGCTGGAACGTACAGTGCGCAGGGAAGGGACCCGGCACGCCCCGCCGTACACCCCAACCTTCTTGGCCGCCTCTGGCGGGCTCGAGGAGGCTGGGCGGAAGAGAGCTTTTCGGGGTTTCAGGCGCGCTGGGAGCTGACTCGAACGTTCGCGGCCCGCGGTCCCTTCTCCCCCCTCTCCACGTCGAACTCGACGGCTTGCCCCTCCGCGAGACCGTCGAATACGGTACCCTGCAGTGCGGACTTGTGGAAAAAGACCTCGACGCCATCCTGTCCCTGGATGAACCCGAAGCCTCGCTCCCTGACCAGCCTCTTGATCGTTCCCGTTGCCATCGCTTCTGCCCCTCCCCGGACGTCCGTCCGGATCCTGTGCGTGTCCTTCCTCCGACCGGGATGCACGGTGCCAGAACGCACGCTGCGCGACGACCGCGGCGGCCGCCCCGGTGACTTCCACCTGTCCGTAACACGGATGCGCCCGCCGGCGCGCGGATGCCGGGCAGGGCCTGGCCCCGCGGGCCGCCGCATCCCCGATGAAGTGCTTGAACTGCTCCGTGAATTGTCGGCGGGTCGGGTTCGGCCGGTGCCCCGCATAATCCATGCGTAGGAGCACGGTAGTACAGCATCCAACGCGCGTCAAGCCCCCGCGACGGTGCGCGGGACCCCTTGCGGTGTGCGGGCGGACCCGTGGGGAGCGCGGCGATGGAGGCGGGACACGGGGGATCGCGGGGATTCGGGCAGGGCCCTCGCCGCCTTGCGGGCCCTTGCCCCTTGTGATAAGGCTCTCTGCCGGCGGCATACCGGCCGGCCCGGCCACGGACCCCGCCTCCCCTCATCACCCCGGAAACGGCGCTCAACCGGTTCGAACGTGAGGGATCGCAATGGCACGCACGGGATCGCCCCTCCTGGCCTTGGGGACCGCGTTCCTCGTCTGGGCCTTGACGGCCGTGGGCTGGGCGCAGGAGCCGATAAGAATCGGCGTGCTGCTCCCCTACACGGGGGTCATCGCGCTGCAGGCGCAGGATAACACCCGGGGGTTTGAGCTGTATCTGAAGCAGGTGGGGGGGCAGGCGGGGGGGCGGCCCCTGACGGTGATCAAGGAGGACGATCAGGCCACCCCAGATATCGGGATCACGAAGCTGCGCAAGCTGGTGGACCGCGATCGCGTGGATATCCTCTTCGGGCCCGTGCACGCAGGGGTTGCGCTGGCGATCCGGGATTACGTCCACAACTACAAGGTCCCCTGGGTCATCCCTCAGGCGCCGGTGCGGGAGTTCACGGCCCCCACGCCGAAGGCGAGCCCCTACATCCTTCGCATCAACGATACGTTCGACCAGGGCAACGTGACCATGGGCCGCTGGGTCCCCAAGCACACGTCCTACCGCCGGTTCGTCGTGCTCGGCTCCAATTTCGAGGCGGGCCGACAATGCGCGGCCGCCTTCAAGGCGGGCCTGCAGGAGGCGGGCGGCCAGGTCGTGAAGGAGATCTACCCGGCCCTGGCCACGCCCGATTTCGCCCCGTTCCTCTCCCAGATCGATCCGGCTCAAGCCGACGCGGTGTATGCATGGGTGGCGGGGGCCGATGCGGTGCGCTTCGTCAAGCAATTCGCGGAGTACGGGCTGAAGGGCCGGATCCCGCTCGTCGGCTACGCCACGCTCACGGATGACCCGCTCCTCCCGGCGATGGGCGATGCGGCGCTGGGGATCGTCACCAACGGTCTGTACACCCCCCAACTCGCCGTACCGGCGAACGTGAAGTTCCTGCGGGACTACGAGGCGGCGTACGGGGCAGTGCCGAGCCGGTACAGCGAGACCGGGTACACCGGGGCGCAGTTGATCGTCAAGGGCATCCAGTTGCTCAAAGGCGACGTCAAGAATCGGGAAGCGGTCGTTCGCGCCATCCGGGAGGGAGCCGGGCAGATCGAATCACCCAGGGGCCGGGTCACGTTCGACAAGTATGGCCAGGTCATCCCCACGATCTACATCAGCCGGGCGGAGAAGAAGGGCGGCAAGACGGTCAATACCATCATCGATCAGGTCCCGGATGTGACCCAGGAATCCACCTGGGGCTGGTGGCTGAAGGACCTGCCCAGGTAGCCCTGCCCTCGAACAGGCTGCTGAAAAGGGCCCAGCATCTCTCCCCGTTGCCTCGGCGGCGGCGGATGGGGGGTTGGCGAGCTCGGCGATTTCCCCTTGCCGACGTTGCGGCAGCAGTGGCGCTGCGGCGTACCGTCCTGTCCATTCCGCAATCCGCAATGGGGGGGCGCCGCCTTGCATCCGGACCTTTTTGAGCGGCCCGCGATTTTTCAGCAACCGGGTAAGCAGCATCGCCGCTCCATTGACACCTCACTCATTTATCCAGTCTGCGCGTCGCGGGCGTCACGCATGAAGTCCTCGGAATCCCGTGATTGTCCGGATTTGAAAACTCTGGGAACCCGGCGACCCGCATTGGTTCGTCATGCGGCGGTCGCCCGACATTTCTCCGTTTGCCCTCACCGCTCACCCGCGGAGGCCTGCCCGCGCCGCGGCGACGAGCGATCGGAGGCGCTCCGGGTTCAGCGGCAGGTCGCGGATGCGGACGCCGAAGGGGGCGAGGGCGTCTTCGACGGCGGCGGCCAGGGTGCCGCAGGCGGAGATGGTGCCGCTCTCGCCGCAGCCCTTGATGCCGAGGGGATTGTGGGGGGTGGGCGTCTCCACGTGGCCCACCTCGATGGGGGGGCATTCCGCCGCCGTGGGGAGGAGGTAGTCCATGAAGGTCGTGAGCAGGGGCTGTCCCTCCGGGCTGCACAACACATCCTCGTAGAGGGTGTTTCCCAGCCCGTGCACCACGCCCCCGTGGATCTGCCCGTCCACGATGAGGGGGTTGATGACCCGGCCGCAGTCGTGCACCACGATGTAGCGGAGGACCTTCACCGCACCGGTCTCCGGGTCCACCTCCACGGCCGCCACGTTGGTGCTGCTGGCGAAGGGGGTGCCCGTGACGTTGAAGTACTCCGTCGCCTCCAGGCCCGGGCTGATGCCGCCCGGCATGGGCATGGCGATGTGCCCGGCGGCCGCCGTAGCCACCTCGGCGAGGCTCACCGCCTTCCCGGGCGAACCCTTCACGGAGATCTTTCCGCCCTCGATGGTGAGGTCGTCGGCGCGGGCCTCCAGCATGCCTGCGGCCACCGCCAGCGCCTTCTCGCGCACCCTCCGGGCGGCCGCCGAAACCGCGGGCGCCCCCACGGTGGCCATGCGGCTGGCGATGGTGCCGATGCCGAAGGGGACCGCCTCCGTGTCGGCCGCCGCGAACGAGATGCTCTCCAGCGGCACGCCCAGCGCGTCGGCGCAGACCTGGGCGAGGCTCGTCTCATGCCCCTGGCCCTGCGGCCCGGACCCGAGCATGAGGAGGACCCCGCCGGCGCGGTCCACCTTGACGGTGGCGCCTTCGTAGGGCCCGATGCCGGTGGATTCCACGGCCCCCCCGATGCCGATGCCCAGGTAGCGGCCTCGGGCCCGTTCCTCGGCCTGCCGTTTCCGCAGGGCGGGGTAGTCCGCCATCTCCAGCGCCTTGCGGAGGCAGGTGGGGTAGTCTCCGCTGTCGAAGGTCTGGATGGCGCCGCCGGGGAAGGGGAAGCCGGTCCGGTAGGGGAACTCCTCCTTCTGGATCAGGTTCTTGAACCGGATCTCGGCGGGATCCATCCCCAGCGTCCGGGCCGCGAGGTCCATGAGGCGGTCCATCACGTAGGCCGACTGCGGGCGGCCGGCGCCCCGCACCGGGGCCACGGGGACCTTGTTGGTGTACACCACCGTCATCTCCGCCTCGAAGGCGGGGACCCTGTACTGTCCCATGATGCCGGTGGTGGTCAGGAAGGGGGTGACGATGCCGTACAGGGGGTAGGCGCCGTTGTCGGCCAGCACGCGGTCCCGTAGCGCCATCAACGTGCCGTCACGGCGGAAGCCGAACTCCACCTCGTGGATCTGCTCCCGCTCCTGGACGGTGGCGAGGAAGTCCTCGCGCCGGTCCTCGATCCACTTCACGGGGCGGCCCAGGCGCAGGGCCAGCCACGAGACCAGGTAATCCTCCGGGTAGGGCAGCCCCTTGGGGCCGAAGCCCCCGCCCACGTCCGGCGCCACCACCCGCACCTGGTGCGGCGGGAGGCCCAGCATCGGGACGAGGCCCTCGTGCACCGTATGCGGCGTCTGGCAGGAGGCCCAGAGGGTGAGCTTCCCCGTGGCGTCGGGCACGGCCAGGAGCCCGCGGGTCTCCAGGAAGGCGGCGGTCCCGCGCACGATGACGAAGCGCTCGCGCAGCACGTGGTCCGCCGCGGCCAGGGCCGCATCCACGTCGGCCGACCGCACGGACCAGCGCGCCGCCAGGTTGTTCCCGAGGGCCTCGTGGAGTACCGGCGCGTCCGGCGTCAATGCCCCCGCCGGGTCCACCACCACCGGCAGCGGTTCGTACTCGACGCGGATGTGCTCCAGGGCGTCCTCGGCCTGGTACCGGTCCTCCGCCACGACGACGGCCACCGCCTCGCCCACGAAGCGGGCGCGGTCCGCGGCCAGAGGGGAGGGCATGGCCGAGCGCAGCGCCGGGTGCGGCACCACCTGCGGCAAGGGACGGGCGAAGGTCCCCAGGTCGCGGCCCCCCGCCGCGAAAAGGACCCCGGGCGCCCTGCGGGCCCCGCCCAGATCCACGTCCAAGATGCGCGCGTGGGCGTGAGGGCTCCGCAGGAGGGCCGCGTGCGCGGTGCCCGGCACCTGCAGGTCTCCCACGTAACGCCCCTTCCCGGTGATGAGCCGCGGGTCCTCGCGCCGCCTGATGCGCTGCCCGAACAGCATCGTGGACACGTACGCGTCGCTCCTAACGTCGCTTCGCTCAGGACTGAGGCGAAAGGACTCGGGACTGTGCCAGGGTCTGGAACAGCGCTCGCGCGCAGGCTGCTCAAAAAGGCCCAGATGCAAGGCGGCGCCTGATGCGCCGAGTGAGGCGTACTCCGGGTACGCCGCAGCGAGTGCGCGAGGGTGCCAACGCGGCAGATGGGTCTTTTTCAGCAGCCTGCTAGGGGACAGGTTCGAGGGCGATATCGAGCAACGCCGCCTGCCCGTTCGCCACCGCCCGCAGGCCACGCAGCAGCGCGGGGCGGACCTGGCGCGGGTCCTCCACCCGCTCGCCGTGGCCGCCGAACGCCCGCGCCACGGCGGCATAGTCCGGACTGGGCGTGATGGACGTCCCCACGAAGGTCTTGGACCTCACCGCCCACCCGTCCGGATAATGGCGGGGGATGCCCCGCTGCTGCGA
>Ga0187780_10002539_pt1 | contig 13726 bp, 11 predicted proteins | sample 1015_Q2_SP10_20__FD_132429 | JGI IMG/M metagenome (GOLD analysis project Ga0187780, IMG submission 132429) | Tropical peat soil microbial communities from peatlands in Department of Meta, Colombia - 1015_Q2_SP10_20_MG | ecosystem: Environmental > Terrestrial > Soil > Wetlands > Peat | place...
GCCAGGATGCTGCCGAAGCCCCAGCCGCCCATGCCCGCACAACGCCGGTTGTCCATGTCGTCACCGCTTTCTTCGGAGGTGTTTGCGCCTTACCTTGGTTGTACGCGCGAGGCGAGGGGAGAATATCAGGGCGGAGCAAAGGCGGGAATTTCGGATTGACGCTGCGTCAGGCACGGTCCTAAGATTCCGCGCCGGACGGGAGAAATATGACGCACAGCACGCTGGGCCCGGCTCTGGAGACGTTCGGACCGAATTATAAGATTACGGGGATCCTATTCGTGATCGGCTTGGTGTTCAGCGGGATCGCTTATGCGGTCGCCGACGATTTGCACGACCGCACGGGCTGGATGATTTTTGACGGCACAGTGTTGTTCTTCGGCGCGCTGGTGTGGAGTCATCTGGTTTGCCGCGCGTGGCTGCACGAAACGGGGATTTCCTACCGGAAAATTCTGGGTTCTGGCGAGATTCGCTGGATGGAGGTGGAACAGATTTATTTCGGCACGTATGAAGTGAATGCGCACATGATCCCGTTAGGGACGTTTTGCAATTTCCGAATCGTCACGACCCAGCAGAGAAAGATATCGTTCGGAAGTAGCATCCGCGACGCGGAAGTGCTTTTCGATGCCGCGTCGAAGAAAACCTTTGATTTGCTCTATCAGAAGGCGGTGCAGGAATACAATTCCGGGAGCGAGGTGGAGTTTGGCGCGGTCCGCGTGAGCCGGGAGACGGGCGTGACCATCCGGAGATGGTTCCGCACGCGGACAATTCCGTGGAGGGACATTGCCGGATTCCAGTTCGATGGGCACTTTGTGCAGTTCGACCGGGTTTCGAGCCGGTTTGTGGCGAAGGTGGATTCGGAACACGTGGCGAACACGCGAGCCCTGCACGCGCTGCTTACGGGAGTGATGAGGCAGGTGTGGTGAAGAAGAGAAGTAAAAAAGGGAAGAAGTAAAGAAGTAATGAAGAGCGCGGTTGAGGGCGTGCAGGGGAGGCAACGGGAGGAGGAAATGGCGCGCGCGATGAGCCCGGAGAGATAGAATAGGAATGGAACAAATCTTGGCCCCTTCCCCAGGAAGCCAAGACGATGACGGAAAGCAAGACCCGTCCCGGCACCCTGGCCGGGACGCAGGAAGACTACCCGGGAGTACCTTCCGCAACACCGAAATCACGACGAAGCGGGCGCATCAAGCAGGACATTCCCATTCTGCTGATCGGCAGCGATGCGGAAGGGAAAGTGTTCACGGAAGAGACGCACACGGTGGTGCTGAGCCTGCACGGCGCGGGGATCGTGACCAGATACAAATTGATGCCGGAGCAGGAGGTGATCCTACGGATTCTTGGCACGAACCGCGAGACGGAAGCGCGCGTGGTGGGGCAGATCGCGGAGGAAGAAGAAATGCACACCTACGGCGTGGCGTTCCTGGATGAGCGGCTGAACTTCTGGGAGATGGAATTTCCGCCGGCGGCGGCGTGGGACGATCGTCCGCCGGTGTTGACGCTGGAGTGCGCCAAATGCAAGAACCTTGTGGAGTTGCTGAACGGGGATTTCGAGTACGACATTTGCCAGATACACGGAGGGCTGGCGAGGTACTGCGACGAATGCGGAATGGTGACAGTGTGGAAGCAGTCGCACGACGTGTTGGACTTCCGGCCGCGGAAGAGGGTGGAGGCGCGCAAGACGGCGGGAGGAGTTTACAGCGGAGTCATGCCGGGGGCAGGGGTGGAGGTCGAGAGGCGGCCGGCGCAGGACGCGGTGGAATCGGTGATCTTGCCGATTGCGGTGCCGGCGCGTCGGGAAGAGATAGAACGGCGGGAACGCGCGCGGGCGAAAGTGAGTTTTTTCGCATGCGTGCGGTCGGAGGACTTTGGGGAGGAGATTGTGGCGTGCATTGATATGTCGCGGGGAGGGGTGAGCTTCCGGAGCAAGAACGAGTACAGAGAGGGGGCGAAGATTCAGATTGCGGTGCCGTATTCGCCGGAGGTTCGGGAGGCGCCGGCGATATTCGTGAAGGGAAGGATTGCGAATGTGAGCGTGCTGGCGGGAGGGGGAAAGTACCGGTGCGGGGTGGAGTTTCTAAGATAGCCTTCAGCTGTCAGCCGTGAGTCGTCAGCTTCGGAGAAGAGCAGAAGAAGCGCAGAGGGCGCGGAGAAGACAGGAATAGATGAAGCGAGCCGCGATCCCTCCGCTGGGCGAACCGGCGCGCAAGGGAACGCGCGCAAGAGAAAGCCGGTTCGCTTCGGTCGGGATGACAGGTATCTCTGTTGGGTGACAAGACTGAAGGGTTGAGATCCTTCGGTCGCCCTTCGCATTCGCTCAGGGTAAAGAAAAGACGCGCCCTCAGGATGACAATTTTCGCATTTCTGCAGGAGGGATCGAGTGCGAGGTAACGCGCGGTTACCGGTTGTTTTGGCTTGCTTACGACTCAGAACGCACTCAGGCTAAAGCCTAAGCTACGGGCAGAGCACGCGGGGAGAGAAGCGTTGACGGAATGGGGCTGGCAGAATAGGATGCCCGCAGGTTCGGGCCATGGTTGGAAGACAATTCGCGCATTATGTGGTGCTTGAACAGGCGGGCGCCGGGGGGATGGGTGTCGTTTACCGGGCGCGCGACGAGAAGCTGCAGCGCGAGGTGGCGCTGAAACTGCCGGGAGCGAGCGCGCGTGCGCTGGAAGGCGTGTTGAAGTCGGGCGGGACAGGGTCTGGAGGAGAAAAAGGTGCCGGGCTGAAGCCCGGCGCTACACCCGGCGTGACACCGGGCGCCACATCGCAGGAAGCGCTGTTAAGCGCCGAGGTTCGCGCGAAATTGCTGGCGGAAGCGCGAGCCGCTTCGGCGCTGAATCATCCGAACATCTGCACGATCTACGAAGTGGGCGAGTACGAAGGGCAGCCGTACATCGCGATGGAATACCTTGCGGGCCCGCCGCTGCACGAACGCATACCCGATGGAGGATTGCCGACCGAGACGGCGCTGGAGTATGGCGCGCAAATCGCCAGCGCGCTAGACCACGCGCATTCGCATGGCGTGCTGCACCGGGACTTGAAGTCGGCGAATGTGCGGTTGACGCTGAGCGGGCAGGTGAAGGTGCTGGATTTCGGGCTGGCGATCAGCTTCAAGGAATCGGCGCTGGAAGGGCCGACGCTGACGCGGGTGACGGATTCGGGCGCGGTTTCGGGAACGCTGGCGTACCTGGCGCCGGAATTGTTGGCGGGCGAGCCGGCGGATGTGCGGACGGACCTCTGGGCGCTGGGCGTGATGCTGTACGAGATGGCTTCGGGGACGCATCCGTTCCGCGGGAGAACGACGTTTGAGTTGAGCAGTGTAATCATGCGCGAGGCGCCGCGGGCGCTACCGACACACGTGCCGCCGGGATTGCGGGCGATTATTCTGCGCTGCCTGGCGAAGCAGCCGGAGCAGCGGTATCAGCGGGCGAGTGAGGTGAAAGCGGCGCTGGAGGCGTTGCACTCGAATGGAGGAGCAGCGGCGGCTTTAGCAGAGGCCGAGAAAAGGGCGACGAAGGTTGCCCCAATCGCGAAACGATTTTGGTGGATTGGCGGAGGAGTGCTGGCAGCAATTGCGGCGCTGATCTATCTCGTGCCGGGAAGACGGGTCCGCGTGGCGGGGCCGGAGCCGGGAGGGATGCTGCGGCTGTTGCTCTCGACGGAGAGCGACATCGCTGGGCCGGGAATTTCGCCGGACGGAAAAATGTTGGCGTACGTGGAAAAGGGAGCGAGTTCGGACGACTTGTACGTAACGCGGGTGGCCGGCGGAGAGCGCGTGCGGTTGACGAAGGATGTTTCGCGGAAGGGCGAGCCCGCGTTTTCGCCGGACGGAGAGAAAATCGCGTTTGCCCGGAAATTGGGCAGCGAACCTACGGGCGAGGTGTGCACGATTGCGGCGTTTGGCGGAGAAATCGTGACGGTGGCGCAGGGCGGGTCCATGCCGGCGTGGTCGCCGGATGGAACGCATTTGACGTACGTGACACGAAAGCCGGGCGAGCCGGAGGAGTTGGCGATTTCGTCGCTGGACGGCACCGAGACGCGCAAGATTTTAGCCGGAGACGCGATTTACCCGTTTTTGGGAAGGCCGTCGTGGTCGCCGGACGGGAAAACGATTGCGGTGTCGCGGAGCCGCGGCGGAGAGAGCCGGGAGATTTGGCTGGTGCCGGTGAATGGAACGGGCGCGACGCAATTCACGCATGGGGCGCCGGGCGAGTCGAGCGATACGCCGGTATTCGCGGCGGATGGGCGAGGCGTGGTGTTCCGGTCGAATCGCGGAGGGGCGTGGAACCTGTGGTACGAGGAATTGAACGAGAAAGAGGCGCGGCAGATGACGACGGGCCCGGGGCCGGACTCGGCGCCAAGCTTGACGCGCGACGGAACTGTTGCGTTCCTGAATTCGAAGACGCGCTCGGTGCTGGTGTTGTATGAACTGGCGACGGGGCAATCACGGACGATCCTGAGCGACACGGCCGTGTTTTGGGGACCGGCGTTTTCGCCGGATGGAACGGAAGTGGCGTACGGACGCGGTGAACCAGACGGGTCGTGGCACTTGTGGGAAGTTGCGACGGCGGGAGGCGCGCCGCGGCAGTTGACGTTTGGGAAAGTGCCGGAGATTTACGCGCGATATTCGCCGGGTGGGAATGAGGTGGTGTACAGCACGTGGGGGCCGGAGCCGTTGCGCATTGGAAGCGTTTCGCGAAAGGGCGGGCAGGCGCGGCTGCTGGAGCCGAAAGCGACGACGAGCGATTCGTACGCGGATGTGTCGCCAGACGGGAAATGGATTGCGTTTGCGCGGACGGAAGAGAAAGTGTAGCACTTGTATGTGCGGGCGGCGGATGAAAGCGGGGAAGCGCGGCGGCTGGTGGCTTCGCCGGGAACTCTGCCGCGATGGTCGCCGGATGGGAAGTGGATTGCGTTCAGTCCGGACCGGGGATTTGGAGGGGGAGTGTTTCTCGTGCACCCGGACGGGAGCGGCATGAAGCGAGTGGCGGAGCGCGGAGGATGGCCGGTGTGGTGGCCGGGCAGCGACAAGATCGGAATGCAGAGAGTGGGGCCGGAAGGGAATCAGGAATATGCGGTGCTGACGCTAGCGACGGGAGAGATCAAAGTGCTGCCGGGGCTGAAGTTTAACGGAGTGAATTATCCGTTTGATGTGTCGCGAGATGGGAAGTGGCTGGTGTCCACGAATGTGCAACATATATCGGATGAGATTTGGGTGCTGGGAGGGAAGAAGTAAAGAAGTAACGAAATAAAGAAGTAACGAAATAAAGAAGTAACGAAATAAAGAAGTGACGAAGTAATGAGGTCAAGAAGAAGAGAAAGAGGCTCACCACAGAGGACACAGAGAGCACAGAGAAGAGAAAAGAAAAGTCAGAAAGTGAAAGAGTGAAAGAGTGGGGGAGAAGAGCCCACGTGCAAAAGCGGCACATGGGGCACCCAAAGAAAAGAAATCCGAAGTGAAAGAGTGAGGGAGTAAGACGAGCGGAGAGATGGAAAATTTGCGGGTGGTGCTGGTGGCTACGCGGAATCCGCTGAACATGGGAGCGGTGGCGCGGGCGATGAGTAATTTCGGGGCCATGCATCTGCGCGTGGTGAATCCTTACGAAAAGGCGTTTCGGGAAGCGCGGTCGGCGGTGGGCGCGACGGAGGTGCTGCGCAAGGCAGAGGAGTGCGCCAGCGTGGAAGAGGCGGTGGCGGATTGCGCGCTAGTTGTGGGAACGACGGCGATCGGGAACCGCGAGATCAAGCATCCGCTGCGGAGCCTGGACAAAGCCGGGCCGGTGTTGCGGAAGCGGCTGGCGAAAGAAAAAGTGGCGCTGCTGTTCGGGTCGGAGAAGTGGGGATTGTCGAACGAGAGTCTGAGCTATTGCCATTGGCTGGTGCACATACCGACGCGGGCGGAGCACCAGTCCATGAATCTGGGGCAAGCGGCGGCGGTGTGCTTGTACGAATTGGCGCGAGGGAAGCGGAGTTACGAGGAGCGAATGAAGCGCACGGCCGCGCCGATGGCAACGGTGGAGAGGATTACGGAAGCGATGCTGGATTGCTTGCTGCGGAGCGGGTACGTGGCGGCGCGAAGCGAGGCGTTGGCGGAGGAGAAGTTGCGGCGAATGCTGCGGAGATTTGAGTGGGATGCGGCGGACGCGGAAGTGTTTTTGGGGATGATGAGGAAGATTGATTGGAAGCTGGGGGAAGGAAAGGGAAGAGTGGGGAGAAAAGGGTATGGAAAGTAGAAAATAGAAAATGGAAAATGGGCCAGAGCGGAGCGGCTCGGGTGAGCGGCGGGGAATGGCGATGAGATTCATGACACAAGTTGGGTTGGTGGCGATGGCAGGGATGGTGTGTTGCGGTGTGTGCGTCGCTCGAAGCCCGCAGCAGGCAGGGCAAGCCGGACAGACGGCGACGGAGCAGCAAGCGCCTGGGAGCGTGGAAGGGAGAGTCGTGCAGGAGCCGGGCGGACAGCCGATCCGGAAGGTGGTTGTAAGGCTGCTGAACGCGGAGGAGGGTTTTGGAAGAATCGCTGGCGCGGGACCAGGAAGCGAAATGGAAATGATGGAGATCGTACTCAGTGAGGAAGAGCGCGGCGGCGTAAAGGGGAGTCAGGAGTACACAACAGCTACGGACGCTACGGGACAGTTCAAGTTTGAGAATGTGAAGCCGGGGCGGTATCTGGTGTGGCTGTCGCGCAGCGGGTATGTGATGTCGGGCGAACGAAGCCGCGACGTGGTGATTACGGTGCAAGCCGGGCAGAACCTGAGCGGCCTAACGTACAAGATGCAGGCGGGCGGGGCCATTGCGGGGAAGATCGTCGATACTGACGGCGATGCTCTGCCGCACGTCATCGTGCAAGCGAAACGTCGTAAGGCGTCCACGTGGCTTGTGGGACTTGAGGCGATAGCACGGATGACAGCGGAGACGAATGATTTAGGGGAATACCGAATCGGCGGCTTGCGGGCGGGGCAATACATCGTGGAGGCAAGAACACAAGGGAAGGTCGGACCGCCACCAAATCCAGGGGACAAGGGCCAGTCCAGCGAACGGGTGCTTTACGTAATAACGTACTATCCGGGCACGTTGGATGAGAAAGGGGCGAATGCGCTGCAAGTGACACCGGGAGGGACGGCAACAGCGAACTTTACGCTGCTGACGAACCGCGCGTATCGCGTGAGCGGGACCGTTGCGGGAATGACGAGCGCGAAGAGCGGGGCGATCCTGCTGGGGTCGGCTAACGGGGTCACGCAGCAGCAGGAGTTAGCAGAAGGAGGCAAGTTTGACTTTACCAGCGTCCCTGCGGGGACGTACATCGCCGAGGTGATTGAGATGCCGAGCGGCGCGGGAGAGGGGCAGGCGAGATTCATGAGAATCCCGACGCCGATCGTGGTCAGCGGGTCGGACCAAACGGAACTGGTGCTGCAACCGGCGGTGAGCGGGACGGTTAGCGGGAAGTTTATCGTCACGGACAATGAGAAGGTGGACTGGCGACAAATGAACGTCTCGCTGATGCCCATGCCGGAAGAAGGAGAGGGACCCGAGAACAAGGGGCTGTTCGGTTACGCGATGGCGGGCGGGTCGGCGACGATGAAAGAAGATGGGACCTTTGAGGTGGGGAACGTGCAGGCGGGAAACTATCAGGTCGCGGTAGGAACGCAAGCGGAAAAGTATAAGGATTGGTACCTGAAGGCGGTGCTGCTGAGCGGGCGAGATGTGGTCGATACGGGATTTGCGGTGAACGGAGACACAGACGTGGAAGTAGTAGTCAGTGCGAAAGGGGCGTCGGTTGAAGGAACCGTGGTGGACAGCACAGGCCAGCCCGTAGGGGGAGTTTTTGTTGTGTCGCTGCCGAGTTCAGGCAAATTGGGGCGGCCGGATTCGTATCAGAGAGAGCGAACGAGCGCCAATGGACATTTCCTGTTGCGGGGGATGAATCCGGGAGAATTTGTGGTGGTGGCGAGCGATGAAATGTCGATGGACACACGAAATGCGGAGTTCTTTCAGAAATACGCGGGTAAAGGAACGAAGGTGAGTCTGGAGGAGGGCGAGAAGAAGAGCGTGGCGGTGACACTGGTGGGTGAAGAAGAGAAGAAGTAAGAGAGAAGCGAGGGGGCAAGGAAACAAGTTCTCAGTTGCAAGTCTTCAGTTAGAAGGGTAGGAGAAGAGAACCCAAGACCCAGGTTCTGGACACCGAACCTGGGGCACCCAAAGCTCGCTTGACGAGTGGTTCAGGGCTACCTACGGAAAGAAACCGCAAGACCCAGGTTCAAAAACCCGCCTCCGCCAAGGCTTCGGCGGGCAAGCCGAACCTGGGGCACCCGCGTTCCGTGAGGAGAGAAGGGGAATTACTGCGGGAGGTTGAGGCGGCGGAGGAGAACTTGGAAGCGCGGGTCGGGGCGGAGCGCATCCCAGTCGCGGGCGACGGCGAGATGGGTGGTGGGTGTTTCGTTGGCGCTAACGGCTTTTTCGAGCCAGGTGAGGGCGACATCGTTTTCACCCGCGTGGGCGTAGAGACGCGCAATGCGCACGGCGGAGACGTGGGAGTGTTGCGCACGAGCGGCGAGAACGTCGCCGCCACGCTTCATGGCTTCGCGATAGCCACCCGCGGCGAAGCCAGAGTGGAGAGCGTTGACCGTTTCGCGATCGTTGAGATCCTCGAAAAAGTGAACGGCTGAGGCGAAGGCCTCGTTATTCATATTCTTCTTGAAATAGGCAACCCAGAGGCCCAGATGGGCGGAAGAGAAATCGGGTTTGGAAACGAGCGCGGCCTGAAGAACTTGGATGGCTTCGTCATAGCGGCCGAGGTAGGTAAGCTGCCAACCGTAAAAGGTGCGCCAGAAAAAATACAAAGGATCGAGAGCAAGCGTGCGTTGGATTTCGATTTCCCAATCGGCGACGCGATGGCGACAGATGAGCGCGTCGGCATACATGAAGTGGGCGATGGCGCTACTGGGGTTGGCCTGGATAGCGCGCTGGAAGAATCGTTCGCCGGCGGCCCAATCGTGGTCCAGGTCGATGGTGATGTTGGCGAGACTGACGTAAGGCTCGGCGAGAGAGGGGTCAAGTTTGACGGCCTTGAGGGCGTAGGCTTTAGCTTTTTCGAGAACTTCCGAAGGAAGAGCGTAGCCGCTATCGGTGCGCATAAGCCAAACGTCCGCAAGGCCCGAGTAGGCCAAAGCGTTGTTGGGATCTTTTTCGAGAGCGAGCTGGAAGTAGCGCCCGGCTTCCTCATTGCTAGTTTTGGAAATCTGATACCAGAAGAAGCGGCCCTTGAGGTAAGCCTCGTAGGCTTCGGGGTTGACAGGGCGCGAAACGGAGAGGCGGGCGCTCTCTTCGGGTGAGAGTTTGAGCTTGATTTCACCGGCGATGGCCTGGGTGACTTCGGCCTGAAGAGTGAGGACATCGCGGAGGTCGCGGTCGTACTGCTCGGACCAGACAGGCTTTTCCGTGGAGGCGGGGACGAGGCGGGCGGTAACGCGGACGCGATTGCCGGATTGCAGGACGGAACCTTCGACAACAGCATCCACATCGAGTTTGCGGGCGATTTCGCTCAAGGGGAGAGAGGTGTGTTTGAACTGCATGACGGATTGGCGGGAGATGACGCGGAGATTAGTGCTCTTGCCGAGCTGGGTGATGAGTTCCTCGGTAACGCCGTCAGCGAAGAATTCGCGTTCCGGATCGCCGGAGAGATTCGCGAGAGGGAGGACGGCGATCGATTGAATGCGTGAAGAGCCCAAGAAGAGAGCGCGGAGCGGATTGCGCGCACCGAGAAGAAAGAAAGGTGTGGCAAGGATGGCGAGAAGAAAAAGGGCGGCAAGAGAGGCGAGGAAGAGCTTGTTGCGGAGGAGAGAGCGAATGGGAGTCCCCCGAGGACGATCGAAGACCAGCGTATCGGCAGAGGAATCGCGCTGGAGACGACGAAGATCAACAGCAAGCTCGCGCGCGGATTGGTAGCGGCGCGCAGGATCTTTTTCGAGGCATTTGGTGATGATGGTCTCGAGCTCAGAGGAGAGCTTCGGGTTGAGCTGGTGCGGGGGCAGGGGAGCGCGATGGAGGATGGCGTCGAAAATTTTGGAAGAAGGGAGTTCGGAGAAAGGGCGCTGGCCGGTGGCCATTTCGTAAAGGATGAGGCCTGTGGAGTAAAGATCGGTGCGGGCGTCGAGATCTCCGCCAAGAAGCTGCTCGGGGGCCATGTAGGGGAACGTGCCGGCGAGAGAGTGGGTTTCAAGTTCAGACTGAGTGACAGATTCGGCGAGGGGGACGCGAAGACGGGCGAGGCCGAAATCGAGGATTTTGAGGCGGCCGTCATCCGTGAGGACGAGATTGGCGGGCTTAAGGTCGCGATGAATGATGGCGTGATCGTGGGCAGCGATGAGGCCTTCGGTGAGTTGAAGCGCGAGAGGAAGGAGGGCGGATTCGGGAAGAGGGCCGGTAGCGAGACGGTTGCTGAGAGGCTTGCCGGGAATGAATTCCATGACGAGGAAATCGGTGCCGCCCTGGGAATCGAAATCGTGGATGGTAGCGATGTTGGGATGATTGAGCTTCGAGAGGGCGCGAGCTTCGTTGTGGAAGCGATGGCGCGCGGAATCGTCGGCGATGGTGCCGGGATGCAGGAGCTTGATGGCAACGTGACGGTCGAGGTGAGAATCGCGAGCGAGGTAGACGACACCCATGCCGCCACTACCTACTTTGCTTTCAATGCGGTAGTGACCGAACTCGAGGCCAATAAGCGGATCTTGTGCCGGGACCTGGGGAGGCACAGAGAAGCCTTTCCCGATAGTCGAAGTTGAAGGAATCGTAGAGCGGGAGTGAGGGGTAAGTCAACGGAGGAGTGGGGGGACGGTGACGGTTAGCGGCGGCGCGGGATGTTCAGTTCGGGGGGGCCATAATCAAGAGCGTGGGTAGAGGGGCGGCGGTGGTAGGCTTCATCCAATTGAAAAAGCGACATGAGATTCTCGACAAATTCTTCGCCCCAGGTATGTTCGACATCAAGCGCGACAGCAAAGGCAGTGTGTTTCTCGAAGGTCAGGGGACTGTGGCCGGGCTGATTTTCGCGATTCAAGCGGTCGGTGCCGGTGCGGGCGAGGAATTCGCGGAAATTTTCTAGATCGTCGAGAACTTTACGTCCAGCGCGCGTGGGCGATTCCAGTGAATGCCGAAACACAGTGTTCACGAGGACGAGACAGCCGAGTAAAACCGCGAATTCCGTGCTGGTGAGGACAGCAAGGAAGATAAAACCGCAAAGCGCCGAGGCGGACAGGAGAACCGGGATCGCGTCGGTCGGATCCAAGGGACGGCTTGGCCGGTCGTCCCAAGGGAAGTAGGAAGTGAGCTTTCGGAAAGTGGCCGGCCAAACGTGCAAGGCTGCAACCAGGCAAGAGCCACCGAGAAGAACCCAAATGCCCAAGTAAGCGAGCGAGGCCAGCGAGGAAATGCTCTCGATAGAAACGATGGACCCGGCAAGAGGAATGATGGGCATTAAGGAACACGCAATGCCAACCCACCACAATGGCGAATGGGCGGAAATCAATTCCGGTTCGACGATGCCCTCGAGCACCTCCTTAAACTCCATGAATGCGGAGCAGAGCCTGGAGTACTCGATGGAGTCGAACTCGTAGGTGTTAAGACCGCCGGGAAAGAGCGTAGAGAGAAGGATAGATTCTTCCGGGGGGAGTGGGTCGTCGGGCTCGCGGAGTTTCTTGAAGATGAAGCGGTCGTTATTTTGGTGAATGGCGAGGAAACGCTTAACGGACAGGGAAACGAGGGCGGAAGCAAAAGCGCGTTCGCAAAGTCCATTCTCCCGCAGAGTGGCGGCGACGGCAGGGGAAATCCCTTTTGGAGGCTCATACTGAATCACGCCAATCCGGGGAGTCTTCCGAGCCCTAAAGACAACGAAGAGGACGAGGTAATAAGCGAGGATTATCCCGAGACCACACCAAGCTTGAATATAGAGAAACGCCAATGAGTCGGAAGCGGGCGGCATAAAAGTTGGCAAGGATGGGCTGAAGACGGAGGAGCGAGATTGTCCCGAGAGCAACCATCCCGATGTTCGTTCGCACAGATTCTAAACTGGATTAGGCTTTGGGTGAGCGAATCATTCCAAAAACCCGACAAGTCACGGAACTGGGCGGAGCGGCTTTCCTGGAGCGGGCTGCCGTGGCGGGTTTACTGGGCGTGATGAGAGTCACACGACGACGTGAGCGCCGTCATGGACCTGAGTGTCGGAGAGCATGTATCGAGGGCACAGAGGGAGAGTTATCAGTTTTCAGTCTTCAGTTGTAAGTGAGGCCAGGGAAGAACTGCCACAGAGGTCGCAGAGGAACCGCGCAGTCGACAGAGAGTGGGTGCGGCAAGACACGAGGGTTGAGATCCTTCGCCCGCAAAAGGCGCGGGCTCAGGATGACAAGATTTAGAACTGGATGTTGGATGGACCGGGTGGACGCGGGGCGCGAGGTGGGTGGATGGCGGATCGGGCGGAGAAGACGGAGTTGGGGATTGAGCAGGTATTGGAGCGGCTGGAGGAGTTGGAGAAGCGAGTAGCGGCGCTAGAGAAGAGAGGGACGGAGGCGGCCGCGGAGCGGGTTGGCCGGTCTGAAGACCGGCCGCTACAGGAACCCCAAGAGGGCGGCATACAGCCGCCGCTACAAACCCAAGAGCCCACACGCAAAGACGGCGTGTGGGGCACCCAAGAGGAGAGTTCACAGTTATCGCTTGACAGTTCACAGTTCCAGAAAAGAGAAACCCAAGAGCCCACACGCAAAGGCGGCGTGTGGGGCACCCAAGAAGAAAAGACCCAAGAAAAAACTGAAGAAAAGAAGCCAGGGGCGACGAGCGTCGTGCCGGTGCTGGGGAAGGCCGTGCTGGCGATGGCGGGCGCGTACTTGCTGCGTGCGATTGCGGAGTCGGGCGCGGCGCCGCGATGGATTTTGCTGGTGGCGGCGATTGCGTATGCGGGAGTGTGGCTGGTGCTGGCGGCGCGAGCGCACGCGAAGAGCCGGTTTGCGAGCCTCGTGTATGGGCTGACGGTGGCGTTCATTCTGGCGCCGTTGCTGTGGGAAGGGACGGTGCGGTTTGGCGCGTTGACGGCGGGATTTGCGGCAGCGGTGCTTGTTGCGTATGTGGTGGTGTCGCTGGGGCTGTCGTGGAAGGAGGAGTTGGAGGCCATACCGCGAATTGCGGTTGTGGCGGCGGTGGGAACCGCGGCGACGCTGATGGTGGCGACGCACGAGTTGAGGGCGCTGACGATTGGGTTGCTGGTGATGGCGCTGGCAACGGAGGCGGCGGCGTGGAGCGGGCGTTGGCTGGGATTGCGGGCGGTGACGGCGGCGGGAGCGGATTTTGCGCTTGGCGTGGTGGCGCTGGTGATGACGGCGTCGGGAGGGGCGCCGGCGGAATACAAGGCGATGAGCGCGGGCGAAGTGAACGCGTATTGCCTGGCGCTGCTCGGGATTTATGGCGTGAGCATGGGCGTGCGCGGGTTTGCGTTGCAGAAGCGATGGACGATTTTGGAAGTGACGCAGGCGGCGGTGGCGTTTGCGTTGGGGACGTGGGTGAGTTTGCGGGCGACCGCGGGAGGGTCGGCGGGGGCGTTGGGCGCGATGTTCTTGGTGTTGGCGGGAGTGTGTTATTGGGGAGCGATGAGGAGATTTGCGGGAGGCAGTGGCGAGCCGAATGACGTCGGGATAAAAGCCAGCGCTGCAGGAAGAAAGTGGAACCGGAGGGTGAGCGCGAATTA
>Ga0187780_10002540_pt1 | contig 13726 bp, 13 predicted proteins | sample 1015_Q2_SP10_20__FD_132429 | JGI IMG/M metagenome (GOLD analysis project Ga0187780, IMG submission 132429) | Tropical peat soil microbial communities from peatlands in Department of Meta, Colombia - 1015_Q2_SP10_20_MG | ecosystem: Environmental > Terrestrial > Soil > Wetlands > Peat | place...
ATGCGCATTTCGAATTCGAAGCTCGGCATATCGCGCTAGACTGCTGCCATGTCGCTGATCGCCCGCATCATCGCCGAAGACCCTGTGGGCATGGAACAACTTCGTGCCGTACGCTCGCTCGCCCTGCCCGACTGGTGCATCGCCGCCGGCTTCGTGCGCAATCGGGTGTGGAGCCATCTGCACGGCATCGTGCCGGCGCGCGAGCCCGCCGATATCGACGTCCTGTTCTTCGATCCGGCCGACGTCTCCAAGCAGCGCGAGTTCGACCTGGAGGATCGCCTCGACGACCTCTTGCCCGGCCACCCCTGGCAGGTGCGCAACCAGGCCCGCATGCACCTGCCCAAGGGCCTGCCGCCGCACGAGGATACGGCGCATGCCATGACTTTCTGGCTGGAATCGGTGACGGTGGTCGGCGTGCGTCTGGAGGCCGACGATACGCTTACCGTGATCGCGCCGCTCGGGTCGGACGACCTGCTCAACCTCGTCTGCCGGCCGACGCCCTATGCCCGCACGTTGCGTGCCGACTACGAAAACCGCATCGCCCAGAAGCGCTGGCGCGAGCTGTGGCCCCGGGTTCGGTTCCTGGATTAAAGCAACCGCATCTGCCGCCCATCGCGCCTGGCGTCAAGCAAAGCCGCACGCGCGGATTCAGGCACGCGGAAGCGCAAAGTGTCGAGCCGGTAGCGGATGCGATTGTAGCCAAGCCGCTTGACCGCCGCCGAGAAGCGCGCGCTCAAGAGCTCGGCGATTGGCCCTTCACCGCGCATGCGCTGGCCAAATCCCGACTGGTAGAGAGCGCCTCCGCGCGTCTGGCGAATCAGCGACAGCACCCGCTCGGCCCGGTCCGGCCGGTGTTCGCGCAGCCATTGCTCGAACAGGTCCTTGATCTCGAGTGGCAATCTCAAGACGGTGTAACCTGCCCGCGTTGCGCCCGCCCGCGCCGCAGCCTCCAAGAGCTGCTCCATCTCGTGATCGTTGAGGCCGGGGATCATCGGCGCGGTCATCACGCCGGTCGGAATGCCGGCCGCACTGAGCGCGCGGATCGCTTCCAGCCGGCGGTGCGGCGCCGATGCGCGTGGCTCCATGGCACGCGCCAGATCCTTGTCGAGCGTTGTCACCGACACAAACACCTCGGCCAGATTGCGCCGAGCCATGTCGGCCAAAATGTCGATGTCGCGCGTTATCAGGTGACCCTTAGTGACGATGCCGACGGGATTGTTGAAGTCGGAGAGCACGCTCAGGATCTGGCGGGTCAACTTCAGTTCGCGCTCGACCGGCTGGTAGGGATCGGTGTTGGTGCCCATCGCCACCACGTCGCAGCGGTATTTCGGCGAGGCGAGCTCGGCCACGAGAAGCTTGGCGGCGTCCGGCTTGAACAGGAGTTTGGTCTCGAAATCGAGGCCGGGCGACAGGCCGAGATAGGCGTGAGTCGGCCGGGCGAAACAGTAGATGCAGCCATGCTCGCAGCCTCGATAGGGATTGATCGAGCGGTCGAAGGGAATGTCGGGCGAGATGTTGCGCGCAAGGATGGTGCGCGTGGCGTCCCTTGTCAGCGTGGTGCGCAGCGGCGGCAGTTCGTCCTCGACGTCCCATCCGTCGGTCGTCCTGATCCTTTTCCCCTCGTCGTAGCGGCTCGACGCGTTTGATAGTGCACCGCGGCCTTCCTGCACCGGTTCGGGCAAGGCATCGTCGGGATAGAGCGGCTGGCCGGGGACTTTCATCGCGCCCCGACTGTGGGAACAAAACAGGAACTAGTCAAGCCACCATGACTAGTGGTTCAGCCGCTGCGCGGCGTCTTGCCCTCGTTCAGGCGCGGCATCAGTTCGGCGAAGTTGCAGGGGCGGAAGCGGATATCGAGCTGCTGGCGCAGGATTTCGTCCCAGCCGTCCTTGCAGGCGCCGGTCGAGCCCGGCAACGCGAATATATAAGTGCCGTTGGCGACGCCCGCCGTGGCCCGGCTCTGCATGGTCGCGGTGCCGATTTTCTGGAAGGAAATCCAGCGGAAGGTCTCGCCGAAGCCCTCGATCTTCTTTTCGAACAAGTGCTCGAGCGCCTCGGGCGTGACGTCGCGGCCGGTGACGCCGGTGCCGCCAGTGGTGATGACGACCTCGATCCGCGGATCGTCTATCCACTTATTCACCTGGGCGCGGATCTTGCCGATGTCGTCGATGACGATGGCGCGGTCGACCAGCACATGTCCATCGCGCTTGATGCGCTCGACGAGGGTCGCGCCTGACGTGTCGGTTTCGAGCGTGCGCGTGTCGGAAACCGTCAGCACGGCGATATGGACCGGCTTGAAGGGCTTGGTTTCGTCGATCTTGTTCATGCGGCGATCTTAACGCTACTTGTCCGCAGCTGCCATCTTGCGCCCGCCGGGCGGCAACCCGGTCTACGCCGCCGCCATGTCCGACACTCGTGACGAAGGCGATAATTATCGAGCCAGTCGGCTAGTGCCGGCCGTCCTGCGCGGCATAGCTCGGCCATTCGTGCGCGGCGATCTGGTCGAGCGACGGCGTCGGCTGACTGAGCCGGATCTCGTAGAGCCAGTAGTTGGACAGCACGCGCTGCACGTAGTCGCGCGTCTCGAACACCGGGATCGAGGCGACATAAAGCAGTGGATCCTGCGAGGCGTTGAGCGTGTTGTCCCAGCGCACCACGTTGCCAGGCCCGCCATTGTAGCCGGCCGCCGCGCGGACGAGGTTGTTGCTGACCTCGTCTAGCAACGCCGCGAGGTATTGCTGGCCGAGCGTGATGTTGACCGAGGGATCGTAGGGATTGGCGCCGGCGGTTTCGGGCGCATATTTATTCGCTACGATCCGCGCCGTGCCCGGCATCAGCTGCATTAGTCCCATGGCGCCCGAATAGGAGCGCGCTTTGGGATTGAACGCCGATTCCTGGCGCATGAAGGCGTAGACCAGCGCGCGATCGAGCGTGAAGCCGCTTGCCGGCTGCCATGGCGGCACGGGATACATCGCGCCGTCATAGCCTGCGAGCTTGTGGCGCTGGTCCCAGGCGGTATTGCCGACCCGGATCGAAAGCTCGGGGAGCACCGCGGTGTTGGCGAGCGTCAGGATCGCCTCGACCAGTTGCGGATCGGCGTCGATCGACGCGGCGAACAACTCGCGTTCCGCCGCCGTGGCGGCGCCGAGCTGCATCAGGGCGAGCGCGCGATGGCTGCCGCGGTCGTCAATCAGCAACTTGGCCATGGCAGGGCTGAGCGGCGGCACCTTCCAGTCGGGCTCGATGCGCATGCCGAGCACTCTTTGGGCGATCAGGCCGTAGAAAGTCCTGCTGTAGAGGGCCGTGCGCTTGAGGTAGGGCGCGAATTTCTGCGGGTTGCCGGCCAGGAGGTTGGCGCGTGCCGCCCAGAACGAACCGGCCGAGAGTGTCCATGACGAGGCCTGATCGGGAGGCGCGTCGGCCACTTGCTCGAAGCGGCGCGCCGCCTCTGCGACGTTGCCGCCGGCAAAGGCCGCGAGGCCCGCGTTCCAGTTGGCGTCGGGTGGCGCGCCCTGGTCGACCGGGACTTCCAGGCCGCGCTGAGAATCGACTTCGAGCGCTCTCGTGCGGATGCGGCCCCGCCACAGCTCGACCTCCTGAGGGCCAAGGATCTCGCTCGACGACTTGCGGTCCAAAAGCGCAAAAGCGGCATTGGAAGCGCCGTCGTTGGCCATCTGCTCGAGCCGCGCGCGGAGTTCGGCGGCGCGGGAGGCGTCGGCGCCGGTCACGGTGCGTGCCGCGGCAAAGGATGGCGAGGGTTGCGCCTTGTCGACAAAGCTCGCGGAAGTGAGTTCGCCTGCGCCGCGCGGCCGGCGCGCCACTGCGAGCTTGTAGATCACCGGCGCATCGGGGTGGTCGTTGTATTCTTGCAGCCAAGCGGCCAGCTGTTCGTAGCGCGCGACATAGTTGCGGGCGAGCAGACGCTGGGCGCCGACATAGCCCAGCAGCGTCTTGTCGGTGAGGCGGGGAATGTCGGCGTCGGCCTCGGCCCAGCGTCCCGCTTCCTGGGCCTGGAAGATGCGGCGATAGAGCACTAGATTGGCGCTGTCGAGCACGCCGGGCAGGCCGGCGGCGGGAGCGGTTTCGTCGAGCTCGATGACGGGCGGCGGCGGCACAAACACCGGTCGGCGCATCACGGGATGCGGCGCCGGATGCACGACATGGGCAGCCACCGGCTTGGCGGCGCTGGCCGGGCGCGGCGGCGGCTTGGTCACGGTCTGCGCCGAGGTCTGACCGGTTCCCCATCCCCCGAACCCAAAGCCCGCCGCGGCCACGAAGGCCACGGATAGAATCCTCTTCATGCTCGCACAGTAATTTGTCTGCCTATGGGGCGACAAGCGCCGGCTGGCTATACTGGAAGCAAAGGGAGGGGTTCATGAACCTGCATCGGATACGCAGCCACGCCGTGCGAGAGCTGGTCGACCAGGCGCGCAGCATAGAAAAAGCCGGCGTCACCTACTCCAGCCTCGACAGGATCGGCGCCCTGCTGTCGGGGCTTGCCCGCCGCACCGATCTTTTTCCCCAGGAAGAATTTCCGATGGGCGCCGACGGCGGCATCTACCGGCTGAGCGAGGATCCCGACCACCGTTTCGCGCTCTACGCTTCGGCCGGCAACAGGATCATGAATGTGCCACCGCACAACCACACCACCTGGGCGGTGATCGCTGGCGTGCAAGGCGCGGAGCGCAACTTCGTCTACGAGCGGCTCGACAACCGCGAGCAGCCCGACTTCGTGCAGCTCCGCGAAGCGCCCGACCGGGGGAAGACGCTGCGCACCGGCGACTTCATCACCTTCCTGGCCGACGATTTCCATCATATCGAGACGCCGCCAGGCTCCGGCAACGCGCTGCATCTGCATTTCTACGGCCTCAGCCTCGAGCACCTGCCCGATCGCGTCAGCGTCGACCTGGCGACGTGCAAGGCCAGACGCTACATGTCCAAACCCAAGATCCTGACGCCTCTTCTGACCGCTCAGCAGGTCAAGGCGATGTTGCGGGCACGCGAGGCCTTCGCCTTCTTCGACGTGCGCGAGGAGGGCGAGTTCTCGCTCACCGGCCATCCGCTCTTTGCCACGCCCCTGCCGCTGTCGCGGCTCGAGCCGCGCGCCTTCGCACTGCTGCCCGATCCGAACACGCCCATCGTGCTGATGGACTCCGGTGACGTAGCCGTCGACCCGCAATGGGCGGGCCGCGCCAACCGGGCGGCGGCGCGGCTTTGCGAGATGGGCTACCGCGACCTCGCCGTCCTGAGGGGCGGGCTAAAGGCGTGGCAGGCCGCCGGCTACGAGGTGTTCACCGGCGTCAACGTTCCCTCGAAGGCATTCGGCGAGGTGGTCGAGCATGACAACGACACGCCGCGCATCGATGCCGCCGACCTGCAGAAGCTTGTCGATGCCAAGACCGACCTTGTGATTTTGGATTCTCGGCCGTTGCCGGAATTCACCAACATGTCGATCCCGGGTGGCGTCGATTGCCCGGGTGCCGAGCTCGTCTATCGCGTCAAGGATTTCGCGCCCGATCGCAAGACAGTCGTGGTCGTGAACTGCGCCGGTCGCACGCGCTCGATCATCGGCGCACAGTCGCTGATCAACGCAGGGCTCCCCAACAAGGTGATGGCGCTCAAGAACGGCACGATGGGCTGGCATTTGGCAGGGCTCAAGGTGGCGCGCGGCGAGACAAAAAGCTTCGGACCGCAGGGCGAAGAAGCCGCGCGGTTCGCACGGGCCGCCGCCGCCGACATCGCCAAGCGCATGAACATCCGCGAGATCGACATGGCGGGCCTCAGGAAACTCGAGGCGAGGAACACGCCGCTCCATAAACTCGACGTGCGCGATCCCGCGGAATACGCCGCGGGCCACCTCAAGGGTTTCCGCCACGCCGCGGGCGGTCAGCTCGTGCAGGCGACGGACCAATACGTCGGCGCGCGTGGGTCAATCATTGTGCTGCACGACAATGACGGCGTGCGCGCCACCATGACCGCGCACTGGCTGTTGCAGATGAGCTGGCCTGAGACCTACGTGCTCGCCCACAGGCCGGCGGCCGGCGAGCTGACCGTGGAGCCCGAACCGCGCTTCCCGCCGGGCTTCAGGCTGCCGCAGCCCGAGCAAGTGGGCGCCGATGCGCTCGAGAAGTCGCTCGGCCAGGCCCTGGTGATCGATCTCGACACCAGCCTGAGGTACCGCGACGGCCATGTTCCCGGCGCCTGGTTCGCCGTGCGCGCCAATCTCGCCAAGACGATTCCCGAGTTGCTGAAAAAGCAGACGGGAGCGGCGCGCATCGTGCTGGTGTCGCCCGACGGCGAGATCGCCGCACTTGCCGCGCCAGAAGCGGCCGCCGTTTCGGGCGGCCTGCCGGTCGCCGTCCTCGCAGGCGGCATGGCGGGTTGGCGCGCCGCCAAGCGCGCCATCGAGACGGGTCATGTGCGCATGGCCGATCCGCCGAACGACGTCTGGTACCGGCCCTACGACAACAAGGAGGATGTCGAGGCGGCGATGCGGCGCTACCTCGACTGGGAGGTCGACTTGGTGGCGCAGGTCAAGCGCGACGGCGACGCGCAATTCGCCGTGCTGAAGCGTTAAGCGATTGACCGACAAAGATAATCCCGATCCGATCGGCGATCGCCGCAGAATTGATGAACTGCAGGCGCGGCTGCGCGAAGCGCGCGAAAGATCGCCAAAACCGGGCTCGCCGGGCCCTCCGGGAAGCGGAATGTCGCACCGCCAAACGGGCGTTGCCTACCGGGTGTTGGTGGATATGATCGCGGGCCTTTTGGTCGGGGGATTTCTCGGCTATTGGCTCGGCCGCTGGCTGGGTTGGGCACCATACGCCCTGATCGGCGGCCTGATCGTGGGGTTCGCAGCTGGCGTCAACAATGCGTGGCGCGCCATCCGCGTCTACTCGGACGATGTCGCGAAAGGGAACGGCGGCAAGCGCCTTCCCTGAAGATTGAGTGGGGACGACATGCAAAGCCCGATGGAGCAGTTCGAGATTCACCGACTGCTCAATCTCCATATCGGCTCGCTCGACGCCTCCTACACCAACTCCGCTCTGTGGATGACGATCGCCGTCATCCTTGCCACCTTCGTGTTCGTGACCGGCACGCGCCAGCGTGCACTCGTGCCGGGACGGCTGCAGTCGATGGCCGAGATGGGCTACGAGTTCGTGGCCGGCATGGTGCGCGACAACGTGGGCGATGCAGGCAAGCGGTACTTCCCGTTCGTGCTCACTCTCTTCGTCTTCATCCTGTTCTGCAACGTGCTCGGGCTCGTGCCCTACTCCTTCACGCCGACCAGCCACATCATCGTCACCTTCTCGATGGCGATCGTGGTGTTCCTGGGCGTCACCCTGATCGGCTTCATCAGGCACGGCCTGCACTTCCTGTCGTTCTTCGTGCCGAAAGGCGTGCCCGCCTGGTTGCTCGTTATCCTGGTGCCGATCGAGGTGATCTCTTATTTCGTGCGCCCGTTCAGCCTGTCGATCCGGCTGTTCGCCAACATGCTGGCGGGCCACACCATGCTCAAGGTGTTCGGCGGCTTCGTCATCATGCTCGGCATCTTGGCCGGCTGGGCGCCGCTTGCCTTCATCGTCGCTCTTACCGGTCTCGAATTGATCATTGCCTGTCTACAGGCCTATGTCTTCACCATCCTGACCTGTCTCTATCTCAACGACGCCATTCACCTCAGTCACTGACGAAAGGACAACGGACTATGGACGCTTCAGCAGCCAAGCTCATCGGCGCCGGCCTCGCCACCATCGCCCTCGCAGGCGTGGGCGTCGGCATCGGCAACATCTTCGGCAGCTTCGTACAGGGCGCGCTGCGCAATCCCGAGGCGGCGCCGCGCGTATTTGGCAACGTGCTGCTGGGCTTCGCGCTCACCGAGGCGATCGCGCTGTTCGCGCTGGTCATCGCCTTCATGATCCTGTTCGTGTTCTAGGCACCAAGCATCAGGAGCCAAGGCCGCCGCCATGCCGCAGCTCAACTTCCACGATTTCCCGCCGCAGGTCGTCTGGCTGGTGATCGCGTTCGTCGTGCTGTACTTCATCATGTCGCAGCTCGCCATTCCGGCGATCTCCGGCACTCTCGAGAGGCGGCAGGGCAAAATCCAGGGCGACCTCGACGCTGCCGAGAAGGCGAGCGAGGAGACGCGGGCGCTGGTCGCGGCCTACGAAAAGCGGCTGGCGGAGGCGCGCGAGGAGGCGCGCCGCCTGCAGCGCGATCGGGCCGAGGCCGATGCAGCCCAGGCGGCGGCCAGGCTCGCGGCGCTCGGCGAAAGGCTGAACGGCCAGATCACCGAGGCCGAGAAGCGCATCGCGAGCCAACGCGCCCAGGTGCTGGCGGGCCTCGAGCAGATGGCGGGCGAGATCGCGGCCAGCATTTACACCAAGCTGTCGGGCCAGCCGGCGGATGAAAAGGCGCTTGGCGCCAAGGTGGCCGCCGCCGTCAGGGAAAACAGGCGATGAAGGAACTGTTCACCGAATCCGAATTCTGGGTGGCCGTCGCCTTTGCGCTGTTCGTCGCGCTGCTCGGCAAACTGATGTGGGCCAGGCTGTCGGCAATGCTCGACAAGCGCTCGTCGGACATCGCCCGCGCGCTCGCCGATGCCGAGCGACTGCGCGCCGAAGCGCTCAAGGCCAGGCAGGATGCTGAGGGCACGCTGTCCCGGGCCACTTCCGAGGCCGAGGCGATCCGCGCGCAGGCACTCGAGGAGACGCAGCGCATGCAGGCGCGCGCCGCGGCGGGCCTGCAGTCGGCCGTCGCGCTGCGTGAGCAGCAGGCGCTCGACCGCATTGCACAGTCCGAGGCGACTGCCACCAAGCAGGTGCGCGACGCCGCGGTCGATGTGGCGCTTGCGGCGACCCGGGCGCTCTTGCGCGAGCAGATCGGCTCCGGCCGCACCGCCAACCTGATCGACGAATCGATCGCCGAGCTGCCGCGCCGCCAGCCGCACTGATCCACGGGATTGCCCGCATACAACAATCGCGGGCCACCTGCCGCCCCCGTCGCAAGACGGGGGCTCTCTTTTTCCGGCGGCCGTCAAACAAACGGCAAAATATCGGCAGCGGCCCGATCGATTGGCAGGCATGAGTCGTGATTGACGATTTCAACCTGTCGCCGCGCCGCCGATCCCGGCGAATGCAGTTCTCTGCTAGTTTATGTTGCGATATTCGCAACCAATTGTCAAGCACGATAAAGCGTCGGGATCTTCGCCAGGTCCTGCAGCAGGTCCGGCGGCAGGTCCGAGGGCTGCGCTGCGTTGGCGGCGGCCGAGATCGAATCGACCAGCCCGCCGAAGCGCGCCTCGACCGCCTTGACGATCTGGTCGTGCCGGCCGACCGCGGCAAACAGGTGAACCACGTCGTCCGACACTTCCCCGGCGAGGTCGTTCCACTTCCCAGCCTTGGTCATGGCGTTCAGCTTGCGGCCAAGGTCGCCCAGCCCGTGCACCTCGAGCACCGGCCAGTAGGCCGGCGTCGAGCCGTAGAAGCCCACGCGATAGCGCACCCAGTCGAAGAGCCTGGCCACCTCCGCGTCATCCTTGCCGGTGACGATGAAGCCGCCGCCGGTGATCTCGAATTTCTCCCGCGCGCGCCCCGGATTGGCGAGCCCGGCCTCGAGGATCGGCATGATGTTCTCGGCCAGGTACTTGCGCGTACAAAAGCCGTGCAGCTTGACGCTGTCGGCCTCCTCGGCCGCCACCTTCAGCATCGCCGGGCCGACGGCGGCGAGGCCGATGCGCGGCAGCGCCCCGTCGAAAGGTTCCGGCGTGAAGTGCGGCGTCATCAGCGTGAAGCGGTAGTGCTTGCCCTCGTAGGCGAGCCTTCCGCCGGCCTTCCAGGCGGACCAGATGGCGCGCAACGCCTGCACGTATTCGCGCATGCGCGGCGCGGGCGGCGACCACGCCACGGAGAAGCGCTTCTCGTTGTGCGCGCGCACCTGGCTGCCAAGGCCGAGCGTGAAGCGCCCGTTGGTGCCCGCCGCGAGATCCCAGCCGACATTGGCGCAGGCCATAGGCGAGCGGGCGAAGGCGATGGCGACGCTGGTATGCAGCTCGATGCGGCTTGTCGCGGCGCCGGCGACGGCTAGCGACAGGAACGGATCGTGCTTGTTCTCCTGCGTGGCGACGCCCGTGTAGCCCGCCGACCGATCGCGCGTGCGGCGGCGGCCACCTTTTGCAGGTTGGCCTGGGGCAAACTCGTGAAAACGCGCATCGGACCGACGTCTCGAATATCGCAGGCTGCCGCTATTCGAGCACGAAGTTGACCGGCACGAGCACCAAGACCGGCTCAGGCACGCCGCCCTCGCTGTAGGGACGGAACCGCGCGGCGCGGACCGCCGCCACCGCCGACTCATCGAGCGTCGGATGGCCCGACGAGGTTTGCAACGACACCTGGCTCGGCTGGCCCGCGGCATCGACGAGCACGCGCACCATCGCTTCCCCCTGCTCGTGGTTGCGGCGCGCACGCGCCGGATAGTCCGGATTGGGCCGGATCAGGTAGCTCAATTGCGAGATGCCGACGGTTCGCGGAGCGGCGGGCTCGGTCGCCGCGGACGCCGGGTGAGACGCGCTGAGCGACGCCACCTGCGGCGGATGAACCTTGGGCGCGGGTGCCGCGGTCTGGGCTCTGGCGCCGGTCCCGGGCGGCGGCGCGGTGCGAACGGGGAATGATGGCGGCGGCAGATCCGGCGGCGGTGGTTCGACCATCGCTGCGAGTGCCTCGCGCGGCGGCGGCACTTCGCCGGGAGGAGGAACGCTGATCTTGGGTCCAGGCGGCAGCTCCGCCGCGACGAGGCGCACGTCGATCACGCGCACGCCGCTGTCATCGCTCCCGGGCCAGTAGAACTGCGACAGCGCCCAGACGACGGCCGCGTGCAGCACGACGTTTGCCGTCAGCACCCCGCCCCAGATCGCGGGCGACAGCGACCGGCGTCGACGGGCAACTATCGGAACGTTCAGCTCGGCGTCCGGCATTCGAGCTCTCGACCTTCCCCCCAGTGCATTTTTTTGAAAGTGTACCGTGCCGGGGGCCGCCCGATAACTGCAAAACGTGCACCTTCAGAACGTCACCCGGGCCCCGCCGAAGATGCCGAAAGGCGCGCCTGGACTGTAGCTGGGGGTCGCCGTGGCGCCCGGTGCCTGGGCCAGGAACACCGAGCTGGTCGGGGAAAAGGTGCCATACGCGTAGTAGTAGCCGTTGGTGATGTTTTCCGCCCACGCGAACAGCCTGAGATTGGGCAGCAGCTGGTAGCTCGTGCTGGCGCCCAGTGTCACGTAGCCGGGGATGGGCGGGTTGAGGTTGGCCTCGTCGCCGAACAGGTAGGTTTCGCTTCGGGCGACCGCCGTCGCGCCGACCGTCCACTTGTCGGTGAGCTTGTAATAGGCGCCGGCCTTGAGCTGATGCAGCGGAATGCCGGGCAAATGGTTGCCCGGCTGCACGGCAATGGTGCCATTGGCGCTGGCTGCGGGATTGAGGCCGGATGCCTCCACGAAGCCCGACTGGAACGTGGCGTCGACCAGGGCGTAATCGAGATACGCGTTCCAGCGATCGTCAATGTACTGAATGTCCGCCTCGATGCCTTGCCGGCGCGTGGAGCCGATGTTCTCAAAGAAGGCGCGCCCCTGTGTCGGGCTGTTGACCAGGGCGATGTCGTCGTCGAGATCGGTGCGAAAGAAACCGAGGCTGTAGCGAAAGTTGGACTCCTTGTCGGGCTTGATGCGGCCGCGCAGGCCGAACTCGAAGGTATGTGCGATCACTTGCTGCAGGTCCGGATCGCCGACAAAAAAATTCGCCAGGCTGCAGGAATTGGCCGGCGAGGCGCAGGAGAGCTCGGCCGGCGTGGGCGCCCGGTTAGCCGTGGAATATCCGGCATAGGCGGTGAGCCACGGCGCAAACTCGTAAGCGAGGCCCGCCGCTGGATTGAAATGGAGATAGCTGTGCGACCCCGTGAGATCGCCGCCGTTCAAATCCGTCAGATCGACCAGCGCGGCGTTGAAGCGGCCGGACAATGTCGCGGCCAGTCGGTCCGTTAGATTGAGCGTGTCGGCCACGTAAACGCCGTACGTTGCGTTGGAGATGCTGACGCTCACCGGCGTATTCTGCGCCGGCTCGTCGATCACCAGGCCGGGCCCGAGAAAGACCCGCGTGTCCGTCGTCAGCCCGCCGATATAGGAGACCCCGTTGAATTGAGTCTGCGCGCCGTCGAAGGACAGGCCGGCGACGAAGTGATTTTTCAGGCCGAACACCATACCGGCATCCGTGAGCTGCGCCGAAGCCCCGTAGGAATTCGTGCTCGTGGTCTGCACGTCGAGCTCGCCATACTGGGCGCCATTCAGGAAGTCAGGAATGGGCACGCCGCCGAACGTCGTGCTGACGCCCGAGCTGGAGCACAGCAGCCCCGAGCCGTCGTTGCACGGCGTGTCGTTCGGCGCGTTGCCGTTGCTCACGTTCTGCAGGAAGTATCGGTAATAGGCGAGCGCCTGCAGCGAGACCGTATCGCTGAGATCCAGCGTGCCGTTGAGATTGACGGCGGCGTAGCGATTCGTGATTTGGTTGGGCGCGGTGAACTGGGCGGTGCGGTCGACGGACAGGAGCTGGACTGGCGACGTTCCCGGCCCGTTGAGATTGGAAAAGGCTCCAGTGACGTTCAAATGAACCTCGCCATGCGAGCCGCGCCAGCCGAGATCGCCGTAGATGTTCTGCAGATCCGAGGATTGCAAGTCGCGCCAGCCGTCCTGATGAAGCGTCGTGCCGGCGAGATAGACGGCGACGGGATCCGTCCGGTATCCCCATTCGAACTCGCCCTGCCTTTGCCCGAAGGATCCGGCGGACAGGCCGAACTCGCCGCCCTTGTAGGTGAAGCCGTTCTTCATCTGGACGTTGACTGAGCCGCCCAGCGCGTTCAGCCCGAACACCGCGTTCGATCCCTCGACGTCGAGCCGGTCGATGGCATTGTTCGGGACCAGGTCCCAATCCACCGTGTCGCCGAACGGCTGGTTGAAGCGCATGCCGTTCACGTAGACCGCGAGTCCCTGAGGCGTTCCCTGCAGGGCCGAGGCGGCGAAACCGCGGTAGTAGAGCGTCGGCTGGAACGGATTGCCCGACGCCGAATCGAGATTGACGCCGCCGACCTGGCGATGCAGCGACCCCAGGAGGTCAGGCACCCCCTCGCGCTGCAGGTCCTTGCTGTCCAGAACGTGGGTCGCGGCGGGCACCGAATTGCGATCGATGCCCGAGCCGACAAGCGGAGACGGTGCAATGACTTCGACCACCGGCATGGTCGCGGTCGGCTGCTGCGCTCCCGCTGGAAGCGATGCCGCGACGCCCGCCACCACGGCCGCAGAAAGCCAACGATTGGCGGAATTCATCCCGCTCCCCGAGGGCTTCAGGCCCTCTCCCCGCGCAAAGTCTGGCGGCGGCGCAACAAGCGGTCAACGTCGCCACAGGAGACGACGAAGGCGCGACTATTCCGCCGCCTGCTTGAATGTGTTCGATGGCCGCCAGCGCAGCACCGGCTTGCGTGCGGCGTGCACCTCGTCGAGGCGGTGGCGCGGCGCAAAGCGGGGCGCTGCCTTGAAGTCGGCCACGTGTCTGCCGCTCCTTGCACGCTCGGCCAGCGAGCGCAGCGCGGCGATGAAGCGGTCGAGATCTTCCTTGGCCTGGCTTTCGGTCGGCTCGATCAGGAGCGCGCCGTGCACCACCAGAGGGAAATACATCGTCATGGGATGGAA
>Ga0187780_10002541_pt1 | contig 13721 bp, 9 predicted proteins | sample 1015_Q2_SP10_20__FD_132429 | JGI IMG/M metagenome (GOLD analysis project Ga0187780, IMG submission 132429) | Tropical peat soil microbial communities from peatlands in Department of Meta, Colombia - 1015_Q2_SP10_20_MG | ecosystem: Environmental > Terrestrial > Soil > Wetlands > Peat | place...
AAAGAAAACCGGAAAGAGTGGCGAAAACGGTAGAAAATCCGATAGATAGTAGCCGCGAAATCCCTTCAGAAGTTGTGCGGTCGTCTCTGAGCCTTCGATGCGCGTCTGGTAGATCACCGAGATAGCGAACGCAACCAGCATGGCGCAGTGGATGATCGCAAAATCCGCTACGATTCTGGGCAAGATGTCTTGCCAGCGGAACTTCTTGAGAGTGCCCGATCCAATGATCCTTTCGCCCCCACGACCGCTGTTCTCGGGTCCAAACTCGGCTGGCACGCGCATGCAGCTCAAACCTCCCGCCTCGCTACGTTAGGCGAGACGCGGTGCGGGGTCTCAGTCACAGCTTTACTCGGGTTAGGAAGGCCCTTCGAAACTCTAATCACTGACTAAGCCAATCGAGCTGGGGGGCACGCACCTCTTAGTACCGGAGGTTTGTTAGCTTCTGATGACACAGTTGTGAAATCTGGTAGAAACGCTACGAAAACTCGAAACGAGGCAAATCTGCTCGCTACTGTATGGGATTCTTGCGAAAAACCAACTAACGGGAAGACCTTGTTTCTAAAGATCGAAGCTAAAGAAGGAGTCGCTCATGTTCCAGAGGCTGGGAACAACAAATCCGCCCTCCTTTGTATTGAAAAGAACCGTGCGACCCCTGTTCACGCACAGAAATCCGCGTCGCTGGAGGACGTTAACGAGTGATGCCGCCGGTCCTTCTTGGCCATAAACAGCCCACCGAACGCCAAGGGAACCTTCGTCCGCCGCCATCCGAATTAGCGTCAAGAGCAGGGGGCTCGCAACATCAGCTGTTTCCAGACTCCACTGGCAGACTCTCAAGTATCGATCTTTGGAACCTCGCTTCACGATCAAATAATCTCCGGAAGCCGAGTTAGCTAGAAGCGCTGCGTACTCATCCTCTGGGTAACGCCACTCTAGGGAATCGTGGTCCTGGAAGAACGACATCTGGCCCGGCTGTGGACGAATGTTGACATCTCCGATGCTGGCAGAACTTACGCCGTTGGATTTCGTCCAGGGCATCACTGCATACCAGAACATTCGTTGGGCGAGGCCAGTCAGGAAGACACCCACGCGCTGCCATCCAGAGAGGTTCGGTGTGCGGACCGCAGCTTCCCAGGGCCTGAGGATCAGCAGGCATTCTTTGATTCGAAACTCTGCGGGGCGGCACCCGGCCAATCGGTGATATGGCTGGATCTCCTCGCTCGCCGATGCGAGAAACGGGCCCCAGCCGAAGTCCCGGCAGTTCTCGTAGAGTTGACCCAGAAGCAAGATCGCACAGGAGAGGAATGAGTTTTCAAACCCGCGTACCTTTTCCTTCCGAAAATTCTCGTGGACAAAAAAGTATTCGGTCCGCGCCGCCACCAATTGCGTCCCATCATGTTCCGTTCGGAGTGGAATCAGGCAAAAGTGGCCCACAATGCCGGCCCCATCTGCTTCCAGAAGGGCATGCCACGCTGGCCCGTCCGGACCGCTGCGAACCCACCGCCGAAAACGATCGATCGGAACCTGGGATTTCGTGAGCCGGTTGAACTCTCTGACAATCGCTTCCTCTTCTCGCGGCTCCAAGGGACCGCGAACAATGCGCAGGCTAAGCATCCAGTCGGACTCCGCCGAGCAAACCTGCGTTGTGATACCGGCTCAAACACCGGGTCATGAATTGTGACGCGCTCACCCATTTCTCCCGGTTGTGGCTCTGATTCTTGACGCATTTCCAGAAAATCTGGTTGATTTCCTCGGGGACCTGAAGTGGTTCGAGCGGATTGTGCCAGTCTGCTGCAATGCCTCCCCAGCCCCATTTCCGGCTTTCCTTTAGTATCTCGTCGGCAATAGCATCCGCCTTCTCGCCTGTGGCTCTCGAGGACGCCGCGATATTTCCGTCCATCAAGACGAGCGGTATTTCCAGGAATTCGTGTGCTTTTTCGTTTCTGAAGTCGTACGGCGGGAAAGCGAAGCACGCCCCGTTTCGAAAACCGGCGGCCTCCGCGAACCCTAACGTCGAATCGTATACGAACCCGCTACTCTCAACGACCTCGAAGAATTGTTGATGGTCGCCAAAGCGCAACCAATGTTGACGCGTGCCAAGCGGCTTTGTGCCGAGTGCTGCCTGCATGGCAACCGCCTCGCGCAATAGATTCTGTTCTTCAATGACGCTTTTGTACGAACCGTGGAGCCCGAGCGAGAATTCGGCGCTTTCGCACGCTAGCAGGTGGGACGCGAGATCCTCTGGCAGATATTCGGGATCGCGACGATGCTTCCTCTCCGAGACCACGAACACGGTCGAACGAAAATCATATCGCCGGCTTTCGTCGATGAGGCCGGGCAAATACTCGCCGACGCGTTTCCCAGCGAGCGTCTTGAAAATGCATCGAGCGTTCCAGCCACAGGAGGACCAGCTCCGAAATTCTGTGATCGAGACGGCCAAATTTTTCAGTAGGCGTGCAAGTGCCGAAAGTTTCGTCGTGTAGTAGAAGTCGATGTCATGCGAGGACACCACAAAATGCTCGCTGTCCGCGGCAGGCGAGGTCGCGCGAGGCAGCGATTCCACCCTTCCGCGATTCTGCAGCATGTTCTGCAGCCAGGACATGACCAGCATGGCATACGGCTTGCGTGGTGAGATCTGTTCTGCCGAGAAGATGCTGCCGGAGAAGGGAATTCGGCCGATCGAATCCCGTTGAATTATCGACCGCTCATGATCTGACGAGAGCCATTCAAAGATCTCGCCAAGCCAGTCTGGACTGTGCGTACTATCATCCGTTCCAAAAAACAGGAATATCGATTCATTGGCATAGCGGCCTCTCGCCGATTTCCGCTCACCGGCATCGTCTTCTCTCGGCCTATAACGCGCGGGCACGAAAACGCTGATCCCGTCGTCAAAAACTCGAGGCTTGCATCCGTAAAAAAGCGACACGCCGGTCCCCAGAGGTTGGCCTTCCTCAACAACGCGATAGCCATAGATGGACGCGAACACTCGAAATGCATAGGAGATTCGCGCGCGAATTCTGGGTCCCACCTCGTCAGCAAACTTGAGTTGAATCGCCTGTGACCCAAACACTGGAGAAATGGCCGCCTCGTTTGGCCGATCCTGTAGTTCGCGTGAGGACACACTCATATTGGCGCCCAAGGTTTCGGGAAAACGCTTGCCGGAAACACGTCGCGAGCAACTAGAACGCTGACGGAACCAACAAGTCTTCTGCTCTTTTCTTGTTAACGGCAGATAATCAGATCGTTGGCAGTCCATGACATAGCATTCACATTGAGACGTTCTGCTTCTCCAGGATTCTGGCTTGGCCACGCCAAACAGTTGTTCACGGACGGCTATTCCAAGCTGGCGGATGATGTGGAGTTTCGCAACTGCATGGCTGAGAAAATAGTGGCAGGATGCACAGTTCCAGTCTACAAACCCAAATGAATGCGACCTATCAAGCCTAGAAAAGCGAAGCAAGTTCAGACGGCGAGAGCAGCATAGCTTGTTGTCATTGTGCGGGGAAAATGGCGCGCCCGGAGAGAGTCGAACTCCCGACCTTCTGGTTCGTAGAGTTATCAGACCCTAATCTAAGCTGTGGTCTGCCTTGCTTTTCTGCGACTTACGAACAGGTCTTAGACAAGAAAAGTGGTCGTTTTGCTCCCAAAGTTGCTCCCAACTTCGAAAGCTAACCTTTTAGGGCGTTGACTGAACACTTGAATTCCGTCCACGAACTGCGGTTGTAGCGGATCCGTTCAGTGTTATGCCTGTCAAACCAGCATTGTCCGGGTTCTGCTCCCAAGTTGATCCCACGTCTGACGGGGCATCTAAGGAGAGAGGCGCTCGGGAATTTCACAAGCGCCCCCTCTACTGCGTCAACGTAAACCGTACCTCACTGGATCACCTCCTTCTCGGCAGGGATGCCGATATCGACGAGATGTCGCATGACCGGAGTATAGCGCGATGGAAGAGCGATCGAAGGAAGTCTTTTCAGCCGTTAATTCAAAGGCTGCCCCGGGGAATGCCGGTACTGGAACCCACTTGTCCGGTAACCCCGTTAATCAGGACTTAGTACCGGGTGCTGGCTCGCTCGATCATTTGGGTCATAGGGTGACAATGCAGGCTTGAGCAGTTCTTGTGGCCGGGCACGCAGTGTTTCTCTAGCTTAAGTCGGTGCTTGATTTAGCCCAACGAGTGGCCTCTTGGCTCGCATTCGCAGGATGACAACCGCTATGACCATGGCCCCTCCGAGCAAGAATCCCCCAAACATCGAAGCAAGGCTTTTCATAATGATCGAGAAGATTCGCTCGGTCACACCCGAGCCTACTGCAACAACGACCTGAGGACCGTCGGTTCCGGCTCCGTAGGAACAGGCCACGCGATACACGCCAGCTTCCTCTGTGAAAAACTCAAGCACCGCTCTACCATCACGCCCCCCGACGGAATAGGCCGTATTCATTGCCGGCTTGTATGTGTTGATTCTGTTTCCTGACGTCCCCGAACTCACAACGCAATTCAACCCACTCACGCTTTCTGTCGAGTAAATTTTTCCGTCCACAATGGACTCTGTTTCTAGAAAAATCGTGTACTTGAGTTTCGGCATCAGAGTGAGATCTTTCTCGCCCGGCACTACGATTTGCGTCAGACTGTCCGTAACATGAAGGATTCCATGAATAAGCGTGTATAGGAACAGGCCAAGCCCGGCCAGCATCACAACTCCGCCGACAGCGCAGTACCACCAGCTTGGACCCACGCTCCGATCGTTGCTCATGGATAACTCCTCAAGAAGTGGGTTAGCTGCCTCTTGAAGCGTACCATTGTGCGGATCACGGTGGGTTTCTGAAAGTCTTCGGAAACTCCCTTAGCCAGTTTGTCCGGTAACCCCGTTAATCAGGACCTACCTACGTGTCCGGTAAGAGTTGATCAGGTACGTGACCAGGGTTATTTACAACCCTGCTTATCCCGGTCGTCCGTGTATGCCTGGATGCGTTTGAGGTCGTTGTCCTCGCGGTCGCTAAGCGTCTTCAACGATGAGCGCGATTTGTCGGTTGATGTTGTCGTGCTCTGAATCAACGCGAACTTTTCGGTTTCGACCTTCGTGAAGTCGTCCATAGCAGGGCCGAATTCGGACAGGGCCAATTTCTCGCAAGCGTCGCCGACGTCAAGGTTCTTCGCCCGCTCCTGGGACAGCGCCACCTGCACTTTTTCGTTCTGATCCGCAAGATCTGTAAAGTAGGGCGCACGGGACAGAATCTCCGACCGATACGCTGGCCAGTCCTGACTTTTCGTCTCGGCCAAAACCGCGAGCGCGTCGTTGCTCCACTTCTCACCGCGATATTCCGCATCTTGGCTGTCGGTCACTTCACCGCCATGGAGCATGGCGTTGAGGGCCGGCGCGTGCCGCTCCATGAAGTCCACGCTGTGATAGGCGAGCACGCCGAGCGCAACTATCACGACGACAGCCCCGTAAACGTACTTGAATCTTGAGGACGTCGAGTCGATCGGCGGCAGTGGAGCGTCGATCGCCTGACTTGTCACAACCATGCTAGGCCGAGGCAGTCCGGCGGCACGCAAAAACCGGAAACAATTGTTGAGCAGGATGAGCGGAGTAATGAAAAACGAAATCGTCCCCCACCATCCAAGGATCAGCGTGGTGAGTGTGTAGGACCTAAAATAGCGGCCGATGCAGTTGCGGCAAAGATGCTGCTTCACAGACACGGTCCGGCGCGCAAACAACATCCCGATGTTCTGGTAGAACTCTACGTACTTCGTGGGACAAGCGCCGCAAATGGCGCAGGGAACAGGCGTAGCTGGCGTGGCGCCCATGGCTGGGTATCCTAACTCATGCCGAACATGGTAGTAAATATCAGGTCGGCTTCGTCTCGATACGAATACCCTTTGCGAATCCTAGCGGAGCGGACTAACTCCCGATTAGTCGGATTACCGGACATCTTCCTGGCTAGTACTGAACTTGTCCGGTTACCCCGTTAATCAGGCACTGACCGACTGTGGGTGTCGATGTTCGGCGGTTGCGAAGAGACCCTCCGTTCGCATTGAAACCCGTTCGCATGAGGCGGCGTCCAAGAAAATAGAGCCGGGCCAAGGAGGTTGCTTATGAAGATCGCAACCCTGGGTTTCCTCGGCGCTTTCATTTGTTTTGCCACGGGTAGAACGGCGAGCGCCAACGATTCTCCTGCCCGTATTCTCAAGAAAAACAAGGACGCGGTGGTTCGGATTTATGTGAATGGCACATTTCGCGGCTGCGGTTTCGTGGTTTCCAAGGATGGCCTGGTAGTTACCGCCTATCATTTGATCGCGGCCTATGTGAATTTGCCGGCCGCGAAGCCGATCGACATCGAAGCGGAGCGGCGAAAGGACGAAAAGCCTCATTTCATTCCAAGCGATGAATTGCCGGCCGCGAAGCCTGTCGACATCGAAGTCGAGCAGCGAAGGGGCGCGAAACCGTTTCGACTCTATCCCGCAACGCTGGTGAACTCGTCCTGGGCCACGGACACGACGCTGCTTCGAACCACGGCGATTGGGATGTTGCCTGCCCGGATCGAAACGTGGCCAGGCGATTGGATCGGCCGGCAGAGCACTATGGTGACTTTGCTTCCGAACTCGGATTCCCCATCAGCTGCGAGCGGCCCGGTCAGCGATCTGCGAATCGTCTCTCGTGACTCTCTGAAGGCCACGGCCTTCGTTTCACAGATCGCAGCAGGGGATGATTCCTCCGGGGCTCCGCTCTTCGACGACCAGGGCAAGGTGATCGGAATGGTTGACACGCTGGCGGAGAGCGGTACCGACTTGAAGAGCTTTCAAGCAGCTGTGGATATTTCCTACGCGAGGAAAATGATCGCGCAGGAAAGGGCCCGCGAAGCCCGCAGGTTCGAGAGTACTCCCACGATTTTGGACCCGTCCCCGGCTCTTCCATGGCCACACGGTCTACCCCCTCAGTAATGTGCGGCTCCGCTTGCTTGACGCCGCGCCGCTGGAACCGCATCTAGGGAGTTGGTCTCAAGTCCCGATAAATCGGATAACCGTACATTACCCCCCAAACTTCTAGTAAGCGTTATTCAGGCATGTGCAATTCATTGGGCACCGTGGCAGGATAACGATCGGTGGGCCCAGTGACGAACACTATGGAAATTTGTGGACATGGCGGACGCATCGAGGTTCAAATCTTCGACTACGAAAGGCCGAACGCTACAGACGAAGATGACGCAAATTGGCTGAAAGCTAAATGCTCGGTCTTTGTTGGTGAGTTTACTTGCGTTCTTCAAATTTCTCCAGTCACGCATGATTTTGTTCGTTTTTTGCGGCAATTGGAGGAAGCAGTTCGGCAAATGAAAGGGACCGCTGCCTTCGCTACTTTGGAAGGCGAACTCGCGGTCGAGATCAAGTTCGAGTCCGCCGGTCAAGCCGACGTGTTTGGTCGTGCGCGGTCTCAAACTTCACTGGTTCCTGACCAAACTGCGCTCTCGTTTTCATTTGAAACTGACCAATCTTTTCTCACACAGACCGTCCGCGAACTCACAGCGATTGTCGCGCAATTTCCGGTTCGGACCGCTAAGTCCCGGTAAGTCGGATAACCGGACAAGTTCAGTACCGGAACTCTACTTCTCCGGTAACCCCGTTAATCGGGCACTAGCCATAATCCGTGCTTCGGTGAGACCATGCGTCCCTAAGGTCGGGAGATCATATGTCCGTGATCCGAAATGCCCTAATCAGCTTGGGGGCGTTTTGGCTATCGCTTTGGGCTGCTTGGATATTTCAGTTGCCCTCCTACGACAAGCTCATTAATGCAGTCGTACGCGATGAAACGGTGCTAACCGCCGTTGCGATGGGCGTGCTGAGTTCCACAGGGAGGACGCTTGCAGCCATTCTTGCCGGGATACTTGTTACGCTGATCGTCTCTGGCCGGAAGCCCGAGCTTTGGGCGCTTATCGTGGCGGTGTTGTATGTGGTCGATGCGCCGGTCCGCCACCATTGGGGCTACCCAGCAACCGCATGGGACCGGCTGTGGCAAAGTGTAGACTTGGTGTTCCCAGCCGTCAGTTGTCTCATTGCGGCCCTTCTCACCGCATATTTCCGGCGAAAACGCTCGCGATCATGACGCGAGCTCGTAGTGCCTGATTACTCGGATAGCCTACTCGTTTTCCTGGCGCCGCTGATCAATCTCCGCTGACGACGTGGCTGGAGATCCCTCCCTTGTCTCCAGAGCCCTCGGCATCGAGTCGATAGAGGAGATCTCGGCAAGTTCTTCTCCTGTGGCTGCGCCGTATTCTTTGAACTTTCGGGCACTAGGAAGAATCCGCGACTCCAGAGAGGCAGTGGCCCGGTTGTAGGAAATAACTGCCCGTTCAAGGGTTTCCCCTATACTCGTATAGTGATCAAGGAAAGTTCTAATGCGGTCATACAATTGCTTCCCCATGTCGCTGATTGCCTGTGCGCTGGCTGCGATTTGCTCTTGACGCCAACCGTATGCAACGGCTCGAAGAAGGGCGATGAGAGTGGTCGGCGTGGCGATGATTACTCGCTTCTCCATTCCGTCTTCAATCAGGGTCCGATCCGTCTCCAAAGCTGCGGCAAAGAACGATTCGCCAGGCAAGAAAAGGACGACAAGCTCGGGTGCCCGATCAAATTGCTCCCAGTAACTGCGTGCTCCTAGCTGATTCATGTGTGCGCGCACTAATGAACCGTGGCGACTCATTTGGGCGTCACGTTCCTCCGGTAGAACCGCTGCGGCCGCGTCAATGAAAGCTTGGAGCGGGGCTTTAGCGTCGACCACTATCCTGCGCCCTCCCGGTAGATTTACGATCATGTCCGGGCGTTGGCGCGCTTCCCCCACTTCCAAAGTCTCCTGCTCAACAAAATCGCAGTGTTCCGACATACCTGCAAGCTCGGCGACTCGACGAAGAGTCATCTCTCCCCATCGCCCACGAACCTGTGGTGTACGCAAGGCCGTGACTAGGTTGCCAGTTTCTCGTTGTAACTGAAGATTGGCAGCGGCGAGACCCCTAAGATGTTCGTCGAGTGCCCCGTAGGCGTTCTGCCGCCTTTCTTCCATCTCTTGGATTTGCCGCTCGTAACGCTCTAACGTTTCCCGGATGGGGCCAATCACAGCATCTACGGCCTGTTTGCGAGCTTCCAGTTCTCCCTTCGCATCGGCATGCAGTCTTTCAAATGCGCCCCTCGCGACCACGAGGAATGCCTCATTGTTGTTTCTCAGAGCCTCGGCTGAAAGGTGTCCAAATGCATCGGTCAACTGAGCCCTCGCCTGTTCGAGCAGGAGCCTTTGTTCGGCAAAGCTCGCCTGGGCTTCAGCAAGTCTAGTTTCGGCGGCCACGCGCGACTCCGACTCGGTTCTTAACAGCTCCCTGAGCGCCTTTGTTTCTTCAGCCCCTTCCTTTAGCTGCCGTAGCTCGGTTTCAGCGGCAACTCTCAACTCACCCTCGGCCTTAAGACGCTCACGGAACGCTTCAGTCTCCGAAGCAAGCTTTGTCAGATTCTCGCCTTGGGCGGAAACGTTCAATCGAAGGCCTTCAATGGTGCTGGCTGCTCTTTGAATCTTCCCTTCCGCATCTATTCGAGAGTCCGACAATGTCTTGCTGGCACGAGATGAGGCCGTAAGCCAGCCGACGGCAAATCCCAGGACGATCGCCACGACACCGATAACCGCGCTTTCCATGTAAATCCCCCCGACCAGGCTTTCTATAATCGCAAACCAACAGCTTGGGTCCTTATGGATCCGCTGCAATACCCGCGTTGTGACTCAGATACGAATCATTGGAATAACATCCAGAATCGATCAGTAGGCCAAGACGTTTGGTCGGCCCAAACACGGACAGAAGCGCATAGAAACCGAGCTGATTCCTCTGTGCCCCGAACAGCAGTAATTGGTTGTGTCCACGGCGCAGCAGCTCCTTGACGAACCCGTTTGCTACTCGTTTTGATGTCGTTAGCGATAAGATAACACACTAAATGTGCATACTCCTGAGGTGGTGGAGTTTTTCAGGGGATGAGGCGGCCTGGCAAGTCAAGCCGTCATAGTTGCAATTTTAAAAGTGCTATGGACACGTCTAGCTTTCAACTACGAACGAAGACCTTACAACGTGCGGCAGATAACGACGCGTACGGGCTGTATCGCGCCGCTTTGGAGTGGGATCTCGTGGAACCGATCCTTATCCGGGATCGGGAAGACCTCAAATCTGAACACAAGTGGCGTGATCATATCGAGCCATATCATCACCAAGTGAAGAACCTTGTAACTTTCTGTCGGCGTCTTCCGGTTACTTTGCTCGCTGATGACGTTGGCCTCGGAAAAACCATTAGCGCAGGTTTGGTTGCGAGCGAACTCATGACACGCGGTCGAGTCTCAAAAACGCTGATTGTGTGCCCGAAGCTGCTCATGCCCCAGTGGAAAGAGGAACTCGAAACCAAGTTTGGTATCCAGTCAGTCACAGCGGTCGGAAAGGATCTCGTAAATGCCCAGCCTCCCGAAGATGCGGGCGCGGTAATTACAACCTATAACTCGGCACGACTATACCTTGATTCACTCGGGCAGGCTGGTTTTGACATGCTCATCCTCGACGAGGCTCACAAGCTCCGCAACCTCTACGGCGTGGAGCAGACGCCGCAAGTCGCAAAACGCTTTCGTCAGGCTTTGGCAGACCGCCTGTTCAAATACGTCCTTATGCTCACGGCCACGCCAATTCAAAACAGGCTGTGGGATATCTATTCTTTGGTTGACTTGCTGACAGTTGCGCGGGGGCACCAGAACCCATTCGGCAACGAAGGAATGTTCGCTCGCACATTCATTGCTGACAACCGCGCGCAGGCTCGCCAATTGAATCCACAAATGCGAGATGCCTTTCGGTCCATTGTCTATAGCTATATGTCTCGCGTAAGGCGCGCCGATGCCAATCTGCATTTTCCAGAGAGGGTCGTGCAGCTCCACCGTGTCGATCCGACTCCTGAGGAAATCGCGCTTATCAAGCTGATCGCAGAGCCTATCCAGAAACTTAACAGGCTCGCTCAAATCTCAATCCTCCAGGCACTAATCAGTAGCCCGGATGCCTTGAACGCGCAGCTGAAGACCATGGCTACTAGGGGAACGTTTCCAGGGCTCGTCGCTGGAGATGTCGATGTACTTGTGCATCGCATGGGTATAACTGCGAAGCTGCGGGGACTCGGGGCCTTGGTCGACAGACTGAAATCAGAGCAACCCGAACGTTGGCGCATGGTCGTCTTTACGACTCGCCGAGAGACGCAAACGACCATACAAGCGTTCCTTGAACAGCGAGGTGTTTCGTGCGGTCTGATTAACGGGGACTCGGGTGAGCGCAACCAAGCGACAATTGCCAGATTCAAGAAATCCGTGCCTAAAATTCACGTCATTATTTCAACGGAAGCCGGATCCGAGGGCGTCAACCTTCAGGCAGCCAACGTGCTCGTCAACTACGATTTGCCCTGGAATCCGATGATCGTTGAGCAACGAATTGGGCGAATTCAACGCTTGGCGTCGGAGCATGCGAGTGTCTGTATCTTCAACATAATTCTGCGCGGGACATTCGAAGAGTACATCGTGGGTCGTCTAATGGAAAAATTGCAAATGGCATCACACGCTATCGGGGATGTGGAAGCGCTACTTGAGGCCTCGGGAATGAACGATCAGGACGAAGACGGCCCAGGCAGTTTCGAAGAGCAAATCCGACACCTAGTAGTTTCCTCTCTGGCTGGCAAAGACGTAGAGGCTGCGACGAGAAAGGCTGAACAGAGCATCGCTGACGCGAAGACAGAATTAGAAACCCAGGAACATAGTATCGACGCACTACTTGGTGGGATGGACGGTAATGGTCGCGCAGAGATTCCATTCCCCCGACTGCCCGTCACCCAAAGGTCGATGGAGGCCAACACTTTCGTTCTCGCGGCATTGGCCAGTCTGGGAACGCCGATGACGCAGGAACCGTCAGGCGCTTTCGTATTTGAACGCGACGGGAAAATCAACCGAATAGCGTTCGATGAAGCTACTGCCAACTCTCGAAATGCCGTCCTCTACATTCCGGGCAATGCGGCCTTCAGCCGCCTGACAAGCAGGATCGCGAGTGAAGGTCTGCACCGAGTCCAAGATCTTGATGAGAACGTGACGGAAAAGGCAGAGGCTTGCGCTCAGGAATGGGTAAACAGCTTTAACGGACGCCTTCGCGGCGCGCGTATTCAGGAAGTGCGTAGTTCGTTCGAAGGCATAGCACTCGTGCGAGTACGTGCCACGGTGGCTCACGATAGCTATGAGCGCCTCGTCGAAATTCCGTTCCAGCCGGGCGAACACTGGATCAACACCGGGTCCAGCTCAATTCGCTCAATTTCCGAACGAATCGACGACCTGCGAGCGAGTGGTGTCGACTCCCAATATCTCACTGACAAGGCGAACTCGGACGAGGGGATTGCCGAATTCTGCCGTTTCTATGCGGACCGATGCGCGGAAGAGCTTTTGGGCGCGGGCGACGATCTTCGAAAGAGAAAGAAGATCGAAGACGACTTTACTCCCCGACTAGATTTGCTCCTCGTGGGTTTAGAAGGTACGACGCGTCGACAGTTGAAGCTCGAAACCTCATATGATCTAGGCTCTGGCCCTGAATACAAGAGCGTTATCGACTTCCTTCCTTCGGAGAACAAGATCAGCGGAGCGCCAGAGCTCCGTAAATGCAGCGAGACGGGGAAATCTGTACCAGTGGACTGCTTGTCGCGATGCGAGATCAGTGGCGTGGAAGCGCTGCGGCATCTACTTGTCAAGTCGGAGATAAGCAACAGGCTGGCACTTCCTAAGTACGTCATTTTGTGCCCGTTGAGCGGGAAGCGCATCTTAAGGGACGAGGCCGAGGAATCGAGTGTTACTGGTCAATTGGTTGCTAGCTCGGCCTTGAGGACCTCTGCAGTCAGCGGACGAAGAGCTGAGCCTCGATATTTTGCCAAGTGTGAGTTCACGAACTCGGAGGTCTTGAAGGACGAACTCAGAACGAGTGATGTGTCGGCACGGCAATATCGGATGGATGAGGGATTGCGCTCGGTCGTTTCCGGAAAGGCCGGCTATCGCCAAGAGTTCATTGAGTGCGCAGAAACCAATCAGCCGCTATTACCTCAGGAAGCCGAACGGTGCGAAGTAACAGGAAAAATGGTTGTTCCAGGACTGCTCGTCACATGCGAGGTCACGGGGAAGAGGGTGCTGCCTGCAGAACTCGAAAAATCAGCCCTCAGCGGAAAAAAGGCGCTCCACAAATTATTCGTATCAAGCAGTATCTCTGGGGCACGCCTACTTGAGGATGAGGCGCTGCAGTCGGCGACCGGAAAGTACTGCCTCCCTAAAGAGGGAAAGCCGTGCACATGGAGCGGCCGCCGATATCATCCCGATGATCTCAGGATTTGCTGTCTCACAGGCGTGCTTGCACATTTCGAATACATGACGACGGGGGCCAATGGCTGCCTTGAACCCCTCATGCATCTGCTAAACGGCATACACAGAAGAGCGGATAGATCCGAGCTTTGGCCTGGTGTACTTGCAAAGGCCGCCGATCACATCACGGGTCGGTTCAGTGTCGAGAGCTCACAAATGTCCCCTGACGGCTATCATTTGGCGGTTACCGTCGAAACGAAGACTTGGCTCGGGCTGAAATCGCGGCAGGCGGGTTTCCTGTATTCCATCCGCGACGACAGTATCGTTGGTCGCGTTGTCACGGGTAAACGC